>SL_3KL_010_SEDDRAFT_10000109_pt1 | contig 52796 bp, 46 predicted proteins | sample SodLakKL_010_SED_2_FD_10381 | JGI IMG/M metagenome (IMG submission 10381)
TGAAGGATTTTGATGATGAACGTTTCAAAAAGCCGTATGAGTTTAAAAACCTCTATTTAAGTAAATAACCTGACCCTGAAATACAGCCCATGATCTCTGACCTCAGATTACTCGATCTCAGATCTATATCTCCGGATCGTAGATCTGAGATCGAGTAATCTGAGGTCAGAGATCAGGTGTTTCAGCCGAAGGTGCCCTCACGTTTCATTTCTCCCCACTGAAGATCACCTTTCATATAATTGATCAACCCTTTGAATCTCCACCAGGCATAGAGTTGTCGGTATCCGAAGTTTTCCAGAAACGCATAAATGATCAGGATTGCAACATCCTTCATTTTATCATACCTGCGAAAAGTAAGCTCTTCGATTAGTACAGCTAAAACCGACATGATAACTCCAAGTAATATGGCAACGGTCAGAAACAGAAGGAAAAAAGTGAGATTTATAACACCCAGTATAAATGAAAGGGTGAAAACCAGATAGCCAAATATTTCTACCACTGGCGCGAGCAGTTCAACAATCAGAAAAAAGGGCATTGCTACCATACCCAGCCGGCCATATTTCGGATTAAATATCATTTTCCGATGTCGGCTAAGTGTATCAGCCAGGCCACGGTGCCAGCGATCACGCTGCCGCCCCAGGGTTTTCCAGTCTTCCGGTACTTCTGTCCAGCATACCGGTTCAGGCAAAAACCTGACTCTGTAAGGAATATTCTGCTCTTTATAATAACGGTGCAAACGAACAACCAGCTCCATATCCTCCCCGACCGTATCGTGCATGTACCCACCGGCCCTGATCACTGCTTTGCGATCAAACACGCCAAAAGCTCCCGAAATGATTAATAAGCTGTTGAGATAGTCCCATCCTACGCGTCCAAACAGGAAAGCCCGAAGATATTCAACTGCCTGTACACGTCCAAAGTAACTCTTTGGAGTTCGAATACTTTCCACAACACCATGCCTGAATTTACAGCCATTAGCAACGCGTACAACCCCGCCGACGGCAACGATTTCCTGGTCTTCCGTAAATGCCATGATCATTCTTCGAAGTACATCCGATTCAAGCAGTGAATCAGAATCCACGGCACAAATGAGGTCTTTTCGTGAAACATTAACCCCGGCATTGAGAGCATCAGCCTTGCGTCCGTTCTCTTTGTCAACAACGATCAGATTAGGGTATTTTCGTGAACCGAACACTTTTTTTATCTTTCGACTTTAAAAGGTCGGGTATATGCCTGTCAATTTCCTTTAACTCAAAATCCTTAATTAATTTTTCTAGTGTCTTATCTGTACTGCCATCATTGATTATGATGACTTCATAGTCACTGAATTGCAGGTTCAGGAGTGCTCTTGTTGATTCAATGATTGATTTCTCCTCATTATAAGCAGGAGCGAGAATGCTGATACTTCGGTAAAGATTTGTACCGAATAGCCCTGATAATTCAAACAAGTCTTCTTTTTGTCTTGACTTTTTTGTTTGAAAATAGGCCATGATGATTAAGGTAATATATGACCCGTTTACAAACAGGAAATAGAAAAATACCAGGATGTTTATGATTACGAGTATCGTAACAAGGATTTCGACCATTCTTTCCTATTATTTGTATGTCACTAATTATTTTGATGTGATTCTGATTCTGCCAAAACTTCACCAGCCAGGTCATTCCATTCTTTATCTGACAATCCGGGGGGGCTAATAGTTTTTAAATCCACATTTCCATACTGGCTAAGCGATCTGGCTGCTTCAAAACGGACCATATAATCAAGGTCATTCAGCATAGTTTGAAGAATCGGGAACGACTCCTTTTTACGGAAAAATCCAAGTGATTTGGCTGCTGCTTCCCTGATTACAGGTTCTTTTGACCTGGTGAATTTCTGATGAATATCATCAATGATTTCTTCACGACCGAATTTGGATAAAGCATCAAGAATTGCTTTTAGAATTTCAGGTTCAGTTTTATTCAGGTCCAGTTTATCATAATAGTTCAGCAGGAAGTCGACGGTGGAGTGGTATTCCAGTTCATGTAGTATTCGGATGATAATCGCAGTACGGTTTGGTTCTAATTCTTTGTCATCGATCAGGCTCATGAAAAGAAAAGCTTCTTCATCACGGTGTTCATTACCATATTTAGTCAGCTGAACCAATAAATCACTCACTGCCATTTCCGACACTCGTTGATTCTTAAGTACATTCTTGATGGCAATTGATTTATGTTTCATGCCACCATGGGCCATCAACGCACTTGTGGCAGCATATGATAGTAGTGGATTCTTGTTTGCTGACAGGTCAACCAGCCTTGCAATGTATGGAACTGGAATTTCGGCTTTTTTCGCAAAATAAAGGCAGGCTTTAGCCTGAAGTATAGGGTCTCCGGAGTCAAATCGCTTCTCAAAGTGTTTACGGATTTTATCGAGATTCATCAACCCCTGAAGCCGTTCGTTCTCTTTTCCCTCCAATGATTTATCGAGTAATCTGACCTGTTCAAGCAAAATGATATAGTCATTTTGTCTTTTCAAAATCTTTTCAACATCATTGATCTCGATTTCACCACTGACATAACGAATTACGTCTCTGCTGATCTCTTCACTTTTGTTTTTTCGGTATAATTCTTCATTTCGAAGTTGCCATCGCCTGACAAATGCAATGATGAGTACCAAAACAGTTAATATCAGCAGGGCCACCAACATTAACTGCATGAACTGCTCCCCGTAACGGTTAAAGAGATCTATCAAACTGATTCAGGTTTATTGGTTGATTACTCGGTTAAGCCGCAATAAAAATTCATCCATTTTAAAAGGTTTCGGCACGTATTCCATAGCTCCCAAATTAAATCCCCTGGAAATATCTTCAGTCCTGTTTTTTGTGGAGAGCATGATAACTTTTAACTGGGAAAGATCGATTTCTTCAGATTGATTCAGGTTTTCAAGAATTTCAAAACCTGACATACCGGGCAGCATAACATCCAGAACAAGTACTTCAGGTTTATTACTGAGAATATACTCATATCCATCAATCCCGTCCTTCTTATGTACTACATTGTGACCAAGTGCCTTGAGCCGATATACAATCAGGCGGGCCGTCATTTCTTCATCTTCAACAACAAGTATGTTTTTTTGAGACATTTTTAACTGTAGATAACTACTATTTAATCCTGTTAATCTAAAATATAAATATGAAAGATCAGAAAGAAACCCGGATCTTTTTATAAGATAATTCAAATTCAGCCTTAGAATAATCTTATTAACAGCTCATATCATCATTTCAAAACCGGTTAAAATTGCCTACAAATTAACTCCTGTTCTTCGTATCATGAAACGCCTTTTAAATAAGAAAAAATGAATAAAAAAACAGTCATTATTGCATTCGGCGGTGTTTCACCTGAACATGAAGTTTCAGTTCTCACAGCGATGCAATCGTTTTCAGCATTAAAAAGTTCACCATATCAAACCCTGCCCCTCTATATTTCAAAATCCGGTAAGTGGTATACGGGAGATTACCTGCTTGAATTGGAGAATTTCGAAAACCTGGAGATGGTAACCAGCAAAAGTGTGCCCTGCTCAATTGACCAGGACGAATTCGGAAGAGCTGTTCTTAAACAGAATAATTCTGGATTTTTTAAAAAAAAACCGGCTCATCCAATTGACATAATCCTTACTGCATTTCATGGCGGAGATGGCGAAAACGGCTCTTTCCAGGGGGTTTGTGAAATGTATAACATTCCATATACAGGGAGTGGAGTGGTTGCTTCTTCTATTGGTATGGACAAGCTGAAAGCCAAATCACTCTGTCGAGACAGTAAAATCCCGGTAGTCGATGACGTTCATTTTAATGAAACCGAATGGTCTGAAAACAGTAGTGTAATAAAAAAAAGGGTTTCAGATTTGGACTATCCGGTGGTAGTGAAACCGGTTCATCTTGGCAGCAGTATTGGTGTAACGATAGTTCACAATCAGGAAGACCTGGTCTCCGCCATTGAGCTTGCATTCAGATATGATGAACAGCTCCTGGTTGAAAAAGCAATCGCACCACTAATGGAGATAAACTGCTCAGTACTTGGAACACCGGATGACTGCAGGGCAAGTGTATGTGAGAGGCCGCTCGGCAAAGAGGAACTTCTTTCATTTGCTGACAAATACATGAGTGAATCCGGTGATTCCAAAGGTATGGCATCAGCGACCCGGGAGATACCTGCAAAAATTTCTGATGAACTTGCGAAAAAGATCAGGAACAACTCACGGAAGATATTCTCCCTTTTACATGCATCCGGGGTTGCCAGGCTCGATTTTCTGGTAAATACAAATACATGGGAATTTTATTTTAATGAAATAAATACCATCCCGGGGTCATTTTCTTTTTATCTCTGGATGGAGTCCGGTTTAGACTTTGATGAATTGTTGATGGAACTGATTGAGATTGCGTTTGAGCGGCACCGCAGTAAAAATGGGAGAGTTCAATCCTATGAGACGAATCTATTAAGTCAAAAAGCAGCGAAAGGGTTGAAGAGCCTGAAAGGTGGTGAAAAATAAAATATAATTTACGATCCATGAATTTTGCAATCATAGCCCATCCGGATAAATATCTTGTTGCACCACCTTTAAAATCAGTTTTGGAATGGTGTCGTAGAAATCACGTGGGTATTTACGGGAAGCAGGAACTTGTTGAAATTCCCGAAATTTCATCAATAAAAGCTTTTACAGTGGTTAAAAGTAACCAGGAAGCCGCCAACAGGGCTGATATGATCATCGCAATTGGTGGTGATGGAACCATGCTTCATGCAGCCCAGCTGACTGTAGGAATGAAAAAGCCTGTATTGGGGATCAATTGCGGAAAGCTCGGATTTATGGCAAGCATTCAGCAGGAAAAAATTGATGAGTCACTGGATGCCATTAAGAGAGGAGATTATAAAATGGATGAACGATTTATGCTTGAGGCAAGCATAAATGGGGGCGAAACATTTTATGCACTAAATGAATTCTTATTCACTAAAAAGGATACAACGTCTCTTGTTACAATCACTGCCAGTTATGATGACCAGTTTATTAACCGCTACTGGTCTGATGGCCTGATCGTTGCTTCTCCAACCGGATCCACGGCCTACAACCTTTCTTCAGGCGGGCCAATAGTGATGCCTGGTACTCCTGTAATGTTACTCACTCCGATTAATCCTCATACGCTTACAACCAGGCCTCTCGTATTGCCGTCAGATAAAAAACTGACTATTAAAGTGGAGGAAAGCATTGAACATATTCTGTTTTCCAACGACGGCAGGGTGATGCAGGTTGATCAGGATGAGCTCGAAGTTGTCATTAAAAGATCTGTTCATAATGTCCAGCTGGTTCAACTAAAAGGACAAAACTATTTCGATACGCTGAGAACAAAACTGATGTGGGGTATGGATTCCCGAAAAAGAGCACATTAACCTATACTTTCTGCTTTCAAGCGCAAGGAAATGATAACGAATCTGAATTGGCTATCTGCATAAATGCTCATATTTTAAGTATATCAGAAAAAAATTCGTAATAACAATAAATAAATTCAGCTAACCATATGAAAGTAACTGTTGTAGGAGCTGGCGGCAATGTTGGTTCAACTGTCGCCCTGGCATTAGCTCAACGTGATTTTGCCAAAGAAGTTGTCATGGTCGATATTGAAAGAAAGGAGGATGATAAAACGTTTTATCCATCCAAAGGCAGGGCACTCGACCAGTGGGAGTCTGCACCGATTCACGGTTTCGATACCAAACTGACAGGTACTGTTGATTACAAGGATACCAAAGATTCAGATGTTTGTGTGATTACTGCAGGAGTACCAAGAAAGCCCGGTATGAGCCGTGACGATCTGCTTGAAATCAACGCCAGGATAGTAAAGACCGTAACGGAACAGCTTGTTGAGTATTCACCGGATACCATTATCATTGTTGTTTCCAATCCTCTGGATGTAATGACATACGTGGCTTATGAGACAAGTGGCCTGCCATCTGATAAGGTGATGGGTATGGCTGGTATCCTCGATACAGCTCGTTATCGTGCTTTCCTTGCAGAAGAACTTGATGTATCACCTAAAGATATTCAGGCTCTTCTGATGGGGGGGCACGGGGATACCATGGTCCCGTTGCCACGATATACAACCATCTCCGGTATTCCGGTTACTCAGTTAATTGAAGAGAATAAGCTTGAATCAATCGTTGAGAGGACCAAGAAGGGTGGTGGTGAAATCGTGGGGCTTATGGGTACATCAGCCTGGTATGCGCCAGGTGCTGCTGCTGCACAAATGGTTGAGTCGATCATGCTTGATCAGAACAGAATATTCCCTTGTTGTGTCTGGCTGACCGGCCAATACGGAATTGAAGATCTGTATGTTGGTGTGCCCGTTAAACTTGGGTATGGCGGAATCAAAGAGATCATTGAGGTTGATTTAAATGAAAAAGAACAACAACTTTTAGACGAATCAGCGTCTGCTGTACGTTCTGTACTTGAAGACTTCAAAAAGCTGATGAAAAAGTAAGCTTAAATCGCAACAAAAGAAGACACGTAGCTCTTCACTACTTGCACATTAGTAAAACCCCCTGAGTTGTAAAACTTTGGGGGTTTTCTGTTTATAATTGAACTCAGGTTTGAAGGTTTAAACCCAAAATTGTCATTGAAACAATGACAATTTTGCCCGAAGGGCAAAAAAGGTCTAACGACTTTTTTGGGTTAAAATAAGGCTAATTCATCCCTGTTACATATCACGGTCCGACCTCAGCGACCGGTATAAAGCAAGTCCCAGCAGTACATACCCGGTAATCAGAATTGCTGATTTGGTGATTATTTCATTTAGCTGGAACAGATCAGTCAGTGCAGGAGCACTCCAGACAGCGATAACCATTATTACCATCAGCATTACACCGTACTGAAGCTGGTAGGGTACCTTGTACTGTTTGGTGCTGAAATAATAGAGGCTGACCGCCATGACACCATAACTGATCACAGTTGCCCAGGCAGCCCCCATCATTCCCATTACCGGAACCAGTAAATAATTGGTAACTATGGTTATAGCAGCTCCGGCCAGCATGATTTTTGGAAGCACCTTTGTTTTTTCACTGATAAAAATTCCGGCAGAAAAGTTGATGTACCACCCATGAAACCAATACGCAAGCAGCAAAAGGGGCACAATTTCCAGTCCGGCCCAATACCTGCTGTTGATCAGGGTTGCTTCGGTAAATGGTATCCGGATGGCAACGATTTCCTGTGCAAAAAGTCCAACGGTAAGGTAGAGAGCTGCGGCAGCAAGATTAAAATAAATAAAAGCCCGGGCAAAAATTTTGGGAGCATCAGGGTCATCGGAATGGCGCATGAAGAAGGGCTGCCACGCCATTCTGAACATCTGAATTAATAACAGCATGAACACAGCAACTTTGTAACAAGCCCCGTAAATACCCACGATATCCTCGGGTGTAAATTCGACCCCGTATATGGCATGAACCTGATTGAGTTCCATTGCATTCAGGAAGAATCGGTCGAGCATCTCATTAATTACATATCCCAACCCGGCCGGTATGAAAGGCCATCCGAAAAAGAATGCTTTTTTTATCCAATACCGGCTAAGGTTTCCCCGCATCAATGGCAGGGTAAATAACCAGATGATAACCGTAGCTGCAGCGGATGCCGACAGGTTTGCAATAAAAACTGCTTCGATACCATAATTCAGGCCGAGAATCAGGTAAAAGTTGAGAAAAAGATTAACTGCAACATGAATCGCTTTGATGGTAACGAATAACCAGGTGCGGCGAACCAGCCTTAATTCAGCAAAGGGGACAATGGAGAGGGTATCGAACCAGAGAATTCCAAGCATCATCAGGTAAATTCCTGATGTCTGATCATCCAGGTTCAGATGGGGATGGGCAAAAGGTTCGAGCAGCCAGAGAACAAAAACGAATAAGGTTGAAACAGCAAGCAATGCAACCTGAAGCGTTTTGAAAATATGAGGAGCCTCGTCCCTGTTTTTGGCATATCTGAGATAAGCCGATTCCATACCCATAGTAAAGATGACATTCAAAAAACCGACTGCTGCAAAAACAAGTGTTACAATACTATATCGGGCAGGTTCAAATACTCCCGTGTAGAAGGGAACCAGCAAATAATTGACAAACCGAAAGAATACATTGCTAATTCCATAAATCAGGGTATCTGATAATAGTTCACGGAGTTTTTGCAAAAGGTCAGTGTTTATGGGTCAGGAGCAATACTGCTTGTATACCTAAGATATAACTGTTTGATCCGAAGCCGGTTATGATTCCGTTCATCACTCTGCCGGTGATGGACCTTTCCCGAAATTCTTCCCGTGCGTGAATATTTGAAAGGTGAACTTCAACTTTCGGTAATTCTACAGTTTCAAGTGCATCACGTATTGCAACAGATGTATGAGTGTATCCGCCCCAGTTTGCAACGATTCCCTGGAACCCATCCTGTTTAGCCTGCTGGATCCGGTCAATCAGTTCCCCTTCATGATTACTTTGATACCAGACCAGTTCAGTGTCGGGATAAGCGGAATTTACTTTCTTTTGAATATCACTGAGCGTTTCAGCTCCATACGTTTTCTGATCGCGCTGACCAAGTAGATTGAGGTTGGGTCCGTTTAAAATCAGGATTTTCATAGAAGAAGTGTTCAGGCTATTAATCAGTATTTAAACTCTCTGCAATCTTTTTGGCCAACTCCTTCATCCTGTCTTCGCTCACGTCCACTTTATTGGAAAAAGACATACTTTGATTATGAGTATATAGTGGAATCAGATGCACATGGGCATGTGGTACTTCCAGCCCCTGGACGATTACACCAGTACGAAGTGGCTTTAAAGAACGGTCGATAGCCCTTGCAACCTTTTTTGCGAAAGAGATTGTGCTTTGCAGGTGAGAGTCAGGAAGATCAAAAAAATAGTCGATCTCTTTTTTTGGCACTACAAGTGTATGGCCTTCAGCAATCGGGTTGATATCCAGAAATGCAAAATGACGCTCATCCTCGGCAATTTTATAACTTGGTATCTCACCGAGTATTATTTTAGTAAAGATAGTAGCCATGACTTGAATCCAGTCAGAAGTTAATTAAAAAACGAAAATATAATACTGCCAACTCATTTGCTAAAATTGAAGAATTATTTGAACAAAAGAAAACTTTTTACGATTCTATAAATACAATGAAATGAAAGAAGGATTACTACGTTATATAGTTGGATTTAAAGATTAAGTAAAGAATCGAAAGAATCGGCCCCTAAATCTTTTAAACTTTTTGTTTGATTTTGAGCTATCGAAAGCCGTATCTTTTTAGTCTTTGAAGGAAAGGCTGAATCGGTAGCTCAGTTGGCAGAGCAACGGCCTTTTAAGCCGTGGGTCGTGGGTTCGAATCCCACCCGATTCACGCATTTATCCGTAATGACTATTACACTTTTATTTTGACTCTCTCTTGATTAACCCTTATCGGCTGATACCCGGTAGGGGTTATTTTTTTTACTGATATTTTCCTTTTATATCGTGTTTGTATATAGACCTTAATTAAATTAATTTGGGTTTAACTATTATCATCTTCACTAATTCACGGCTGTACATCCATGAATTTTCAGTACCTGAATCCATTACGCTGGAAAAAATCATTCCTGGCTGCCATTCTTGTGGGGTTTGTTGCGGTTTGGTTTCTATTTATTGATACATATAGTTTATACACCCGATATGAATTGAATCAGCGTAAAGCTGAACTTGAACAGCGTACCGAACAACTCCGCCATGAAACTGCAGAATTGGAAGAAAAACTGGAAGAGTTGGAAGCAAATCCTAATCTGCTTGAAAGAATTGCAAGAGAAGAATATGGGATGAGGAAACCGGGTGAAACTGTATATATCATAAAGGAGGATTAAAACTTAGCCAAGTCTATTTCTTCTGATGTAACGAACTTCATTTTTTTTATCTTAGCTTGACATTAATTACAAGTCTTATAAAAATGATATGATAGCGATTGGGATAGATCTGGGTGGGACAAATATTAAAACGGCATTAGTAGATAAAGAGAAAGGGATCCTGAAAAACCTTTCTATTCCAACTGAAGCGGATAAGGGTAAAGATCATGTATTCGACAGAATCAAAATTTCTGTTGAAAAACTCTTGATGGATACGAATGCTGAGCCGATAGGAATAGGAATGGGAACGCCGGGAATGGTTTCCCTGGATCGATCTACGGTTAATAACCCGCCAAACCTGACTGGGTGGGGTGTCGTTAATGTTGCTGAAGAAGTTAAAAAGCGTACAGGTTATAATTGTATCATTGATAATGATGCAAACCTCGCAGCATTAGGATGTTCAAGATTTGGAGTTGGTAAAGATTTTGACAGCCTTATCATGCTTACATTGGGTACAGGGGTAGGTGGAGGAATCATATTTAACAGAAAGCTTTTTCGCGGAACAACAGGTTCTGCTGCTGAACTCGGCCATGTAATTATTAATTATCACGGTCCGTTATCAAATAGCAATACACGTGGTGGAATTGAGGCTTATCTTGGCCAGAGATTTCTCAGCCGATATGCATCAGATGTGATACGCCAGCAGCCTGACAATCCGTTGTATAATAAATTTAAGAATAAGTTTGATGAGCTTGAGCCGGTGGATATCTATCAGGCTGCTGAGGATGGGAACAAACTTGCTGCTGAAATTTTAGAAAAGACCGGTGAAAAACTCGGGTATGCGATCGTCAATTATATTCATATGATGGATATCAGAAAGATTGTGGTGAGTGGTGGTGTTGCCAAAGCCGGACACTGGTTGATTGAACCGGCAAAAAAAATGGCTTTTAAATATCTGATGCCTCCTTTTCATGATGGTTTCGATATTATTTATGAACCCCTTGGAAATGATGCTGCCCTGTATGGAGCTTCCAGTTTAGCTCTTGAACATTTGTAACATGGGTTCACATGCGATGTACTCAAACCGTACACATCTTTACGGCTAATCCGATTCCGGTACTGTGTCTTGGATTGCTTGTACTCCTGCTTCCGGCGAGAGCTGTTGCGCAAAATACCGCTCAGGAAGATACTGTAAGGTCTGCAGTGAATGATACCATTCCGGCTCCGGAAACTGCCGTTCAGGATACTATTCCCCAGGCTGAAATAGAGCAAACGGCAACCGATACAATCCCCCAGGTCCAGCAGGAAATCCCTGGTGTACAGATACCGGCAGAAAATGGAATTCAGCAGCACCCGGCCACCCCCGGAGCTGAACGTACATCTACTCAGGATGCAGTTAATTTTCAGTCAAGAGATTCGTTGGTTTTCAGAGCCCGGCAAAACCGGGAGGCTGTATTATATGGTGCAGCTAATGTAACTCATACTGAAAACCGCCTCCGGGCAGGGAAGATTTCACTTTTTCTGAATATCAACGAAGTCCACGCACAATCAGATGATCCTGCGGATTCACTCTCTTATCCTGTACTCGAGCAGGGCTCAAAAGATCTGAGAAGTTCAAGGATTCTGTTTAATTACAGAACTGAAAGAGGAAAGTTCGATGCTGCAGAAGTACAGGTTGATGACGGTTATCTAATTGGAAATAAAGTTAAAAATGTATCAAGAACTGAAGTTTTCATTGAGGACGGCAAGTATTCTACCTGTCCGCCTACTCATATGTATTATTATATCCAGGCACAGAGGATGAAGGTGGTTGATGAAGATGAAATTTTCTTTACCAATGCAAGGCTGTTTCTTCTTGATATACCCTATCCATTAGTTTTTCCATTCGGGTATGTGCCTGCCGGAATCGACAGGAGAAGGTCGGGCTTGCTGGAACCAACTTACGTATTTCAGAATACGTCCCGCAGAGGTATAGGATTTCAAAACCTGGGCTGGTTCCAGTATTTTAACGACTACTTCGTGGGACAAACTTCATTTGACCTGTTTACATCCGGTTCTGTATTTAATGAAACTCGATTTCAATATCGTAAAACCGGAAGTTTTAATGGTACGGTTACTCTTGGATATTCTTCGGAAAGGGGGCTTGAGCCAACAGATATTGATTTTACGGAATCAGTGAACAGAAGAATCAGTGTTCAGCACAGCCAGGAACTCTCACCCTATGCAAATCTGAATGCAAATATTAATTTCCGGACAGCCGATTACTACCAGCGAAATTCGTATGATATCGATGACCGGGCCGAAACAAGCAGTTCATCCAGCCTTACTTATCGGTACAGGCATCCTGAAAACCTCTTTAACTTTAATGTTACAAACCGGCTGAACCAACAATTCGCTACAAATACGACCCGGTTATCCGGGCCACAAATGAGTTTTAGCCTGCGCCAGTTTAATCCATTTGAGAGGGATGACCCGACTGCTACTGACAGACGATTTTATGAAACGATTTCAGTTCAGTATAACAATAACTTTGATGCCGATTACAATTTCCGCCCAGTTGATGGTGCAGATGCAGAAATCGGTTGGTTTGAAGCGTTGCTGGATCCTTCCAAATATCGGGAAGCTACTAACGATGACAGGCATGTCAGAATGGGTTTCAGGCAGAGAGGGCAAATATCTGCCAATAACCTGATCCCCAGTCAGCACCTGAATGTCAGCAGCAGTTTCAATATCACCGAGTACTGGTATCCGAGCACACGGCGAAGAGAGTGGAACCCGGAACAGCAGGTTGTGGAGGAACGAAGAGAACAGGGTTTTGCAGCGGCAAGAGATTTCAGTACCAGCCTCAACTTTTCCACTACCGTCTATGGTATCTCACAAGCCCGAATTGGAAACCTGGAAGGATTCAGACACACTCTGCGGCCATCCGTTGGTTTTAGTTACAGCCCCGATTTTGGCAGTGACAGATGGGGATTTTACAGGGATGTTCAGACAGATACACTTGGAAATACCCAGCGTTACTCAATTTTCGGGGATGAAGTGTACGGTGGGCCCTCGCAGGGTGAACAAATGAATATGAATTTCGGAATTACGAATGTCTTTGAAACTAAACAGGTTCGAAGGGATTCGACTGGTGAAGTACAGAGTAATAACCTGCGGATAATTGACAACCTGAGTGTAACTTCAAGTTATAATTTTGCTGCCGACAGCCTGAATTTCAGTGATATCAGAGCTACCCTGTCAACACGTATTATTGAGGGAGTGAATATTACGATGTCTGCAAACTTTTCGCTCTATGATTATGACGGCAACCGGAGAGTACACCGGTATATATGGGAGAATACAAATAAATTTCTGCAGCCCCTTAGTTATTCTATCAGTGCGAATTATTCGATCAGTGCCGGATCCAGAGGGATGGCCAGAGTCAGTACTCCTGTTTATGGCCCTTATGATCCATTGGACCAGGGGCTTTTCGGTCCTGTTGACGCCCGTTTTAATCAGCGTCCGGTCCAGAATTTTTCGTCACCTTTTCAGGCCAGTTTCAGTTTCAGTTATCGCTGGAATCACCGTCCCGGGCAACCGGCAAACCGGTCAGCAACCCTCAACGTCAATAATATCCGGTTTAATTTAACCCCGAAATGGAGTGTTACAACCAGGATTGGTTATGATTTTATTGACCAGGACCTGACACCGTCACAATTTAGTTTAAACCGCAGGATGGAATGCTGGTCGCTGAGCTTTCAGTTTAACCCGTTTGGCGATTTTCAGTACTATTTCTTCCGGTTAAGTATCGACAGCGGCCAGATACAATCCCTGTTTCAGAAATTACCATTATTGAATAACCTGGAACGCAGTTCATCTCCGACAGGGCGTGCCCCGAGGTTTTAATCATATTAATCCCAAAATTGTCATTGAAACAATGACAATTTTGCCCACAGGGCAAAAAAGGCCAAACGACATTTTTGGGTTTAAGGGAACTGTCAGGTTCTTGAAAGATACGTTGGGAAAACGGATGTAATTACAGAACCCATACAAGGTAGCCGGCAAAAAGGGTACCGATCAGGGCAGTGCCGTAGCAGAAAGTGAAAATATAGGCTTCCAGGTGTTTGAGCATCAACCCGTCATAAAGTGTATACCGGAAGCGATGTGCCCAATGAAAAAAAGTGAAGGCAATTAATGCAAAGAGGTAGATCTTTGTAATTGGATGCTGCGCCAGCTGCAATATACTTTCATAGTCGGGGGCAGCAAACCAACCGAGAGGTATGGCAATTCCAAAGAGAAATACATAAACCGGGATGAAAAATGCAGAGAGGGTTCCTCCCGCCCCGAAGAGCGTCCACCAGAATGGGTCGTTTGTGCGTTTTGCTGACATGAGTTCAGGGTACAAGGTTCAGGGTTCAGGGTTCAGGGATTTTTCATCATCAACGTGTCAAGTTTATCTGATCATGGACGCCGGGTTCAACAATTCAATCGTCAGCAATTCTATATTTCTAAAATCAACCACAAAATGGCTGCTGAAAAGACAAGCCACATCACAAAATTGCCTGCAATGATGGCCGCCCCAGGCACCTTCTTCTTTCCAATTTTTACTACCATTGCACTTGGTGCCAGTTTGAACCAGGTGATGGTGTGATAGAGTACAAAAACGAAAATCACAAAATGCAAAATAATGGATGACGGTGTGGAAAATGTGGCGATAAGCGCCTCCCATGCCTCGGGTCCATGTCGCAAAGCGTTGAGCTGCAGCAGCAGTATGACAGCATAGACTGCAACAAATATGCTGGTCAGCTCCCGGATAATGAACATCAGGTAGCGTTTTCTTTTCAGGAACCAAAAGATCGACATCTTCCGGTGAAAAGGTTTCGGGCGGTATCGTTCGTATTTATTCAGGGTTCAGGGTTCTTCTTGACACTTCGTGTCAATAAGTTTTTAGTTAAAAAATTGCACCTTGCATCCTTTAAATCATTTCTTCCCGAACGGCATCAGCACGGATGTCCACCACTGGGTGGTACCGGTAACTTTGTATCGCTGGATGGCCCCGGCCGGGTCAACTCCTTTCGGACACTTCACTGCACTCGCCTACAAAAGTGCATTCATAAATTCCGTCATCAGCCAGCAGCGTATCATCTCGCACTTTACTGCCTTCATCGCGGCTGTCGTAGTTATAGCGCTGTGCAAGGGCAGCGGCAGCCGGTCCGATAAATTTCGGCTCAAGGCCCACAACAGGGCAAGCCGCATAACAGAGCATACAATTGATACACATGCTGTACTGTTTATACTCAGCGAGCTGTTCCGGTGTCTGAAGATACTCGCCTTCGGAGAGTGGTTTCTCCTTGTCACGGATAATCCATGGTTTCACCCGTTCTACCTTTTCCATAAAACCGTCGGTTTGAACCACGAGGTCACGAATTACTCCAAAATAGTCGAGTGGTGCGATCCAGACAGGCCCAGGGAGATACTGTTCTAAAAATGTTTCGCAGGTCAGTACCGGCACATCGTTGATCATCATCCCGCAACTCCCGCAGACACCCATCCGGCACGACCACCGGTAGGAAAGAGTGCTATCTATGTTATCCTTGACATAGTTGAGTGCGTCAAGGATAACCCACTCCTTTCGAAAAGGAATTTCATAATCCTGATAAAAAGGATTGGGATCTTTTTCCGGCAGATACCGGAGAACCTGAAGTGTTACTTTCGTATCCATTATGGTTGAATTAATATTATCAGTTACTGCGGATTGCTGGTTTCAGCTTGCTGTCCATACTTCCGTTCTCCGGGCGGCCATTTGGTGATTGTTACCGGTTTGTATTCAATCCTTGGAACATCACCGGGATTTCTGTAAGCCAGGCTGTGTGTCAGGAAATCATCATCATTACGATCCGGGTAGTCGATACGCTGGTGTGAACCCCTCGATTCTGTTCTTTCCAGTGCCGACTGTATAATCGTCTCAGCAACATCAAGCATATTTGAAAGTTCAAGGGCTGCAATAAGTTCTGTATTAAACGTAAAGCTGTTATCCTGTATTCGAACTCTTTTCAGGCGATCCTGCAGCGTTAATATGGCATCACGGGATGACGAAAGAGATTGTTCAGTACGGTAGATCCCGGCGCCGTTTTCCATCGCCCGGTGCATCTCCTTCCGGATATCGGCAATCGTTCCGGTACTCGTACCGTTGTCCGAAAAAAAGTTCTTTTCTATCCGTTTTCTTTCATCTTTGGCAAGCGCCTCCAGCTGCTGGCTATACGACAAACTTCGGGAAGCATATTCGGCCGCTGCTTTCCCAACACGGGCACCAAATACAAGCAATTCAGTAAGGGAGTTTGAGCCGAGACGGTTAGCCCCGTTAATACTCACGCAGGCGGTTTCGCCGGCAGCATACAGGCCGTCCATTGGTGTGGCCCCGTTAATATCAGTATGAATACCACCCATAATGTAATGAACAACCGGCCTGACCGGGATTAGCTCGTGCAGGGGGTCTATGTTCTCATATTTCCGGCAAAGCTCCCTGACAAACGGAATTCTCTCCTTAACGACCTCTTTTCCAAGATGGCGGACATCGAGATGTACATAGTGTCCGTAAGGGCCTTCGAGGGTACGCCCCTTTTCCTTCTCTTTTTCAAACGCCTGGGAGAGGCGGTCACGGGGCCCAAGCTCCATAGAACGCAGTACAGGTTTGTCCTCGGGTGTGCCCAGGTCGTAATCCTGCAGGTAGCGATACCCGTCTTTGTTGAGCAGGTGGCCTCCTTCGGCACGGGCTGCTTCTGTAATAAGTATACCGGTGAACGGCAGGCCGGTGGGGTGGTATTGAACAAACTCCATGTCTTTTAGCGGAACTCCTGCCCGGTAGGCCTGTGCCATTCCGTCACCTGTTTTGATATTTGCATTGGTGGTGAAGGGAAACACTTTACCACAACCTCCGGTGCACATAATTACACTTTTTGCAAGAATCGGCTCTATCTTTCCGGTAGCCAATTCAAGGGCAACAACCCCCTGGCAGCGTCCATCGTCGGTAAGTAGTGAGGTTACATAAAATTCATCATAACGCTGGATAGGTTCATATTTAAGCGTGGTCTGAAACATGGAGTGCAGCATGTGAAAGCCGGTTTTGTCTGCTGCGAACCAGGTACGTTTGTTTTTCATACCGCCAAATGAACGAACGGCAATGCTTCCATTGGGTTCCCGGCTCCAGGGACAACCCCAGTGCTCGAGCTGTATCATCTCTTCAGGGGCTTCTTTCACAAAAACTTCAATGGCATCCTGGTCGCAAAGCCAGTCGCCCCCGGAAATGGTATCATAAGCGTGGTCGTCAAGGCTGTCGTCAGGTTTAATGACGGCCGCTGCACCACCTTCAGCCGATACAGTGTGGCTCCGCATCGGGTATACTTTGGAAACTACGGCAATGCTCAACTTTGGATTGGTTTCGGCAACGGCTATAGCAGCTCGCAGTCCTGCACCGCCACCGCCTACAATTAGAACATCGTGCTCTTCTGGTCCGTAACGTGCCATGATACAGACTCCTCTAACAAGTTATCGATTAAAATAGTACTGCTTTTTTCAACAGACCATCATTTACAGATCAATTTGTTAAGACTTGCAAAGATCTTTGATTCGTTGATTTAGCCAGGCCAATAACAGGTGATTCGAAAACTTCTACCTTTCAATTAAGCAACCATCCGTTAAAAGTGCAAGCATTATGTGGCACTAAACATCCAGAAACGGTTGTGTTCCTTTCTCTTCCGGTGATGGTTTGAGTTTGTGTTTTTGAATGAAACGCTTGCAGGCATTCCAACGAAGAACTGACTCATCGTTCATTTCAGGACGGATTCTCTCAGCATTTTCGTAATGATTCATGGCGCGCTGTATGTAATCAAAGGCGATGTAACCGGCCCTCGGTGTCTGTCGTTTGGTAGCAGCTAAAGCCTGCCGCTCATAAATCAGTCCGGTACAATATTCAGCCTGATATGAATCGGTTAACTGAGCAACTTCATCCAGTGCTTTCGTAAGGTTGGTTTTGAATTTACCCTCGTCAAACTGGTCGGTGATCGCAAGCACAAGAGTATAAATTACTTTCTGGTTATTTGGATCGGTGCGTAAAATATCACGGCAGATACTTTCAGCCTGCCAGGGTTGGTTTAAAAGGCGGTAGTGATTGGCTTTATCAAGTGCAGCCGGTATCGCTTGCCTGGAAATTGGTTTCAGATCAGCCATATGGACAGGGATTAGGCGTTATACGGGACCCACTTCATATATAAGATAAACCTTGGGCTGAAATCTGCAAATAGTTGTCGGGAATTTCTTGAAGTGGAAGGAGTTCCTGCGGAGCTGTCTTTTTGTATTTTGGGTTCAGAATTTCTCAATGGAATGTTTTTTCCCGTCCCAGGAGTGAAGAAGTTTTCTAATTCCGGCAGGTTCACCGAATTTGTTTCGATCAATCTCGACAGTTTCCAAATGGATTGGTTTCCCCCAAAGATAGTAGAGGTTTTCAAGAGCACCAGACTCCATCATCGGGTTCAGCTCCTGGCCGGTGAACTCGTGCCTGAGGTAGAGCTCACGATTGTTGTTGTAGTTACCATCTTCAATCGTAATTACAGGTGTTCCATAAAGGCTGAAGTAATTTTTTAATACCTGTTTGATTCTAACCGGGTCATCTTCTGCTATGAACTGCTTTATCTCCCCGGTTTGCGGATCCACTGTCTCATTCCAGAGATAGATTTCTGCATCCCTGATAAACTCTTCATCAAAAAACTCCTCAATCGCCATTCGGTCAGTGTAATTTTTTCTTACTTCAAAGATTTTTTCGATCCCCTTGTTATGTTTCCTGTTGTAGGTGGTCCATTTGTCGGGATCTTTTGTTTCCCGGAATCTTTTTCCGTGCATGCCCCTGTTCCAGCGGTAGATCAAATCCTCATAGAGCTTTAACCCGACTCTGTACCAGTTAAGCGATTGTGGATTTTCCCGGGTTACCTTTGCGTGAAATGACGAGAATTCCATGTGTTCTTCGGGTGTGATGAGCTTTTTTTCATAAAGCCTTCTCATAATCTGCAGATGCACATAGGTTGCCCATCCCTCGTTCAACAGTTTGCATCGTTTCTGAAACTCAAAAAACATGGTCTGCTCCCGGATGGTAGAGAGGATATCTTTCTGCCAGTCTTCAAGAGGTTTGGGAGAGTGATCCATCACATAGCGCAGAATATCATAGACCGGAAGGGGAGGTGTTTTGTGTTTAAGTTTTGATATTTCTGATTTCAGTTTTTCGATTTCATGCTTATCCTGGTGAAATTCCCTTTTCTGAATGCCTCTGATCCGTTCCGTTTTTAAGTTAATAAGCCGTTCTCTGTAGGCTTCTTCGTCTTCCTGGTCACCAAGCAGGTCGGGCGGCAGGTGCCAGCAGACAGAAAAGGCACTGTCGATGGTTTGTTCGTATGCATCGAGGCCGTACTCTCTCTCATACTCCCGGAACCGTTTTTCTGCATTCCGGGCTTCGCGGGCCAGGTCCATGTAATCGGCTGCACTGCGCATGTACTTGTTTTCCAGATTAAAATCCACATGTCCGTACACATGTGCCATCACAAGGATATTGAGAATAACCGGGTTGGTTTCAACCAGGAACGCTTTAGGCGGAATGGAGTTCCAAACAGTTTCGTACGGTATACCGGCTCCCTGATGTTCGTAAAGTGTTTTCTGCTTGTCGTAGTCTCTGCCAAAACTCCAGTGCGAAAAATTACTTGTAAATCTGTAAGCGATCGATTCGATCATTTTACGGGATGAGACAATTTCAAACTCAGTTTCTGTGGTGCTCAGACCCATCTCTTGAGCGATCTTGCTGATCTCTTTTTCAATGTTATTCAGCCTGTCGATCTGCTTCCGGTTCATGATCTCCATCTCTCTTTTTTTAAAAATTCCTGTATGGCCGGCAGGATGTGATCTTTATCTTTTATGACTATTCCCAGAAATGGGTGTTCTTTTTTCCCAACGATGACATCCATCTCATCAATTTCAACTGAGTTAACATTCAGTTCTTTTTCAAACGCATTTTTTAATCCGGAAGAAAAGGGCCTCCCGTTAAGCCGGATCTCACCGTAACCCAGCATATTTACCTTTATGTCATCAATCAGTTTTTTAGCTTCGCTTATGGTGGCTTCGGAATCCCAGTCTTCACCGTCCGAAAAATGGAACAGGTAGACATTCCAGGTATCCGTCGGATATTGTGACTCAATCGTGCTTCGGGCAAGTTTGTATGCCTCAGCGCATCTTGTTCCGCCTGATTCCCCGGTTTTAAAGAAAGAGTCTTCATCGACAAAACGTGCTTTGGCATGATGTACGATAAACCTCACTTCAACGTGCTCGTACATCTGTTTCAGAAATTCATTGATCCAGAAAAGCATTGAGCGGGCCAGGTATTTTTTATCGGTGGTCATGGAGGCAGAAACATCCATCATTGCAAAGATAACCGCATTGGAGTGGCGGGTTTTCTCCTCTTTGATATTCATATACCGCATGTCTTCGCTGTCGAAGATTGGAAAGGGCTCAACCTGGCTGAACCGGGTTTCGATACCCTCTTCCAGCAGGTTCAGTGCTTCACCAAGGATTCCATCGGCCTCTTTCAGGGCTGTGTAGCAGGTAAGTTCATCTTTCCCGGTTTCTTCTTTCAGGGTTTCGAGATAGGCGTAGAACCGGCCGATCCCCCGTTTTCCTGTCTGGCGTTTTTCCAAAAGGATGTTGGGCCCCGATCGGGTAATTCCGGAAATTCTGAACCCCGTAACTGTTTCCAATTTGGCCCGGTCTTCTTTCTCTTTCAGGTTGGGCAGCCCGAGATCTTCAAGCATGAGGCTGATCACCTCTTCAATATCAACCTCACTTTCGATATAGTCTTCTCCGGGCATGTCGCCCGGTTTACCGGGCTGCTGACCCGACCCGGGCCTTCTTCCGATAACGGCTCCTTTTTTCCCAGAACCCTGGCCTATTCCAGAGCGGGTATTTTCACCCTCGTCTTTCCGGTTCCCGGGCCTGAAATCAGGGATGACAATCTCACGAATAGGGATCTTTACTTTCTTCCCTTTCTTTTGGGTAATGATCGAACTCTCGGATATAATTTTCCGGATCTCCTTTTTGATAGCCTGTTTCTGCTTTTCGCGATGGCGTTTGGCATCGCGTTTACCCTTTTCTTTGTATTCGCTTCCTCTGCGTACCGGCATATTCTCTAAGAACTTTTAGTTTTTCACCTTTCACTTCTTGCCTCTCGCTTCCTCACTTCACCTGCTTAAAATTTCTGTTACTTTTTCAATGGCCTCTTTGGCACAAATTTCACAGAACCCGCGTTTGTTGATCAGATTCTGATAGATCTGTTCGCCCTTTTTCATTTCAGACTCTTCCCGGGCACGGTCGGTTGAGAGTACCAGGTGCAGATTGTCTCTGGCGTCTTCAAGTACTTTATCCTCAATTGCCTTTTGAAGTGGCCGGTAGCTGTCGGGGCCGAAATCATCCCGGGCGTGTTTCAGCTCCAGGATTTCACCGCGGAAGATATCCGCTTCCTTTTCAGATACCTTCATAAACTTCTCAACCGAGCGAAGAAATTTATAATCTGGTTCCATCACTTCGCCGGTAACGGAATCGCGTTTATAGCTGCCCGTTGTACCTCTTACATATTTTCGCTTGAGTTTACGGGCATACTCTGCCTCTCGTATGTATTTCTCAAACAGATCGTCAATAAGATCGCCGTACGTTTCCAGGTAAGCCTTGGAGACTTCTTCCATAATCATCTGTTCAAACTTTTCCATCACACTGGAGCCTTCACCTGATGTAAGGCTGTCGAGATATGAGTCGATCTCCTCAGCATCGTATCCCATGCGGTGCCGGAATACTCCTTTCAATGCTTTGATCGCATTCAGGTGGGTGAGACATCCATTGTCATCATCGATTTTTGCAAGTGCCTGGTTCAAGGCGGCAAGAATATCGCGTGATGAAACACCGAACATACCTTCCCGTTCTTCAATATCGTCGGAAACCTGCCCCTCTTTGATCAGTTCCGTGAGGTCAACCGGCTGCTGTTCTTTGTCGATTAGTTCAACCAGGTCTCCGTTGTAGGCTTCGAGTTTTGTCATCTTGTCTACTCCCATATCCGACTCTTTCAGTCGCGAGAGGATAGCAAAAATGGCTGCCAGCCGGAAGACTTCCGGTGCGATGTGAATTTTTCCAAAATCGAATTCGGACTCCTTCTCAATCAGTTTTTTGTAGACTTTGATTTCATCGTCAATCCTAAGCGGATAAGGAAAAGGCACACTGTAGATTCGGTCATGGAGCGCCTCGTGAGCCCGGTTGGCAGTAAACTCTTTATATCCGGTAAGGTTGCAGTGCCCGATGACTACTGTATCTACCGAAATATGCGGGAAACTGCTGCCATGAACTTTAATTTCCTGTTCTTCGGCTACATTAATGAAAACCCAAAGCAGACGCTCGTCAATACCTTTTTTCAGAAACTCCCTGCCTTCAGTAATACCGCGGTTACCCCGCTGCAAGGCGCCATCCAGCCAAAACGCATTCGGATGATTCCGGCCGTGTTTAGGGTTATTGGTAATCCCGATATTCTCGTGCCCGATCAGGTCGCCCACATCCTGTGTCTTTTCATCTGAAGGCTCAAATGAACCGATACCAACCTGATTTTGGGTAGAGAAGCGTATGCGTTCAAGTTCCACTTTCCACCAAAGTTTCTTACCTGATTCAGGGTCATAGAAGTCTCCAAACTTTTCAGAAAAGAGGCTCATTCGACAGTGAGGGCACAAATCTCCCTTGATGGGCGGAATGCCCAGCTCTTCTTCGATCGGTTTTTCAACCCCCAGCCTTCCGGCCCGTTCCGGATCCCAGTGGTTGATCCTTAGAAATTCAGGAAGAGCATGCAACGGGTCTTCATTCATCGGGCAACCTTTAATCCGGTAGACCGGGTGCTCATTGTAATTTTCCAGTGCCCTGATGATCGTTCTTACAAAAGTGGATTTACCACTGGCGGGCGGCCCCACAAGCAGCAGGATTTGCTTAGCTGTTGAAGCCCGTTTGGCACCTGCCTTAAAATAATCGGCAATCTCCTCCACAGCTCTTTCAACACCAAACAACTCATCAGAAACCAATTTGTAGCGGCTGCCGGCCTGCAGAATCTCTTTTTCCCGTTCGGATATTTCATCCCGGCCTGCTTTTTCAAACATTTCCCAGAGGCGTTCAGGAGAGGTCTGGGCAATTTTTGGATTGTCTCTGACAAGGCCCAGGTAATCTTTCAGAGTGATAACCGATTCTTTCTCTTCCTGAACCTCCTTGCTTTTCTTTATGATATCATCAAAATTAAGCTTTTTATTCTTACTCATTGAACTATACACCTCAGTAAGTTTTTAGTAAGTAACTGTGATTCAATAAATCTCATTCTCTCCTTACTCTGTGCAATGTTTGCAGAATTGAATAGTATCACCCATTTCAGCAAAACAGCATGATGTTGTATACACCAGAAAAAGCATTTTAACATATGCTATCAGGGGTGACAGCCTCCCGGTTTATGCAACACCAGATTAACCAACAAATAAGAAGAGGGTATTTTTTCTTCTTATTTAACGTCTGTTTACGATGTCAATTGTTCAGAGAATGTGAGAATAGCTTTTGAATGAAGTCAATTAGAAATGGATTCAATCATGAGAGTACTAATAAATATGTGGATTCAGAAAGGCCCGGAACGGAGTAACTCAAAGTCTCTCATTCTTTTGATTTATGATGAAGTTTGTCCAGGTAGCGGACGATATACTTGCCAAATATGTCAAATTCAAGATTTACTCTGTCTCCCTTTTTCATATTTTTTAAATTTGTATAATCCCAGGTATATGGGATGATAGCAACCGTAAAACGATTCTCTTCCTCACGGGCAACAGTCAGGCTGATTCCATCCACCGCTATACTGCCTCTGCCTACGATGTATGGTATATATTCTTCGGGATAGCTGATGGTAATCAGTTTGTCGTTATCATCAACTTCTATTTTTTCAATCATTCCCATCGCATCAACATGGCCCTGAACAATATGCCCTTCGATGGCTTTATTTATGGTGAGTGAACGCTCCAGGTTTACTTCATCTCCTTGTGTAACGGACTGAAAAGATGTTTTTCTAAGGGTTTCTTCTACACATTGTACTTTAAATGTTTCACTATCGCTGGATACTACCGTCAGGCAGACTCCATTGACGCTAATGCTTTCATCTACGTGGGTATCTGCCGCAAATGAGCAGGATATGACCAATTCTTTGCCACCACTGAGCGGGTTAACAGATTCTACAATGCCGGTTTCAGCAATAATTCCAGTAAACATAGTTTTTAAATTTTAGCAGTTAATAACATGTCATCACCTACTCTGTTCCAGTCGAATTTGTGAAATGACCTGATATCTTCCATTCTGTTTATATCCATCCCGATCAGTGAACGGGTACCGCCACCAAGTAACCTGGGTGCTATAAAGAGTTCAAGCTGATCAACCAGGTTTTGTCTGAGTAGAGCTGATGAAAGAGATTGCCCCCCTTCTACAAGTATGGATGTAATACCCTGTTTGCCAAGCGATTCAAGGGCTGATTTCAGGTTAGTATGATTATCATATTTATCAACAATCAGAATTTTGCCCCGGAAATAATTTGTCTGCATCAGTTTCAGCATCGGGTCAGCATCCTGCTCAGCTTTTTTGTTATTGTGAGTGATGATAATTGTTTTCTCTTCATATTGATCTGAAAACAAGTTGTATTCTTTTGATAAACTATAAGGGCCATCTATAACGACACGTACCGGCTGGCGGCCTTCAACGTGTCTGACAGTCAAAGTTGGGTTATCCAATTCAACGGTATTTCTGCCAACCATCACAGCATCATATTCCGAACGCCATTTGTGGACAAGTTCCCTTGATATTTTTCCTGATATCCACTTGGAATCACCGTTGGGTGCAGCAATGTATCCATCAGCGGTTTGAGCAATTTTCAATATCAGGTAAGGCCTGCCGAACTCCATGTGATGGATAAAAAATCTGTTCAGATCACGGGCCTGATCCTCCAGTAATCCTGTTTCTACCCGGAAACCCTTGTTTTTCAGATATTCAATTCCTTTTCCATTCACCTCAGGGTTTGGGTCTATCATAGAAATGACAATTCGTTTCAGCGGTAATTCCCCCAGCATTACTGAACAAGGTGGAGTTTTACCATGATGACTGCATGGTTCAAGTGTCAGATAGACAGTTGCATCTTCCAGCAATGACGGGTCTTTCACTGAATTTACTGCATTCACTTCAGCATGAGCTTTCCCGAAGCGTTCATGGAAACCTTCACCAACAATATTTCCTTCTGAGGAGACAATGACGCAACCGACCATCGGGTTTGGTGATGCATAGCCGATTCCCTTTCTTGCGAGATTCAGGGCACGCTGCATCCAAATTTTATCTTGTTTCGTGAAACCCATATTTAAAAATAAAAAAGGGCAGTAACATAAATTGTCCTGCCCTTGAATTTAAAACATGTAAAATTTACCAATTATCCTCCCATTAACCGGAATCGGTTGTCACGGATAGTTGCATCTTTTTTCATTTGCTCGAGCCATACATTTCCAAATACCGAATATTTTTGTTGTTCGAGCTGTTGACGTAATTCCCTGCGTTCATCTGCACTCATTTGAGCAGGGTCAGCAATGGAGAGATCATTTACCTCAACGACAAATGCAGCACTATTTCCCTCAAGTACTCCTGAACGGGCACCTTCTTCGAGTCCAAAAACTGCACCGATGATACCGGGTTCTCGTCCTGCACCTGAGATGGTATTTGCGCCAAATCTGACATTATTTGCTGTTTGAATCTCTTTTCCTGAAGCTTCTGCAATTTCTTCAAGTGTCTGAGCACCCTGATATACTTCTTGTGCCCGCTGTGCAGTGGCTTCTCTTCTCTTCATATCCCGTAACCTGCTTTCAATCTGGGAACGAACTTCACTTAGTGGCCGCGGCCCGGCTGAAATTACTTCAGTCATTTGTACGACTACAAATTCATTTGCAAGCTCAATTCCATCGGAAATTTGCCCTCTTCTCAATCGTTCAAGTTCGTTAACCAGGGGCCGGGCTTCACCGATACCAGGTACCACTGATGTACCTTTCGTTGCACTGCCTGTGTGGATTTCATATCCCTGTGCTTCAGCTTCAGCCTCAAACCCATCTTCATTAGCAAAGAAACTGAACTCTTCAGCTTCTTCTGCAAGCCTGTCAACCGTAGCGATCGGATCTGCAATAACGATATAAGAAAACACAGCAAATTTTATTTCACCATTACGTTCATCCACAAGTTTGAACATATGAGGGTTGCCGTCAATCATATACACATCACTTACTTCACCAACTTCAAGATCAAGAACCGGACTATATTCTTCCCTGATTTCATCTCTGCTGACAAAGCTATCCTGGAATGAGGTAGCTGACTGATACTGTTGCATAAAATCCTGGTGGTTTTCCGCATCTGCGAAAAGTGTTCTGAGTTCTTCAACATCCTGTCTGATTCTCAGCGTATCTTCACTTGTAGGAGTTTTGTCGAAAGAAACATACCGGAAGCGATAGGATTCTTCACGATGAAACTGATCGCGGTTGTTATCATAATAGGATTGTATTTCACTGTCAGTCACTTCAATTTCATCATCTGAAATTTCACTGTAAGGAAATCGGACAAACCGGATATCAGCATAACTGTTTTGTTTTTTATAAGCCTGGTTGATATCACTTGAGCTGACTCTGAGGCCAGACGCAATGAAGTTCGACATCTTCTGTTGTCTTCGGTTCTGGCGAAGCTGCTGTTCGATCATCATCCATATCTGCTGATTTTCCGGGGCTTCAATTGCCGCTCTAAGTGCGATCCGGTCAATTCTGCCATCTTCATCCTGGAATTGTTGTCTGATAAACGGATCAGGATTTTCACCCGTAATCATATTCACCAGTTCCTGGTCAGTAACTGTTATTCCAAGTTCGTCCATTTTCTGTGCCATCAACCGTTCTGCAACCAAATCCTCCCAGGCTTGCTCTTCATAGAAAGTCCTCATCTCCGTGGTCATTGGGGTATTGGACTGTTCATTATATTGTTCCACGTAATAACTGACGCGGTTGTTGTACTCTTCGTGTGTAATGTTATCACCGTTTACGGATCCGAGGTATGCCGGCCCGCCAGCGAGTGCATCGAATACTTGTGTATCCTGTAATACCCATAAAACTCCGAATGAAAAAATCAGTACCCATAAAACAATTGGAGTACTGTTTCTCATTTTTGACATTGCGCCCATAAAAAACCTCTTAAAATCTTGTTTATCGTTTAAAAAACCATTGAATCAGGCTTACAGACCCGATTTAAACATAGTCAGTCAGCCTGTAAATATACGGTAACACGCTGCGAACAGCAACGAGTACCAACTAAATAACGCAGAACCCGGGTTGAAATTTTAGAACACTTCGATCAGGCTCATGTGCCTAAGGTATCTTCCGGGATTTTCGTTAATTCCCTTAATCAGGTTTCGAAGTTCGATCGATAGGCTGTCTGCGTTTTCATAAAGAGAAGGATCGTTGACGAGCCGGCCGATGGTGCCATCTCCATCGTTGATTTTAAGTAAAATCTGATTGAGATGGTCTACCGTTTCATCCAGTTCTTTACTGATTTTTTTTAAATCTTCAGATGATTCTTTCAGGTTAGCCATTAAAGTATCGGCATGCGGCCTGCTGTCTGTCATCAGTGTGTCGAGTTGCGCAAGCATATTATTGGCAGATATGATTGCTTGCTCAAGCTCCTGTTGTCGTGAAGTAAGTAATTCTGATACTGTACTGGTTGTTACTTCGATGTTATTGATAGCCTGGCTGATTGTTTCCCGGCTATCTTCATCCAGAGTTCTGTTCAGTTGCATTAAAAACCGGTTCAGTTCAGTGAAGGATTCAGTAATGTCATCGCCCAGTTCCTGACCTTTTTCTGCCAGTGTTTCCATCATGGTATCGATATAAACACCTTCTATTTCTTCGCCATAGCCGATACTCTGATCCGATGAACCACGCTGAATTACAATTGCTTTTCCGTCAATCAACCCGATAGAAGTCAGTTGTGCAATAGAATCATCCGGTATGTTAACATCCAGCTCAATAGAAAGTGTAACTCTGACCAGGTTGTCTGATGTCAGCTGAATATTTTTTACTGATCCGATTTTTACACCGTTCATGTAAACAAGATTCCCGGTTCCCAGGCCATCCACCCGTTCAAACGTTGTTGTTATTTCATGTGATTGCCGGAAGATGGGCATATCGCTCATAAACCGAAATCCGATATATCCGGCAATAATGGCCAGGATCACTGTGATACCTACTTTAATTTCATTACTCATTTTCAATCTCTGTAGTTAAAACGTTTTACAAAACTGAATCTGTTGACTCATTGGTAATCAGCTTCATCAATACATATTTCTTACCTGTAATAATCACTGTTTAAATCTGATATTGGCTGGCGGTTACAAAATTGATTAATTCCCGGTGCTTACTGTTTTTCATGTCATGAACCGACCCATGCCAACTTAACTTTGCCTGATCCAGAAAAGCAACATTATCTGCAACTTCCAGTACACTGTGCATATCATGAGTGATCACAATTGAAGTTATGTTCAAAGCATCGGACATCCGGATAATCAATTTATTGATTTCGTCGGCTGTTTCCGGATCGAGTCCGGAAGTGGGTTCGTCGTACATCATATAATGAGGTTTTAATATGGTAGCTCTTGCCAGGCCTACCCGCTTTCGCATTCCACCTGATAATTCTGATGTCTGTTTATCTTTGGCTTCAACCAGCCCAACCATTTCAAGAGCCTCTTCCACATTACGTTCAATCTCTTTTTCCGTCTGGCTGGTAAAGTAACGCAAAGGGAAAGCAACATTTTCGTAAGTATTGATAGAGTCAAAAAGTGCAGATCCCTGGAATAACACACCAAAGCGATGCCGTAATTTGCGCAATTTCACATAATCCTGCTCATGAATATTCTCTCCATCTATTAATACCTCACCGGAATCCGGGTACAAAAGTGCATTGATATGTTTCATCAATACCGATTTTCCGCAACCAGACCTGCCGATGATCGCAACGGTTTCCCCGTCATCGATGTTGAATGTGACGTCATCCCACACCAGTAGGTCACCAAAGCTTTTTTTCAGATTCTTAATTTCAATCATAGTTTACAACTCTTACNTCTCTACAGCAGAAGTGTTGCCAGGAGAAAATCTGCAAGAAGAACAAAGATACAACCCAATACAGTAGCCTGGGTGGTACTTTTACCGACACCTTCCGCCCCGCCGCTTGCATAATACCCTTTGTAACAGGCAACCGAGGTGATCAGAAATCCAAATACAAACGATTTAACAAAGCCGAATAATACATTCCAGGGTGCAAAATACATCTGCGCCCCATGCAAAAAATCAGAACTGGGTACTACTCCAGTGAGTATACCTGCAGCAAGCCCGCCGCCGATACCAAAAATACAAGCTACAACATATAATACCGGGAACATTAATAAGCCTGCCATTACACGCGGAACAACGAGGAAAGAAACCGAATTGAATCCCATGGACTCCAGTGCATCGATCTGTTCACTTACTTTCATTGTGCCAAGTTCCGTGGCAATACGTGCTCCTACTTTACCGGCTAAAACCAGGCTGGAAATTACCGCTGCCAGCTCAATGATAATTGATTCGGAAACAATGGCACCAATCGTGGACAAGGGAATAAACGCAAGTTCAAGCTGATAGGCCGTCTGAATTGTCATTACAGATCCGGTAAACAGGCCGGTCAGCATGATAATCCCGAAAGAGTCATATCCAACCTTTACCAATTCATTGAATAGGTTTTTCCGATACGTACTAAACTCAGTAGAGGAACGAAGTGCCTGGTAGAGGAGGGTTGTATATTTTCCTAATTCTCGTAATGCGTACATAAAACATACCTGAACCGACTCTTTCTGTCAGTAATGAGCGTCTGTCTTTTTGTTATTCAGATTCAATTACAATCTATTATATTACAAAAGTTTTGCTCCATTTGTTAAACAACCAGGCAAAATCTATGCCTTTTATCTAACAGGTGTTAATATACAACATTTAAATTCTCTATCTTTTACCGACTTTTATACCCGGAATTAATTGACTTATGATTCGATATTTGACCGCCGGTGAATCACACGGACCGGAAATTACTGGAATAGTTGAAGGAGTACCTGCTGGGCTTCCGATTACAGAAGATGAAATAGCTCTACATCTTACACGCCGGCAGCAAGGTTATGGCCGTGGGGGCAGGATGGCTTTTGAAAAAGACCGTGCAGAAATCACCAGCGGCCTGCGATTCGGGAAAACAATGGGTTCACCGATTGCGATGCGGATGCCTAACCGGGCATTTAAAAAGGACGACAGTAACTGGCCAAAAGTGATGGCGAAAAAAGGAACTGGTGAAGATGTTGAGCCGATTACTCTTTCCCGCCCCGGCCATGCCGACCTGGTTGGAGTGCAAAAGTACCGATTCAATGATATCCGACCCGTTATTGAGCGTTCCAGTGCGAGGGAAACAGCGATGCGTGTTGCCTGCTGTACTATTGCCCGGATTTTACTGAAACAGTTCGGGATAGAGATAGGTGCTCATGTTATCAGAATTGGCGGAATCGGGTATGAAAGCTGGGAGAATGCCCGGGATATTACTGAACCGTTTATAGAAAAAGGAGCTGAATTGATATATAAAGAAGCTGACAAGTCTGATGTTCGCTGTCTTGATGAAAACCTTGGAGAGGCTATGCGTGAGGAGATCAAGGCCAAACGTAAAGACGGATCTTCACTTGGCGGTATTTATGAAATTATTGTTACCGGATTGCCGGAAGGTTTGGGCAGTTATGTCCATTGGGATCGAAAACTCGACGGACAGATAGCTCAGGCGATCATGGGGACACAGGCGATGAAAGGGGTTGAAATCGGCCTTGGGTTTGAAGCTGCTGCCAGGGCCGGGCATAATGTACATGATGAGATTACCTACCAGGAAAACCGCTTTACAAGACGTACAAATCGGGCTGGTGGTTTGGAAGGAGGGGTTACTACCGGTATGCCACTCATTATTCGGGGGGCAATGAAACCGATTCCAACCATGATCAAGCCTCTTAAAACCGTAGATTTTGTCTCCGGTGAGGAAAAGGATACCCGTTATGAAAGGTCGGATGTGTGCGCCCTGCCAAGAGCTGTGGTCGTTGCAGAAAGTGTCATCGCACCTGTTCTTGCAAATGCATTTCTTGAAAAATTTGGGGGTGATTCGCTGGAAGAAATTATGGAACACTACAACGACCGGAAAACAGTTTGATATGAGCGATAACCGGGCAAAAATTCAAAAACTGGCAAAGATTCTGAAAAATGACCCGGAAGATTCATTTGCCAAATTTGCCCTTGCCCTTGAACTGTTGAAAAACAATCAGGTTGAAAAGCCGTTGAAGTTATTTGAATCCATCTACCGGCACGACCCAAATTATCTTGGAGTTTATTATCATCTTGGTAAATTATATCAGTCATTGAATCGATATGAAGATGCACTCACTTGTTTCCGGGAAGGTGTTGTAATAGCTAAAAATCAAAATGAACAACGAACGTTATCTGAATTGAAAGATGCACTCAATGAACTGGATATTGAAAAAAACGATGATTAGCAGAAACCCCGTTTACAGATTGCTTACAATCCTGATATTTGCTTCCTGCCTTGCCCTGGCCACTCCTCCGCCAGAGGCTCTTTCACAGTCGGATACCGGGACACACACTGTTCGCCAGGGTGATACTCTTTATAGCATTTCACGTCAATATGATATAACGGTAGCAGAATTAAGGGAGTGGAACGGGCTGGCAGCCGATGATTTAAGTGTAGGTGATGTATTGAGAGTTGCTCCGCCAGAGGAGCAAAGTGCGATATCTCATACTGTACAACCTCAGGAAACACTGTTCTCGATCAGCCGCCATTATAATGTTTCGATAGCAGAAATTCAGCGGTGGAATGACATAGAAACTACATCACTCTCGGTTGGCCAGGAATTGATTATATATGCTGATGATGAACCTGAAACAACAGGTGTTTCTGAATCGATTCCAGCACCGGAACCCCGGGAAACGAGGGAATCGATAGTGGCACCAACTGTAGCTGCAAGTACCTATTACACTGTTCAAAGCGGTGATTATCTGAACAGGATTGCCAGTGAACACGGGATGACTACAGATGAACTCAGGCAATTAAATAACCTCCAGGATGATCTTATCAGAGTAGGACAGCGTTTGGTAGTCAGGGAGACCCGGGCCACACCTGTAGTGGGTGAAGATTTTGAAGAATCAACTCCGCAGGGAAGGTTTGTCAATTACAGGGTTGAAGCCGGGGAGAATACGAATTCTATTCTGGAACGGTTCTCAATGAACCTTGAAGAGCTCAAAGCGTTAAATCCCGGCAGTGATGTTCAGTCTCTGAGTACCGGGCAGCGCATAACTGTCATATTACCTCCTTCAAGAACATTCGAGAATCCATACCGGCAAAGCTCCGGGCTGCGGGATTTGGGCGATGTGTCTGTTAACCGGTATAATGACGGTGATACGGCAACGACTACAACAAGCGGTGAACTTTATAATCCGGATCAGCTTACTGCAGCACATGCGAATATGGCCCTTGGCAGTATCATCTATGTAGAAAATCCCGAAAATGGACGGGGAGTCTATGTTAAAATTAACGATCGGTTTTCCGGTGAGGGAATAAAATTATCTCATCGGGCATTCGAAATACTTGATTTTTTATCGTCAGCCCGGGCGACAGCTACGATTTTCCAGGAAGATTAACAGATGAAGGCAGCTCTGAACAGGAATTCCTATTTCCGGGAATCCGGATCACTTCTATACAGTTACCTTATCTGCCTGCCTCTGCTTTTATTATATGAACTGTTAATTCAGATTTCCCAGCCGGATGCAGAATACCTGATTCGTATTTCGGTTGATGCCTGGTTTAAAGCGATATTCAGTGTTTTAGGATTCAATGCGCTCTCCATTACCTTGTTGATAGCAGCTTTGGCGGGAGTATATATATTATGGCGCGACAGGCACCGGCTGAAAAGTGTCAAAAAACGTTATTTTTTATTGATGCTTGCTGAAGCACTACTGTATGCAATTTTGCTTGCAATTTTGATTTCCGGGATCGTTCAATCCCTGCTCATGATTTCAGCTCAAAACTCTCTTGAAGAGTTGCCAAAATTGCAGCTGCTTGCACTTTCACTCGGGGCAGGCCTGTACGAAGAACTATTTTTCAGGGTCATTTTGGTCAGTTTACTGGTATGGATATTCGGAACGTTTCTGACAAAAAAATGGATGGCATACGCATCAGCAGTAATCGTGGCTGCACTTTGCTTCAGTTATGTGCATTATGTAGGTGAATTTGGAGATCCATTTACAATCGGGTCATTTTTGTTTCGCTTTTTGTTTGGCTTAGCACTAAATCTTATTTATGTTATAAGAGGGTTTGGAATGGCAGCATGGACTCATGCTATATATGATATACTTGTAATCATGACAATTTAGAGAGGTAAACCCTATGGAGGATATGTACTATTCAATCAACGTAAAAAAACGATTAATCACTTTCTCTTAACGATCGTATCAATAGTAACTATTAGCAGAAAATCCGTTTCGTTATTATTTTTCTCTGTGTTACAAAAAGGCAGTCAAAATAGTATCTGGTTCAGATCGTATATTTTTTAGCAGGACAGGCAGATAAAAGTTTAATTTTTCAGAGCTCAAAGTAAACGGGATGGCGGAGCTTACGCAACAAGAAATAAGAAAGCAGGAAGATTTTAACAAGGAGATTATTCCTCACCTGGATGCATTGTATAACTTTGCCCTGAGGCTGACTACTGATCCCAATGATGCTGAAGATCTTGTACAGGATACAATTGTCAAAGCTTACAGGTTCTTCAGCAGTTATGAAAAAGGAACGAATGCAAAAGCCTGGTTATTCAGAATTCTGAAGAATTCTTACATCAATAATTACCGAAAGAAGTCGAAAAAACCCCAGGAAGTTGATTATGATGAAGTCTCTACATTTTATGAGACGGTAAGGGCTGAGCGAACCGATACCTCCGATCTCGAGGATAAAATGTACCGGGAACTGATGGATGATGACATCACAAATGCCCTCGAAGAGCTTCCCGAAGATTTCAGAACTGTTGTACTTCTCTGTGATGTGGAAGGTTTTACTTATGAAGAGATTGCCAATATGCTGGATGTACCCATCGGAACAATACGTTCGCGCTTGCACCGTGGCAGAAACCTGCTGAAGGTTCAATTGATGGAATATGCTCAAAACAGAGGTTTTGCAAGCGATTGATGCGAATAGGTCATCTGAAGTGATGATTCTGTAACACCGCATCTCCGGAACTGTTTTAGCCTTTACGGCTTGTGGCAGTCAGAGTCACCCTCATAACAGTACCTTTTTCCGAATCGGAACGGAGAATCTCAATTTTTCCTTTGTGGTAGTCCTCAATAATCCGTTTTGTCAGGCTCAGGCCCAGTCCCCAGCCCCTCTTTTTGGTACTGAATCCCGGTTTAAATACTTCATTGATGTACTTTTTGTTTATTCCACTTCCTGAATCTTCAATATCGATATAAACTTCATCTTCGAGCTGGTCAACCTTTACAGCAAGGTAGGAGTTATTAGCGTTTTCACGAATCGCGTCCATTGCATTCTTTATCAGGTTCTCGAGCGCCCAATGAAACAATTCGGGATTTACACGAACCTTTGCATTGGTTTGTACCGACTTTCTTACTTCGACATGTTTGGCCAGTTGTGGCAACCTGCTTTCCATATAATCAACAACCTGATCCACAATCGGTTCAAGTCTCATTTCCTTCAATTCAGGTTCAGATCCGATCTTGTTAAATCGTTCTGCAACACCACGCAACCGTTTCACATCGTTTTCAATCTCATGAATAATCGATCCTGCTTCGGTATTTTCCGTGGTCTTTTCCTTCAACAACTGTATCCAGCCATATAAGCTCGAAATCGGCGTGCCAAGCTGGTGTGCGGCTTCCTTTGCCATACCAACCCAGAGGTTCGATTGTTCAGACCTGGTAATACTTCTATAGGTCGTATATCCGATTCCCAGCAGTAGTGCGAGAAGGCCAAACTGGAAATATGGAAAATACCTGAGATACTGGATTGTCTGGCTTTCTCCGTAATAAACATACTGAGTCTGCTGTACCTGCTCATCTCCGATAATGATCTCCACCGGGTCGTGGATTGAAGCAAACTGCATAATGAGCTCCGGCCCAAGCTGATTTTCATTAACCAGTTCAAAGTGGAGGATCTCTCCGTTACTGTCAACCACAATTGTGGGTACCCTGAACTGCCCCCCGGTAACCAGGTTCTGGGTTACAAAATCGTAAGTAGACCTGGAGTGTTCAGCTTCGCGAATCATGGTAATGACGCTGTCCGGAACCTGTGGAATTGAAGACAGGATATTGACAGCATTATTTAAATTAGTACTTACCTGGTCGTGTACAGGCTGGCTGTTAAATTCAATGGCTTTTGCCCAAAGCTCAACACTTGAGCTCTCCTGCTCCCTGATTTTTTCGATCAGATACTGGTTATAGAGGTAAGAACCGGCACCCAATATTATCAGGAGGGTAATTAAAATAATTTTAATCCGGTTGGTGGCGAAAAAGAGTTGCATAGATCTTCAGTTTGATAACTCGGTCGGGTTTAGTTGAAATAAACCAAAAAATGGCATGTACGCCAAAGAATGTTACAGGATAAACGTAAAGTCTGTGCGTGTGTTATCAGGCCTGAAGAAATGAATAGAAAGAACCAGGCTATTTGAGTTCAGAAGAAGGAAATAGATACCAGGCAAACTGATGGTACAAACCTCAACTGTTTGCCTGCTATATTTTATCGTATTCAGCTCTGAGCCACCCGGCACTCAGGCGTACCTGAACCGGGAGAACCTGTAAAATTTCCGTGACAACCTGTAAAATTTCAGGCAGATGCTTTCTGTTTTTCGTAAACAGGCGGAGCATTATTATCAATCGTTTCACCAGTGATGACACATTGTTTCACGTTTTTCTGAGATGGCAGAGTAAACATGATGTCTAGCATGGCATTCTCCAAGATTGATCGTAATCCTCTGGCTCCGGTTTTCCGTTCCATAGCTTTATCTACAATCTTTTCGAGTGCTTCTTCCTCAAATACGAGATCCACACCTTCCATTTTGAACAGTTTTTGATACTGTTTTGTAATCGCATTTTTAGGTTTAAGCAGAATCTCAACCATCGCTTCTTTTGTAAGTTCCTGTAAACCTGAAATTACCGGCAGGCGCCCGATCAGCTCCGGGATTAAACCAAATTTCTGAAGGTCTTCTGCCTGAACAAAGGTGAAAATATCAGGATCGTTTTTATCATGTTTTACCTGTTCCACCGAATGGAAACCCATTGAGCTGGTAGAGAGCCTTTGTGCAATAATTTCTTCAAGTCCGTTAAAAGCACCACCGCAGATAAAGAGTATATTGGTTGTGTCGAGTTGTATAAAGCTCTGTTCAGGATGTTTACGGCCTCCTTTAGGGGGTATATTTGCTATAGTACCTTCCAGGATCTTTAATAATGCCTGTTGAACTCCTTCACCTGAAACATCCCGTGTAATGGAAGGGTTATCACTCTTTCTGGCTACCTTATCCACTTCGTCAATATAGACGATACCACGTTTGGCCCGCTCCACGTCGTAGTCTGCAGCTTGTAGGAGGTTACTGAGTATGCTTTCCACGTCTTCGCCCACATATCCGGCTTCAGTTAAAACGGTAGCATCGGCAATCGTGAACGGGACATCGATGATGTCTGCCAGTGTTCGGGCAAGCAGGGTTTTACCACAACCGGTAGGGCCGAGCAGCATGATGTTGCTTTTTTCCACTTCTGTATCTTCAAACCCTTCCGTTACAGAAGCATTAATTCTTTTATAGTGATTGTAGACAGCAACAGAGAGGGTTTTTTTAGCTAACTCCTGTCCTATAACATATTCATCAAGCCGGGATTTAATTTCATGAGGTTTGAGTGACGATTTATACTGTTTATCCCGCCGGCGTGCAAGGGATGCCAGGTCACTTTTAATTATACTGGCTGCATCATCAACACAGCGGTCGCAGATATATACATCCGGGCCTGCAACCATGCTGTTTACCTCATTACTCGTTCTGCCGCAAAATGAACAGTGAACCATATCACTACCTGATTTCTTACTCATAGCCTGTCTCCATATTCACAATTTAAAAGAATTATTTGTCTGGTTTCCTCTCCATAATTTTATCAACCAGTCCATATTCGAGTGCTTCTTTCGCATTCATCCATTTATTTCTGTCGGAATCTTCCCGGATCACATCCGGATCTTTACCGCAGTGTTTAGCAAGTATTTCATTGAGCTGTGTTTTGATACGGATAATCTCCTGGGCTTCAATTTCAATGTCGCTTGCCTGTCCCTGCACACCTCCAAGGGGCTGGTGGATCATAACTCTTGCATGAGGCAGGATATTGCGTTTTCCATGCTGTCCGGCAGCCAATAGAACTGCCCCCATCGAGGCCGCCATACCCACGCAGGTGACAGCAACATCACAGCGAACATATTGCATGGTATCATATATTGCAAGGCCTGCCGAGACAACCCCGCCCGGGCTGTTGATATACAAGTTGATATCCTTTTCGTGATCCTGCGATTCGAGGAAAAGCATCTGTGCAATAATTGAGCTGGCAACGGTATCGTTAACCGGTGTACCCAGAAATACGATTCTGTCTTTTAAAAGGCGTGAATAGATATCATACGCCCTCTCGCCCCGGCTGGTGGTTTCCACAACCATCGGGATCAGGTTATTTTGTATCTGTGAGAATTCTTTCATATCCGGTATTTCCAGTAACGGTTGTTTAATCGACATAATTATTGATAATAACGTTTAGCTACACTGAGAAAATTGTTTATTTAACGTCGTCGTCTTTGTCCCGTTTTTCACGAAAATCATCTTTTGACAACTCCTGAATGTTAACAGCATCTTTTAACTTTTCAAAAATCTTGTTTTCGCGGATGTTTGTTCTCAGGCTTTCCAGCTGATTCGGGTTTTGAGCAAAATATTGTTTCATCTGATCGACAGTAGCACCATATTTTGCTGCTTCGCCAGCAATATATTCATCAATATCTTCAGGCTTGATCTCAATATCGTCAAATTTTTCCTGCAGCGACTGGTTTATGAAAAACCATTTGCCTTCCTGCAGAGCCTGGCCTTTCATTCTCTCCTTGTAATCATCCATGTTAAAATCGGGCGGCAGTTGATTCCCTGATTGCTGTTTCAGGTATTCGACATAGTTATTCAGGATCTGTGCTTCAAATACCTCCGGAATCTCAAATTCGTGAGCATCTGTCATAGCTTTGATCACATCCTGCCGGAACAGATCATTACTTGTCTGATCGTAGTATTCCTGCATTTTGCTTTTGATGAAACTTCTGAATTCATCAACGTTTTTAGCTTCCCCGTTCGATTGTTTCTTTGCGAATTCATCGTTGAGTTCAGCTTTATTGGATTTCTCAACTTTCTTGATATGAATTCTGAAACGGTCAACCTGGTCACCTTCACCCATCTCCATATCCACGATGTCACCGCATTTTTTGCCCGTCAAAGCGTCCCGAAATTCTTCGGCACCTTCATCTTTCAGGTTCAGTGCCTGATCTTCATCTGTTTCACCTTCAATCGGGTTACCATCTTCATCCAGAGATTGGGCATCAACGATGACACGGTGGTCTTCCGTAATTTTACCATCTACTTCTTCCCAGTTCCCCTGCCGTTCAAGCGTCCGTTCAATTTCTTCCTCCACTTCTTCGTCCGTCACATCATGAACCATTTTATCGACTTGAATATCTGAGAGGTCTTTTAATTCGAACTCGGGTTTGGCACCGATTTTAAACTTAACCTCGAGAAGGTCGTTTTCCCACTGCAGATCCACCATTTCCGTTTCACCAATGGGATCGTGTTCAGGAACAACTTCTTTCTCAAAGACTTCCTGAATGTATTTGTTGATCTCTTCCATCTCGATCTCATCACCGAATCGTTTTTTGACAATCGACAAGGGTACCTTTCCGGGCCTGAAACCCGGCATCTGAATCTGCCCGCGATATTTTTTGAAAGCTTTTTCAAATTTCGGTGCAAGATCTTCCCTGTTGGCTTTAATTGTAATTTCCTTATCTACGGACGTGAGGTCCTGAACAGAAATGTCCACGAATATGTCTCCTTCTAATTTTCAAATAGTGTTAATAACTCCATCGATTACAGGCCGGAGTACGAGAGGGGGGACTCGAACCCCCACACCGATAAAGGTACTAGATCCTAAATCTAGCGCGTCTACCAATTCCGCCACTCTCGCAATAAATCATCTGCAAAATTATTCCAGCATCAAATCATTGGAGTCAGAGCCTCCAAAAATACGGTTATTTCTACCGGAGTTCAACCCTGTTGGTTATTCATCAGAACCATGAAATTGAATCTGTCATTCATTTATATTCTACATTCATCAAAATACCTTGTATTGGGTATCAGAAACTTTAATATTTTGTTATTGTTAACAGGTAACGGGATTACTAATATTTACTCTCAATTACCGGAAACATTGAATTAAGTATTCATCCACTATTAACCATGTTTAAAAATCTGAGATTTGTCTATATCACCACCAAAGACAGGGATGAAGCCCGTAAAATCGGTAAGGCAATCATTGAAGCCAGGCTGGCAGCTTGTGTTAATATTATTGACGGGATGGAATCGATGTATCACTGGAAGGGTAAAGTAGAAACCGATCGGGAAGCGATTCTGATTGCCAAAACTCCCTATCACAATGTAAATGAACTGACCAAAATTGTAAAAAAATTACACAGTTATGAATGCCCGTGCGTGGTGTCATTAACTGTTACTGAACAGGAAGGCAATGAAGATTATTTGCTCTGGCTGCTAAAAGAAGCGCGTCAACCGGGGCCTGTTATTCACAACGAGGAGTGATGGCTGCAGNGATTTCAAAATCGGGTCAGACATTATGGTTTCGGATTCACAGGCCGGAAGCAAAGAACGCGGTTGACTTTGAGGTTATGGATGAGCTGGAGTCTGCTATTGAACAGATCCATTCCGATGAGTCGATACGGGCATTTGTTATAACCGGATCTGATGATTTTTTTATTTCAGGCGGTGATTTGCGGAAATTTCATCAGATCAGGGATGCTGAGCCGGCAATGAAAATGGCTGAAAGAATTCAGATTATACTTGCCGGCCTGGAAAAAGCTCCGTGCTGGACTATATCACTCGTGAATGGTGCCGCCTATGGTGGTGGTTGGGAGTTGATGTTAGCGTGTGATTTCGTCATTGCAAGCAGTAATGCCAGGTTCGGTTTTACCCAGGGTAAATTTTATCTGCCACCCGGATGGGGCGGGCTAACCAGGCTGGTTGAAAAGGTTGGGCGATCGAAAGCACTATTGTGGCTTGCAGAAACGGCTGTAATCGACAGCAAGACTGCTGTTGAATCAGGTTTGATCGAATATCGGTTTGAACACGATCAATTGGAGCAACAAGCCAATAAATGGCTGAAATCAATTATTCGCAATGATCGAATGTTTATTCACAATCTGAAATCAATAGCACTTAATACATCTGTGAACAGAAGAGAGCTGATCAGAAAAGAGCTTGAACCTTTTTCTCATTTTTGGGAACACGATGAACACAGATCAAGAGTTGAAGAGTTTCTCAAAAGAAAATCAGAGAATGAAAGTTGAATTAATTTGAACTACTCTTCACTCTCTTCACTGCTTACACGTTTGCGGAGAAGCATTTCTGTATGATAAGGTTCACCGTCTCTCAGAATTTCAAGATTCATCAGGTCTCCTTCGGTGTATTCACGCATTAAAGCCCAGGCATGCATTTCGCTTAGTACCCGTTCATCTCCGATTCGGAGAATAATATCACCCGGCATCAGGCCGCTTTGAAAAGCCGGGCCATCTTTGTTTACACTTGTTACAAGCAATCCCTGAAGGTACGGTAGCCGGTAACGGTAGATGAGTTGTTCTGTCATGGATGTAAATTTCATTCCCGGATCATAATCGAGTGCTACTTCGCCGGTGGTCAGCAGTTGATTGATGATACGTTCCACCCGGTTACTTGGAATAGCGAAGCTGAGCCCCACAAAGCCGGCACTTGTGCCACCTGTATAGATAAATGTGTTTACACCAATGACTTTACCTTCACTGTTGAGAAGCGGGCCGCCGGAATTACCGCGGTTAATCGCTGCATCTGTTTGAATCATATCCATATAAACCCTTGGATTATTCGGGTCGGGCCGAAAATCCCGGTTTTTGGCACTAACCACACCGACAGTAACAGCCGGCTGGCCATCTTCAAACAACCCGAATGGATTTCCAAGTGCCAATGCCCATTCACCGACTATCACTTCATCCGAATCACTGAATTCAGCGAAGGGAAGAGGTTCATCAGATTCGATCTTCAAGAGTGCAAGGTCGGTGAGCTCGTCACTCCCTATCAGTGTTACGTCATAGATTCTGCCGTCAAGAGTGGATGCAACGATTTCTTTTGCATTATTCCCGACGACATGCTGATTGGTAATAACCAGGCCGTCTTCACTGATAATAAATCCTGACCCGGTACTTGTAAATTCCCTTGAGAGTGTTTGGCCGAAAAAATACCTGATAAATTCATCCTGCATCGTGCCCCCTCCTTCCACGACTTCCGTAACAGTGATACTCACTACAGCCGGACTCACGTGTTCAACAGCATTGGTAATAGCATTTTTTCTGCTGTGGCTGATTGCATCAATCAGTTGATAGCGTTCTTCAAGAGATTCTACATCCTCGCTGTAATTATTGAGAACTTCTTCTACAAGTGTAGCCGAAAAGTGGCTCAGGGTATCCGGTAATTCACTGCCTCCGGCTTCAGGGTTCGATTCATTGCATCCGGGTAAAATCCAGATGATCAGCAATATGGTTATGTATAAGTGTAATCTTTTATTTAGAAAGAACACTCTTGTCTTCACTTTTTTTAAGCTGTTTAACACCTATTTTCACCAAATCATTGATTGCAAGCGATAGAGGGCCCGGATGCCAGGCACCGGCTGCCTTCTTGTGTCCTCCACCATCCAGTACTTTTGCCCATTCATTTACGTCTACATTACTTCGGGATCTCAGGCTGATTTTAATGCCGTTGTCATCGATATCCTTCAACAGCAATGCTGCTTTGACTCCGGCAATACTCAACGGGTAATTTACGAAACCTTCACAATCATCAGAGGAAGTCTTCGTCTTGTCAAGCATTTCTCTTGTAACGTACATGATTGCAATCTGATTGCTCTCGTAAAGCTGAATTGATTTAAGTGCCAGGCTGAGTAATTTTAGTTGTTGGGGACTCTTATTCGAAAAAACCTTTTCAATGACTTCATTGGGTTTAAAATCACCCCGTCGAAGGAGGTCAGCCGCAGCTTCCATCGTTTCGGGCCGAACGCTGTCATACTGTAAAGATCCGGTATCTGTCACAATGCCTGTATATAGAGCCATTGCCACTTCCCGGTCTATTTGATCCGGATCATGTTCATTATAAATGTTATAGATAAGTTCACAGGTAGATGAAGCTTTTTCAACCGATATACTAAATGTGAACGCATCAACCGGGTCCGGGTGATGATCGATCATAAAAGAAGGCCTTCGGAATTCTCTCTGGAATTCTTCATAGCTTCCAAAGCGGGCAGGTGCATTCCCGTCCAGCGCAATGAACGCATCGCACTGGGCAGTCAATTCGCCATCCGGAATTTCAATACGGAAAAAACTTGTCAGCCATTGCATGTTATGCGGAACCGGATTGTCATTAAAAGCGAGAGCCCTAATTCCGTTCTTTTCCAGCCACAGGCACATCGCAACCTGGGCTCCAATGCAGTCACCATCTGGGCGTATGTGTGAATAAACACCTATACTATTGAACTCTTTAATTTGTTGAATGAACTCCTTATACATCTATTGATATTCGATTAAATTATTTTATTTAAATTCCTGGCCGCATGTGATCGGGCAGCCAGTATTAAAATTTTCACCGGCATGTTTCAAAATGTTTCTGAAGCCTTGTAAAAAAAGGGTTCAGGCACAGTATTCCAATTTTAATCCGGATTTTTTGGGAATCAGAACACTATGGCTTATGAAAGTGCTGTCATACTCTGTGATGGCAGAAAACCACCTAAAAAACAATTTATTGCCTCTGTTAATAAATCAAGCATGTTTATTGCTGCTGATGGTGGTGCTAACATAGCCAATAAATTAAACATAAAACCGGATGTAATTATCGGTGATTTCGACAGTTACAAACCAGTTGATCAAGGGGGTGTGACCATTATCAGGGATACTGACCAGGAGACGAATGATCTTGAAAAAGCATTGAATTATATCCTCGGTCAACATATCAATCGTGTTGAGATTTATGGTGCTTTTGGCCAGAGACTCGATCATACTTTAAAAAACCTTTCAGTACTCAAACGATATAACGACAAGTTCAGAAAGATTGTATTCATTGATAAATATGGCGTCTCATTTCTTCTTCCGCCTCATTATTCAGCACGGTTGCCAGTTGGTACCACTATTTCCCTTTACCCGCTGAAGGGCTNAGTAGAAGGAATCCGCACAAAGGGCCTTGAATTCCCACTCGATTCTGAGACTCTTGAAATCGGTAAGCGTGACGGAACTTCAAACAGAACACTCGAGGATCAGATAGAGATCATCCATGAAAGCGGTGACCTTCTGATATTTATCGCAACTTTAAAACAGGGTCATTGACAGTTTCCTTTATAGCTATCGACTGGGTATTGATCGGTTCTTACTTCCTGCTGTTGATTTGGCTGAGCCTGAAAAAAGGCTGGCTGGATGAGGATGAAGAGCAATTCCTGCTGAGCGGCAGAAAAGTGACTCTGCCGGCTTTTGTAGCCACTCTTGTTTCCACCTGGTATGGAGGAATTCTTGGCGTAGGAGAATACAGCTATCAGTTTGGTATTTCCCAGTGGCTTATACTTGGAGTTCCTTTTTACTTTTTTTCCGCACTTTTTGCAATTCTGCTTGCGGGTAAAATCCGCTTGAATAAGGCGCTGAGTATTCCGGAAGCGGTTGCCAACCGATATGGAGAATATGCAGGCAGAATTAGTGCAATTCCCATTTTTATACTGGTCAGTCCCGCTCCCTACATACTGATGCTTGGTTTGTTGTTTCAGTTTATGGCCGGAGGTACAGGCCCTTTTCTTTTTTATGCTACATTAGTGGCTCTTTTTTCAGTGTTATATGTAACGATTGGTGGTTTTGGAGCTGTTTTGCGTACAGATATCCTGCAGATTGTCCTTATGTTTGGCGGTTTTATTATGCTCATTTTCTTTGCTGCAGCTGAATTTGGCGGGCTGGGAGAATTATGGATCTCTGTTCCTGAAGAATACAGGGACATCACAGGTGGTCACAGCATTCAATATATACTCGTTTGGTTTTTTATCGCACTATGGACGTTTGTGGACCCCAGTTTTCATCAAAGAGCTGCTGCAGCGAAATCACCGGAAACTGCAAGGAAAGGGATCTTTATCTCTATTCTGTTCTGGATCCTTTTTGATTTTCTGACAGCTTTTTGTGGAATGTACGGCTGGGCGATTCTTGGGCCGGACCTGGGGGAACCGATACTTGTTTACCCTAAACTGGCAGAAACATTGCTTCCATGGGGTTTGAAAGGACTCTTTTTTGTAACCTTGCTTGCAACAATTATGTCAACGCTTGATAGTTACCTGTTCTTGTCAGGCCAGACTCTCGGGCGCGATTTCCTGTCACGCTTCTTTCCTGCAAGCGATCGCAACCTGCTTACCCGGATCAGTATATTGATTGCGGCTCTACTGGCAATTGTACTGATTATCATATATCCCAGCGTGATTGATCTGTGGTATGTTCTCGGTTCGGTATTTATTCCGGGGCTATTAATTCCTGTACTGGGTGTTTACTTGTCAGTATTCAGGCTCAAACGTTTTTATGTTCATGCAACGCTGATTGGATGTACGGGTGTATCATTTCTCTGGCTTGCACTTGGCACCTATTATCAATCTGAAGAGTATGCTTACGCATTTATGGGAATTGAACCTTTTTATCCGGGGCTTTTGCTGTCAATTCTTTTTTGGCTGATTGGAAGAGACCGGTAATCTTTTTCAGGTAGATTTCAGGATATGGCCAAGGTTCAGTTTGTGAATAGGGATGATATATTTATTTGAGAAGACATCTTTTTGAATACCCAGGAGACCGGTACCCCTGAAATCGACCACACAATGCCCGTCCTCCGCCTTGATCACTTCTCCAATCCCATAATATTCAGGGCTTGGGCCGTAGTAGACAAGATCTCCCAGTTGAATCTGGTTTGATGCCCGTCTGTGGAACGGCATGATTACAGGGAGAAGGTCGAGCCTGTATGACAGTCGTTTCTTCTGTGTTGCCATCTCTGGGTTTAATTATGTTTTTGATATTTAATATTAATAAGCCGGCTGTTTTCGTCAGTAACCGATATGAATACCTGAATAACGTCATCCGGTAAAAGTTCTGAAATTTTTTCAGGCCATTCGATGATTGAAACGCCATCTCCATAAAAATATTCTTCTGCACCAATTTCAAGTGCTTCAGAAATACTTTCAAGCCGGTAACAGTCAAAATGGTAGAGAATCAATCCATCTGTTCCCACGTATTCCTGGATCAGATTGAATGTAGGAGAACTCACTTGCTCACGCGAAATTCCGAATGCTTCGGCAAATCCCTTGACAAAATGAGTTTTACCTGCACCAAGTTCACCATAAAGACAGATGATATCTCCGGCAATCACTTTTTCAGCCAAAGTTTTAGCAATAGCCATTGTCTCAGCTTCACTGCTGGAATGATAACTTTTTTCCATTACTTCTATCTGGGCCTCATCGTAGCGATCGGAAGTATCATCTCTTCCATGGTGGCACCACCATGCTGAAACGTATCACGGTATCGATTTTGATACCTGTGATAGTTTGTCGGGTAAACAAAATAATAATCTTCTTTCGCAATTATAAAACTATTTGCCGGAGGCTGAATGGGGAGCATATACTCTTCCGGTTTGTCGATATAGATTGCAGCACTGCTGTCTGCCTTCAGGTTTCTGCCGTATTTGTACCTGAGATTAGTGGCGGCATCACGGTCGCCAAAAACTTTGGTATCGCGTAGTGAACGCACTGCTCCGTGATCAGTGGTAACAATAATGGTAACATCCTTGTCAGCCAGTTCCCGAAACATCTGCAAAAGTGATGAGTGCATAAACCAGGATTCGGTCAAAGACCTGAAAGCAGATACATCCGGAGCGAGTTCGCGTAACACATCGGAATCGGACCGGGAGTGCACCAATGTATCTACAAAGTTATAGACGATTGTCGTCAGATCTGTCTGTGTATAATTGATGATTTTGTCAGCCAGCCTTCGGCCCTCTTCTGCCTGAAGAACTTTTTCATATTTATATGATTTCTCGATTCTTTTTCTTTGAAACAGGCGGCCAAGTAATTCCTCTTCGTTTCGATTAAGGGAGGTTTCATCCTGTCCCATTTCCCAGAGTTGAGGGTACTTCTTTTTGATTTCAAGCGGCATCAGGCCTGAAAATATGGAGTTTCTTGAATAAGGAGTAGCTGTTGGCAGGATAGAGTAGTAGAAATCTGTTTCAATCAGGTAGTCTTCACTCAAAATACGTTCAAACAGAAGCCACTGGTCGAACCGCATACAGTCGATCAGAAAAAAGAAAACAGGTTTATCTTTTTTGAAGTGAGGCAGAACAAACTCCTTCATTACATCCGGGCTCAACCATGGCCGGTCTCCTTCCGGATTCGTTATCCAGCTTTTATAGTCGAGTTCAATGAATTTGGCAAATGATTGATTAGCTTGTTGAAACTGGTCTGTAAGGACCTGCTGTAAAGCTTCATCACCCTGTTCGAGATCCATATCCCATCGAGTAAGCTGCCGGTATATGTCGATCCAACCAAGCCAGTCAGTACCCGAATTAAATCTGGCCGAGAGTTCATTAAACTGTCTTAAATAGGATTGTGAGATTCTCTCGTTTTCAAGCCTGCGTCTGTCGAGTAGTCGTTTTACAGTAAGCAGGATCTGGTTGGGATTAACCGGCTTGATCAGATAATCGGATATCTGCCCGCCGATCGCATCCTCCATAATTGATTCTTCTTCGCTTTTGGTGATCATAACTACCGGAAGTGAAGGTTGAATCTGTTTGATCATTTCCAGTGTTGCCAATCCATCCATACCCGGCATCTGTTCATCAAGAAATACGATATCAAAATGCCTGTCCTTAATCATTGAAACCGCATCATCACCATTTGTAACAGGGGTAATCTCAAAGCCTTTCCCTTCAAGAAATATAATATGTGCTTTTAGCTGATTGATTTCATCATCAGCCCATAAAATGCGGTTCGACATTAAATCCTAATTTTTGATTTAACCTAAAAAAGTCGTTAGACCTTTTTTGCACCGAAAGTGTTCGGTGCCGATCCCGACACGTTTGTCGGGAAAACACAAAGGTTTCTGAGTTTAATTTAAAATAAGAAACCCTGGCTGTTTCGATATCAGGGTTAAAATAGCTTTTTTCATTTACAATAACGATTGAATACATCATTCTTGAACAACTAATGGTAAATACCGGTTTAATCCATCTTTCAGCACAACCCGGCAATCAGATCATATCCTGCGAACCTATAAAATGTTTCATTGATTTATTCGGAGTTATCTTCGGCCAGGGTAATGAGTGGCCTGATTGATTCGAGTCTGCGCTGGCCGATTCCCCTTATTTCAAGCAGTTGTTCTGCAGTTTTGAACTCACCATTTTCTTCCCGCCATGCGACGATTCTCTCAGCATAAGCAGGCCCGATTCCCGGGAGTGTCTGCAGTTCAGCCGTTCCTGCCTGATTTATGTTGACCAGGTTTTCAGCTTTATTTTGAATTTGTGTCGGATTTTCACCCGGCAGAGTATCATTTGATGCAATCTGAACCTGCTGAGTTGTTATCTCTTCAGCCAGCGTCAGCTCTGGATGATACCTTGCCATAATCTGCTCTCTTTCACGATCAAGCTGACGGGTACGTTCACCAAAAATTTGTTCAAGCTCTTCGTAATACGCTTCATCATAGTGTGCTCTCTGCTCAATGTAGAGATTCAGAAATCCTAATACAGTTAATACGACTACCAATAACCCAATAGCAATTCTCTCCCTGTGGGTTACTTGCAACTTTTCAAGAAAAAAGAATAGTTTTCTCCGCATGAAACCTCCTATTTTATTTTGGATATAGAATAATTTGAGATTACCCTGAAGTAGTTCAGGCAACTCTCTCTTGTTTTATATATGAACGGAACAGAAAGAAATCCTTACAGTAAATATTTTTGATGGAGAAAAAGAGCCGGTTTTTTAAATATAAAAACAGGGAAATTGCCTATTCGGTGATCGGAGAAGGGAAGCCGTTAATCATGCTGCATGGCTGGGGAAGCAGTTCACGCGTCATGGAACCAATCGCCAGGTTGCTTGCACACCTACGGGAATGCTACCTGATTGATTTACCGGGATTCGGGAACTCTCCTGAACCATCAGAGCCATGGGGAATTGATGACTACGCGGATATGGTTGAAGCGTTTGTTGAAGCACTCGATTTTAATACGATTGATCTGCTTGTACATTCTTATGGGGGCCGTATTACCCTGAAATTGCTGGCAAGGGATTCAGTGAAATCCAGGTTCAATAAAGTGCTGATCACCGGTGGAGCGGGAATGAAACCGAAACGAAGTACGACATTCTATTTGAAAAAATATGCAGCTAAAACTTTAAAATTTCCTTTTCTCATATTACCAGGGAAGCTGCGTGAACGTTCATTAACATGGCTCAGAAACAGCAGGTTATGGAAAATGTTAGGTTCATCCGATTACTCGAAATTGTCAGGGGTGATGCGTCAGACTTTTGTAAAATCGGTGACCGAACATCTTGACCAGTTATTACCGGAGATTGATCACGAAATATTACTGCTTTGGGGAGAAAATGACGATGCAACCCCGTTATATCAGGCGGAAAGAATGGAAAGCGGATTGAAAAACAGTGCACTAGTGGTGATTGACCATGCAGGCCATTATGCATTTCTTGACAAGCCCAAACGATTTTCAGCTATTGCAGAGGCATTTTTTAAAGATGAATAAGAGAAATGCAAGGCCCGGATTATATTCATTTACATTTTGGCTGATAAACCGCTTTATGATCCGGCAGCTTTTTTCTTGAAATCGTCACCGAAATAGTTATACCATTTTCTGAACGGTTTAAATGCGTTATCCGGGTCAAACGGGCGTTTGTATTCACTTTTCATGCAGTCCTCACTGCAACAACCTTCCATTATTTGAGCACCTTCTTCGGAACAGATAAATAACTTGTTACAATCCATATTGGAACAGTTGATGTAGCTGTCTGCCGGTTTTCCTGTAATTTCACACCTTGCAATCGGCTCAAGGTTATTCTTGTTAACCGGTACGACGAGCCGGTCATCAAATACAAAACATTTTCCTTTGTAGTGTTTTCCACCTTCTTCTTTAGCGTAGCGAAGAATACCGCCGTGAAGCTGGTTGACATCATTCCATCCCTTTTTTTTCATCAGTACGGAAAATTTTTCACATCGGATACCTCCGGTACAATACATCAGTACTTTCTTCTCTTTCGGGATGTCAATCTTTTCAAGCCATTCAGGAAACTCATAAAATGTATCAACATCCGGTTTAACCGCACCTTCGAAATGGCCAACTTTTGACTCATAATTATTTCGGACATCAATCAGAACATAATCCTCGTCTGATTCCATAAACTTCCGCCATTCTGATGGTTCAAGATATCTGCCTCCTTCAGCCGGGTCTAACCCATCGACATGAATAGCAACGATCTCTTCCCGGACTTTACAAATCAGTTTCGCAAATGGAATTTCATCGGAATGGTCTGTCTTGAATTCAGTATCGTGAAATCCGTCGAGGCTTCTGAGGTATTTTTTATACTCTTCCATCTGTTCCTGAGTGCCCGCAAGGGTCCCATTGATACCCTCTTTGCTGATATAAACCCTGCCTTTAACTCCCATATTTTTCAGGGCTTTTTTATGTTCAAAGGTAAAGGATTCCGGGTCAGAGACTTCAGTAAAGTTATAGTAGAGAATTACTTCGTACATCTTCAGGTCTGATCGTGTTTTAAATTATGTTATTCAGCTTAACGCCTGTTGCCGGTTGATGTTTTAGCACAATATTAGTCTTTCATAAATTTTCTCAAATTTACGGTTATTTATACTAACTTTTGAAAAACATTAGGTTGTTGGCCAGCAGATGAGAATCAGTTTATTTATACTTGTTTCTGTATTTCTGATACCGTTAACTGTATTGTGTCAGGATTTGATTGAAGTGAATACAATTACTTCAGAGTCAGTATTCTATCAAATTGAAATGGAATACAAGAAGGGGAACCTGACTTATGAAGAAGCATTGCAACAAAAGTTTTATGTCGCATTTGACCCTTCCAGGGCTCATTCAGCATTTATTCCTGAAGGGAAAGAAACAACTACACGATGCCTTACACCGCTATTTGCTGAGTTTCAAAATGCAGGTGATGACCTCGCGGCTGATGTCAGAAGTGAGCTGAAATCGTATATCGATACAGTCTGCAGTGAATTGTCGCCAACCAGGTATTCACATACAACAAAATCAGGCAAATTCATTATTCATTACGACACGGCCGGCTCTCGTCATGCCGTACCCAAGGCTGATTCTAACGGCAGCGGGATCCCTGATTTTATCGAGTACACAGCTTTTGCGATTGATTCTACCTGGAATCATCTGATCGGCACTCTTGGGTTTGAAGATCCTGTAATCCGAGAAACTGAACCATATGAAATCCGATTCAGGGATTTGGGCAAGAATAACTACGGGTATACCTGTATAAAAGGGATCGAATCAACTACCTTTATGATTTTGCATCATAATTACAAAAACTTTCCCCCGAATAATCATCCAGAAGGCAATCAGGCCGGGGCACTTTATGCTTCGATTGCTCATGAATTCAAGCATGCAAGTCAGTATGCAACAAATCTCTGGAGAGGAGAGGCAGGATCGCTTGCATGGAGTGAAATGGATGCAACGATGACAGAGGATATTGTTTTTGAGGATGTCAATGACAACCTTCATTTTTTAAGATCTGCTGCAAATCCGTCGTCAGCCAGTTTTGCATCCATATTTGGCAGTCCCGGAAATTCCATTCCTGTCGCTTATAACCACTTCACCTGGAAGTTATATTTTGCTGAGAAGTTTGGTATGGAATTTTGGGTCGATGTGTGGAACCAGTTTATTGAGGACCCCGAGAAAATATTCCTTGATGCGGTGCGTGAAAGCCTGGCACAATATCATACCACATTTGAAGATGAGCATCTTGAAAACCTGGCCTGGCACCTGGCAACTGGGACAGCCAACTCAGGAAGGGATTTCGGTTTTAAGAACCGTGAAATGTATCCTGACCCTAATTACAACTGGCAGTTCCGTGAGTTACCTGACAGTACTTCTTTCCAAAGCCCGGTACAGCCGCTCGCTGCAAATTTTATCATGATTGAACCGGGAACATTTGAGACGGGGAATCCGGCTATTTCAGTCAGAACGGACGAGGAATCGGCAGGCATCGGCCTGGTTGGGTTTTTCAGAGATGGCAGTATACAATATTTAAGCCTGGTTAATAACGATTTCAGGGCTGATATCCAGACCCGGTGGACATGGGAGGAACTTAATAAGGTTGGAGTTGTAATCGTACATATGGATGCTGAAATGGAAGATCCGATAAGATACAGGTTGAGTGCAGAAAGTATTATACCGGAACAAATTGCTTTGTATCAGAATTATCCCAACCCGTTTAATCCTGAAACAATTATTCAATTTTACCTGGATCGAAGCCAGCAGGTCCGGATTGATGTTTATGATGTGATCGGCCGGAAAGTGAAAACTCTGACCGACCAGGTTTATCCGCAGGGCCATAGTAACGTGAGGTTCAGGGGAACCGATCTTGCAAGTGGTGTTTATATATACAGGCTTATTTCGGACGAACAGAGCTTGTCTAAAAAAATGTTGCTTCTCAAATAGTGAATTTTCAGAACAGAGAATCAATAGTAAATGATACATCTCCAAACCCGATAAGTTCTCCGTTATGTTTTCCATAACCGGTTGCCACTAATGAATCACCATCCTGAAGCGAATTGCGTTCTTCACCTCCGGAGACGAGAATCACATGATTTCCGGAATCAGATAAATCCACCAGGGATGCAGCGGCTTGGCCGGGGCCACTTACTGGGCCGCTGATAAACAGGTCACCTGTATCCACAGCATTACCGGTTACTGAAAAGTGAGTGAGTTCCTGGGTTGAATTCCATCTCAGGTATTTTGGACTGGTTGAACTTAGTTTATAAGGTTCTGATTTCTCATCCTTTTTGTGAAATAATTCAAAATTCATATCGAAACGAAAATCATCTTTCAATTGCAGATGCCGCATCGTGGCTATGTTTTCATCATAAGCAACTCTGAAAGGGTCCAGTGCAGCGGCTGGTACAATCCACGGGGAAAGAACCGATGCGATTTTGTGGCCGGCAAATGATGTGTCACCAGTCACAAAGTCCCTGGCTATGACATTGAATGCCAGCATGTAACCAAAAACAGACTCACCGGCATTCCGGGCAGACATTTTTATGTCACGCAGTGCTCCTTTGCCGGCAATAAA
>SL_3KL_010_SEDDRAFT_10000110_pt1 | contig 52689 bp, 50 predicted proteins | sample SodLakKL_010_SED_2_FD_10381 | JGI IMG/M metagenome (IMG submission 10381)
GACGCTGCTTTTGAGTTACATCCGGTGTGGCAATATAGGTGAAGAAAATGGATTCTTCCCGGGTTTCACCCTCGGTCGTCACGGCTACAATTCGCAAAGTATTACCACCAATGATTAATTCGGCATCCAGATCGGTGATGGTTGGAATCAATAAAAGCTGGCGTTCAGTTTCATAAAAACCTTCGAAGCTTGAAACCCATTCATCATTGATGTAAATGGCTGACTGATCCTGGTCTATCGGATCGTCGGCCATTGCCGACACATTTGCCCTGATTCCGGGCGGGTCATCACGCTGAACACTGTTGGCAGAGGGTTCAACCTGAAAAATAAGCGGATGAGTGACTTCGATAAACGAGTCATCATTCGCACCAATCGCAATCGGGTTCAGAGGGTCTGTGAACCACTGCCATTCTGAACCGCTTTGATTGTATTGCTCATGAAATTTGTACCCGTAGCCGGGTGCCCCTTCATATTCAAGTGTTCCGCCACCTACTTCCAGTTCAATCACCTGGTAGCTGAAGCCTGATTCTTCATCAACTGTCAGTAATGATCCATCATCGGTATCTATACGTCCGTCTGTATTATTTCCCCAGTTGTTAAATGAGCCGGGCACAAAACTGCGCACAGCATTATCTGACGGATAGTAGCGGAAGGTGACATCTATTGTGTCCTGGGCAAACAGAACCGCAGGTACTGAAATGAATATTGCTGCTAATAGTATTTTTATACTTTTCATATGCTGACGGTTTTTAAAAGTCAAATTTCGGATGATGACCGAATAATCAATTCCGGACTGTGGATGTCATTACAGATTTCCGAATTTTCTTCATTAATCCGGCTAATCAGGTTTTGCGTGGCATTGTATCCCATATCGTACATGGGCTGATGGATTGTTGTAAGCCCGATATATTCTGAAATGGAGAGGTTGTCATAACTAATGAGCGGAACCTGTTTTTTTCGATCGGCCATTGCTTTAAGTGCACCCACCGCTTTCACATCTGATGAGCAGAAAACCGCATCGGGAACAGGATTCATGTTTAAAATTTTCTGCATTGCCTCATATCCATTTTTCTCATTAAAACCGTCCCTTTCCATGCTGGTTCCGGTTACAATCTGGGTTTCATGAAATGGAATTTCAAACTCGGAAAGTGCTTTTTTAAAACCATCAATCCTGTGGACAATCGGTAGTGAATCAGCACGGCCGGCAATAAAGACAATCTGTTTAAACCCCTTTTTTAACAGATACTTTACAGCAAGATATCCGCCTTCTACATTGTTAAAACTGACAGAATCGAAATTGGGTGAATAATCATCAAGCAGACTGATGGGGACATTATACCTTCTCAATTTTATCAGTTCATCTTCGGTAAGGTGCAGCGAAGCAAGCAGGTAGCCGTCTGCCCATCTTCTTTTGATGATCTGCTCTACCTGATGCAAAACACCCTGATCCTGATTAATGTTAACGATATTGAGTTCAATTTCCTGGTTTTTCAGAATGCCCTGTGTACCCTTCAAAATTTCAGTAAAAAAGTAATTCGACATCACGGGCACCAGCATCATGATACTATTCTTTTTTTTGCTGGCAAGGCGCTGTGCATAAGCCTGAGGGTGATAGCCCATTTCTTCGGCAATCGTGAGTACTTTCTGCCTTGTGGATTCTTTAACATTGTTCGTATTGTTAAACACCCGCGACACTGTGGCGATGCTCACACCTGCTTTTTTAGCGATATCGTAAATATTAGGCGGCAAAATAGTTGATGTTTTTAGAAATGCAATTCGGGAAAATCAATCAAACACCCAGAAAAAAATGCACGTTATATAGATAAAGTAACTACGAAAAAAAACCCACTCATTTGCGAAAAATGAGTGGGTTTGAAATCAGATATTATCCATTAATTCTGCTCAATGGAATACTCAAATGATGTGCCATTCAAATCAAGTTCAATGGTATAGTTTCCTGCATCAACGGGAATGTTGCCACCATCAAATTGAAGAGTCCCATCAGCGTCATCGGAACCATAGTTAATGTCCCAATCGTCATTTGCACGGAATTTAAATTCTCCATCCTCAAGATCCAGTGTTACTGACCAAACCTTTGTCTCAGGGTCAAATTCCATTTCAGTACTGGCATCCCATCCTTCAGGTGTTGCATCGCCAATAATTCCCCACTCAGTAACAGTAAGCGTGTAGGTCATTTCAGCCTGATTTACCCAGATTCTTGTATATCCGGCATCAGATGCAAAAATATCATCACCACCCATAGTAAGAGTACCATCGGCACCGCCGAAATCACCGGCATCCCAATTATCTCCGTGTACGAGTTTAAACTCTGCTCCTTCATCAGCGAAATAGACATAGCCATCATTTACATTACTCGTTCCCTGGTAACCGATTTGAGGTGCATCAGCTGGTGACCAGTCGTCTCCATATCCGCTGGCTGCCTGGAAGTTTCCGGCAACATGAAGTACTTCAACAAAATCAACATCGGGCTCATCCACATCGGGCTGATCTCCCCATTCTGCGAAGTAATCTCCTCCGGATTCAATATCAGTCTCTCGGTTGGGATCGCCTTCCCATTCTCCATAATCCCAGCTTGGATCAGCGCCGGGTACAATAAAGAATTTAAACTGCCCGGAACCCTCCTCAATGGTTACGCCGGATTCGGCGCCTTGTCTTGTCAACTCAAGATTATTCTCTGAGCCAGGCTCTGGCCAATCCACAAAAGAACCGGCTATAAATACTCTGTGATCATCCGGATCGAATGTGAATACATCACCTTCAAAATCCTCCGGAAGGTCATCACCTTCGATAGTAGCATCTTCCATATCTACGGAAAATGTAAAGGTATCGCCACCTTCAACATTAAAGATTATGGAATAAACTGTTCCTGTTGGTTCTTCTCCGTTGTCATTGTCATTGTCATCCGGTACATCGATTACATTCACACCGCTGTCATCGCTGCAAGAAACCATTGCAAATACAACGAAAACCGACAAGAATAGTATCAAATACTTTTTCATGTGCTTTCTCCTACTTTTTTGTTATTGTTTATAAGAAATTGATATTGTTTACTTTACAACCTCTTTTTAATTCATTGGATGTAAGCGCTTACAGTAAGATCAGGAATTAATAATTCTTAATCAAGAATAATTATCTCTTCCTCGATGTTTTCTTTAGTTTTTAAGAGAAAAGTGTATTAAAAGATGTAAAACAGTGATTCACCAGAATTTCCGAAGAAATTTCTTTAGACTTCTACTGTGTTCTCTCTTGAGTAATTTTTCTTGATGTACTGATCGAGCAGCTCCCTGAATTCGGCTGCGATATTATCACCTCTCAGGGTTGAGTGATGCTCACCGTCGATGTAAACAGGGGCTTTGGGCTCTTCGAAGGTTCCTGGCAGTGAAATACCGATATTGGCATGACGGGATTCACCCGGGCCGTTCACCACGCAACCCATCACGGCAACGTCCATTTCCTCCACTCCGGGATACATCTCTCGCCAGACGGGCATCATTTCCACTACATAGTTTTGAATTTCATCCGCAAGCTCCTGAAAATAAGTGCTCTTGGTACGTCCGCAACCTGGACAGGATGTTACCTGAGGAATGAAACTGCGTATTCCCATTGATTGCAAAATCTGCTGGCAAATTCTTACTTCCTCTGCCCTGTCGGCACCGGGCATCGGTGTCAGGGAAACACGGATTGTATCCCCTATTCCTTTTTGCAGCAGAACGGCAAGTGCCACCGAACTGGCTACCGTACCCTTCATGCCCATTCCTGCTTCGGTCAGCCCGAGGTGCAGCGGATATGGAAGGTCATTCGCAATCCTCTGATACACGTTGATCAGATCCTGCACGCCCGACATTTTACAGCTTACGATAATTTTATTAGCTGGCAGCCCCACGTCTTCGGCAAGGGCCGTTGAGCGGCGGGCACTTTCCACCATGGTATCCAGCATCACCGCTTTCGATGATTTCGGCTCTTTGCGTGCGTTGTTTTCATCCATGTACTGAGCCAAAAGCTGCTGATCGAGCGAGCCCCAGTTCACTCCGATCCTCACCGGTTTTTCGTGCTTAATAGCTTGTTCAACGATAGTACAGAAATTCTTATCTCTTGTTTTAGTGCCGGTGTTGCCGGGATTTATTCTGAATTTGGCAAGCGATTTGGCCATTTCAGGGTATTTGGTGAGCAGCAAGTGGCCATTGTAATGAAAATCACCAATAATGGGAACCGTAACTCCGCGGTTTATCAATTCTTCCTTGATATAGGGCACGGCTTTGGCGGCATCATCATTATTTACTGTAATACGAACCAGTTCAGATCCGGCTTTATTCAGATGATCAATTTGCTCAACCGTTTCATGAATATCGGCCGTATCAGTGTTGGTCATCGATTGCACTACAATGGGATTATCACCTCCGACAGGTATATCTCCGACATTAACGGTGATAGATTTTCTTCTGCAAATTTCGTTCATACTTTTTTTCTTAATAATTTTTGAGCTGATTCTTAACTATGATAAAACTTGTATGGCATTATCAAAGTTCCAAATTCTACCCTCACCTTCTCTTGCTCAGCTCAAACAGTTTTTTCTTCTCTTCAGCACTTAATCCGTCATAGCCTTCTCTTGAAATTTTTTCCAGTATCTGATCCAGCTCTGACTGATCGGTTTCTTCTACAATATCAGCATCGCTCACCGAGTACATGTTTTGATTGCGTGGTTTTTTGGCTTTTGTTTTTTTTGAGGGTTTTTCCTGCCAGATTCCCTTCCATAGCTGCTCAACCGGACGTATATATTTTGATAAATCCGCCCCCTGGTAATGTGCTTTAATGAGTAGATATCCCACACCGGCACCGCCAAGATGCACCAGCCGGGCCACGCCATCGCCCTGTCCGATGAAGATTACATCAAAAGCGATGAGACCGGCAACCACGAAGCGGGCTTCAATCGGAGGAAGTAGAATCAACATGATGGGTGCTCTCGGAAAGAGATAGGCAAAAGCTACCATCACGCCAAACACGGCGCCTGATGCACCAATAACCAGGCTGGTTCCGTACAGAAAAGAGAGTGCTATATGAAATATGGCGCCTCCAATTCCCGCACCGAAAAAGAGAACGATAAACGACCTTGGGCCGATGGCCTCCTCAACCGAACGCCCCAGCCACCAAAGCCATAGCATATTGAACAGAATGTGAAAACCGCCGCCATGCAGAAACATATAGGTAATAAATCGCCATGGCTGGGTAATGGCCGTAAAAAAGGAAGGATCAAACCCGAGATAGAAAACCATGTAGCGGATAATACTCTGCCCGCCAATCTGGATACCACCAAACAGCGCCTGAAAAACAAAAACAATCACGTTGATGGCAATGATTGTACGAATAACGGGAGGAATTCTCATAAATCCCCGTTTAAATGCACTGCCAAAAGATTCCTGCTGATACATAACTTAAAAGTAATTAGTAATAATGGCTCTCGCCTTTCAATCCCCAGTATTTTATGAGGATAAAACCGACAACCATTCCGCCCAGGTGGGCAAAGTGGGCAATTCCGCTGTCAGGCCGCATCAGGCCGGAAAAGAGTTCAATCGCACCAAAAATTGCCACAAAATATTTTGCCTTAATGGGAATCGGGGGAATTAAGAGGATAATATATCGCTCGGGGAACATCATTCCGAAGGCAAGCAGAATGCCGTACACTGCACCAGAAGCGCCAACTGTTGGAGCACCTGTACCGCTTATCCACATGTGGATGAGCGCGGCGCCAATACCCGTTAAAAAGTAGTACATAACAAAGCGTTTGGTGCCCCAGAAATTTTCGATTCCCTGCCCAAAAATCCAAAGAGCAAAAAGGTTGAAGAAAATATGGCCGAAACTTGCATGCATAAACATGTAAGTAACCAACTGCCAAGGCCCGAATAAGCCGGAGCCGATGGGCCATAATGCCCCATATTGCATTAAAAAGCTTTGCAGCATAGGGTTTGCAAGTGCAAGGAAAACCAGCGCATTCACAATCAGGAGATGCTTAACCGCCGGTGGAAATATTGAAAACTGAGTATTGGGTTGATAATTGTCGCCTTGGTAATTCAATTCTGTCTAAGATTTTTTAAATATTTGTCAACTTTGTAAGATACGTTGATTCCGCTTAAAGTTACGCCCGGAATACCCTGTCCCGGAAAAACAGTATCGCCGCATAAAAACAACCCCTCAAACGGGGTTTGGCTGGGCGTCCAGTCTAAAAGCGAGCGGCTCATCTGTTGTGGTATACCACCAACCCGGCCCTTTTTCCTGTAAATCCATTTGCTCCAGGTTACCGGAGTAGATGAAAATAGCAATTTTATTCCAGCTTGGGAAAATCCTGGCAGTTTATCTTCCAATATTTCTGTGATTTTTTGCTGAACTGCCTCCTTGGTTTTATCATAGTCCAGTGCCGGGTCAAACCAGAATTCAGGATGGCTGTGGGTTGATACATTAAGGACACGATATCCTTCTTTTGCACGAGATAAATCACCCTTTTTAGAGAAAGACACAAATACGGAATCAGAATCAATTCCCTGAATTTTTTTCTGCGAATTAAAGTGTATCTGATGGTGAAGCGGCATTTCTTCGGGATACTTATCTTCAGTTACAATGCCCATCGTAAACGCACCCCAGGCTTCGCTGTACTTTTGGGCTTCTTCAGAAAAATAATCAGCCATTCTGCCTTGTGTAATATCAGTCATATTCCAGACCGGCAGATTAGAAACAACCGTTTCAGCGATATAGACATTATTTTTGCCGGCAGCAACGCGGTATTGACCATTCTTTTTTTCTATAGACTGAACTGCTTCCCTGTTCCGGAATTCACCACCAAATTCTTTAAACTGATTTATCAGCGTATTTACCATTTCAATCAATCCGCCCGGAACATAGTAATTCGTAGAATTTGTGTAACTCAAAGCAGGTGCAGCGAACAAAAACGGCGTTTCTTCCGATGACGCCTGAGCGGTTATCATTAACTGTTCATCCAAAAAACGGAAAAATTCAGGGTTTGAAATTCCGATGCCCGCAGCAGTTTGTTTAACAGAACGAAATGCATATGGCAAAATCCAGACATCTCTGAAGTCATTACGTAGTAAATCAAGCCATTCAGCCAGCCTGTTTGGCGGAAAGGTTTTATTCATCAGGGCAGCTTTCCAAACAATATCTGAGACGCGAAAAATCAGGTTCCAAAATTTTGTTTGCTCAACTTCTTCTCCATAATGTTTTACAACCTCCTGAATCCATTGTTTCTTGTCTTGCCACCGAACAATTTTTTTCCCATTCTGATGAACAACCATCGGAGGCGATAACGGTTCTTTTGGAATTTTTACATCAACCAGCTTTTCCAGTTCTCTAAGCGGCTGATTTTCATCAAAACCAATCAGCGTTGTTGCACCGGATTCAAAAATAAATCCTTTTCGGTAGTAAGATGAGCTGCACCCTCCTGCTACGTGAGAAGCTTCAAGAAGCAAAACGGAATATCCTTTTTTGGCGAGAATGGTAGCCGCCGTTATGCCGCCCATTCCGGCTCCGGCCACAATCACATCAAATTTTTTCGTTTCATTTTCCATAGCCGGTAGAACAAAATAAATTCCGGCCTGGTTTCAATGGTGCAAATTATCCTAAAAAGACTAATCACGCAGGCTGCAACTCCAAATCTACGTTTGCAAGTGTTGGCTGATTAATTTTTTCATCTATTTCAATCTTGCCATCACGGAGCCTGATGACACGTCTTGCATAATTAGCTATACTTTGCTCGTGGGTTACCACCAGGATTGTATTACCCGCCCTGTGCAGTTTCTCAAACAATACCATAATTTCATCCCCGGTTTTGCTGTCCAGATTACCGGTCGGCTCATCGGCAAGAATAATTGAAGGATCGTTTACCAGAGCTCGTGCAATAGCAACGCGCTGGCGCTGCCCGCCTGAGAGTTCATTAGGTTTGTGATCGATACGGTCGCCCAGCCCCACTTTCTCAAGCGTCTCTATGGCTTTTTTCTTTCGCACTGAACCCCGCATACCCGAGTAAATCAGCGGAAGTTCTACATTGCTGAGACAGTCTGTTCTGGGAAGCAGGTTGAATGTTTGAAAAACAAAACCGATCTCCCTGTTTCTGATCTGGGCAAGTTCAGAATCATCCAGGTCACTGACACGATGTCCGCTCAAAATATATTCGCCGGAAGTAGGAGTGTCCAGGCAGCCGATCATATTCATCAGGGTTGATTTACCGGAACCGGACATTCCCATGATTGCGATATATTCGTTTTCTTCAACATCGAAAGTAACACCGTCAAGTGCCCTAACAATGGTTTGTCCCATATGATAATGCCTGGTGAGATCTGTAATTTCAATAATTTTTCTTCCCATCGGTTCTCCGTACAATCACATTATCGGTTTCTGTTTTCTACTTTAATGGCATCACCATCTTCGAGCTCGCGAGAGAGAATCCGGTAACTGCCGGTAACCACTTCCGTTCCGGATTCGAGGCCGCTCATAATCTGGATGTGAGAATTGTCACTGATTCCCGTTTCAACCTCTACCCTTTTTGCAGTGCCCTCTTCATTTACAAATACAACTCGCCTGAAATCTTCATTTCTCGAACTTCTTCTTCTGTTTTCGTTATTTGAGTTTACTGTTGAATCGCTCCTTGCAATATCATGAGCAAAATCCCTAACGGTTACCGCCTGAATGGGAACTGAAACTACATCGTACACAGTGTTAGTTCTGATGTCCACATTAGCCGACATGCCCGGTTTAAAATTCGGACTAAATTCCGCAGACGGAGTTTCACTGACGTTCATTGCAAATAGATCTCCATCAGCATGATCGAGGTTGTGAGGTGTAGTGACTCTGATTTTCACTTTATAGTTGGTTACCTGGTCGGCTGAACCTGTACCGGTAATATCAGCAGAATTAGCAATTTCGGTAACAATTCCTTCAAACGATTGGTTTGGATAAGAATCGGCCTCAATGATGGTAGTATCTCCCAATGAGACGTTCACGATATCGTTTTCATTTACATCCACAACCACTTCCATCTGCTCCATGCGTGCAATTCTCATCATTTCGGTACCCGCTGTCTGAGCCTGGCCCAAAACACGCTCTCCCCGTTCAACTGCCAGACGGCTGATGGTTCCGTTCTTAGGTGATCGTATTACCGTTTGCTGAAGCTCTTCTTCAGCCCGCCTTAGCTGCGCTCTTGCACTTTCTATCTGAAACTGGGCAGCTCTGAAGTTTGCTTTTTGGGCTTCGTAATTATTACTGTACTGCAAATATTCAAGCTCTGATACTAAATCACGGTCATAAAGCTGTTTATTTTTCATGTATTCTGTTTCTGCCTGAAGCATCTGGGCTCTTGCCTGCTCCATCCGTGATTGCTGTGTAAGCAGTGCTGCGTTCAGCTCGTCAATTCGCGCTTCGTAAAGATCCGGTTTAATCCTGAGCAATAAATCGCCTTCACGCACATAATCACCTTCTCTAACGTTCAATTCGATGATTTCACCTGAAACATCGGGGCGGATTATTACCTCAACTTCGGGTTGAATTCGTCCGGAGGCTGAAACGATTTGGGTGATGGTTCTTAATTCTGCATTTTCTGTTTCAACAGATTTTTCTGCCGGGCCGCCATCTATCCATCCTGCTGCTTTGGCAATAATGGCTACCACAATGATTACGGCAACCAGTATACCCAGAATTTTAAGCAGTTTGCGTGTAGCTGATTTTTGCTTTGTCATCGATTTGAACTTGGCTTTGTTAAATTAAAATTGAATATCACTTTCAAGCTGGCCTATAAAGTAATCGAGGAGTTTTTCCTGAAACACAAAATTATAAATCGCCTGAATTCTGTTTGATTGAGCCTGAATATATGTTGCATTAGCGAGGTTCAGCTCAATTAATGTACTGGACCCTACTTCATAACGTTGCTGTTCGGTTTCAAATGCGCGTTCGGCTGCAATTAATGCTTTTTCTGTAGACTCAAGCTCTTTGGCTATCGATAAATAATCGTTGTAAGCCTGGCGTACTTCTTCAGAAATCTGGAACCGCACATTTTCTAACTGAAGCTGGCTGTTTCTGAGTTGAACTTCGGCACTTTGAACCTGAGTATGGGTACTTAATCGTGTAAAAATGGGAATCTGAATATTAAACCCGATATTTCGTGTAATATTTTGATCGAAAAACTGATCGGTGAACGGGCTTCTTTCCCCTGTAGCCGGATCTATAAACTGATCGCTGTAGCGACCGCTAAATCCAGCACTTGCTGTAACTGAGGGTAGAAACTGCGCCCGGGCAATTCTGTGGTTTTGGATGTTGCTTTCGATATTATGCTCTTGTGCCCTGTAATCACTTCTTGACTCCATTGCGGCCTGAATCAGATCATTCAGGTTTAAATCCACAGGCATCAAGTCAAGCTCATCTGTTGAAGGCATTTGGGTAACAACCCGTGTGATCGACTCTTGCTGCATGATACGGATCAATTGTGCCTGGCTGACTTCAAGGGCATTTTCACGCTGAATTACGGTCAGTTCATCTCCCGCAACTACAGATTCCTGATTATACAGATCAACAGTTGGCCGGGCTCCCACTTCTACCTGGGCTCTGACCTGTTCGAGCTGGCTTTCAGAGGCTTCAAGCGTAGCTTCTGCAATCATCAGCAATTCTTCGTTCAATACAACCTGCAAATAGCGGCTGGCAGTATCAAACATGATATTTTCGCGAAGTCGCTGCAATTGCGCTTCCTCCGAAGCAAGATCAGCCTGGCTTCGCCTCAGGTTTGCAATATTGCTGAATCCATTAAATACCGTAATATTAGTATTGATGCTGCCACTCAATCCATACGTTGTACGATCATCAAATGACAAATCTTCCTGGATAAACTGGCGTCCAACGTTTCTGTTGCCGGATACACTTGCATTAAGGTTTGGAAGAAAATCGGCCTGTGCACTTCTCACCTGCGTATTTGCCAGTCCCCTGTTATTTTCGGCCTGTTTGAGTTGATAATTATTTTCGAGAGCTATTTTTATGGCTTCTTCGAGAGTTAATTCTGCTTCTTGAGCAGAAGATAAAACCGGTATAAGTAAAAATGCGATTAGAAGAGTTATATATCGAATCATAGAGCTATCTGTTAATGATTTTAGTTTTTACACGTAACAAGTGTAAGCAGAGTTTCACAAAATTTTCTTGTTTTATGAAAAGAAATATGATTTTTAACAATTGTCAGAATTAGCGGGGCAAATCCTGTGGGCTGTTAGCATATGTACCTGCTTTATTATGTTTTGACGTGATTTGAATGATAAAGTTTGAAATGAAAAACTAAAGATTTATTTGAACCTGCAATTGAAAACTTTTGAAGTATTTGACTTGATTAACACTCAAATACCGTTTTTTAGCCCAATGGGCAAAAAGTTTCTGCTTCGATCTAATTTATTGATATGCCGCATGTAAGATATCGGACAATGGAGACTTCGGAAGTCTGCATCAATGTCAAATTAAGACCTGACAGGTTTCAACACATTACGCTTATTTATGTTTGAAATATCGAACTAAACCTGTAAGGTCTTGCTCAATATCTTAATGTTGACATGACACGGCATTGATTACATGGATTATGCAAAAGCTCAGATCTATAATCTTTTAATTGCCTCAATAATTCACGCCCATAAAAATTTAAGAAATTGATAAAATGGACAGGTTAGTCGTCCTGAGACATTTTTTTCTCAATCAATTCAGAAATGTAAGTGGCTGTTCTTCGTGCAGCAATTCGTTTTACTTCATCAAGTAACAGGCTGCTGAAACCCAAACTTTCGGATTCTGTGTTTTCATGATCTGTTCCAGATGATTTGTGCTTCTTTTTTCTTGCCAGGCCAATTGCAAAACCGGTAATTATAGCAAGCCCTACTGCTTGAAAAGGCTTTTTTTTAATAATTACTGAAGGTTTGTAGGAACCGAATACTTTTTTCTGAAGCTTGGTAATCCGGTTTTCAAAACTGCCTTCAAGCAGTTCAAGATCATCTTTAAGCCTTGTTTTCCGTTGGTTGATGTCTGTCATTGATATTTTTTTATTCTTTTCCAGCTTCCTAACCAAACCCTACTTCGACTCTTTTTTTGATTCAAAATTTTCTAAAACTTTTCCAATTAGTTCAGCCTGAATATTTTCTGTAAACTTTTTGGATCTTTTCCGAAAAAAAAAGATTCCAATAAAAATGAGCGGCAGTGATACTAAAGCAAATCCAGCACTGAAATTCCCAATTAGCTCGCCCAGGTAAAAAGCAATGGCAAACAAAACAAAAAATAGAGCTCCGCCCAGCAGAAACATTCCCAAAAGCTTCTGAAATGAATTTGCAATAACCAGCGAAACCTGTTCTGTTACCTCAATTACAAACAGTTGCACACGTTTTTCGATGTACTCCCGTATATCTTTCTTCAGATTATTTTCGGATTGATAATCAGTGCTCTCTTTCTGCATATTTTTATCTGAATAATCTTCCGATGAAATAACCAGTTATAGTGCCAATCGCCACGCTCGCAATCGGATATTTTCGAATAAAGAGTTCAGCTTCGGTTCTAACCTCTTTCAGTTTTTCTTCGAGTTCGGCTTTGCGCAGTGCTGAGTGGCCTTCTTCTAATACACTTTCCAGTTCATCATTTAAATCACTTATAATATTCTCGTCCATAATTTTTCAATACGATGATTTATAATTTCCAACATTCTGTTTTGTAAAATAATACGTTCCTCTGTAATGATAAACAAATGTGTGAATAGTATTTCTCCATACAAATAAAATCTGCTTTATTTTCAGAGGCATTTCTTTAGAAAATGTACTTGTTCAGCGGTTTAACAGCGTCCTTAAATTTTAATATTGGTAGTACTGGCGCAAGTACCCTCATTTGTGCTTTTGATTTTAGTGCCAACCGGGATTGCCCAGTCCCCGAATACGGGTGGACACATTTATATACTTTGCATAGGGAGGAAAGCAGTGCGTTCTTTTTAATTATTTGAAGTGCGTAGAAAACCTGACACTGATTAAGAAAACATATTGTGCGCAATAACTACTTTTGCTTAATCAGAAAATGTCGAAATTATTCAACCCAAAAAAAGCCTAAGAATTTTTTTGGGTTTAATGATTATTCGTATCTCAGGCTTTCAATCGGGTCAAGCTGTGCAGCTTTAAATGCAGGGTAAACACCAAAAAGCACGCCAACAATGGTCATTCCTATTACACCGGCGATGGCAGATCCAACGGGAATAACGATGGCAGAATCGAGCCAGATGGCTGCAAGGTTACCAAGCCCAGCGCCGGCAAGGATACCGATCACCCCACCAATCTGGCAAATAGCCACAGATTCCATTAAAAACTGAGACACGATGGCTTTACGAGTAGCACCAACCGCTTTTCTGACTCCAATCTCCCTGGTTCGTTCAGTTACGGAAACCAGCATGATATTCATCACACCGATACCGGCTCCAAGCAGTACAACCCCGCCGATCACAAATCCAATCAGGTAAAGTAAGCCGGTAAATTGCTCAAACACACCTGTGAGAGATTCGTTTGTGGTAATTTCAAAATCGCTTTCGGCTCCCGGATCCACCTGACGGATGGCTCTGAGTATTCCTGTTATTTCATCAATGGTGTTTGCAACTTCTTCAACCGATCCTGCACGTAGCTGTATGCTAATGTTTTGATTACGGCCATAAACTCCGGCCAGATTCGAATAAGGGATCACCACAAAACGATCCAGTGTTTGCCCGAAAACGTTCCCTTTTGGTTCCGTTACACCAATTACAGTATACGGACGGCCTTCAATCCGAATGGTTTTTCCGAGCGGATCTTCAATTTCAAATAGTGCTTCCGATACATCAGCACCAATAATTGCGACAGGCCTGGCATAGTCAATATCTTCCGGCAGGAAATTTCTTCCCTCATCTATAGTGTAGGCATTATTTTCAAGATAGTGTTCGTTGCCTCCCCTTATGCCAATATTCGGCTCAGTTTCCATTTCATTATAGCTAACCCTTGTGGTGCGATAGTTTCGGCTTGGGCCGATTCCCCGAGCAGTATATGTCATATCCTGCAGCCGCTCCATCTGTGCTATGGTAATGTCCTGGCGGTTCCTGTATCTCTCCCAGTCAGTAGGACCCATCTGAATAGCCGGAAACTTTTGGACAGTGACTACATCACCCCCCATCAATCTCAGGGTGTCTTTAAAGTAGGTATCGAGCACAAGCACAGCGGTATTGGCGCTGATGATGGCAAACACACCAACGGCAATAGCCAATAAGGTTAATGATGAGCGCAGTTTATTGGCTCTAATCGAATCAAAGGCCTGTTTAAATACTTCGATTATATTCATGATAACGGATTATTCATATCTGAGTGAATCGATTGGGTCGGACTTGGATGCTTTGCTTGATGGCAGGTATCCGAAAAGAATTCCTACAAATGCACAAATCAGGATGGCATTCAGAACCGTCGTCCAGTCCATATATGCCACAAAGAACTGATTTATCAATTGAGTTACACCTACTGAAAGTGCCACACCTATCACACCGCCTACAAGGCAGATTACAATGGCTTCCATTAAGAACTGGAGTAAAATTTCCCACGGTTTGGCGCCAACAGCCTTTCTGATTCCAATCTCTTTGGTTCGTTCTTTGACCGATACATACATAATATTCATCACCCCGATTCCGCCAACAAACAGTGCCAATCCGGTTAAAAATATGCCGATCCCGTAAATTGCCATTTTCATGCCCTGAAATTCCTGTTCAAAAAGTGCTGCCTGGTTGATCGAAAAATCGTTGTCATCCATGGGGTCGAGCCGGCGTATCTGCCTCATCGCACCGATTACTTCATATTCACCATCTATCATAGCCTCGTCGGAGTCGAACTGTACAGCAAGCTGAATGCCGCTCCTTAAACTGTAAATCGTGCCATAGGCGGTAATCGGCATAACAATCATGTTGTCGAAATCCTCAAGGCCAAGAAAATTTCCGCGGCGTTCAATTGTGCCGATAACGGTAAACCTCTGCCCTCGTATCTGAACCTGTTTTCCAAGCGGATCTTCGTTAGGAAATAACAAATCTGCCACACTGCCGCCCAAAACAACAACCCTCGCCACACGATGAATTTCTGATTCGGTGAAAGCCCTGCCTTCATCAATATTTATACCTGCCGTTTGAAAATAACCGGATGTAACTCCCTGTGTCATCACACGGTCTGCCTGCCTGTCGCGGTAACGGATACTTGTAAAATTGGATGCTGTAGCGGATACTTCAGTGGCGGTAGGCGTTAATTCGCGAAGCTGATCCACATAGGAAAGCTCCATTTCCCGGCGGTTACGGTATTCCCACCAGCGGTATTCACCTCCAAAACCCCAGGGCCATTTTTCAACATATACAACATTCCGACCCAGCATATCCATACTGTCTTCGAAGGCACGGTCAATCCCGTCCGAAATGGTATTCATGGCCGTTACAGAAACAATACCAATAACAATACATGTGGTAGTGAGAATAGCACGTGTTTTATTGGTCCAGATTGCAGAAAATGCAATTTTTGTTCCTTCCAATAAACTGATGAAAAATCTGTTCATGATCGATTCAGACGAAAAGCACTAATAGCATTTTTGGTTGAAATAGTAAATCACCAAAGTTATGATAATTCTTCTATTTTAGGACTTACGGATGAAAAACATTTTCGTTGCATAATTTATTGAAAAAATTTGAACCTTTGCTATTATGAAAATCGATATTCTTGCGTTTGGCGCTCATCCTGATGACACAGAACTAAGCTGCTCCGGTACACTTGCAGCATTGATTGACCAAGGGAAAAAAGTTGCCGTGGTGGATCTGACACGCGGTGAAATGGGATCACGCGGCACACCCGAAATCCGGATGAAAGAAGCTGAGAAAGCAAAAGAAATATTGGGCCTGCATGCCCGGGATAACCTTGGCTTGCCCGACACTGAACTGCAAAATATCCGAGAGTATCAGCTTCCAATCATCGAAAAAATTCGTCATTATCAGCCGCACATCTGTCTTCTGACTGCCCCGGCCGACCGCCACCCCGACCACGGCCATGCCACAACTTTGCTGGTTGATGCGGTTTTTTACAGCGGTTTGAAAAAAATTGAAACCAAAGGCCCGGATGGGAAAAAACAGAAACCGCACCGCCCGGCTCATGTTTTACACTACATGCAGGATCAGCCGTTTGATCCCGATTTTATCTTTGATATTACCAGAACTATTGACCGGAAAGAAAAAGCGATAAAAGCGTTTGCTTCCCAATTTAATGTCACAGATCCCGGTGATGAGCCTGAGACTTATATCTCCGATCCCGGTTTTTTTGAATCGCTGAGGGCAAGAGCGAAACAACTGGGCCATTTGGGTGGTTTTGAGTATGGGGAAGGATTTCTCTATCACAAAAAACCATTCCCGCTGAATGATTTCGATTTTTTGCTAAAAACTTCTCCAAAACGCTAAAAGTACGCCGGACAGCTTGTCCGGCAGGGAAAGACTCTGAACCACATGATAGACCTGAATCAAACATACATCCTGTTTCGATAGCTGCAATCTTTCATGTTAACTGAATTGGTAAGTAACGGGCAAGCTGCCCGTTGTACGTACGCCGGACAGCTTGTCCGGCAGGGAAAGATTCAGAACCACATAAAAACCCTGAATCAAAAGGAATCTTAATCTATTCATCCGTGATTCACCAAGTCCCCCTTTGGTTAAAAAGTTAAGAGCAATAACTTTATTGTAGAATTCTCTGTTTTCAGGAATGTGTTGAAAGATTCACAAACTGGATATGGAAAAACCCAGGAAAAAGCGGATGCTGACGCCATTATAGCTAATATACCTTGACTACTATTTCAGTTGATCTGTGATATTAGCAATGCCTTCCATTTGATCGCGTTCTTTATCGAGGATTTGTTGTGCTTCTTCAGGGGTGATGGGGCTTTTGGGTGTAATTAATGATATGATGATACCGGCCGCCATTGCGCCAATTGTTGCCGGTATGATAGGGTTGCCCCAGTAGTCCGTGCCCCCATCATATAATAAAACGGCTGCAGAAACCACTGAACCCGTTACAAGTGCACCCACAGCGCCCTGCCAGTTAAAACGGGGCCAAAACCTCCCAAGCACCCCGCAGGTAAACATGCCGCTCATTATCGTTGCAATCATATTGGTGATATAGGCAATAATATCATCTGATGTAAGCGCAAGCAGTAACGCCAGGCCAATTACCGCCACCAAAGCTACCCTTGAATATAGAATTACTTTTTCGCGTGAAGGCATTTCCCCTTTCACCATCACATAGAGGTCGCGCATGAGAATGGTAACCCCGGCTATGGCATCGGAGCTGGCGCTCGACATAGTTGCCGATAGCCCGGCAATCAGCACAATCACCCCAACATAAAGTGGCAGCACCTCGATTGCCAAAAATGGGAAAGCAAAATTTCTGTTGGCTAATTCCGGGTTCAGTGCAAATGCGGCCATCCCGATAAGTGCGGGGATAAATGAAAACAAGAGGTATATGCTTCCGGACCAAACAAATGAAGTGCGTGCCGACCGCACACTTTCCGAAGAATAGATACGCTGCCGAAACGAGGGTGTGGCTAAAACCCCAACAGCAATCACCACCACCAGCGAAACGGCATGCAGGCTGCCGATCTGCTGAACCCCCAGTAAACTCGTACTTTCTGGCAGTTGGGCGCTCATTAACGAACTCCATCCTCCGGTTTGTTGAATGGCCAGCACAGCCATCAGCAAAAAGCCAAAGAAAAGAATCACCACCTGGATGGTATCGGTCCACACAACTGCGCTGTATCCACCAATCACAATATAGATGCTAAAACCCAGCGCTACGATTGTTTTAGCTACCCTGAGGTCCATATCAGCGATCCAGGCAAGATACATCCCTCCGCCAAGAATATGTGCACCCAGCCATCCTATGCAGGCAAGAAAAATGAGAAAACCGGTGAGGTTTTTTACGAGCCTGTTTGCGCCTACATAATAAGAGAGTTCTTCGCTCATGGTCATAAACCTGAGCTCGCGGATTGGGGCAAACCACCATGCAGCCAGTAAAATGCCGATTGCACCGCCCAGCCCGTAGAGTGCTCCTCCCCAGCCATTTTCGTACCCAAAGCCAACTGCGCCTATCGACGAACCGGTGCCAACCATGGTAGCCACCGTTGTACCGAGTATTAGAAAAACCGGAAGGCCGCGGCCCGCAAGCAAAAAGTCTTCACCACTCTCCTGCTTTCGGGATACAAACCATCCCAGCCAGATGAGAAACAGGATATAAACTGAAAATGCAACGAGAAATACAGCTGTATTCATAATCTGATTTATTTATCAGCCCCGGATTCGTTGCTATTATTTACAATCATGTTCATTTATATCCTAAAAGCTCGATGGCTCATTTTTTATAACAAACAAGTCCCACCTCAACTTTACAGTCTACCACAAGGTCGGCTACGGATAAGATTCTTGCCGGTGGGTGGCTGCCAAACACTTCTTTAAACACCTTGTTGAATGACTGAAAATACCTCGCATCCGTAAGGATAACCGTTACATGAACCACGTGTTCAGTTCCGTAACCGGCCTCATTCATTATGTCGAGACAGTTTTGAATGGCCAGCCGGGATTGTTCCACCACACTGCCTTCAACAATTTCACCATCTTTCATCGGGGTTTGGCCCGAAACATAAAGCCATCCATCAGCTTCTGCAGCCCGTGAAAATGGGAGGTGCTGTCCTCCCGTGCCTGTGCCCCCTTCGGCTCCGTATCGTTTAATAGACATAAATTTTTATGATTTGATTTATTAGTTAACCAGTTTTAATTACACCAAACATCCTTCTTATGAAACAGACTTCCGAAGTCTTACGGAACCGTTTAAAAAGCCTGAAAGACAAAAAATATCGATCATTTTAAAAAACCCAGAAAGACTTCGAAAGTCTTTTCTTTTTTACTAAGCCGGTTGTAAACCAACCTCATGCTATTTAATTACTTCATATAAACAAATTACTGCCGTGTTATAAATCGGCCCGCTCCTTTTTCTATCAGCCAGCCCGGCTTGTAGCTCAGGATACCATTCACCCATACCCCGTAAATGCCATCGGCCGGTAGTTTGGGTGCCGAATATGTGGCACTATCGCGAATTTCATCAAAATCAAACAAAACCAGATCAGCGTGAAATCCATCGGCAATCAAGCCCCGGTTTTTCAGACGAAATTCCCCGGCTGAAAGGCCTGTCATTTTATGTATTGCTTCCGGCAGGTCAAACAGCCCAAGCTCACGGCAATAATGCCCAAGCACCCTGGGGAATGCCCCCCAAAGCCTGGGGTGTGGAAACGGATCAAGCGGCAAACCATCTGAGCCGATCATCGTGCGCTTGTATTGCAGAATATTCTTAACATCGTCCTCACTCATACAGTGATAAACCGCCCCGCCTGGCATTAGTTTACGGGCGGCATCGAGCAGTGAAATTCCCCATTCATCTGCAATATCATCGAGCATGTTGCCGCTTTTTTCCGGGTGAGGTTCGGACCAGGTAATAAAAATATCGTTTTTATTTGTAACCTGGCCGGGATCAATTGTGCTTGAACTTGCCGAGTAGGGATAGCAATCGCATGCAAACGGATGTGATTTACTTTTCCTGGATATCAGCTCCAGCACCTCGATGCTGCGCCCCCAATTAGCCGCGCCGGCGCATTTCAGGTGCGATATCACCAGCGGCACCGATCCGTGTTTTGCCGTGTCGAAAGCCTCGGTGATAGCATCGAGAATGCCATCGAACTCGGTACGCATGTGAGTTGTGTAAATCCCTCCTGACCTGGCAACTTCCTCAACAAGAGCTTTAACTTCAGCTTCAGGGGCTTCGTACGCACTATCATACGCCAGTCCAGAACTTAATCCAATCGCCCCCTCATCCAATGCCCGGCGAAGTTCTGTTCGCATTTGATCAATTTCGGCTTTTGTTGCCGGCCTGAACAGATCATCCATAACATTGCTGCGTAATGAGGTATGGCCTACCAGTGCAGCCACATTTACCGAGGGATTTGCCCGGTTCACGGCTTCCAAATAATCAGAAAATTCAGGATAGATAAAATCCTCCTTTTTGCCGAGGAGATTCATCGGGTTGGGCGGGTTTCCCTTTAATCTGACCGGGCTTACACTGATGCCGCAATTGCCCGTAATAACAGTTGTAACCCCCTGGCTGATTTTATATTCCATCCCGGGATTGCTGATAACAACCGTATCATCATGCGTATGAACATCGATAAAACCGGGTGCCAGGTAAAGACCATCTACGTCAATTATTTGGTCAGCTTTAGCTGACTTGTCAGGTGATATTACAGAAATGGTGCCTGCTGGTGTAATGGCTACATTAGCCCTGAAAATATCCGAACCACTGCCATCAACAATATTTGCACCGCGTATTAGTGTTTTGAAATTCAAAAAAATTATTCGATGTAGAGATGATTTTACTATTTGAAAATGGTGACTGCCAGGCAGATAATCAACTTATGTTTTCAGACCCTCCCCCGTCCCTTCACTCCGGCGGCCCGAAGCATCGGGCAACGCTGCATGGATGGGAGTTCCTTATCAGCACCTTTTCTAACTTAAAAGTTTTTTTATTTAACATATTAGAATTTACTTTTTGGACAGCCTTAAGTGCTTGAATAATAGTAGTTTATGAGTTAGACCTCTGCGCTTCACAGCGTCCTCAGCGGTTAAAATGTTAAAGGCTATTTTTTCTTGTGGCAATCTATGTTCATAGAAATGTTTTTTGATCGATTTACAAACTGGATATGTCACAAACCCCAAAGCACAAGCGGATACTTCGGCTCCGTTTTGCACAGACGTTTGCACCAGTTAGGGGGCAGATAGCTTTGAATTGAACTCTGCGAGGATCCGCATCAGCAGAACTCTCCCAGGTTTTTTGTTTTTATTTTACAAGATAACCTCTCCAAAACTAAAACCCGCAGTTGAAGTACCTTCTTTTTTTTTCTATTGTCTGTTATGAAAAATAATTAACCTGATTTACTGTCAATGTCCGCAACATTTTTGCTCTCGCTCACCGTCATCAGCATACTTGTACTGCTTGCCCTTATTATTTATTTCAGAATGCAGGCTTTTATTGCCCTGCTTGTAGTCAGCCTTATTGTTGCCGTAGTTGGCGGCATCCCGGTTGGAGATGTAATTGATACCATCCAGGAAGGCATGGGCGGTATTCTGGGATATATTGCCATCGTAATCGGCATCGGGACCATGATAGGCGAAATATTGCGCGTTTCAGGCGGGGCAAAACAAATTGCCGGGACACTGCTTAAAAAATTCGGCGAGAAAAAAGCACCCTGGGCACTTTCACTCATCGGGCTGATTGTAGCCATCCCCGTTTTTTTTGAAGTAGCGCTGATTCTTTTCATCCCCCTTGTTTACGACCTGACCAAACGAACCGGTAAATCCATCCTTTACTATGGAATACCGCTTGTTGCCGGAATAGCTGTAGCACACGCTTTCATTCCGCCAACACCCGGCCCGGTGGCTGTTGCTGCTTTAATTGGAGCCGATCTCGGATGGGTTATTTTCTTCGGTTTGATTGCGGGCATTCCATCGGCAATAGCAGGCGGCATCTTTTTCGGGCGTTACATCGGGAATAAAATTACGATCGGCGTTCCCGAGCACATGATACCCGAGACAGATGATATAGAGGAAAACCTGATGAAAATTCCCGGATTTTTTATATCGGTAAGTGTGATCATCGTACCGCTTGTGCTGATTTTGATGAACACAGCCTCCGGTATCATATTTCCCGAAGATCACACGGCAGCTATCTGGATGTCGTTCATCGGCCATCCCTTTACAGCGCTCATCATTGCCTGCCTGATGGCTTTTCATTTCCTGGGAACGCGGCTGGGATTCACACGCGATCAGATTCAGGAGGTGGCAACAAAGTCGATGCAGCCGGTGGGAATGATTATTTTACTGACCGGGGCAGGCGGCGTATTCGGCAGGGTTTTGGTAGAAGCCGGTGTCGGCGATGTTTTGGTTGAAGTGATGGCATCAACCGCACTCCCCGTTGTTCTTTTTGCCTTTATTGTCGCTACAGTTATCCGCGTAGCACAGGGGTCGGCTACGGTGGCTATGGTAACTGCAGCCGGATTGATTGCCCCGATTATTGATGCAGTTGGATATTCCGCACCGTTGGTTGGCTGTGTAACCATCGCTATTGCCTGCGGCGCCACCGTATTGTCTCACGTAAACGATTCCGGGTTCTGGCTGGTAAAAGAGTTTTTCGGTATGACGGAAAAGCAAACGCTGATGTCGTGGACCATCATGGAAACCATCATAGGTGTAACCGGCGTTTCGATTGTGCTTTTGATTAGCATCTTTTTGTGATCGTGTAAAAGAATCGCGATGGGTGGAAGTTATGCCCAATATCAAACTACCCTGATGAAAGTACGATATCTGCGCAAGGAAGTATTTTAGCGTAGTTGAGCGGAGAGGGAGGGTCAGACTACGCTAAAGCTTCGTCTGATAAAATTCGTTTCTTTAACACTGCTCTTCCTGACCCCGTCTTAAAATATTTCTCCAGCTCTCTTGCTTTCTTCTCAGTTTTTACTGCTATATATGCGTTCAGTTCAAATGGTGCATACGCTTTCGTTGACTTATTTACTCCCCTGTTATGCTCATTGAATCGTTTTTTCAGATTATCGGTTGACCCAACATAATTCCAATTATGCCCTTTACTCTTTAAGACATACACGTACCACATCACTATTTAATCGAATTTTGAAGATTATAAACTATTCCGGCACTCGAAATCCTTAACATAGTTACGTTCATCGGCTCACAGACAAGCATTTGGCACAATCGGACGCTTGCGCCAGATAGTGAGCTTCTCAGCGCAGTATTGCCTGCTCAACGAAGCTTCAGCGCAGTTGAGCGGAGAGGGAGGGATTCGAACCCTCGGTATCTCGATAAAGATACACTCGCTTTCCAGGCGAGCCCATTCGACCACTCTGGCACCTCTCCTTTGCGAAGCTTCAAAGATAGCGGTTTGGCCTGCTACATTCAACGACTTTAGGCACGAACTTTTTACTGCTGTCTTGTCAACCTAATGCCGGGTGAGACCTGACAGGTTTAGTTCGATATTACAAACATCTTATAAGCTTACCGTGTTGGAACCTACCAAGTGTTTATCCCAACATATGAAACTTGACTAAACACTGCTTTCAATCAATAATTAAACCGCTGCCGGGTAAAGGCTTTTACAACTTCCCCATCCTGACGGGCAGGACGAAAACGCCACTGCATAGCCGCTCTTAATACGGCATCCATCAAACCGTATTGTATGTATGACAGTTCTTCGTAGGTACCATCTTCATTATAAAGGCGGATTTCCATAACGCTGGCTTCCTCAACACTTCCGTCGGTATCCACAAGGAAGTTCACAATCATTTCGAGGCGGCCGCGGTATTCATCCGGCACTTCTTCCGGGGCCGAGGCTTCCACAATCCGAACAACAGTGGGTGGTATCTGAGGATTGCCAACAATGCGTTCTTCATCTCCGGTATGACCGGTTCCAAAACCGGGATCGGGAAGTGGCAAATCGGGCAGATCCAGGTCTACATCGAACTCAATTTCGATGTCCTCAATAATTTCGTCATCGGGCACAGGATTTGGCATCTGAGGCCTGGGTGGTGGCGGCGGAGAAGTTTCCTGCCGTGTGATTTCAATTTCGTCCAGCATGGCAATATCCTGCTCGTACGTTTCAAATTCGAGGGTTGGTTCGTAAATCGTGTCAGGCCATAATCTGACGAGTGCAATAAACACAATCAATACACCCGCAATGCAGGAAAGTACCAGATTGCGATAGCTTTCATCCGATAAGTGTTTTTTCTTTTGATTTTCTGTCAAGGGTAATTGTGTCTTTATCAATAATTTTCGGAGCAGGTGCCGTCTCACACATAGTTTCTAACGGCTGCCAACGGATAAAATGATCTAAACAGAAAGGAGTACCGGTTTAGTTTCCAAGTGCACGGCGTATAAATCCATCATGCTGATCAAGCATTTTGGTGACCTCTTCTTTGCTCTTTTTTGTCAGTGCCATCATTAAGGCGCTTTTTACGTGATGATCCGCTTTATCGAGCCATTCTGCTGCCTCCTGATAGTTAACTTCAGCAAGGCTCATGACAATACGTTTTGCCCGCTCTTCGAGTTTTTTATTGGTAAGCTGTAAATCCACCATCACGTTTTCGTACACTTTGCCGAGGCGGATCATAGCGCCGGTGGACAGCATATTCAGTATCATTTTTTGGGCTGTGGCGCTTTTCATACGCGTGCTGCCCATAATCACTTCAGGACCAACGGGTACGTCAATCATAAAGTCAACGTCTACTTCTACCTGATCACTTGATACCGTAGTAACCATTATGGTTTTGCAGCCAATATCTTTTGCCTTTTTCAGGGCACCGTGAACATAAGGTGTGCGACCGCTTGCCGCCAGGCCAACAATTACATCACTGGATTTTACATTCAACTTTGAAATTTCCTCTTCACCAAATTCTTCACGGTCTTCAGCCCCCTCCTGGGCAACAAACATTGCCTTTTTCCCGCCTGCAATAAATCCCTGTACAGTTTCGGGATTTGTTCCAAAGGTGGGCGGGCATTCGGCAGCATCCAGCACGCCAAGCCTTCCGCTGGTTCCGGCGCCAAAATAGAGCAGCCTCCCTCCTTTTTTTAATCCGTCAACAATAGCATCAACCGCTTCAGCGATCACTCCAAGCTTTTTCTCAACTGCAAAAGCTACTTTTTTATCTTCTTCGTTGATGATTTTTACAATGGCATGAGAATCGGCAAGATCGATATTCAGGCTTGCGGGATTGCGTTGTTCGGTCAGTAATTTTTCGAGTTGGCTAAACAGCTTCGGATTTTCTTTCACGCTTAACTCTTTCTTTTTTTCCACCACAAACTGCCCTGCATGTTCACAGAGTCATCAGCAGTTTGAACGGATGACGGTTTATTCTGATGATTCATCTTAACCATGGAAGATACCACTGCTGCGATATTCATTTCATCAAAACTTTCAAACATTTCAGGTTTAAAATGATTTTGCACAAAATGTGTATCGTATGTTCCCTTCCTGAACGCATCATGGCCAACAGCAAATTTGCAAAACGGTATGGTGGTACGAACGCCCGAAATCTCATATTCACCAAGTGCCCGAAGCATCTTTTCGATTGCCATTTCCCGGCTTTCGGCATGGGCACATACTTTGGATATCAGCGGATCGTAATGAACAGAAACTTCCCGGCCTTCTTCAATCCCGGCGTCAACGCGAACTCCAGGGCCTGATGGAATTCTGTGGCGGGTCAGAGTCCCCGTTGACGGTAAAAAGTTATCTGCGGGGTCTTCTGCATAAATGCGGCACTCAATTGCATGGCCGCGTTTGATGATATTTTCCTGTGTAACAGGCAATTTTTTTCCTTCAGCTATATCAATTTGCATACTCACGAGATCCAGACCGGTAATCATTTCCGTAACGGGATGCTCTACCTGCAGGCGGGTATTCATCTCCAGGAAATAGAATTTTTTATGTTTATCCACCAAAAATTCAACTGTTCCCGCTCCCACATAGTTACAGCTTTTGGCCGCTGCAATTGCCGCATCGGCCATTTTATGGCGGAGTTCATCATCAATAGCAGCAGAAGGCGCCTCTTCAATCACTTTTTGATGCCTTCGCTGAACCGAACATTCCCGTTCAAACAGATGCACATAGTTTCCATGGTAATCAGCAAAAATCTGAAATTCGATATGGCGCGGTTCTTCAAGGTATTTCTCCACAAAAACCCTGCTGTCGCCAAAAGAGTTTTTAGCTTCGGATCGCGCCGTTTTGATAGCGGATTCCAGGCTTTTTTCATCGTAAACTATGCGCATTCCTTTTCCGCCGCCGCCTGCTGCTGCTTTAATCAACACCGGGTAGCCAATTCTTTTAGCCACATCTGAAGCCTCGGAAACATCTTCCAGCGCTGTTACAGTCCCGGGTGGGTATGGAACACCGGCTTTGCCCATTAATTCGCGTGCACGGGTTTTATCACCCATCATTTGAATAGATTCCGGGTTTGGCCCGATAAATGTAATTCCGTGATCGTTACAGAGTGAAGCGAATGCTGCATTTTCACTTAAAAAACCATAGCCGGGGTGTATGGCGTCTGCACCAGTATTTTCAGCAGCTTGGATTATTTTCTGCATATCAAGATAGCTTTCTGATGATGCAGCTTCACCGATATGCACAGACTGATCTGCAGCGAGAACATGTGGCGCGGCGGCGTCTGGGGTTGAATAAACGGAAACCGTCTCTATCCCCCTTTCGCGGCATGTGCGAATGATTCTGAGTGCAATTTCACCCCGGTTTGCAATCAGTACTCTATTAATAGGCTTCATCGGGCTGAATCAGAACAGGTTGTCTTTGAGCATTTTTGGAGCAAGTTTCCATAAATCAGTTGCTTCTTCATCCCAAACATAATGCTCATGTTCAATAAATTTCAACCATAAAACATCGCTCATTTGGCGGGTTTCATCTTTGGTGGGATCATTTTGGTAGTTAAGCAGACGAATATCTACCGAGCTGATTAACTTCAGAAGTTTATCATCATTAAGGTTAGGAATGAACTCTATCGGATTGTTAAAGTAAATATTATCGTCGTTTACACCGTTCATATGCACGCTGATGTCATAATATCCACAAATACCTACAACTTTATGAAAATTGGTGGGATATTTGAGCGCCAGCAGTAATGCACAGTATGCACCGATTGCAACACCTGTAGTAATGATATAAGGATTTGAATTTTCGTCCGAAATAAATGGAAGCAGTTCATCCATGACGTATGCCTGATATTGAGTAAATCTCAGAACCCTGGTCAGCGGATCAATGGTTTTGTTCATAAAACTCTCAGCAGCAAAAGAATCCACACAAAAGAATTGGTTATAACCTTCATCAATCTGCTGGGAAAGAGCCTGAATGCCTCCTTTCTCTTCCCATTCCTTGTAATTTCCGTGCGCGGACGGAAACACAATTACCGGAGTGCCCTCATCCCCAAATATTAACAGCTCCATTTCTTTCCCCATACTTGGACTTTTCCAGGATTTATATGTTCTCTTCATCATACTCCAATCTGTTAAAATTTATGTTTCTGGAATGATCCCTGTTATTTGTAAGATATAGAAAAATTACAGAATAGAAAGCGCTTTTACACTCAGTTTAAAAGAAAGATGAAAAGAATTTTATCTTAACTGTAATATTACTTTAGGAAGTATTGAAAACTTTTCGGAAGAGTTTAAATAGGCTCTTTGATGGAAAACCTGGTAATTATTTGCTTCGATTTTATTAAGAATACGACTGTAGTTTTCTTTGGCGAGCATTACCGGCAGCCGGCTGTCTCTGCTCAGCATATTGATTCCTTTTTCTGCACTCTTGTAATATTCTCTTGCACGTTCAATCTGAAACTTCATCAATTCGATGAAGCGTTCAGACATCTTTTTTGCAAACAGTTCTTCTTCAGTTATATCGAATTTTTCGAGATCTTCTTTTGGCAGATAGATTCGGTTTTTATCAAGGTCTTCGCCGACATCTCTCAAAATGTTGGTAAGCTGCATGGCAATTCCAAGATCTACGGCATGATTGAGCGCCTGGGGATTATCATAGCCAAAAACCTCACTGGTCATCAACCCGACAACGGATGCCACTTTATAAGAATATTCATAAAGCTCGTCGAAGGTGGAGTAGCGATTTTTAACAAGATCCATTTTAACACCATCGAGCAGGGTAAGCGGCAGCTCAATAGATATTTTATGAACATTCAAAACATCAGAAAATGAAAGCAGCACAGGATTAGAATGCTCAACACCCCGATATGTGCTTAAAAGTTTTATTCTGAATGTTTCAAGCCGTGTTATTACTTCTTTTTCACTGATTTTTTTTTGCAGAGCCAGATCCTCGGCCTCATCAACCAGATCATCCAGGTATCTGCATAGCCCGTAAATTGCGAAAATACTCCGCTGTTTATAATTCGGAAGAAAACGGGTTGCCATGTAAAAAGTTTTTGCATGTTCCCGCGTAACAGCTCTGCAGTGAGAATAGGCTATCCTCAGATTAGAGTCATTAACTTCAGAAATTACGGAATGATGAAACTGGGTTTTTTCGTATAAGGGCCTTAAGTAGCTGTATGGTATTTTTAATAGTCTTGTCATCATAATATTTTAAAGTATTATGCTTAACAAATCTATTAATGATGACAAAACGTTCCTGAAAATATTAATTATTATACTATATAGGATTTTTTCTCTTATTTTAGCTAAAGCTTCATAATTGATTTCTCGGGAAGCAGTTAATGATTGTTAATTTAGAATAGTAGGGGATAATGAAAGCGAAGAGTAAAAAGATTACCATTTACCAGGTTGCACAACGTGCAGGTGTGGCAATCTCCACCGTTTCGAGAGTTTTGAATAATTCTCCGAATGTATCAGAGAAAACCAAGGAAAAAGTAAACGAAGCCATTACGGCTCTCAACTTCAGGCCTCAGGTAAGTGCACGAAAACTGGCCAGCCGCGAGCCACAAATGCTTGCTATTGCTGTTCCCTCTTTTACAACACCCTACTACACGGAGATTCTTAAGGGTGTGAAAGATGAAATTCAGGATATGGACCTGGACATTGTTATTTACAACACTGGATCAAGAAATCCCCGGGAGGGCATCGAAAATTTCTTTTATCGCGGTACAGCTGATGCTGTTATTACAATAAGCATTCACTTTACAGAAACGATACATTCACATTTTCAAGCTTCTGCAATTCCGGTTGTGCTGATTGGCAGTTCGCATCCCGAGTACGATTTTTTTGAGCTGAACAACCGTAAGGGCGGTTTTATGGCGGGCGAACATCTTATAAAACAGGGATACCAGCGCCTTGGGATGATTAAACCTGTTTTAGATACTAAAACATCTAAAGAGCGGGAAAACGGGTATATCGATGCACTGAAAGAGTTTAAAATGCCAATCGAAAATCAACTGTTTATAACCGGAGAAAGTTCTAAACACGCAGGCTTTACGGAAGAAGCAGGATTTGAAGCCATTTATAAATATGACAGAATGGATGATTTTCCCGATGCAATTTTTTGTTCTAATGATACACAGGCAATCGGAGCCTATCATGCTCTAAGAAAACTTGGATTGCGTATTCCTGATGATATTGCCCTGATGGGATATGATAATATCAAATTTGCCAAGTACCTCGACCTCACCACTATAGATCAAAAAATGTATTCAGTTGGAGCCATGGGTATCAAGCGGCTTGCAGAAATTATCCGGCATGGTTCCGATCATAAAATTCAAAAAGTGATTGATCCTATTCTCGTAGCCCGCAACTCCACAAAAAATCCAGAGAACACTTAGTAATGGATCAACGGCAGGCGCTCGATCACTGCATTACAGAAACCAATGCGACGGTAACCCCTAAACAACCATACAGGGGCAAAGTGCGGGATGTTTACGAACTGGCCGATGATTTACTTGGAATCGTTGCAACTGACCGGATATCCGCATTCGACCATATCATGCGTCAGGCCATTCCTTTTAAAGGACAAATCCTGAACCAGTTATCGGCATTCGGGTTTGATAAAGTAAAAGACATTCTTCCGGTTCATGTTGTCGGCACTCCGCATCCGAATGTAACGATTGCCAAAAAATGTGATCCTATACCGATAGAAATTGTAGTTCGCGGATATCTGACCGGCCATGCCTGGCGGGTTTATAAATCCGGCAAACGTGAATTGTGTGGTGTAACCATTCCGGATGGAATGCGTGAGCATCAAAAATTTGAGGAACCTATTTTAACTCCTGCCACAAAGGCTACGGAAGGACATGACGAAGATATTTCGGAACAGCAAATTCTGGAACAAAACATTGTAGCTCCTGAGTTGTGGAAAGAAATCCGTGAAGCTGCTTTTAAACTTTTTAAAAGAGGCACTGAAATAGCTGAACAGCAGGGGCTTATTCTTGTTGATACCAAATACGAAATGGGCCTTTATAAAGACGAACTTACACTGATTGATGAGGTTCACACCTCCGATTCATCCAGGTATTTTTACCTGGAAGGCTATGAACAGAGGCTGAAAGAAGGAAAGCCGCAGCGCCAGCTTTCTAAAGAGTTTTTGAGAGAATGGCTTATCGATAAAAAATTTCAGGGACTGGAAGGCCAGACATTGCCAAAGCTTCCCGATTCTTTCCGATGGAGTATTTATCAGCGTTATGCCGAATTGTTTGAAACATTGACCGGAAAAAAGTTCAACCCCGTTTTGATTAAAGACATTAATCGCGACCTGGATGACGTTTTTTCCGGGTATATCAAATGATCACTCATTTAATTTTTTTCAAATCGAAAATCGATATTCACCTCTGCCAATTTCCTCACTCATCCAAAATCATAAATTGCGTAAGCGGATCCTGAGCTTCGCTTGTCCATGTTGAATCTGATTCAAAGGTTCGCCCCATTGCCCTGAATTGCCTCACAAATCGGCGCTTGGCCACGCTGGGTGCAAATTGTCCGTATTCAATCAAAAACAGACGCTCTGTGGCAGGATCGTGATAAACAAAATTTACAAATGGCCCTCCCATAAAATCATTTGTCATAGTCCAGGTTCCAAGAGTTTCAAAGCCAACAATCCGGTCATCTCGTTCAACTTCACTGGTTATTACATCCCTTCGGTATTCGGTTGTGATGTATGAGCCTTCCCGTTCACCCTGAACGTACATTTCCAGCAGTGAATCTCTTGTGGCATTAATCCAATCACTGTCTATAAAATCGATATTGTCAACTCCATCTTTCCACCAGGCCATAATCCAACGGTCGTTTTCGGGCAGGTAACGTCGAAATACGGCAGCATTATCCTCGCGAACTGTCCAAACATAATCGTGCTGCATCCTCACTTTCCATCCATGTTTTTCCCACAGTGAATCATTTATGGCAAATTGCTCTCCCCTGCGATAAACCTCACGTTTCCGCCGCTCAAATTCCAGTTCAAGAAGATTTCCTACAAGGGCATCCTCAGAATTGATGATTTTTTCTGCAAGTGCATCATCATCCGTAGAGGTCAGCAGCAGAATCCATTGGTCGCGCGTCCAGCGGTCTTGCATCGGAAATGCAAAACTATCTCCGCTTCTCACTCTTTGTTCAACTTCGTCACTAAGAATAGCCTGAATAAGGTTAGCCACATTCGTTTCCTCATCAATCGGGCTGGCAAAAATCAGATTTCTATACCTTCTCAGGTCATCCAGTTGTGCATTTGTACTGAAATCACGGAACATCAGGCGGTAAGTGGGTTCGTAGCCGGGTAAGGTTGTAATACCCTTTCCGAAAGTTTCTTCAATAGCTAATGCAGTTTCGCTGTCCCACATGGTGGAATCCATAACAACGATAACTTCATCAATTCCTCCGATAGACATAGGGCGATAGTCACTGTCACAGGCCGATACAAAAAATATTGCAATGATGGGTATAAGCAGGAAATAGTTTCTCATAAATAGGTTATTTCTGAATTTTCTTATGATCTCCATGTTTTAATTCTTTAACAAAAGAGAAAACGTTACGTTTCCATTCATTATTGGGATAAAAAGAGCGGATTGAATCAATCAGTGCACTGCCTACGATAAAACCGTCTGTTTTTTGTGAAATAATTTTGGCATCTTCGTGATTCCTGATTCCAAATCCAACCATTTTCGGGTTTTTTATAACATTTTTATTAACCCGATCGATAAAACGCTCCACCGATTTTGCGACCTCATCTCCCTGTCTGGCCCCGGTTACGCCGGTTACCGAAACACAGTAGACAAACCCGCTGCTGTGCTCATCAATCAGCTTCATGCGCTCATCGGTGGAGTTTGGCGCTACAAGATAGATTAAATCCAGGTTATTTGCTTTGGCAGTTTTCTCCAGAACGGAAGATTCTTCAATCGGGGCATCAGGAATTATCAACCCGTCCACACCGGATTCGGCCGCTTTCCGGCAGAACTCTTCTACACCGTATCTCAAAACCGGGTTTATGTATCCCATCAGCACAATTGGTATTTCTGATGATTTCCGGATCTCGGATACCATCTCAAAAATCCGGTTCATGGTAATGCCATTTTTGATGGCAACATTACTGGCATACTGAATAGTTGGCCCGTCGGCCAGCGGATCACTAAAGGGCATGCCGAGTTCAATTACTTCGGCTCCGTTCTCTTCAAATCCGAGAATTAATTCTACAGTTGAATCGAGGTCAGGATACCCGGCTGTGATAAAAAGAGACATCACTTTATCATCTTTATCCCTGTCTTGAAATACCGATCGGATCCTTGATGTTTTGGCTTGTAAAGTTTCTTTGGACATTCTTTGGTTGATTATTTTCAAAAATTCTGTTTCAGGAGCCGGAGAACCAGTCTGAAATTGTTTTCATGTCTTTATCACCGCGGCCGGAGCAGTTCACCACAACGATCTGATCTTTTTGGGTTAGCGGCATTAGCTTTTCAAGATAGGCAAATGCATGCGCAGTTTCGATTGCGGGAATGATTCCTTCTTTTTCTGAAATCAGCTTTACAGCATTCATCGCTTCAGCATCGGTAATTCCGTAATAGTGGATTCGTTTTGTATCGTGCAGATAGGCATGTTCCGGCCCGATTCCGGGATAGTCCAGCCCGGCACTGATTGAATGGGCCAGCTGCACCTGCCCCTCTTTATCGTGAAGCAGATAGCTCAGCGAACCGTGCAGAACTCCTGGAGTTCCAATGGTGAGTGTTGCTGCGGTTTTATCAGTTTCAGCTCCAAGTCCGGAGGCCTCAATCCCTATCATTTTCACGTTATTATCTTCGATAAACGGATAGAAAAATCCTATGGCATTGCTTCCACCGCCAACGCAGGCAAGCAGATAATCTGCTGACCTGCCTTCGACTGCTTTTAACTGATCTTTGGTCTCTTCTCCAATTACCCGGTGAAAATTTCGTGTCATCATCGGGTAGGGATGCGGCCCGACAACAGACCCGATGATGTAAAATGTATTTTCCACATTGGTTACCCAGTCGCGGATTGCTTCGTTTGTGGCATCTTTCAGGGTTTTGGAGCCGCTTTCCACCGATCGCACCTCTGCACCGAGAAGCCCCATGCGTTCCACATTCAACTTTTGACGCTCCATATCCTCAGCCCCCATGTAGATCACACATTCGAAGCCAAATTTTGCACAGGCTGTGGCTGTGGCTACACCGTGCTGCCCTGCCCCTGTCTCAGCAATGATCCGGATTTTACCCATATTTCTTGCCAGCAGCAACTGCCCGATTGCGTTGTTAATTTTGTGGGCGCCGGTATGGCAAAGATCCTCACGCTTCAAGTAAATTTTTGCTTTCCCGTAGTGATCCGTCAGCCTTTCGGCTAAAGTGAGTTTGGTGGGCCTGCCAACATATTCCCTCAAAAGATCATAATACTCTTTTTGAAACAGGGGATCGTTCTGAGCTGTTTCGTACGCGGTTTCGAGTTCCTCGAGTACAGGGATTAATATTTCAGGCACAAATTTGCCGCCATACTTTCCAAAATATCCCTGTTTTGTTGGTGCTGTGTATTTCATTTGTTTAGTTTTGAGTCGTGAGTCTTGAGTCCTGAGTCTTGAGATAGTGTTGGTAATAAAACTCAAGACTCAGGACTCAAGACTCATATCTAATTCTTATTCCTGTTCTTCCCAAATTTCCCGCATTACATCGAAAAACTCTTCCATTTTGTCGAAATCTTTAAGGCCCGGTGCTTTTTCAAGTCCGCTGGACAAGTCGACTGCTGACGGCTCCACTGCTTCTATCGCTCTGCGGATATTTTCAGAATTCAGGCCGCCAGAGAGAAAAAATGGCTTGGTCATGGAAATCTCTTTCAAAATGTTCCAGTCAAATGTTTTGCCGGTTCCGCCCCATTGCGTTTCGGTTTTTGAATCGAAAAGAAAATAGTCAGCAGAGTGCTCGTACTTTTTTAAAGTCATCAACAATTCCTCCCGGTTGGTTTGATCGATTACATGAAATACCTTTATCACCGGTAAATCCACCAAATCGCAGTATTCAGGCGGTTCTGTTCCGTGAAGCTGAACCAGGTTGATGCCGGTTTGCCTGGCAACATTGTTTACATCATCGAGCGGCTGGTTTACGAAAACCCCGACTTTTTCAGGCCCCTCAATCCAGTTAATGATGGCCCCTGCTTTCGCTGGCTCTACATATCTCGGGCTATCCGGATAAAAAATAAACCCGATATAATCAGCCAGTGCTCCAGATGCAAAACGTGCATCCTCCAGCGTTGTGATTCCGCAAATTTTTACCTTTGTTTTTTTAACTGTGGACATCAAATATTTTTTTCAGAGTTTATATAAATCACCAAAATCATAGGTTGATTCTATTCACTTTTTTATGCGCTTAAGGCAACGTTACTACTAAAATGTTGTCGATGTAAAGTTGTCAGTTACAAATTTGTCAATTGTCAACTGCCTTTTGTCAACTTTTTTCAATGAGCTCAATTCCCGGAGGATATACATTGTTTCTTACAGATGATTTATCATTTTCAAATCTTCAAATTTTATCATAAAATCGTTTAACGCTTTTCCGATATCGGGCTGACGCATAAAATGCTCTCCGATTAACGCTGAATGAATTCCGTTTTCCAATAATAATTTCAAGTCTTCGGGCTGATGTATTCCGCTTTCCGAAACTCGGACAACACCTTCAGGCGCCTGTTTTAAAATTTCAATACCACGGTGAAGATCCACTATAAACGTCGTCAAATCACGATTATTTACACCCACTATTTCAATATCCCTCCATTCGAGAGTGGTGAGTTCTTCTTCGAGATAGCACTCCACCAGCGTCTGTAAGCCAAACTCCTTAGCAGCGGCTAAAAGCTCGGAAAGCTGGCTGCCCTCATACATTGTCACAATCAAAAGTACTGCATCTGCTCCATATGCACGGGCTTCTTTCACCTGGTATGGATCAACTATAAAATCCTTGCGCAGCAATGGAATCGGACTAATTTCTGAAACTTTTTCGAGGTAATCCAATGATCCCTGAAAGAATGGTTCATCCGTTAAAACCGATATGGCCGATGCTCCATTTTCGACGTACTGCCCTGCAATTTTAGCCGGATCAAAATCATCACGGATAACACCTTTCGAGGGCGATGCTTTTTTGATTTCCGCGATCACTGAAACCGAATCCTCTTTTGTCAGTGCTTTTGCAAAATCGAGCCGTTTTTTTTCAAAACCGGGAAATGATTCCAGGTCGCGCAGGGAAACTTTCCTTTTGCGTTTTGCAAGGTCTTCTTTGGTCTGATCGGAGATTTTTTCCAGTATATTTGCCATCACCCCGCCTTTGCTACTTTTTGTGATTCCTGGATAAAGAGATTCAGTTTTTTCTGAGCACTTCCGGAGTCGATGCTTTCCGCCGCCATCAGCCTGGCCTCTGCAAGATCATCCGCAATTCCGGAAGCATGAATGGCAAAAGCCGCATTAAGCTCCACGACATGCCGCTGGGCGATTGTCGATGATCCGTCAACAATATTTTTTATGATGGCGGCATTTTTAAGAGCGTCACCCCCCATCAGTTCATCAAGATCAACTTTCTGGTAGCCCAATGATTCGGGATCAAAAGTGACACACATTGATGAAACACGGCTGTTCAATTCAAAAATCTCAGTATTTGATGACAGGCTAACCTCATCGAGCCCGTCGTGTGAGTTCAGGGTAAAAGCTCTTTCGGTATTAAGTTTGCTGAGTATCTGGATCATCTGCCCGGCAGCTTCTTTGCTGAATGCACCAATCACCTGGTGCCTGACTCCAGCCGGATTGAGTAGTGGTCCCAGCATATTGAAAAAGGTGCGGATTTTGAGTGCTCTGCGGGCCGGCATCACATACTTAAGGGCCAGATGAAAATTGGGCGCAAACATAAATGCCATCCCCGTTTCACCAAAAAGTTTCTCAACCTGTTCTTTGGTCAGATTGGGCTCGGCTCCCAGCTCTTTCAGCACATCAAAACTGCCGCTTTTACTTGAAACACTTCGGTTGCCGTGCTTTAATACCGGAACTCCGGCACCTGCCACCACAAACATTGCTGCTGTTGAGATGTTGAATGTGCCGGATTTATCTCCTCCGGTACCGCAAAGGTCAACTGCGTGAGTGGTATCCACTTCTACAGGAACAGATGCTTTCCGCATCACTTTAACGAATGAGGTAAGTTCTGTAATCGTTTCACCTTTCAGTCTCATCGCTATAAGAAAAGCAGCAATTTCTTCGGATGAAACCGATCCGTTCAGAATCAGTTTCATCGCCTCAGAAGCTTCATCTTCAGTCAGATGATCCTGATTAGAAATTTTCTCTAATATATGTGTAATTGTTTCTGGCAAATTGTTTTACTTTACTTTTATTTATTAATAATCAATCAACTGCTTTGTAATCATATTTCGTCAGACGGCTTGATAATTCATGAACTTCAAACTGTTTATGGCCTTCAGCCTTCAGACGAGGGTTATTTGTTTCATCCAGTTTTTTATGATTTTTGGGCCTTCTATGGTTAAAATGCTTTCCGGGTGAAATTGAATTCCTTCCACGGGAAAAGTTTTGTGCCTCACTCCCATGATCACGCCGTCTTTAGTTCGGGCGCTGATTTCCAGTACATCCGGCACGGAGCCGGCTTCAAGGGCAAGGGAGTGATATCTCGTGGCTGTGAAACCATCATGAACTTCTTCAAATATGGTTTTTCCGTCGTGAAATATAGTTGATGTTTTGCCATGCATCAGACTTGGAGCATGCACCACTTTCGCACCGTAAACCTGACCAATAGCCTGGTGACCAAGGCAGACACCCAAAATCGGAATTTCACTGCCCAATTCGGCAATCACAGGCTCCGTAATACCTGCATTTTCCGGCCTGCCGGGACCGGGTGAAATTAATATTTTCTCCGGGCTAAGGTTACGCACTTCCTCAACAGTAGCGGCATCATTCCTGATAACTTTATAGTCATCCGTAACCGAACCTACAATATGGACGAGGTTGTATGTAAAAGAGTCGTAATTGTCGATGATTAAAATCATTTAGTAGTAAGTAGTGAGTATCGAGTAGTGAGATTTTTTGTAAGGGTTTGGGGTTTTGTGGTTCATACAACTAACCAACAACAATAAATCAAAATATTATGCACAATTATAAAGAGCTTTCAGTATGGAACAAATCTGTAGTTTTGGCAACAGATGTTTATAAATTATCATCTCGTTTTCCTAAATCAGAACAATATGGTTTAACATCACAAATTCGCCGTTCAGCGGTATCCATCAGTTCTAATATTGCTGAAGGTGCAGGACGCTCGACAAACAAGGATTTTGCACGTTTCCTGCATATTGCAAACGGCTCTTCATATGAATTAGAAACACAACTTATCATTTCAAAAAACCTCCAATATTTAAATCAATCAGATTTCAAATCGTTGCACGATTCTTTAATTGAAATTCAAAAAATGCTTTACACATTTATTAAAAAGATAGATCGTTAGAAATTATCTCAAAGTATCGAGTAGTCTCTGTCTAAATACTTGCTACTCGATACTTTAGTACTCAAAATTCAAAAACTCCTGAACAATCCGGTCTTGGAACGGATCGGTTCCATGACGGTTTCTGCTCTTTCGCGGGCTTTCTTTCCGCCTTCGCGTAACACATCGAAAACGTAATCCATGTTCTTTTCCAGTTGTTTTCGTTTTTCCCTGGCATCAGCAAAATAATCTTTAATCAAAGCCAGAAGTTCCTTTTTTGCATGGCCGTATCCGTACCCACCTGCCTTATACTTCTCTGCAATATCTTTCTGCTCAATTTCATCAGCAAACAGTTTGATCAAAGCGAAAACATTGCAGGTTTCCGGGTCTTTGGGATCTTCAAGTGGTGTTGAGTCGGTTTGAATGGACATCACCCGTTTTTTCAGTGTTTTGCCTTCATCAAAAATATCGATGGTGTTGTTATATGATTTGCTCATTTTTCGCCCATCTACCCCAAGAACCACGGCTACACTTTTCACGATATAATCCTCCGGAATTTTGAGCAGTTCTTCGTTATAGGTGAAGTTCAGTTTTCCGGCCAGGTCACGGCAAATTTCAATATTCTGTTTCTGATCTTCTCCTACCGGAACAAGATCTGAGTTGTAAACAAGAATATCGGCTGCCTGCAAAATCGGATAAGTAAACAGGCCAATATTCGGGCTGAGGCCCTGTGCCACTTTATCTTTGTATGACACGCCTTTTTCCATGAGTGAAACCGGTGTAAGACAGCCGAGAATCCATGCAAGTTCGGTTGTTTGAGGAACATCGGACTGAGCAAAAAATGTGCATTTTTCCGGATCAAGCCCTAATGCAAGATAATCCAGAACCACATCTTTTGTGAATCGGTCGAGCTTTTTACCTTCGTTAACGGAGGTGAGTGAGTGGTAATTGGCAATAAAATAGAAAGCATCCCCTTCCTCCTGCATCCGGATGTGCTGCCTCATGGCTCCAAAATAATTGCCGATGTGTAGTTTACCTGACGGCTGTATTCCTGATAAAATTGTTTTTTCCATTTTGATTGAGTCTTGAGTCGTGAGTCTTGAGTCATGAGGTATTAAATTTTCTCATGACTTAAGACTCACGACTAATTTCTATTTAGTAATTTCCAAAGCCACGTTCAGCGCCTCTACAAGGGCGCCGGCTTTATTTTTTGTTTCGATAAATTCTTTTTCAGGATCGCTGTCTGCAACAATGCCCGCCCCTGCCTGTATGTATACGGTTGAATTGGTTACAAGCATGGTGCGGATGGCAATACAGGTATCCATGTTGCCTGAAAAATCAAAGTAACCAACCGCCCCGGCATACGGCCCGCGCTTTGTAGGTTCAAGTTCATCAATAATTTCCATAGCTCTGATTTTTGGAGCACCACTCACTGTACCGGCCGGAAAGCACTGCATTAAAGCATCAACGGAGCTTTTTTCGGGCATGATTTCACCCACCACATCCGAAACAATGTGCATAACATGCGAAAACCGTTCGATAGCCTGGTTGCGTTCGAGGCGAACCGTCCCCGATTTGCAAACTCTCGACAAATCATTCCGGCCGAGATCCACAAGCATGATATGCTCGGCCACTTCTTTCGGGTCGTTTTTCAGGTCTTCTTCCAAAGCCAGATCCTCTTCATGATTTGCCCCGCGGGCACGTGTCCCGGCAATGGGCAGCAACCTGGCTTCCGTATCCGTTACTCGAACCAGCACTTCCGGCGAAGAACCAACCAATGAAAATCTGTCAAAATCGAGGTAGAACAGGTATGGAGACGGGTTGACCATCCGCAGGGCACGGTAGAGTGTAAAGCTGTCGCCGTCAAAAGGCACTTCAAATCGCTGAGAGAGAACCACCTGGAAAATATCACCTTCATAAATGTAGTTCTTTGCAGTTTGAACCATTTTATGAAACTGATCCTGCGCCAGATTACTCGAAAGCTTTTCTGCTTCCAGTTTAAAAGTGCCGCCGGGTTTCATTCCCTGCATTGCCCGATTCTCCATCTTTTGCAGCGCTTCTTCTGCCCGCCGATAGGCTTTTTCCAGATCGGTATTTTCATCAATAAAAACGGTTTTCATCATTACGATTTGCTGCTTTACGTGATCGAAAGCGTACACTTCGTCATAAAACGACCAGACTGCTTCAGGAATTTGAAGGTCAGCTTCAGGTGCGTTCGTGAGCACTTCAACTTCGCGGACTGTATCGTATGAAGAAAACCCGACAGCCCCGCCTGTCAGCCTCGGCAAACCGGGAAGTTTGGGCTCTGTATGCTCGGATGTCAGTCGCTGAAGAGCTTCAAAATAGGTTTCTTTTAAAACTTTTTTCTCCCCACTTTGATCAATCAATGTTGTATTGAGACCATCAAATAGCAGTGATTGATACGGATTACAGCCCAGAAACGAGTACCTGGCAAGATGCTCACCACCCTCCACCGATTCAAACAAAAACGGGTAGTTTGCTCCCTCGCGAATTGACAGAAAGAGAGAAACAGGCGTAAGAATGTCGGCCATCATCCGCCTTGATACGGGAATGGCTGAATACTGCTTTGCAAGTTTTGAAAAGGTTTTAAAATCCATTGGTTATTCAAACAAAAAAACCCACTCCAGAAATCTGCAGTGGGTTTTAAAAAATGTTGCTGAAAATTGTTACATCATAGTGATTCCACTGCCAAAATTGTTCGGCTGTGCCACCACCAGGTTATGTTTAATACTGAATTTTTCATAACGAGAATGAAACTATAGTTTCAGGAAATGAAATGCAACCAAATAGTTAAAAATGATTGAACTGCCTTCAAAAAAATTAACTTGCGAAAAATATTAAACAGCGCTCCAAATCGGCACATTCAGAAACTGAGACAATTTTTGTACGTCACGTAACAATGAATTACCTGAGCCGTGAGCAACTACAGCTCGTCTTGTTCCATCTTTTAATATCAAGTTCAATTCATACACATAATAACCCCGCCCGGATGATCCCGATGAACGATTGCTATTACTTCTTACATACTTCCTCAATATTTGCAGTGCATGAATATCATCAAGATGGGCTGCATTATCCATATTTTTGATATCTGCATGGTGATCCGGCTCATTTGCCGATTTCCAGTAAGTCATATTCAGTTTGTCAAAAACAATGGGAGTTCGGTATAAACGAAATAAAAAGTATCCGGCACCGCCAAATATCAGGGGAAATAACAGGAGCCCCAGGGAATCAAAAGTAAAACTCAAACCTTCCTGAAAAACTGAATTCAGCCAAACCAGGAAAGCAATTCCCCCTATTACCATAAAAAGGCCTCCAAATAATGAAGCACCCAGGGTAGCCTTGAACTCTGCACGGTTTACACCATCGGTAACCAGATCATGAGTTTTAAAGCTGGTGGAGTTCCTGCTCAGGGTCGTCCATTCTGTCTGCTCTGCAATGGGATCGTCAAATTTGGACGGATCAAACTTCAAAGCGTTTCCAACATCTTGAGCCTTTCGTACTGCCTCTTTTATTTTGTCAAACATGATAAAATCACCAATTTTTAAAGTTAATGACTTTGTTTTTCTGATGCGCGAATAATTAAGAACAGATTGTCCTAAAATTCTGCGCGGTGAAATTATCACTTCTTTCGATAAAATCCATTCTTAACGGCATAAAAATTTCATAAACTGCCGGCAAATCGATCAATCTCAATAAAAGCGGCCTGAGTTACTAACAAAGGCAAACCTGCGACTGTCAGGTGACCAGCTTGGCACGTTGATGGTTCCCTGCCCGCCATATAGATAGGCAATTATTCGTGGCTCACCACCTTCAGCCGGCATCAGCCGAAGGGTTACTTCCCTGTAAAACGGATGGTCGCCTGATTCCACATCGGTACCGTAGCTTAAGAATGCAATCCATTTTCCATCGGGAGATATATGGGGAAACCAATCGTTGAAATTTTCATCAAAAGTGAGCTGAGTCTGCTCGCTTCCGTCGGGACGCATCCGCCATATTTGCATGGCGCCTGTTCGGTTGGAGTTGAAGTAGATGTACTCTCCATCGGGTGAAAATTCCGAGCCGTCATCCAGGTAGGGTGTGTCTGTTAGTTGTGTTTCTTCCATCGTATTAACGTCGGCGGCATAAATATCAAATTTATCGTTTCTCCAGCCGGTAAAAATTACTGTTTGGTTGTCCGGAGATATTCCGTGGAGATATGCATGGCCCGCCCCGGTTTTAGTAACCTGCCGGGGTTCGTCACTGCCTTCGATCGGAAGAATAAAAATGGTAGATTGATTATTGTCTTCCGGCACGTGGTGGCTGATGGCAATTTTAGTACCATCGAATGTAATAACGTGGTCGTTGTTATTGTTGGTGGCAAAACCGGTATTTAAGTGGGTAATTTTTCCGGTTTCCAATTCATAATTGTACAGGTAGCCATTGGAATTAAAGACCAGTTTTTTATCGTTGGGGTGCCAGTTCGGTGCCTCGAACGAGTGCTCCGATTCGAACAGTACCTTTCTAAGCCCGGTTTCAATATCAATCACTTCCATTCTGCTGCCCAGAAAATCCTGATAGTATTCAAAATCTTCAGGCGCCGGTTTTACAATTCTTACATTCTTAAAGGATACTGAAGATGGCGTGTCATCTCGGTTTCCCGAACTTAGATACAAACCTGCAAAGATTTCATTATTTAAATCGACCTCAAACTCATCAAGTTCCTGCAGTGGCTCTCCCATTTTTGCCGCTTTCATAACAAAACGGTTTCCCGTTCTGGCAAGCTGAATTACATTCGGATCACTCACATCCAGATGATGCGTAACGGTTTCTCCTCCCCGAACTTCACGAAATTTCATAAAGGCTGACCCGTCTCCATCAATAGCAGCATTCACATATTCCGATTCCTGATTTATATTATTACGAACCGACCATCCCAGGTGGGTTTCACCATCAAGTGTACCATCATGCATCACTTCGGCACGTAAAATAAAATCCCCCTGAATTCCCTTCCAGAGATATCTCAGGGCGTCATTATCATCATTCACGGATGAGGCCGTAAGAGTATAGATTTGATTTGTATTACAATAGGCTACACTGCCTTCAACCGGCATTTCACCAATATCCAAGGTATTATCAAAAATTCCAAGCGAATTTCCGGGTTCATAATCATGTTGACAAGCTGTTCCCCAAACTAATATACAGGCTGCCATTGCAATAAGTGAGTAATTTTTTTTCATAGTTTTTTTATTGATTTAATTTATCAAAAAATTAGACCGAATCAGGCCGTCTGATAATCTTTGCTTATTTCAATCATATGGAATATGGACAATTCATAAATCATTATCTATACATCAGGCATTGAAACTTACTGAGCAAAAAAAAGCCCGGATATTAATATGCCCGGGCCGAAAACCGTTTTAGATTAAGGTGATGTCAATTCGAAACCCTGACACGCACACCCACACCGAAAACCCATTGGTCTTCACGGTCACTGCCGGCAATATATTTGACTTCACCGAAACCGCGGCCAAAACCCAGGTCCAATTCGCCGCCTGCACCAAGATTAAAACCGGTATCAGTTTCCGATGACGAAGTTTCACCATCAGAAAAACGAGCGTAAAACACATTGAGTCCTGTGATGGTATATATGCTGAGCAACTCGGTATCCAGGGCCATGAAATGCACATTCAAATTTGTTTCAACTTCCGTCAGATCGTCTTTAGGCCTGACAAATCCCACATCACCCCCAATTCGAAGAGGAAGGGTTGGAAGCTGGTAGTAAGCATTAACCTGAAAATTCACATCCTCCGATTTGCTGCCATATCCTACACCACCGCCTGCGGTAATTCGCTGTGCCTCGGTAGTTGTGGTAATCACTAAAAACATCCCCAGAAATAGTAATAGAGCAAACTGTAATTTTCTCATAGCAAAGATTTATTTATGGATTAATTGATTATTTCTGCTTGCGAAATAATATGGACAACCATTTGAAACTTTCAAAGTGAATCTGATAAAAATCTCAGAATTTTTTTACCCTTTTCGAATCATTGAAAATTATTTTACAATTTTAGCAATGGATGTATTTTAAATTCATTGAATTGAGTGTAAATTGATTAACAACCTTGATACAGATCATCTACAACCTTCAGAGTAAGTTTATGAAAACTATATACAGATCCATTTTACTCCTTACATTCACTGTAATTTTTCTTTTGATGCATTCAGCTTCAGTAGAAGCCCGAACAAGCTCAGATGAAAAATCCAATTTTTCAGATCCTGATCGCCTAAATCTTCTTATCGAATATTTCGATAGTAAAAACCTGGATTTGAAAACTCTGCTGGATGATCCACGGTTTGAAATTTATGACGAAATTGGCGACCGTTTCCGCAACTCTGCTGAACGAAGAACTCCCACACTTGAAGAATACAAACGAATTCTCGGTTTTGAAGACAAAAAAAGACGAATTATTGGTTTTATGGATAACAACTCCGAAGCACTGCAAAAAGCTGAAGAAGTATATGGAATTCCTGGAACCGTGATTGCTGCCATCATCGGCATTGAGTCTGACTTTGGGCAAAACATCGGGCGTTTTAATCCGCTGAATGCCTACGTTTCGATGTACAGCGAAGATTACAGATCCGATTTTGCACGCGCACAGCTTGAAGAGCTTCTGATTTTTACCGAGCGAAAAGGAATCGATGTTTTTGAATTGAAATCAAGCTATGCAGGCGCCATGTCGTTCGCGCAGTTCATCCCCTATTCGGTAAACCGCTGGTGGGTGGGTGATGACATTTTTGATATGGATAACAACATTTACTCCATTGCAAATTATCTTAGGCATTTTAAAGAAGTTACCGGCACACTGGAAGGTGCGGTATTCCGGTATAACCCGAGTTCTCTATACAGAGATGCCGTACTTGCACTGGCTGCCGAAGCTGAAAAAATGGTATCGGTTTCTCAATAAACTCAATATAAAATATGGATCACAGGCAGCGGCGTAAATGGCAGCCATTTATATCACTTGGCATCGCTGTTGTGGGATTCATTCTGTTTTATACAATCGTATTAGGCACATGGAGATGGATGATGCCACCCTCAGGCCAAAATATCGATCCAACACCTCTTTCTGAGCATGAAAAAGCTCTGTCCGACCGGCTTCGTGATGATGTTTTCTATTTAGCCTCGGAAATCGGTGAACGGAATGTGTTTGTGCCCGGCACGATGGAACAGACTTCCGAATGGATCATTCAGCGGTTTGAGGCGATGGGATATGAGCCTGAAATTCACACCTACACTCGCACAGCCGTGATGGGTTCCTCGCCCGGCACCTCCGACAATATTATTGTGGAAGTTTCCGGAACTGAGAAGCCTGATGAAATTGTGATCATCGGAGCACATTACGATTCGGTAATTCACTCTCCCGGTGCGAACGATAATGCATCTGCAGTGGCTGTGATGCTTGCACTGGCAGAAACTTTTGCAAACCAGCCTCAGCCTAAAACTCTTCGTTTTATAGCCTTTGCCAACGAAGAACCTCCTTTTTTCAAAACAGCCAACATGGGAAGCTACAGATATGCTGAACGAAGCCGTGAACGGGGCGAAAACATCATCGCCATGATGGCTTTGGACGGACTCGGTTTTTTCAGCGATGAACCCGGAAGCCAGGAATATCCTTTCCCTGGGATTGGGTTCTTTTATCCAAAGACAGCCAATTTCATCGGATTTGTAACCCGCCTGACAGATACTTCACTCCTGAATAGTGTAACCCGGACATTCCAGGAAAATGCCACAATTGGCGCTGAGGGGGCTGCCTTGCCGGGTTTTATTCCCGGAGTGTCGTGGTCAGATCACTGGTCGTTCTGGCAACACGGGTACAGCGCTTTTCTGGTGACCGATACCCTGCTTTTTCGCGATCCCTACTATCACACCACCAACGACACTCCCGAACGGCTCGATTATGAGAGTATGGCCAGAGTCGCATCTGGTTTGGAGAACGTCATTGAGATGTTGGCTTTTTGATTTCATCACAACTTGAGTTTGTAATCGGAAGCCGTCATAGATCTCGTCTGCCCAGTGCAGTTCTGGGCTGACGAATTTCGAGTGAAGAGAAAAAAGAGTTAAGGAAGATGGCAGGAAACTCGACAGACGCTCCAAAGGCATCCCCGTGGGAAAAAAGCAATCGTCAGCCGAATGAATGAAATTATTTTATTAACCCTTAATAACCGCCAGCGGCTGCAGCTCTACTTCGATTGAGACCAGGTCTTGCTGTAAGGCCATCACTTCCTCAATATTTTTGTAGGAACTGGGTGCTTCATCCAGATCCGATTTTCCCCTGATGGCATGAATGATTCCCCGATTATCCAGTTTTGCTTTTTCTTCCTTCAAGTCCAGTACTTTTCGGGCCTGGTTTCTGCTCATCACTCGTCCTGCCCCGTGTGAGCACGATTCAAACGAATCCGGATTTCCTTTCCCTTTCACAATGTATGACGGGCTGCCCTGCGAACCGGGTATCATGCCCAGCTCTCCTTTTCGTGCACGTGTGGCTCCTTTTCGGTGCAGAATTACTTCTTGTCCAAAATGTACTTCATCGTCAGCAAAGTTGTGCGGTTTGTTGATAAATCCCGAAAATTCCACGTCCGGGTAAACATCGGAAATGCACTCTTTCATCCGCTCCATCATCAGTTTTCGGTTATTGAAAGCAAACTCGATGCAGTACTCCATCTCGGCTTTATACTGATGAAACTCTTCCGAATCCGAAGGAAACCATGCCAGGTCTTTCTGATAATCGGTATACCAGATCTCGTTCATCTTTTTGGCCTTCTCATTATAAAATTTAGCAACGGTATACCCGATATTTCTTGAACCCGAATGTATCATAATCCAGACAAATCCATCAGAGCCTTTTTGCAGCTCAATAAAATGGTTGCCTCCACCGAGTGTCCCCACCTGGTGCTGTGCACTTTCGTACTCCTGCTCAACAATGGGCAGTTTACCGTTGGTTTCCGGCATCCATTTATCATCCTGTTTCTGTTTGTGATGTTTAAATCCGACAGGAATACGCTTGCGGGCAAGACCCATAATTTTTTTCAGTTTATCGGTGTCAGCCTCTCTGATATTTGTACGCAGCGAACACATTCCGCAGCCGATATCCACACCCACGGCATTTGGGATAATTGCATCAAGTGCAGCCAATACACCTCCTATCGGCATGCCAAATCCCTGATGTGCATCCGGCATGATAGCGATATGTCTAAAAGCAATTTCAAGATTGGCAAGATTTAATGCCTGCTGAAGCGCACCTTCTTCCAGATCATCAAGCCAGAGTTTAATGGGAATTCGTTCAGTGTTAATTTCTTTTTTCATACCCATAAGATAAATCCCTGTTTTCAAAATTCTAAGTAAAACATCATTTGGGATGTTACTTGTTCATTAATAACGAGATAAACGGCGCTGTCATTTCATTTTAACAAAGCATCCGGATTCCGGGAAAAGTTTACATCTTTCGTCATATACTCCCCGAATTTTTTCCAAAATTGATTCACAAAATCAATACCTTTTCAAGAAAAATTCAAAGATTGATTAAATGAAAAACCCACTCTCTTCAGATTTTATTATTGGCTTTTTAGGTGCCGGCCAGCTTGCCCGAATGTCGGCGCTTCAGGCTTTTCGTTACGGAATGCAGGTTGCCGTTTTTTCCGACCGGCCAGAAGATGAACCCGTTCAATTTATGACGCCTCATTCTTATTCCGGTTCTTTCAGTGATGTAAATTCAATGGCTGAATTTGCAAAAAAGTGTGATGTAATAACCCTGGAAAATGAGTTCATCGATTCAGAAATACTCAGTGAACTTGAAGAAATATCCGGTACATCTATCTATCCATCACCGAAAAGTTTTTCACTCATTGAAAACAAACTGATTGAAAAACAGACATTTGAAAATGCGGGAATACCGGTCACGCCCTACAAACTCATTCAACATCATGATGATTTGGCCGATTTTGGAAACAAGCACGGCTGGCCTTTTTTGCTAAAATCATCCAAAGGAGGCTATGACGGCTACGGAAATGAAACCGTTAAAAATCCGGATGATGCTGCAGAGGCCTTTCGTAAACTTGGAGGAGATGCGGGGCATGATATTATTGCCGAAGCTTTCGTTGAATTTACCCATGAACTTGCCATTCAGGTAGCCCGGAATGAAACCGGCCATGTTGTGTATCCCTGCTGTGAAACTGTTCAGAAAAATCATATTTGTGTAGCTGTGAAAACCCCTGCACCGGTCAGTGAGTCAGTCCAAAAACGGGCACAGGAACTTGCGCTGAAAGCCACAGAAGCAATCGATGGAAAGGGAATTTTTGCATACGAGTTTTTTCTGACAAAAAAAGGTGAAGTACTGCTGAATGAATCAGCACCACGCCCACATAATTCCGGACATTACTCGATTGAGGGATGCATCACTTCACAGTTTGAAAATCATGTCCGTGCCGTTTGTGGTTTGCCTCTGGGTGAACCTGCGCTGGTTAAACCTGCAGCAGCAATGATTAATCTTCTGGGAACTCACAAACGTGATGCAATTATCGAAAATGCGCAAAAAGCAGTAGCAGACGGCCATCTTCACTCCTACGGAAAACTTCAGAGCAAACCCGGCCGAAAAATGGCGCATTTCACATTATTGGGAGAAGATTTAGAATATACCTACAAAAGAGCTGTTGAAATTACTAAATCTATAGAGATTTAATGCCCATAATAGTCCCCTTTCGAAGGGGATTATCCTCAATTAATTTGAAAAAGAAATTTATTAATTGAATAATAATTCACTACCTGCTTTCATAATAATCCCGGAGAAATTCGTAGACTGCTCTGGCTTCCTCTTTATCAACATCCGAGAATGGCATCTCAATATGATATTCTGCAAGCAAATCCAATCCCACAGGATGATTTAATATGTTCTCTCCCGGATTCAGAATAAAATTCATAATGTACTCGGGGCTTCTTTTTTCGATAACATCACCAAGTGCCGGCCCTAATTTTCTCTCATCCAAATCGTGACACACTTCGCACTTCATCACAAATATTGATTGTCCTTTATCAGAAAGATCAGGATCTATTTCATCATCAATTTCTATACGTTCTGTTATAGGGCCAATTCCATGCTCCAGCTCGAACGGAGTAAGAGTATCTTTAAATTCTTCGATATATTCATCTAACTCTGCTTGTGCTTCATCACCTTCACCATTGCATGAGAGTAGTATTAAAGGAAATATCAGAATTAGTGTTAATAATAAAATGACTGAGTTTTTGGGATTATTCATAGCTGTAATTTTAAATGTTTAATGCTGGATTTGAATAAAGTCATTACATGTTTAAAATGCAATACTACTATCTCATCGTTATTGAATTATGCCGGGTAATGAAATTTCAATGTATTTCACTGATTAAAATGGAATCGTACAAAAAAATGAGAATTTCATCACTCTATTACCTAATGCTATATTTCTATTATAACTATAAAAAAAGTTATTTATAAAATAATCAGCAAGATTAATTAAATAACGTACGCTTGAGATAATTTAGAAGAATTAAAGTAAAACGTAATATTGAGTGTGCCAAAGGAGAATCACACACTTATAAAAGCTAAACCTGATTTCAATTCATCACTTGTCTTGGATATATCTAATCCGGGCTTGACATGACCTCGAGATTACCTGTTTAAATCCGGCGATTCTTCCTGCTGAATTACATATTTTGTAACTTTGAAACAAAATTACAGGACTCTGAAGTCTATCAGAACCAACCAATAATTCAGATTGCGGACTACGATTGAATAAGAAAGCCGGCAAGGATACTCTCATCATTGGTGTTGCTCTGTTTGCCATGTTTTTTGGCGCCGGAAATTTAATTTTTCCGCCTTACATGGGCCTGCTCGCAGGACTGGACTGGAAGTGGGCACTTCTGGGTTTTCTCATAACCGGTATTGGAATGCCCCTGCTCGGAATTATGGCAGCGGCTAAAGCGGGCGGTACCATTGAACATATGGGAAAGCGTGTGAGCCCCTGGTTTGGCCTGATCCTCAGTATTGTAATTATCCTGGCTATCGGCCCTCTCCTTGCCATTCCCAGAACGGCCGCAACGGCATTTGAACTTGGTGTTCGGCCCTCATGGCCTGGATTTCCGGCAGCAATCTTCTCTTTGTTTTTCTTCGGAATCACGTTATGGTTTTCTCTGAACCGCTCTGAAGTGGTTGATAAAATTGGCAAGTATCTCACACCTTTTCTCGTCATCACCCTGGCCTGGATTATTCTGAAGGGAATGTTTACACCGCTGGGATCAATTGCAGAAATGAACCTCGACGGGCCAACTGGGCAGGGATTCCGCGAAGGTTATCAAACCATGGATGCCCTGGCATCGCTTGTTTTCGCACAAATCGTGATTGGTGCATTAATTTATAAAGGATATACCAACGTAAAAGAGCAGGTGAAAATGACCAGCCTGGCCGGAGGTATTGCCGCGCTTGGCCTTGGCCTTGTTTACGGCGGCCTGATGTATCTTGGCGCCACTGCCGGCTCAATTCACTCAATATCTGTTGAGCGCACTGATTTGCTCATCGACATTGCGTATAATCTCATGGGTGAAACAGGCAAATACTCGCTTGGCCTTGCAGTGAGCCTGGCCTGTCTCACAACTGCTATCGGGCTTACCGCAACAGTTGCCGACTACTTCAGCGGCCTTACAAACGAGAGGCTGAGTTATAAGTTAATTGCCATATTAACAGTGGTATTCAGCGGTGTTTTTGCAACCGTTGGCGTAACCACAATTGTGAATGTTGCCTATCCGCTGCTTGTAACCGTTTATCCGGTGGCCATTGCACTAATCGTGCTGACATTGATTGGAAAGCCGGTGGCATACCGTGCTATATATATTGGTGCCATAACAGGAGCTTTTTTGACGAGCATACCCGAAGCACTTACATTGATCGGCATTCCCATTGAGTTCATCAATCTGGCTATAGATAGAATTCCATTAGCAAATGCGGGTTTTGCATGGATTGTCCCAACACTTGCTGGTGCAATTATCGGATTTTTATATGCCCAATCGAATACAGATAAATCTCAAAAAACTTGAAATAGACCGTTTTTTATATGATAAAAACCAAAAAAGCTGAAATCGCACTTTTAACCGATCACAGATATACGGCTGAAACTGCTGACGAGGACGATTGGTACTTTAAAAACATTTTATATGAAGATGAACTGCTTCAAAACGCACTGAGAGAGCACGGGATAACCTCAATCCGTGTGGACTGGGCTGACCCGGATGTGGACTGGTCAAATTTTCAGTGCGCAGTATTCCGAACAACCTGGGATTATTTTGATCGGATTTCCGAGTTCAGGCCATGGCTTGAAAAGGCCAGCAGCCAAACCCGCCTGTACAACAAACCCTCTTTGATCTGGTGGAATCTGGACAAACATTATCTTGCTGATCTTGAAAAGAAAGGAATTCCAATAGTACCATCTCTTTTTTTTGAAACCGGAAGTACCATAAACCTGAAAAACCTGCTTGATGAAACCGGATGGGATGAAGCTGTCATCAAACCGTGTGTATCCGGAGCCGCACGTCACACTTATCGAATCAATAAAAATAATGCCGGTGATTTTCAGGAGAAAGTTCAATCTCTTCTTGCCGAAGAATCATTCATCTTGCAACCGTTCATTTCTAATGTAATGGATTCCGGCGAGGATACACTCGTCATAATCGACGGGCAGTACACTCATGCAGTCCGTAAACTGCCAAAAAAGGGAGATTTTCGGGTTCAGGATGATCATGGCGGAACTGTGCACTCGTATCAGCCAACAAAAGAGCAGATCGAACTGGCCGAAAAAGCCATGGCTGCCTGTCCCTCGGCTCCGGTTTATGGTCGTGTGGATATGGTTAAAGATGAAAACAAAAATTGGGCTGTAATGGAACTGGAACTGATTGAACCGGAGCTCTGGCTTCGGGAAAATCCCGATGCAGCAAAACAGTTTGGCCGTGCTATTTCAAGAATTCTTTAAATCTGGTTAACAGAAGAATTGAAATCACCATCCAGATTATTAAAAATGCTGGACAATTTACTTCAAGCCATTGAATTGAACTCTGCGAGGACCTTGCGGACTTTCGTCCCGCGGGATCCTTAGGGGCAGGTTCTTAAAAAATGGTCGTAATCAGGAGAAGTATTCTTTTATGAAATCAGCCGTGGATTTTGGTTTCCGGCCTAAAACCATTTCAAGATCGCCGGATGTAAAATCGAGCGCACCGTTCACGATGGTTTTGGCAGATACTTCTCCCAATTCAACAACATGGGCAGGAAGCCCTGCTTCTTTTAACTGATTGATGTATTCATCCACAGTTAAATCTTTGTAAGAGATTGTTTTACCGCAGGCTTCACCCACCATCCGGGCATACTCCTGAAAGGTAAATGCCTTTGCTGAGGTTATCTCAAACGTTTTGTTCTGATGTTTTGAGGATTCAGCCAAATTTATTGCCAATGCCTCGGCCATCTCTTTACGGTAAGCAAAGTTCATGGCTTTGCCAGCTCCGGGAAAATGCCATTGCCCCGTTTCCGCTGCATTTCCCAAAATTGCCGGAAAAAATTCGGTATAAAACGTGTGCCTGTGAATAGTGAACGGGATTCCTGATGCTTTCAGTAATTTTTCCGTTTCGTAATGATCCGGATTCAATGGCGACAACAATTTCTCTGCCCGAAGCATACTTGTGTAAAAAATGTGCTGAACCCCGCTTTGTCCGGCTGCATCTATCACATTCTTGTGTTGTTCCACCCTTTTTTCAAGTGTGGAGGATGAAATCAGGAGAAGAGTATCTACTCCATGCAGAACTTTTTTTACAGAATCAACATCTAAATAATCCCCTATCCGGATTTCAACACCCAGTTTCTTCAATCCGGCTCCCTTTTCTTCACTTCTCACAAATCCGGCAACAGGCAGACCGGGATTTTTCTGTCGCAGTTTTTGAATCGTCTCTGATCCGAGGTTTCCGTTTGCTCCGGTGACAAGTATCATATCTCAATTTGATTATTCGACCCAAATTCAGTCATT
>SL_3KL_010_SEDDRAFT_10000111_pt1 | contig 52681 bp, 45 predicted proteins | sample SodLakKL_010_SED_2_FD_10381 | JGI IMG/M metagenome (IMG submission 10381)
GGAAGCCGCCACATTTTCAAACATTCGCCGCTTGAAATTTTGCGGTTAGAAACGAATTAAATATCTATTTTATGACCTCAAACCAAACCGTCTGGCTGATTTCAATAATCATCTTGCTGGTTTGCCTGTTGCTTGCATTGATTTTATACATTTATACCGGGCACATATTCATCGCCATTTTAATTGCCCCGCCGCTCATTCACTGGATTTTAAAAAAACGACAAAAAGAGCAGAATCGGCGATATTGAAATATTCATGATCTGTACCTCAATAACTGCCAGTAATTCGGCAAAATCAATATTTAAGACTTTTCTGTCTGTTTACGTTTAGGATTATTTTAGGCAAATTGCATATACAGATAAAAGACAAATTTACCCTTAACCAATAATAGACCAAAGCCATGAAAATTCTGGTTCCCATTGACTTCTCCGAACGCAGCAAGAAGGCACTTCAGGTTGCCGATAAATTTGCAATCCTGTTTAAAGGAACAGTAACGCCTTTTTACTCGCATCTTCCCATATCAGAATTGGATGAGCCTTATGCGCTGGGAATGAGTACCAAGATGTACCAAAAGTTTGAGGATCTTGAAAAAACACTGGTTGACAGAGTGAAAGAAATTGCCGGTGAAAATGTAAGGCAGGAATACCTTGGCGACCCGGTTGTTGTGATGGGAAACGCAGCGCAGGGTATTATTGATGCATCCGAGGATTTCGATTATGTGATAATGAGCAGCCACGGCCGAACCGGGTTTTCAAGGTTCTTGCTTGGTTCTGTTTCAGAAAAAGTTCTGCGCCTTTGCAACAAGCCGGTTATGATTGTTGAAAACGAATCTGATGTAGATGATTTCAAAAAAATTCTTATCACAACCGACTTTTCAGAAAATTCTGCTGAAGCTTTTCCCTATGCAATTGAAATTGCAAAAGCCACAAAAGCAGAAGTGGATTTGGTTCACATCCTGAGTTTCGACCAGTTCGAGGATGAAGAGAAAGACCTCTCTCTCAGAAAAATCAGGGAGGAACGCCTGAAACTGCTTAAAAAAGAGCACTTCAACGAAATTTCAGATCAAATAAAACACAAAGTAATTGTTTCTCAGGATTCTCCCCACGAGGCGATTTATAATCACGTTAAAGAAAATCCATACAATCTTGTTGTGATGGCCACGGTGGGCAGAACCGGTATTAATTACCTGATGATGGGAAGCACTACGGCCAATGTGGTGCGGCATATTAAAACGGCTGTACTCAGTGTAAATCCAAAAAAGGCCATATAACCTGAGGCCGATCTAATTTTCCGAAAAAGCGACTGAGGCTGAATAAAAAAGGCGCTCAAAAAGGTTAATAATCATCGGACCCAAATTGACCGAAAGGGATAGGTTGCATCTCCTGTTTTATCAAAAAGAGGAGATTTCACTCCGCTATCGCTATGTATTCAAAAAATGAGCGCATCAAGCCAGCCTGCTCCCGAACGCTTTCGGGATCCGGTAGGCAGGTGCGGTATGACGCCAATTTTATTGGATGGACTCTCTTTATTTTCACGATAGATAAATTTTTTGTCTATGCAGATTCAAAATAAAAAAGCCACGTTATAGGTCTATAACGTGGCTTTAATGGTTTACCAATAAAAAAACGGATCAAAAGATAACTTTTAAAGTACCCAATAAGTTCCATCTTTCTACAGAACGGTCTGCAACTTCCGAACGGAATGAAATCCCGGGTAAATTATCCGGCAGTGGTGAGTAATCGTACTGTGCATAATCGTACACTGCTGATACCTCATCCCAGACTGTGTATTGTCCTGCAAATTCGAACCGGATATTTTCTGAAAGCGAAATACCCGCTCCAAATGCAAATATGTTTTTGTGATCGTCACCGTCTACAAATCGGCTGGGTATGTGGCTGTATCCGCCCCGAAAGGATAATTGAGGGCTGATATCGTAAGAAACTCCACCCCTGAAACTCCAAACCGACCGGAAGTTTTCAGCAATAAAATCATTTTCGGCCATCTCATCTTCAAACAGGCTTCCATCCCTGAAATCGATGCGTGTTTTTGCATAGTCCTGATAGTCAACTGCTAAAGACGCCGAAAAATTGTTCAGGTCATGAATTGCAGCTCCGATGGATGTTCTGGACGGGGTTTGAACTCGATACCGAAATTCGAATGCTTCATCATCCTCAAATTCAACTCCGTTGTCAAACGTGGATATGATTCGGGCATCAAAATCTTCATCCACATTCAGCCTTGACCCTCTCTCGTGGCTGACACCAACATTAAAAAAATCGGTTAAACGATACACCAACCCGCCTCTGACCTTTACGTTATGAAATGTGCTTTTTACCCGGTCTTCAAGAATGATGTTGTCGATATCGGTATCACCAACACCATCACCGCTGCTGTCAATTAAATCACCATCGTAATCGTTAAATTCGTCCACTTCCTGGAATAATCTGTCGTAATCAAACCGGCCTGTGGTAATACCCACACTCGCACCAATCATCAGATTTTCCTGAAATTCCGTAGCTACAAACATGGTATATTCTCCGGTTCGTCCCTGCTGGATAATTTCACCCTGCTGGCGGATTCCCAGGAAATCGCCAAATCGGTCAAATCCAATTCTTAAGATAGATTCGTCCCAGTCTTCAAACTCATCACCAAAATCAGTGGCAAATGTGTTGTATGCAATATCCTGGTATGGTGAGCCATCGTACTTAAATTTGTCGGTGATGGTGCTATTTTCGTTTCTGGCCCTGAAACCAAGCGCTCTGTTATAAACCGAATGTTGTGTATATCCCGCACCCATCACAAAGCTGCCGCGGATGGTAGGGTACTTATACAAAAATCCGATATTGGAGATTCCTCCCTGATTATCATCAAGAACTCTTGACTGGCCAAGAAATAAAGCATCTTCTTCAACATTTCGGTAATTCAACCCGAAATCCATAAAACTCTTTTGAAACAGCGCCATACTCGCAGGATTGTCAATAACCGAACCAAAACTTGCAGGAAACGCTGTTCCAGGCATTACTACAGATAAGGGATCATTAGAAGCCCCTTGTTCCGTAAAAAGAGTGGACTGGTAGCTGTATAACAATGCATTGTTGGGATTGGTCTGGGCATGAGCCTGGTTGAAACCGAGAAACAGTGCCAGCAGTAATAAAATCTTTAATAACCTACGCATACTTCTCCTGTATTTTGTACAAACCAATTGATTTTAGATGATATTTTTTCAGGCTTTATTTTCTGTCAGTTTCTGCTTCTTGAACCTGAAGAGGAAGCCCGGCTATTTGATGAACTTCTTGTTGATCTGACAGTTGAACGTGAATTGTTGCTCGACCTGCTGGACCGAACCGTTGAACGGTTGTTGCTGTTCGAACTTCTGCGAGTAACCGAAGACGATCTCGATGAGCTCGAACGGGTAGTTCGCTGTACGGTACCGCTGTTATTTACAACACTTCTTACAACACTATTTACAATGCTGCTCCGCGAGCTGCTGTTAGAACTGGATGAAACCCGTCCTGTTTGTCTGTTATTAGTTGATTGTGAACTAACAACTCTTTCTCTGATATTACGAACGGCCTGTTGCTGGCTTGTTGATGGCCCCTGGAAAGAAGCTGTTCTCTGCTGAGATGAATTTGAGCTTCTCACAGCAGATGAACGCTGATTGTTATTTGTTGCTGCACGGTTTACGCTGCTTGTGCTTCGGTTTGTAGAACGGTTCACAGTTCCGCTGCTTCGTGTGGTAGTATTGCTTCGGTTAACCGCACCAGAACTTCGGTTGGTTGTTGTTCTTCTGTTTACACTGGCGCCGCTGCTCCTGTTAGTAGTTGTGCTTCTGTTTACATTGCCACTGCTGCGGTTATTGGAACTACTTCGGTTTACACTACCGCTACTGCGATTTGTGGAACTACTACGGTTTACACTACCGCTGCTTCGGTTTGTGGAACTGCTTCGATTTACAGATCCCGAACTGCGGTTCGTATTTGAACCTCTGTTTACAGATCCGCTGCTTCTGGTTGTAGAGCTGCCACGATTTACTGTACCCCGGTTTGTGTTGCCGCTCGTGGATCGATTCCGCACAGTTGAACCGGAAGACCTTGTTCTGTTCACCGTACTGCTTCGATTCACCTGTTGACTTCTTGCTGATGAACGTACATCACTGCGGGTACGTGTGGCGGTATTTACTCTCGCATCACTTCGGGTAGTTCTGTTTACTGTGCTGGCGCCACGTGTTGTCAAACCTGTGGTTCTCGGCCCGTACGTACGCACTGCGCGGGTTGATCTTGTTCCCGTTAGATAAGCATATCCAAAGTATGGACGGGTATATCCATAATGGTAACCATAATAGTGTCTGTGGAACGGAAATACCGTGTATGGGCCAAATCCATAGTAGTGGTAGTATGGCCTGTGCCATCCGTAATGGAATCCGAAACCAAAATGCCATCTCGGAGATCTATAATATGTATATGGGTGATAAAAGGAATAGAAGAACGGATCGTAGTAGAAGTGGCTTCTACCGAAATAATAATGATTATGGACAATTGCTCGTCTTGCATGCCTGTTATGTGCAAGAGTTGCACCATAGTTCAGATACCATTGTTTGGCTTCATAATCTTTAAAATAGTAGGACTCTGCGTCTGCCCAGCCATCTTCATAGCCAAGTGCATAATCCTCTTCATTTACAATTTCATCTGCACGATCCTGAACTGCCTGCTGTCCGGAAGCTGCACGGTCTGCTGCCACTCGTTCAGCAGCACTCGGATATCTGTCTTCAAGGGTTTCCAATTGGGTATAGCATCCTGTCATCAGAAACGCCAGTACTGTAAGTATAATCGAGTAATTTGTTATATGTGATCTCATAATAGCCTCCGGGCTTTCTGTGTACCTTTAAGTATCCACAAGTAAAATATCAATTAAATCAATAAAACCACATCACATAATCATGTGATTACCGGTATTGCATCAAATCTCACCACGAAGTGATTTTGCAATTACCTCGGCTTTAGAGTTAACGTGTAATTTCTTATAAATGTTTCGTATGTGTGCCCTCACGGTATCAATTGATATATCAAACCGATCGGCAATTAATTTGTAGCTCAGGCCATCTACAAGGCCGTTTACAATATCCTGCTCTCTTGCCGTTAAATCGCTTTCCGGCTTTTTTTGAGGTTCCTGTGTGCCAAAAAATTCAATAACCTTGCGGGCAATTTGCGGAGACATCGGGGCTCCTCCCTCTACCAGGTTTTCTATTGATGTTTTGATCTCCGGCAAAGTTGTGTGTTTTAACAAATAACCGGATGCACCGGCACACAATGAATCAAAAATTTTATGCGAATCATGGTAAATAGTGAGCATGATGATTTCTATTTCCGGAAATTCTTTTTTGATGATTCCTATCCCCTCAATACCCGACATTCCCGGTAATTGAATATCCATTAACATCACATCAGGCGGGTCGTGCTCTTTTAAATGCTCAAGCATCTCCTCTACTGAATCTACAGCGGTTTTGCAGCTCATATTGTCCTGCATATCTAAATATCGCTGGATCAAATTTCTTATTTTTACATTGTCTTCAACTATTCCTATTTCAATCATGGCTGGCACCTATTTAATGGATCCGGTTGCTTTAACCGTAAATCCTCCGTTTTGATTAATTTCAATGTTAGAACCGATGCGTTCGGCTCTCATCTTAATGTTTCGGAGCCCCTGCCCGGTTTTCCTAATTGTTTTTAACTGGGTTCCGTTGTCGCTAACAATCAATTCGTAATTATTACCGGAAAATGAGAATCGAATATCCACTTTTGTGGCATTTGAATGTTTTACCACGTTGTTTACAGCTTCTTTAAATATCAGATATACATTCTCTTTTACGTCAACCGGGAGCCTTTCGTACATTCGAAGCTTGTCAAAGTTGTAATTAAATTCAACCTCACCATTGGCAAATACCTGATTTACATAATCCTGCATCCGATCGGTGAGATCTCCGGCCGTGTCGTTTCTGGAGTCAATAGACCAGACAATATCATCCAGGCTGGACACAATTTTTCTGCTTTGTTCTCCGAGCTGTTTCAGGGTACTTTTTATCTCATCACTTACATCACCCGCAAGTAAAAAATCGGTTTGCAGGGCAAGCTCTGTCAGCGATGAACCCACATCATCATGTAAATCGCTGGCAATCTGAACGCGCATTCTTTCAATATCAACTTGTTTTCGCACCCTGAAATACCGCATATAAAACCAGGCCAGCCCAATTATAAAAATTACTACCAGCATCAAAAACCACCACTGTAAATAGAATGGCCGCATGATTGTAAACGAAAATCCGGCTGTTTTTTCGCTTCTGATTCCATCTGCATTATAAGCCCGCAGTTCAAATTCGTATTGTCCGGAAGAAAGAGAGGGATACCGAATGGTTCTTTCTCTGGTTGTTTGCCAGCCCTGGTCTAGTCCTTTCATCCGATATTCATAAATTATCTGATCGGGTGCTTCAAAACTGAGGCCGGTATAGGTAATCTGTACAAAATTCTGGTCGTGATCGAACTGATGTGACCTTGTGGGATTTACCAGCTTTCCGCTGACCAAAATTTCTTCAAGCTCAATTCCAGGGGAAGATTCTCGTTTTCTGATCCTCTCAGGAAAAAAACGGCTTAATCCCTCAACAGTACCCAGCCATATGGAGCCGTCACTGGCCAGAAAAGATCCGCCTGCATTCAGCTCGTTGGCAATCAGTCCCTGGTTCTGGTTGTAACTTCTGAAAGCCCTTAGCCGCTCTTCTCTGGTCGATTCACTCAAAAACAGATCAGGTTCGATGTAATATAACCCCCTGTTGGTTCCCACCCAGTAGTCGTTGTTGCGGTCTTGAATGGTGAAATATGAAATGATATCGCTTCCCCCCGACTCAGTAATTGATTCAATTGTTTCACCGTCGTAGCGTGCAATGCCGTTAAAGGTTGAAAACCAGACATGCCCGCGGTGATCGATGTGGATTTGAATAACTCCGTTACTGGGCAGGCCGTCAGCAATGGTAAAAAAAGTGAATTGATGGCCATCATATTTTGCAGCACCGCCGTAAGTTGCAAACCAGTAATTACCATTATCGTCTTGTTTTATATCCATCACAGTATTGTGCAGAAAGCCGTTGCCTAAATAATGCTGAACATATCCTTCCTCGCGAAGCTGAATCACACCTTCGTTGTATGTAGCAATCCAGAATTCGTTATTTTCAGGATCTTCAAAAATTTTCCTGACTACTCTGAACGGAAATTCATCCTCTTCGAGGCTGTAAAATCTTTCTCCGTCGAAAATACTGATGCCGTCTCTGGTTCCCGCCCAAATTTGTCTGTGGCTGTCCTCGAATAGCGTATACACTTTATTGTCCAGCAACCCGTCTGCTTCGGTGTACGGAATCATTTGCTCACCGTCGTATTTCAGAACTCCCCCTCCGTATGTAGCTATCCAGATATTATTTTCGGAATCTTCTTCAAATCCGGTTACCACGTTGTTGGTCAATCCATTATCTATATCGTAGCTGTGAAAATAATCCCCTGCATACATGGTAATTCCGCCACCAAGCGTTCCAAACCAAATGTTTCCTTCACGGTCAATAATGGATGAATAAATAATGATTGCCGGTAAGCCATGTTCGCGAGTAAAATTCTGAAAATTTTCACCATCAAAAAGTGAAATCCCATGCTCAGTACCCAGCCATATCCGGTCGTAATCTTCAACCGTTATGGTTTGAATACGCTCATCAAGTAATCCGTCATCCGCATCGTAAGTTATGAATGTACCGTCGTTATATTTCATCAGCCCGGCCCGTAAAGCAATCCAAATCCGGTCGTATTCATCGATATACAGGTCTCTGATGCGGAGCTCAGGCAGGCCGTCTGCCACTGAAAAAAAATCGACTTGATCGCCGTCAATCTTCACAAGCCCTTCTCTTGAGCCAATCCAGATAACTCCATCCTGAGTTTGCCTAACGGCACGTACACGTTCAATTGGCAGACCGTATTTTTCATCAACTGAAATGAGTTCCCCATTTTGCCTCGACATCCACAGCCCGTTGCCATCGGTTCCAAACCAATAATTGCCTTCCATATCCTGAAAAATATCAAGGATAGAATAACGTGACAGTTCAAGAACATTCTGCGGTGTAACAAGCGAGTCACCCAGCAGTGTGGAAACCCCCGATTCTGTGCCTACCCAAATGGTTCCATCACGGTCTTCAAATAAAGAGTGTATGCGATTGTGGCCAAGCCCGTCTTCTTCATAGAATTGCTTGAAAGTTATCCCGTCAAACCGGTTAAGGCCGTAGCCGGTTCCTACCCAAATATAGCCCCTGCTATCCTGCACAAGCGCGTGTGCCACCGACTCGCTCAGCCCCAATTCAATCGAGTAGGTGCGGAATGGAAGATATTGAGACCAGACAGATTCTGCTACGGCAAATAAAAACAGGAATAATAATATGGTTGTATAATTTGGTCTCATTCCTGTAATCTAACAAGTTATCCGGTATACACAAATCACATCTTCATGTGAACCGGATACCGGGTGCCTTTTTCTGGAAATCAAGGCAAAAAACCGGTTGTTTTGTTTGTGTTTAGCGTCTTGAATTTAACAACTGACAGAGTACCGTGCTTTTCGGTTCCTGTTAGAGTTGTGAGGAGTAGAAAATGTCCCAAAAACAGCTATCCGCGACTCTGGCAGGAGCTCTCTAACGTTCGCACTCTGCCAGGATGCTTCTGAGAAATACCCGTCTGACCGCTCAAAGCGGTCTGACGGGTCGTTAGACAAAAAAAGCCGGATGGTTTATCCGGCTTTAATTGAAAAGTTTTTTACCCAAGATAGGCACGAAGCGCCGCGCTTCGGTTATGGTGGCGCAGCTTTCGCAGTGCCTTTTCTTTGATCTGCCTCACCCGTTCGCGGGTCAAATCGAAACGCTCGCCGATTTCTTCGAGTGTAAGTGAGTGTTCACGGCCTATACCGAAGTAGAGGCGAATTACTTCAGCCTCGCGCTTTGTTAATTTAGACAATGCACGCTCAATTTCAACCTTGAGCGATTCACCCATCAGATCATTGTCTGGATCGGGTATCTCTTCGTTTTCGAGCACATCGAGCAGACGGTTGTCTTCACCCTGTGCAAACGGTGCATCCATCGATAAGTGACGGCCTGATATTTTAAGCGTATCGGCAACTTCCGATACCGTCATTTCCAGGCTTTCGGCAAGTTCTGCAGCCGACGGCACCCTCTCATATTCCTGCTCCAGTTTGGAAAGTTCTTTTCCGATTTTGTTAAGTGCACCAACACGGTTCAGCGGCAGACGCACAATACGGCTCTGCTCGGCAAGTGCCTGTAAGATAGACTGGCGAATCCACCAAACGGCGTACGAGATAAACTTAAAACCACGTGTTTCGTCAAATCGCTTGGCTGCTTTAATCAGGCCAAGGTTCCCTTCGTTGATGAGATCTCCCAAAGACAAACCCTGGTTTTGATACTGCTTTGCAACAGAAACAACAAAACGGAGGTTTGCTTTTGTCAGTTCTTCGAGGGCGCGCTGTGAGCCTTTTTGTATCTCCTTCGCCAGCCTTACTTCATCGTCGGGGGTAATTAATTTCTCTTTTCCAATTTCGTGCAGGTAGCGATCCAATGATTCGGATTCGCGTGTAGAAATTCCTGAGCTTTTTGCCACGTTATAATGATTAAATTTGTTGGATTGTTTACTTAATTAAGGATGCCCTTACTACGTTTTGTATATGAATATGTTGTGTAGAAGCAACAAAATTAACTGTGAAATATAAAAATTTATCTTCATAATTTGAAGGCGAATGTAATAAAAATCATAGTCTTTTAAAAAACGATTTTCCTTTAAGCCTATTGTCAATTCCATGAAACTCAAGAATGGTTGCCGGAACATCTGAAAAGGTGGCTCTTATACCAAGATTTTTTCCTGGTTCTGCACCTTTTTTCAGTGCCAGCACAGGTACAAATTCCCTGGTGTGATCTGTGCTGTCATCAGCCGGATCATTGCCATGATCGCCCGATAATATCATCAAATCCCCATCCTCAAGTTTTCGAACCATCTCGGGCAGTGCCCTGTCTATCTCTTGCAGGCATTTTGCAAAACCTTCCGTATCCTGTCGATGCCCGTAAATCTGATCGGTGTCAATAAGGTTCACAAAAGTAAAACTGTTCTCTATTTTTGCACTCATCAGGCTTAAAAGCTGTGAAATTCCCTCTGTATTGCTCTTTGTTCTGCGAAATTGGGTAAAACCGGTATCCGCAAACAGATCAATAATTTTACCGATTGAATAGGTTCTGATTCCGTTTTCCAGCAGTTCAGACATTAAATTGGGAACTGGTGGTTTTAAGGAAAAATCATGCCGCTGGTCTGACAGACGCTCAAAAGCCCCCGGCTTTCCATGAAATGGGCGGGCAATAACTCGCCCCACGCCATGCTCATGCACCATAACTTGCTCCCTGGCATATTCACACCATTCATACAATTTTTTTACCGGTGTAATATCATCATGGCAGGCAACCTGAAAAACACTATCGGCCGATGTGTAAACAATCGGATTTCCGGTGCACATATGTTCTTCTCCATAATCTTCAATAACTTTTGTGCCCGAATACGGTAAATTGCAGAGCGCATCTTTCACACCAATTCCTGAACAAAATTTTGAGATAATTTCATCCGGAAAACCTTTTGGATAGGTTGGAAACGGCCTTTCGAAATGAATTCCCGCAAACTCCCAATGGCCGGTTGTTGAATCTTTTCCGGCCGAGGCCATCCTCATCTTTCCATAGGATGCCAGTGGTTCGCTAAACGGTTTAATGGAGTGAAATTCTCTGATATTACCCATTCCGAGTTTCTCGAAATATGGGAGTTCAACATTGGTAATTCTGCTCACGTTGCCAAGCGTATCGGCCTGCTCATCCCCATATTCGTGAGCGTCTTCCTGTGCACCTACACCCAGTCCGTCAATAATCACTAAAAAAGTTCTGGGCATGGCTTACATATTTACGATCATGGTATCCTTATTTTTTAAGGCTATGTCAAGCGCCTGCTTTGCATCCAGAACAATCTCATTCATGTCTGTTTGCTCCGGATCGAGCTGTACTGATCCGGCTTTGATATTAACCTCCAGTTTTCGGCCATCTCCAAAATCAATTTTATTTTTCAGGTCGTTCATGTTTGTCTTCAGCCATTCCTGGTGATATTGTTCATTTACACCAAAAAGCAGATAAGAGAAAACATAGTCGCTGTTGAAACCGATTAATCCATTATAACCGAGCCGGGACGGGTTGAGCGCTTTTACCATGAGGCGCTGTAGTTTTTTTAGTTCTTCGAGCCGAAGCTGCGAACGCAATTCAGTTAGGTTATCTATTCCGATCAGGCCAAACCAGATATCTTCTCCGCTTTGTTGGATTCGATGCAGCTCTTTCTGCAACACTGATTCCCAGATCTCCGGCACAAAACTTCCGTATTCTGTTGTGAATAAATCTTTCTGAAATCTTTTACTCTCCAGTTTTGCCTGAATGGTGTATGATGCAAACCTTACCAAATTTTTCAGTTGATGTTTGACCGATTCTTTAAAAATCAGCGGGTTTTTATCATAAGCAAGAACTACAATATGCCTGCGGTCCGAAATCAGTACAGGAATTGCCAAAGTTGCCCCCTCTGTAAAACTCTCGGATGATGAGATACGTTTGGGATTTTGGTTGAAATGTATAGAAAACATTGGCTTTCCCTTTTGTAGAGCATCATATGCTAATGATTTTTCTTCAACCATCAAGCCAGGCTGCGGTGATGGCGGTGCATTTTCTGAACGGATAACCGTTACCCACGTTTCCATCCCGCGAAGTGCAACTGCCACTCCGCCGCCGGGCAGCAGTTTTTGCATCTCTTCGGCCATTATGTTCAGTATCTCCACCTCATCCAGGTTCACGGAGAATTGATTTAGTGACCTCTCATAATCCACCCACTGGTTCTGTTCATTGTAAAGATCCGTTAGCTCCAGGTAGGTATTCAGAACATTGATGTGGGCATTTTTATAAGCCAAAATTGCCCGTTCCATCACTTTGGAGCGAATTTTTTTTTCGGTTTCCAGAACGGTAATAGCAATAGTCTGTCCGTTATTTTGGAAAGGTATCAAAAAAAGGTGATCAACAGGAACGACATCAAAATAGTGGGGAAGCTCAGATCGGCCTATATCACGGTCAATTTCGAGCTGCAGCGGTTCTTTAATATCTTTGTAGTCGTTCAGGAAAAAATTTTCAAAATCAATCCTGTCTTTGAACATCACATTATGAAGCTGTTTGAACGTAGTCTCAAGCACAAATTGCTGTCTTGAACGGTTCACCCAATACAAATACCCGGTTTGCGCTCCAACGGACTGACCCAATAGCTGCATCAGATCGTCCATGATGTGTTTAAATTCGAATAACGCTTTCTCTTCCCTGTTTGTGTTCATGCCGGATATTTATTCGCTGATGCAGTTATTCATGCAAAGTAGGGACATTAGAGGGATTCTGCCAACTTCTCTGCATCAGAAATCATGTTTTCAAAAAGTGAAATACCGTTTTCCCAGAACGCGGGATCTTTAATGTCCAGGCCGATTTTTGCTACAAGGTTGTGAGGCCAGTCGGACCCACCAGCTTCCAAAATGGAGAGATATTTTTCCGAAAAGTCTTTTTCTTCCGTCTGCCGATACACATCATAAAGTGCCAAAACCAGAAGCTCTCCGAACGCATACGCATAAACATAGCCGGGTGAGTGTAAAAAATGTGGAATGTAGCACCACCAGATGCCGTATTCCTCAGTCAGTGTAATTGATTCACCATAGAGGTCTTTTTGAGTTTGAAGCCACAATTCGGAAAACTCATCGGTGGTTAATTCTCCCTGCTCACGCCTTGCAGTGTGTATTCGATCCTCAAACCGGTTCATTGAAATTTGCCGGAACACCGTGGCAATGGTATCATCAATCTTGCTGATTAGAAGCGCCAGTTTCTCTTGAGGATCATCCAATGCATCCATCAGTTTGTTAAAAACCAGCATTTCACCAAAAACGGATGCAGTTTCTGCCGTGGTGAGGGGAGTTGAAGATTGCAGCTCTCCCTGTTTCCTGGACAAATACTGATGCACGCCGTGACCCAGTTCATGTGCCAGGGTTTGAACATCACGCAACTGGCCATCATAATTCATAAATACATAGGGATGAACAGAAGTTACAGTACTTGCCGAATAAGCACCTCCCCTTTTCCCGGGTTTGATGGCAGCATCAATCCAGTTTTTATCAAAAAATTCTGATGCAATCTCTTTCATTGCAGGGTGGAAATCTCCATAGGCATCCAGAACCATATTTTTGCCCTGATCCCAGGGAACAGTCTTGGTGGTTTTTAAAATCGGAGCATAACGGTCGTAATCAAACATCTCATCTACTCCCAGCAGCCGGGTTTTTAATTTGTAATATCGCTGAACAAGATGGTAATGCCCCGTAACAGCGTTAACCAGTGCTTCTACTGTTTCATCGTCTGTTTGATTGGACAGGTTCCTTGATGAAATCCAGCTATCATATTTTCTGAGCCTGTCGTTGGTGAATTTGTCGGCCAGGATGGTATTGAAAACATAGGTCAGTGTTCTGGAATGATCTCTGAATGTATTTGTGAGAGATGCATGAGCCCGCTTTCTCAACTCGCGATCGGGATTGTGCAGCTTGCTGAGTACCTCCTGTTCAGTCAATTTTTCTCCGTCGAGCTCGAATCGAGCCGCACCGAGGGTTTCATCAAAATAACGGTTCCAGGCAGCACGCCCTGTCACCGATTTGGCACTCATCACCTGCTCGGCTTCTTCAGTTAGCGTGTGTTTTTTATACTGACGCGACACTTGTAGATAGTGCTTCCAGTGTTCCAGTTCTTCCGATTGGATTAAAGCATCTGCTTTTTCGGTGTCAATTCTCAGCCATTCAACATCAAAAAATACAAGATGCTGATTTACCTCTGAACCAAGTTCATTAGCCTCCTGAAGCAGTTTTCCAAGCCTGGCATCTTCGGTATTTACAGACCAGCTTAAATAGGCAAATGAACCTATTCTGCCTAAAATCCCGGCAATTTCCTCGTATTGTTGCAGGGCATCTGAAAATTCCTGCGCGTCCAGCTCACCAACTCTTCCCCTGTAAGTAGCATTAAATTCTTTTGCCAGCTTTACCGCTTTTTGACGATCGTTTTTCAATTTCGGGTCTTCGGGAGATTTATAAAGATCAGACAGGTCCCAGTTAATATTCTCAGCTCCGTTTTTTTCTTTTTTACTTTTTTTGGTCATTAAATTCAATGGTTTAAATATCAGCTTTATTATTTTGCATCACTCTTTGAAGATCGCCTGTACCAGATGAACTCCGCTTTATTCAAACCGAAAATATAAAGAATACTTATCCGGCAATAAATTCCTTTTTTTGATCATCTCTAAGTGAACTTTTATCATGAACTGATGGGTTATAAAGGCATATTCATTATTTTTTTGTATCACAAAATATGAGTATGTGTTTTGCGTAGAATAACCGTCAAATGTGTTTTGCAGGAAATACCCGTCAGACCGCTTTGGTACGTGTTTAGCAACCTGACAAAGTGCGTTAGTCCCGATAAGCCTTTTGGGATCGCGGACAACTATTTCGCAGGTAAGTTACCTTTGGATCACAACTCTGACAGGAACCGAAAAGCACGGTACTCTGTCAGGTTGTTATCTATGTGTATTGTCTGAAAAACCCGTCAGACCGCATTGAGCGGTCAGACGGGTAACTGCAAAGTTATTATTTTGCATCTTAGAATACATCATATTTTTATTGCAATAATGCTTAATTTACGTGATTATGTTAATCACAACCCTGACGGAAAATTTCAATATTATTCACAGGTACTCAGATAATGTATTTCCGTCCATCTACCATTAAACATCATTCACACATCTAATATAATATCAAGACCATACTGTTTTGAAATCACTTGAATCTGTATTTGGACCCAACTCAGCACTTGTAGAAGAACTCTACAAACAATATCAGGAAAACCCTGGAACGGTTCCCAGCCACTGGAAAAAATATTTTGACGAACTGGAAGGCGTGGAAACCGAAATCCCATCTCCGGACGGAAATGGTGCACCGGTTGTAAAGGAGAAACCACCCGAACCAAAAGAAGAGAAAGAAAAGGAAAAGATTCCGGAGCCAGAAGAGCCGAAAATTCCCGAAACTGCGGAATTGCAAAAGATAAAAGGGGTGTCTTCGAAAATTGTGGACAACATGGACGAAAGTATCTATGTGCCCACAGCTACTTCTTTGCGTGTACTGCCTGTGAAAATGATGGCCGAAGACCGGGCAATTATCAACACCCATCTGCTAAGAACCGGACACCCAAAAGCTTCTTTTACCCACTTGATTGCCTGGGCCGTAATAAAGGCCATAGAAGATTTTCCTACACTCAAGTCCTATTATGCTAAAAAAGACGGTGCTCATCACAGGGTAATTCCAGAGGATATTAACCTTGGAATTGCGATAGACCTTGAGGGACGAGACGGCTCCCGAAATCTTGTTGTACCGAATATTAAAGGTGTAAACAAGATGAATTTCAAAGAATTTCTCTATGCTTATTCCGAACTCATAGAAAAAGCCAGAAGCGGAAATCTTGAACTTTCCGATTACCAGGAAACCACCATCACTATCACTAATCCCGGTACAATCGGTACGGTTTCGTCAGTGCCCCGCCTGATGAAAGGCCAGGGTGCCATTATTGCCACTGGTGCCATTAACTATCCTGCAGAGTTTCAGTCCATGTCTCAGGATGTGCTGAACCAGCTTGGCGTGAGCAAGGTTATGACGATGACATGTACTTATGACCATCGCATTATCCAGGGTGCGGAATCCGGAATGTTTTTGAAAAAAGTTCACGATCTGCTGAACGGACAGGAAGATTTTTATCACCAGATTTTTACCGATCTGGAAATTCCTTACGAACCGTTTCCCTATGGCGATGATAAATATGCGGGCCAGCTCAGCGGCAGGGCTAATACGCTGGAACAAGATCGCCGTGCTATTGCCGTTTGGCGGCTGATAAATATGTACCGTATGCGCGGGCATGTTCTTGCTAATCTTGATCCTCTGGCTACAGAACCAAAACAAGGCCCGGAGCTGGACATCGAATACTACGGGCTTACACTTTGGGATCTGGATCGAGAATTTTTCTGCGATGGGCTTGGAGGTAAAAAAATCGCAAAACTTCGTGATATTCTACAGCTTCTCAGAAATACTTATTGCGGCACCATTGGTGCAGAATACATGCATCTGCTGGATCTTGAAGAGCGCAAATGGCTCAGGGAAACCATGGAATCTACTACAAATATCCCTGATCTGAACAAGGAAGATCGCAGAGAGATTTTGCATAAACTGAATCAGGCTATGGCCTTTGAACAGTTCCTGCACAAAAAATATATTGGCCATAAACGTTTTTCACTTGAAGGGGCTGAAACCCTCATCCCGATGATGCACTTTTTAATCAATCGTGCCGGAGAAAGTGACGTTGATAAATTCTTTTTGGGAATGGCACACCGCGGGCGGTTAAATATTCTGGTGAATCTGATGAATAAACCTTACCGGAAAGTTTTTGCAGATTTTGAGGGTAACATTGATCCGGACACCATCCAGGGATCGGGTGATGTGAAATACCACTTGGGTTCAAAAGGTTTTTATGAAACCGGCAAAGGTAAAAAAATTGAAGTAGAACTTTTACCAAATCCGAGTCACCTCGAAGCCGTAAATCCCGTTGTTGAAGGTGCTGCGCGAGCCAATCAGGATCACTATGAAGGAGAAGGCGCCCGGAAAAAGATAGTGCCTCTCCTGATGCACGGTGATGCTGCATTTGCAGGTCAGGGTGTAGTGGCAGAAACCCTAAATATGTCGCAGTTACGCGGTTATGATACGGGAGGAACCATCCACGTTATTATAAATAACCAAATTGGATTTACCACCCTGCCGGTTGATGCCCGATCAACCGAATACGCCTCAGATCTGGCCAAAATGATTCTTGCCCCGATTTTTCACGTAAACGGGGATGATCCCGAATCAGCCGTTCATGCCATTAACCTTGCCATGGATTATCGTCAAAAATTTGGCAAAGATGTGGTAATAGACCTTATCTGCTACCGCAAACATGGCCACAATGAAGGCGACGAGCCGGCATTTACCCAGCCCGGTTTGTATAAAGAGATTGAGAACCATCCTACGGTGCGGGATATTTACCTGAAAGACCTGCTCAGAAAAGGTGAATTTACGGAAGAAGAAACTCAGGCAATTTTTGATGATTTCGACAAGCTCTTGCAGGAAGCTTTTGAGGATGCAAAAAGCTCACCGGCTCTTGAAGTTACAGACAAAATGCTGACCCGTTCTGAAGAGACCCAAAAAGAACGGGCAAGCATCCCCGATACTACTTATCCGGAAGATGAACTCAAAGAAATTGCTGTTAAGCTTAATACTGTTCCAAAAGAGTTTGATGCAAATCCAAAGCTTCTAAGGCAGTTGGCCCTTCGGGCTGAAGCGGCAGAAAATAACGAACGAAAAATCGACTGGGGTTTTGCTGAAGCTCTCGCATTCGGCTCACTCCTGAAAAGCGGACATACTGTACGTTTAACAGGCCAGGATGCCGAAAGAGGCACATTTTCGCACCGCCACGCTGTGCTACATGGTACCGATACCAATCAAAGTTTTATTCCACTGAATAATTTGAGTGATAAGCAGGCTACTTTTTATCCCTACAACAGTCATCTGAGTGAGTTTGCTGCACTCGGTTACGAATTCGGATATTCTTCTGCAATACTTGATTCATTGGTAATCTGGGAGGCACAGTTTGGTGATTTTGCCAACGGTGCACAGGTCATCATCGATCAGTTTATATCCTCTTCTGAAGCCAAATGGGGGCAGCGTTCCGCACTGGTAATGACCCTTCCTCACGGATATGAAGGCCAGGGCCCAGAACACTCATCTGCCAGATTGGAAAGGTTTTTACAGCTTTGCGCCGAAGATAATATGCAGGTAACTAACCTGACGAGCCCCACGCAGTATTTTCACATTTTGAGAAAGCAGGTTCTCCAGGAAGTGAAAAAACCTCTCGTAATCATGTCTCCGAAAAGTTTGCTGAGACATCCTATGGCCTTTACTAATGTTGAAGAGCTCGCCACCGGCAGGTTCCAGCCATTTATTCCAGATTCTGATGCAGATGACCCGAAATCAATCGACCGGGTAGTGCTCTGCTCAGGCAAAGTTTATTACGATCTTTACAAAGAACGGGAAAACCAAGGTAAATCAAACATCGCCATAGCCAGAATTGAACAGTATTATCCATTCCCTGATAAAGATGTCAGAAATTACCTGAATGAATTGAAGCATGTGAAAGATATTGTTTGGTGCCAGGAAGAACCCAAAAACATGGGAGCCTGGACTTACATAAGCCCGAGACTTAATGAGCTCCTGCAAAATAAACAAAAACTGCGATATGCAGGACGACAAGCCTCGGCTTCGCCTGCCGCCGGGCAAAAGAAAATTCACGACGCCGAACAGGCAAGGTTGATAGAATTGGCGTTAGATTAAAAAAAAGGCAGTGAACTACGTAGCTCACTGCCTTTTACCATTCTTTTTTGCTAAAATCAGATTTTATCTGAGACCATTTGGTACACCTTTGCAGATTCTGCTAACCGCATCATGACTGTGCAGGCTTTCAAGGTGTGCACATCTGATCACAAAATCTTTTACACGCTCTTCGTCATTCAAAACCTCATAGAGCAGGCGGGCGGCATCTTCCACGAACTTTTGATAAGCACCATTCATTTCAGCAAATGCTTGTTCATCTTCCCGTTTTACGATCACCTGAGTTTCGGTTTTCAGTGCTTCACGGCAACGCTCAACTAACTCATCAATAAACATCTCTTCGTTTAGCTGCACCGTAATATTTGCCACACTTCTCTGGCTGTGTGCAATAGCTGCCACGTCACGAGTTTCGCGGGCATGTTCCGCAAGTTCATACGAGCAGGGACAGGCACTGCTGTATTCAAAGTCGAGGTGGATAAAGCTTGAGAATCGGTTGTATTCATCCATTTTTCCTTCGATCGCTACTCTGTAGTACTGGTAGCCTTCATAGTCAGACCGCAGGCTTTTCATAATCATAGGATAGCTGAAACTTAATCGTAAATAAGCTGACTGGCTTTGCAGGTCATACTTGTAGGCACGAAGTACCTCTTCAAGCTTATCCGGGTGGAATACGTCTTCTTTAAACTTATAAAAGGTTCGCATAATACGCCCCATATTGATGCCCTTTTTTCCGGCATCAAGTCCCACGTATCCATCAACAGATGTTTCGAGTGTTAAAAGCTCACCTGTCGGAGTGGGATATTTCAGGGGTATCTTAAAATTTGAAATACCAACCTGCTGTATAGGCACATCAGCTCCTTCAATTGATGAAGCGGGGCCATTCTGAAGATCCGGTAAGCTTTCTTTGTACTGCTCGTTCACAACGAACGTAGGATCATAAAACCTTTTCAAGTTTGTGGTAATCATAAGACATTAAAATATTGAATGATTAATTATTTTCGGAAAGGACAATACTCTGCAAAATTTCGTTCCGTCTCGTAGAGTTTTACTGAATAAAGAGAGGAATCGCCGTAAGCAGCTTTATTAACTGCTTCTTCAAGTTCATTGAAAAATACTTCGCAGAGATTTTCGGTTGATGGAATCACACCCTGAAGAAAAGGAACTTCAAGATTCAGATTTTTATGATCACACTGATCCAAAATTTTTTCTTCTATGATAGATTTCAGATCTGAAAGGTCTATCACATATCCTGTTTCTGGATTAGGATTTCCGGCAACGGTTACTTCTAAAGTATAATTATGGCCGTGCCAGTTTGGATTGTTGCACTTGCCAAACGTTGTTCGGTTCCACTCATCCGATTTTTTCGGATTGTGAAGTCTGTGTGATGCATTAAAATGAACTTTTCTGGTTACGTAAATCAAAGTGATACAGAACTGTTTAAATAACTGAATGAGTAATTTGAATCAATTTTTGATTCCGCACTAAACAACACAGAATCAGAATAATCGGTTCCTCAATTTAAAAATTTAGCTTCGTAACCAGAGGAATTATTCAGAAATACAGAACTATATTGAGAATAATACTTTACAGATCAGGAACTTTTAACATCCTTATCTTCTGTATTCAGTTCCAGTTGTGCATCATCTTTTTTCTTTTTCTTCTGCTTTTTTGAAGCAGGTGCACCATTGGATTTGGTAATTTCTTTTTCAGATGAGCTTTCCCCATAAATCCCTTCAGGATAGTTTCCGCCTGGCCGGTCACCGAGCATATCTCTTAATTCAAGATGGTTAAGTACTTCTTTATTAAGCAGGGTTTCAGCCATCTCTTCAAGTTTATCGCGGTGCTTATTAAGCAGTTCGAGTGTTTTCTTGTAATTTTTTTGAATGATGTTACGAACGGCCTGATCTATTTTCTGAGCCGTATTTTCAGAATATTTTTTATTAAATCCGTAGCTGCCCTCTGCATTGGATGAATCTTTAAGCGAAATATAGCCCAACTCATCACTCATTCCGTATTCCGCCACCATCGCAAAAGCCATATTGGTTACTCGTTCAAGATCGTTCTGGGCACCGGTTGAAATTTTGCCGAAAATAATTTCTTCAGCCACCCGGCCGCCAAGCAGTGCACAGATTTTATCATCCAATTCTTCAGTGGTCATCAAGAAGCGGTCTTCGAGCGGAGTTTGCAATGTGTATCCCAATGCGGCAAATCCTCGGGGCACAATACTGACTTTTAGAACGGGATCTGTGTATTTCAGCATCCAACCTACAATTGCATGCCCTGATTCGTGGTAGGCGACAATTTTTCTTTCGTGCGGACTTATCAGTTTATTTTTCTTCTCCAACCCGGCTACAACTCGTTCAATCGCATCCTGAAAATCTTCCATTTCCACTTTGCTTTTATCCCTTCGGGCAGCAAAAAGGGCTGCTTCATTACAGAGATTTGCCAGTTCTGCGCCGGCAAAACCGGGGGTTTGAGAAGCCAGTACCTTTAAATCAATTTCTTCGGAAAGCTCCAGTTTTTTGGAATGAACTTCGAGCACCTGCATCCGGCCTTTCAGGTCGGGTTTGTCAATTAAAATCTGTCGGTCAAATCGTCCGGGCCTCAGCAGCGCCGAATCAAGAATATCCGGGCGATTAGTGGCTGCCATTATAATCACCCCTTTGTCGGAATTAAAGCCATCCATTTCACTCAGAAGCTGGTTAAGCGTATTTTCGCGCTCATCATTCGAGCTCATTTGCATTCCCCGCCCACGGGTTCGTCCAATGGAGTCAATTTCATCAATAAAAATTATGCATGGCGCTTTTTCTTTTGCCTGTTTAAAAAGGTCGCGCACACGTGCGGCACCCACACCTACAAACATCTCAACAAAATCGGAACCGCTCAGAGAAAAAAACGGAACATCGGCCTCGCCGGCAGTAGCCTTGGCAAGCAGGGTTTTTCCGGTACCGGGAGGGCCAACAAGCAATACCCCTTTCGGTAGAATACCGCCCAGCTTTGTAAATTTTTGCGGATTGCTCAAAAATTGAACAACTTCTTCAACTTCTGCTTTAGCTTCTTCAAGTCCGGCAACATCTTTAAAAGAAACTTTACTTTCTGCCTGTTTATCGTAAAGTGAAGCTTTGTTTTTTCCAATATTTAGCACCTGCTGCCCCGGATTCATCCGTCTGAATATAAAAATCCAGAATGCGATAATTAAGGCAATGGGAATCAGCCATATAAAAATTCCACTGAACCAGTCTTCTTCAATCCTGACATCATAAACCACGCCATGTGTATCCAGCAGGGCACGAACTTCATCACCCTCAAGCATGGTAGTTGTAAAGCGTTCATTTCCTGTATCCGATCGTTCCCAGCGGTTTTCACTTTCTTGAGGCCGCTCGGCAATGCCCTCTTCAAATGCTTTTTCGGAGTAAATACCTTCTATTTCAACATTATTGGTGATGGTAATTTCTTCGATATATCCCTGCTGCACGTAATGCAGAAATTCACTGTACTTAATTCTTTCAGAAGATTCTCCAGGGATGAAATAGAGATTAAATCCTATTAAGACCAGGAACAGAACAACATAGATCCAAATTGGGAATTTGGGGGCTTTCTTCTCGCCCTTTTGTCCTTCATTGTCTGTTGAATTTTTTTTGGAAAAAGGTTTTTTCGCCATCTTTAAATCTTAGGTAACAAAAGAGCATTAAATATACCCTTTTTTAAGAAACTCTGCGTAATTCTAAAAAGTCTATTTCTATGAATGAGTCAGAATCAGAAAAGGAAACAAAATTACAAGATGAACATTACGGGTATATTCATGATTCCATCAGATCTGAATTAACATAAGTACAGAAGTGACTTTCTGTTAGATCAGAACGTTTCTATTGATTAATTATTGACATATAAAAAGAAAGCAGCTAATTCAAATCAACCTGAATGGTTTCGCCCTCACCGGTATTGATTTTCAACTCCTGATACTGATTGGTCATTTTTCCAATAACGGCAAAATCATCAAAGATTTCTCTGAATTTTTCAAGAAGAGGCTCCCTCATTGTAAAAAGCATTTCATAATCTTCTCCTCCATAAAAAGCATATTTATCAACATCTTCTTTCATTTCGTCTGCCACTTTTCGCGTATCAAGAGTTATGGGTATTGCAGGAGAATAAACTTCAGCCCCCAAACCAGAAGCTTCTGCTACGGCTTTAAGGTCTGCCATCAGCCCCTGTGAAATGTCTATCATGGCAGTGGGTTTTATGCCTGATTTTTGAAAGGCCTCGATCAGGTCTTTCCTGGCAACCGGTATTAACTGGCGTTTTACCACGTACTCATAATCTGTAATATCAGGCTGAAAGCTTTCAGTGCTTCTTTCCTGCCATTCTTTCTTTTCCCGCATTAAAATACGAAGGCCGGCAATTGCTGATCCAAGATCTCCCGTCACACAAATAATGTCTTCTATTTTTGCATTGTTTCTGTAGATCAGATTTTTTTTCGGCGCAGAACCAAGGGCGGTAACTGAAATGGCCAAAATCTGATGTGAAGCCGTTGTATCACCTCCCGTTACCTGAACATTGTAATCTTTGCACGCAGCATCTATGCCCTTATAGATCTGTTCAACCATCTGAACAGAATATTTATTCGGTATTGCTATATTTACCAAAAGCTGAACGGGTTCGGCATTAATCGCATAAATATCACTAACCGCCGCAGTTACGATTTTATATCCAAGATGGTGAAGTGGTGTGTAGGTTACATCAAAGTGAATTCCTTCAAGAAATATCTCGCTGGATGCACAAGACACTGTACCCTCTTTATCCTTAAAAACTACGGCATCATCTCCTATCCCTTTTATGATTTCATCCCGTTTATTGCCATCATAAGACGACAATTTATTGATCAGTTTAGAAAAACCAATCTCCTTTATTTCCTGAAAATTCTTTTGGCTCATAACAAAAAAAGGCATTCACCCCGATTTCCGGAGCAGATGCCTTTTAAAAAATTAGTTTAAAAATAAAAAGTACTGTTACATTTGCCGTCTTGTGGAATAGTTGATCCGCAGTGTGCCGGCATGGCGAAGCTCCTGCTGAACATCCGTTATGATTCCGAACTCGGAATCCCTGTCAACCCTGAGGGAGACAATCAGACGGGGCTGTTCAAGGAGTTTGTCGTACATGATATTCCGGATAGCTCCGATGTCATCCACAAGTGCATCATCAATCTGAACTCTGGTTTCGCCGAGCCTGCCACCGCCTAATCTTTCTGGGCCAATGTAAACATAGCTGACCAAACGTTTTTGTTCAATTTTTTCGATGTTTTCTGCTGCCGCATAATCGATCTGAACCTGCAATTCAACTTCACGGAGTACAGTGGTAACCATGAAGAAAATCAGAAGCATAAATACAACATCAGGCATCGCAGATGTGGGAACACTCTGCTTCGTTTTTGCTGCTTTCTTTTGAAATTTAGACATAAGATTTATCCTTCGTCAGGTTCTGCGATTGAGATTTGCTTGGGATACATTTCCTGAATTTCTGCCCTGCGCTCACTTCCCTGTTCAAGTGAAGTAAATGGTACCCCGAATCTGTCCATAGAGGCCTCGTGTCTTAATTCCTCGTAGGCCCCCATTACTTCATCGAGCATGTCTATATAAACGTTGTAGGGTGTGCGCCGGTCGGTTTTAATGGAAACAATTGCATCATCAGGTGATTCAGACAGATTTGGATCTGCACCATGATTATCTATAAATCTTCTTACCTGGTCTCTAACATTTGCAATGGCAGCGGGTTCTTCATTAATCAGAACCATACCCTGTGCGTTTACGAGAATGTTCATCAGATTTCTTTCCCGAACCGGTGGCGGCTCGATGTCGTCAGGTATCGGCGGAAGTATCATCCCGATACCTGTATCAACATCAATTGTTGTAACAACAAGAAAGAAAACCAGAAGCAAGAATGCGATGTCTGCGAGTGACGACATTGGAATTTCAGCGTCGTCTCTGGTACGTTTCTTAAGCATAATAGTTTAAAATTTGAAAGTTCCGCGAGTACCGGTAGCAACGATTGCCACTGCCATGAGAGTCATCATTACAACCATTGTTGCCACACCTGCTTCGCTAAAAGTTCCGAGAATACCATAAAATATTGCAAATATGACAACCGGAACCAGCATTACAGAAACTTTCTTGAATTCTGATTTACCATTAATAACGTTACGAATTCCAGAAATTGCTATTCCAATGACTCCGATACCCATAAGGGCTAATGCAAAGCCTACTGCTATATTATCAATCATATATCTATACCTGCTGAGATTAAAATTTAATTATGCAATAATTATGCATCGTCACCTTCACCTTCAGGTGCATCTTCATCTGGAATAATTTGTTTTCCTTCTTTAAGGAGAACAATAGAGTCTATTAATGTGATTGAACTTTCTTCCATGTCTGCAATCAGCCTGTCGATCTTCGAGACACAGTAGTTGTATCCAATCTGCAGTATAATACCTGCCATCAAACCACCTGCTGTTGTAAGCAGTGCAATTTTAATACCACGGGCTACAAGGCTTGGTGAGATATCAGCGGCAGCTTCAATAGCATCAAAGGCCTCGATCATACCTACCACGGTTCCAAGGAATCCGAGCAGTGGTGCAATAGCAATAAACAATGACAACCACACAAGCCCTCTCTCAAGGAAACTCATTTCAATAGAGCCATAAGTTGTAATTGCTTTTTCAGCTGCGTCTATACCTTCGTCGGCGCGCATTAAACCGGCTTGAAATACTGAAGCTACCGGTCCTCTTGTTTTTGCACAGAGTTCCTGTGCGGCGGGGATACCACCTTCCTGCAGTGCTTGCTGCACTTCAAGTACGAATTTTCTTGTGTTTATGTCAGCCAGGTTCAGTGTGATAATGCGCTCCAGAAAAATAGCCAGTCCAAGAACCAGTGCTATTAATACAGGCCACATAAATTCACCGCCTTCGTTAAATTTTTCTACTAATACATTAAAAAAGCCAGCATCAGCCCCAGCTTGAAGAAAAAAAAGAGCTAAAGATGAAGTCATACGATTACTCCGCGTTATGTTTTGGTTATATGCTTAAGTTTTTGAAGCAAAATGATAGATCATTTGTTTCATAAAGTCAAAATATCAAATAATTAAATAACATTTCGACCACAATATCAAATTTCTCTATTACTCAGCTTATTCTAATATTTCCATCACGGAATATATTAGTTGAAATAACTAAGTGCCAAAACTGTTTAAAATTTTATGTGAATAATTTGGTTTTGTATACAACTTGATTGTTAACAACTCCGGCATATTGCCTTTATTGTTAAATACTGCCCCAAAAAAAACGCATCTGTTTAGATGCGTTTTTTTGATTTTAGATTAATTTTTACCGTCTTGGATTGAGTGGTTCAGATTCTGCCCTTCGCATTATTTCACATCCGGGCGAATGTTCATCCATCTGTGCTTCGGTACATTGTACAGGATAAATACCCAAACCGCGAGATTCTATTCTGTCATCTGAAATTCCATTCTGCTTATAGAAATCTACAACAGCAGTAGCTCTGCGCATACTTAAACGCAGGTTGTATTGGTCGCTTCCTATATGGTCAGTATAAGCATCAACCCGAATTCCAACGTTTGGATTATCACGCAGTTTTTCTACGTTCTCGGCAAGCAGTCTTGCTGCGCGATCGGTTATGGTATATTTGTCGAAATCGAAGTGAATTGTATTTAACTCTTCAACTCTTTCTACTTCAACAACTTCTTCCTCTTCTTCTTCCCATTCTTCATCCTCTACCGGCTCCTCTGTTACCTCTGGTTCGGGTTCTGGCTCGACAATCTCCTCGGCTGTTCGGCAAGAACTGAAAAGCACACTCAAAGAAAGAAATAAGATGATAATTGAAAATTTACTAATTGTGATATTCATAGAGCATTTAAATTTATGATTTGAACATGAAGATTTTAAAATCTTAAAAGCGTCACTCATTTGCAATATAATTCGTTATAAAAAAATAAAATTTTTTTTGCCTGACTTGATCGAACCGTAAGAATTAAAGCTCCCCTGTTCTTATCGTGTTATAGTGGAATTTTACTTCACAAGATATGTGTCGTAAAAGTTAGAAGTTATTTTATTAATAACATAGCTTTCTGTTTCTATACAGGAGAAATTTTTTAAGTCTTAAGAATATTATTTTTATTCATATTACAATCCAGCGCTGTTTAAACAACAAACAAAAAAGCTAATAGTTTGAGAAAAATTTTCTGAATTTGCGCTTAGAATCTTTCTATCTGTTCACCTGACGATATCTCGAGATGCCCCGGTCAAGAAATTTTTCAAAATCATCTGCCCTTGTAAAGCCGATTAACTGATCTAACACATTTCCGGTATTCGGGTCCACTATAGCGTAGGTAGGCAGGGCAAGTGTACCGGTTAGTTCAAACTGGAACCGCTGGTTTTCTGATGCATCTCTTCCTCCATCAGTATAAAGTTTTACCGTTTCCATCTGCTGGAATCGTTCAACAATATTCTCTCTTGGAAATACCGTACTCTCCATTGCCCGGCAATTTGTGCAGGTATATCCTGTAAAATCTATAAAAACCGGCCTGTTTTCAGCAACTGCCCGTTCTGCAGATTCATCGAAATTATCCGACCATTCAACTGCCGAAGCCGTGCCTCCTGCTGTTCCGATCGAACTTACCACGCTCACATCTGTGGCCTGTCTTGCCGGCAGCCAGGCATCCCAGATTCCCATCGAAGCACCAAGCAGGCCCGGAATCAGATAAAAGCTGAACAGTAAAAACGGAACTGCCAGAAGCAAACGGCCTGTAGAAATATTTTTGGGTTTTTCTTCACCATGAAGGGCAAACATCCCAAGAAGATAGAGGCCTGCAATCAGAAAAAGTGAAATCCAAATCGCAATACCGAGCGGGCGTGTAATGATTCCCCACTGCCAAATTATATCGGCATTTGCCAGAAATTTAACCGCAGCGGCAAGAATAATAATACCGAGAATCACTTTCACAACATTCATCCAGGCGCCGCTTTTGGGAAGTGATTCAAGATATCCAGGAAACATTGCAAACAACACAAACGGGCTTGCAAATGCCGCAGAAAATCCGAGCATTCCGATTATCGGGAAAAACCATTCACCGCCGGTTGTAGCGGCCAGTACGGCGCCAACAAACGGAGCTGTGCACGAAAAAGAAACGGCGCTGATAGTCAGCCCCATAAAGAGCGTACCCATCACCCCGGAGCCTTCATTACTTTTTTTGTTGAGCCAATTTGTAAGCTGATATGGAAGCCTCAATTCAAACATTCCGAGCAGGCTCACGCCAAACACAACAAACAGCACCCCAATAAACAAATTTACCCAGGGATTTGACGCAAACTGGCTGACCCCGGCAACACCGAGTACAAGAGCCAGCACCGCACCGATCGCGGTAAAAATCAAAACAATGGAGAGCCCGAATATGATGGCCTGTCCCCAGCTTGTTCTTTTTCCCCCGCCTTGTGCACCACCCTGATTTGAGAAATAGGATACGACAAGAGGTATCAGCGGAAACACACAAGGTGTTAACAGAGCGGCAAGGCCTGCAGTAATTGCCAGCCAGAGAAAAACCCAGATATTATCCGATGATACATCGGCATCGCTGGTTAGCTCAAAATCTTCTGTTTGGCTGATTGCCAATTCATCTTCATCAGGGAAATCGGTGAAGGGATTATCCACCACACCAGCAAGGAGAATTTCTCCGGAAATTTCCTTCGTTTTTGGCGGAAGGCAGGAGCGGTCATCGCAAACCTGGTAGAGTACCTCGAGTAGTATGTTCTGGCTGCCTTCAAGTTCACTTCGAAAAGCTATTGGAATGGTGAATTGAGCCGTATCGGAGTGCCAGCCGAGTTCGGTGTTGAAATTCGGATCGAACGCTATTACGGCTTCAGTTTCTTCGATCTCCCCGGCAATTGCCATTTGGTTTGTGCCGGATGAGAACGTTGTGGGATATGGGCCTGCTTCAGGATCGTTCAGGATTGAATAGAGATGCCAGTCGCCCTCAATTGTTGCCTCTACTACTACATAAAAAACTTCGCCTGCCTGTGCCGTTTCCGGTGCTTCAATTAACTCATAGTCCACAGGGTCGAGCATCTGACCATAAACCAAAAATGGGGATAACGCTAACAGCGCAATCCCCAGTGCAATTCGTACTTTTTTCATTTACTTACATGAATTGGTTCGCTTACTGATTTTGAATAAACCAGTTAATCTTCTTTAACTACCCAAACTTTCACTTTCGGGTTCAGATCACCAAGTAAACTAACTGTAGCTGTGTACTCGCCAAGAGTTTTAATGTCCTGATCGACTTTAATTTTTCTTCGGTCAATCAAAATATCTCTTTCTTCAAGAGCTTCGGCTATCTGAATATTGGTAACCGTACCGTGAATTTTATCATCTTCTCCCACAGTAACCGGAATGGTAACGGAAGTGGCCTCGAGTTGTTGCGCAAGTTCTTTAGCAGCTTCTGCAGTTAACTCGGCTCTCAATTCAGCCTCACGCTGCATATTGTTGTAGTGCCGAATGGCACCCTCTGTAGCTAAAACTGCTTTAGCCTGCGGAATGAGGTAATTTCTTCCATAGCCGGGTTTTACATCAACCAGTTCGCCGGCTGATCCAAGCTTTTCTACGTCTTCTTTTAATATCACTTTCATAGTCAGATCACCTCATATTTTCAGTTACATATGGAATCAGAGCCAGAAATCGTGCTCTTTTCACTGCCCTGGACAACTGGCGCTGGTGGCCGGCACTCGTACCGGTAACTCTTCTCGGTAAAATTTTACCCTGATCGTTAATAAACCGCTCTAAAATGTCGGTCTGCTTATAGTCAATATATTCGAATCCTGCTTTTGTAAATTTGCAGTCCTTGGTTTTTAAATTACCTTTTTTCGGATGTGATGGATTGTTAATCATAATTTAGCCTCTTAATCCTCTTCTTCAACTTTTTCTTCAGCTTCTTCCTCAAAAAATAGAGGGAGTTCACCTTTGGCTCTAAGCTCGTAATGGCGCATCATTTTTGAATCGTACTTCAGGGTAAGATATCTCATCACATCATCATGTATTCTGAGATTACGCTCAATCATCCCTATTGCTTCTGCGGGCGCTTTGAAATAGAGATTTACGTAGTAACCGGTGCTTTTTTTATCGATATCGTAGGCCAGTTTTTTTACTCCCCACTCATCAACATCAACAATTTCACCGTTGTTATCTTCGATAAGTTTATTAATATGGCCTACTAATTCTGAGAGTTTCTCATCTTCGAGAACCGGGTTCAGAATGTAAGTCATTTCATAGAAATCTTTCTTCATTCGATTTTGTCTTTGGTTGTTATCCATTATTGGTAACAGTCATCGTGCGTTGTGCCGATAACAGAGCCTTCAAAGATAAGAATAGAAACGTTCTTTAACAACGGCTGATTTGAGTTCTGTCAAACTTCTGCCCGCTCTATTTTACCTCTCTATGCTGCGTAGTACGAAGTAATCAGTTCAATAAGTCCGGTTGTGGGGAGCACCGGCTCGATGCCATAATAGACGGTTAAAACAGCGAGAATTACCAGGCTCGATTTAAACACAAGCCCCGGAGTTATAAGTGAATACTCTTTGTGAGCTTCTTTGAAATAGAGATACACCATCACCCGCAGATAGTAATAAACACTGGCCGCGCTCGCCAGCACCCCGATTATTACGAGTGGTATTAACCCGGCATGAACCGCTGCAGCAAATACATAATATTTGCCCAAAAACCCTACCATTGGCGGTATTCCCGCGAGAGAAAAGAGAAAAACAGAAAGTGCCACACCCATCACAGGAACTTTGAAGCCAAGGCCGGCATAACTGTCTATTTCGGTGAAATCGAGCCCGTGATTGCGTTCGTAATAGGCAATCACACCAAAAGCCCCGATGTTCATCAATGTGTAAGCAAACAGGTAATACAAAACCCCGGAATACCCGGCGGCTGTTCCGGCAGCAAGCCCCACCATCAGGTATCCCGCATGTGCAATACTCGAGTAGGCAAGCATTCGCTTTACATTATCCTGGGCAAGGGCAATCAGGTTACCAACAATCATTGTTATGATTGCTACCACCTGGATGACGTTGGTCCAGTCTCCGGCTTCGGTTTCGGGCAGCATTCGGCTCAAAATCAGGATAAATGCCACGAATGTTGCAGATTTTGCAGCCGTTGCCATGAATGCCGTAAGCGTGGTTGGCGTGCCCTGGTATACATCGGGCGTCCACATATGAAATGGCACGGCTGCAATTTTGAAAAAGATTCCCACCAGAAGCAGTCCGGAACCGGCGAAAAACAGTAGTGTGGGTTCAGCAGCAGCGGCTATTTCATTCAGGTTTGTGTGGCCTGTAGCGCCATAAATCAGGGCAATACCGTATAATAGAAACCCGGTGGAAAAGGCACCTAAAAGAAAATATTTAAGAGCGGCTTCAGCGCCTGTTTTTTCATGCTTGATCAATCCCGCCAAAACATACAGGCAGATCGACATGGTTTCAAGGCTTACAAAGAATGAAATCAGGTCGTTGGAAACAGCAAGGCCGAGCATCCCGGTGGTAGCAAATAAAATCATGGCATAAACTTCACCGTTATGCAGGTTCAGGTCGCTCAGATATTCCCTGGATATAATCACACAAAACAGCGCACCAAGCAAAACAATAAACGTCCCGAATGCACCCGTTCCGCCGTACACTATCATTCCATAAAATGCCGTTCCTGATTCGCCAAACATGGCCTGTATGGATATAAGTAGAGCAATAGCCAGGCTGCCTGTGGTTATACCGTATGTTATTTTCATGCCTTTTTTGAAGGCATCAAGCATTATTACCACCAATCCGGCGGCAGCCACTACAATACCGGGCAAAAATACTTGTAAGTCGTGTAAATAATCCATCAACGATCTATTTATTTAATAATCTCAATAAACTTTTCAGGCACACGGTCAGGCATTGGCTATCACTTCAATAGTTTTGGCAAGTTTAATGTCTTTTTCAGTTACTTTGCCTCCCGCATCGTGAGTGCTTAGCGCAATTTCCACCCTGTTGTAAACATTGAACCATTCGGGATGATGCACCTGTGCCTCAGCTTCAAATCCAACCTGAAGCATAAATGCCAGCGCCTGTTTAAAATCAGGGAATGTAAACTGTTTTTTTAGTTTATCATCTTCAAGTTTCCAGCCGTCGAGGGCAGTCAGTTCTTTTTCGATTTTCTCTGGTGATAATGCTTTCATAGTAGTCAGGTTTAATCTTTTTGAACCATCAGGTTCTGTTCAGATTGATGCTCGTGCAGATTATAAATTTTCGCAGTCCAGTCGGGCAGTTCATCCGCATTTGTGTTTTGTAATACCGTGATGCTCTTCTCCTCTGACTGAGTGATGAATGTATCCACCCACTCCTCAGAAAATTGTGTAAAATCAACCGGGCGAATACCTATCCAGACCATGAAAATGACCAATGGAACAAGCAACCCGATTTCCCTGGCATTCAGGTCTATCAGTTTTTCATTTTCTTTATTTGTGATGGGGCCGAAGAACACTCGCTGATACATCCAAAGCATGTAAACGGCGGCAAGAATCACACCTGTGGCACCAAGTATGGCATACACTTTATTGTCGTAGAGAACAGACATGAAAGTGCCGTTCAAAATCAAAAATTCACCAACAAATCCGTTCAGGCCGGGCAGGCCGATGGAAGCCAGCGTTGCTATCATAAACATGGTGGCGTAAACCGGCATTTTTTTGGCAACACCTCCAAAATCGGAAATCATTCGTGTGTGGCGCCGGTCATAAATCATTCCAACAACAAGGAAGAGTGCGCCGGTAGAAAGTCCGTGGTTGATCATCTGAATAATAGCTCCCTGCACAGCGATGGTGTTAAAGGCAAAAATTCCAAGCACCACAAACCCAAGGTGGCTGACAGAGGAGTAAGCCACAAGTTTTTTGACATCTTTCTGAACCATGGCCACAAGTGCACCGTAAATTATTCCGATTACGGCAAGCACCGCCATCAAGGGGGCGAATTCCATAAATGCATTCGGAAATACGGGCAAGCACACACGAACCAGGCCGTAGGTTCCCAGCTTCAGCATAATTGCGGCAAGAACCACAGAGCCGGCTGTTGGCGCTTCGGTATGAGCCCAGGGCAGCCATGTGTGAAACGGAAACAGCGGCACCTTGATGCAAAATGCAAGGGCAAAAGCCAGGAACATCCAGGTTTGCTCAACCAGCCCGGGGGTATATTCCGCCCCAGAAATAAATCTCCAGTCGGATGAAAATTCGTAGATACCGGTAGCAGCTCCTGCATTGTAGCCCAGGTAGATTAACGCTACCAGCATGATGAGCGACCCAACCAGAGTATAAATAAAGAACTTGATGGTTGCTTTTATCTTATCACGCCCGCCCCAGATACCAATCAGGAAATACATGGGAATCAGCGAAAGCTCGAAGAACACGTAAAATACCACCAAATCGAGCGAGGCAAACACACCCAGTGAAGCGGTCTGCAAAATCAGGAGCATGGAGTAGTAACCAATCAGGCTTTTTTTGATGGAACTCCAGGAAGCCAGAATCACAATAGGGCCAAAAAGGGTTGTGAGCATGAAAAGAAGCAGGCTCAATCCATCGAGGCCGACCAGGTATTTGATATCCATCCCCGCAAAAATTGGTGTGCCTTCGGTGAGGTACTGAGGTACGGCTGAATTTGCCACATCAAAGTTAAACAGCAACGGCAGTGAAAGGAAAAAGGTTGCCGTTGTTATGATCAGGCTTGTCCACTTAACGGCTTCATCTTTTTTGATAAACAAAAATGCAACAACGCCAAGCAGCGGTAAATAAATTGTGATATTTAGTAATAACTCCATGCTGATCTGAAAAAATCTTTAAAAGAGTAAAAGTGCGAGTACCAAAATGACTCCGAGAATCATAAATAGCGCATAATTACTGGCGATTCCGGTTTGAATATATCTGAGCAGGCTGCCGATCAGGCGAACCGTACCGCCAACGGCATTCACAAATCCGTCAATAAATTTTAAATCAAATACCGCCAGCACCCTGTCGGAAAATTTAACCGTGGGCTGAACAATCATTCCTTCGTAAACCTCGTCAAGGCTGTACTTGTCTTTCCACACCTGGTAGAGTTCGCCGAATGTGGAAGAAATTTTTGCATCGGCTGCTTCCTGCCCGTCATCGGCATACATCCGGAAGGATACATAAACACCGGCAACGGCAACGGCTGTGGCAAAGATCATTAACACCCATTCTGCAGGAATGGAAAGTGTAAGCGGTATATCAGCGGCAATCGGGCTCATATAACTGCCCAGCCAGTTGATGGCTCCCTCGCCACCAAAAGTTTTGGAAATAAAATTCGGTACTCCGATAAAACCGCCAACAATTGAAAGGCCGGCCAGGGACCAGAGCGGAACCGTCATGCTTGACGGGCTTTCGTGCAGGTATTCTTCAGCATCTTCAGCACCCTTAACACGCTGCGGCAGTTTAAAGCTTCCGTGGAATGTTGTCAGCGTCAGGCGGAACATGTAGAATGCCGTGAGGAATGCGGTGATGGTTGCCACCCCCCACAACATAAAATACATGGCGCCGGCAAACTCACCGAAGCCCATATTAAAGGTATGCATCAAAATTTCATCTTTGGAAAAGAACCCGGCCAGAGGCGGAATCCCGGCAATGGCAACTGTTGCAATCAAAAAGGTTTTGTAGGTAGAAGGCATGTATTTTCGCAGACCGCCCATGTTGCGGATATCCTGCGGATCAAAATGCACATCTTTTCCTTTGTCATGCAGTTTGTGCTCAACATGATGCATGGTGTGAATAACCGAACCGGAACCAAGAAAGAGGCAGGCCTTGAAAAATGCGTGTGTTATCACATGAAACAGCGCGGCGGTATAAGCACCTGCACCCAGGGCAAGAAACATAAACCCAAGCTGCGACACAGTTGAATAGGCCAGCACACCTTTGATATCATACTGAGTAATGGCAATAGTTGCTGCTACAATGGCGGTCAGTGCACCGATTACTGCGATAATCATCATCACTTCGGGGCTGATTACATACATCGATGACATTCGGGTAATCAGGTAAATACCGGAGGTAACCATGGTTGCCGCGTGGATGAGGGCAGACACCGGGGTTGGGCCGGCCATAGCATCAGGCAGCCATACAAACAGCGGAATCTGGGCACTTTTACCGGTGGCCCCGATAAACATCAGAAATGCAATCCAGAAAACAGCATCTCCTGAAAATGCCTCCAGGTTGTTTAAAATAACATCAAAATTGAGGCTGCCCACTGTTTGGAAAATCCAGAAAAGGGCGATCAGAAATGCAAAATCTCCAACTCTGTTATATAAAAATGCTTTTTTTGCAGCATCCGATTTCATCATATCGGTATACCAGTAACCAATCAGCAGATAGGAGCAGAGCCCCACGCCTTCCCAGCCGAGGAAAAGCAGCAGCAGGTTATCGGCCAGCACCAGGTTCAGCATTGCAAAGATAAACAGGTTCAGGTAGGCAAAATACTTCCAGAATCCCGGATCATCTGCCATATATCCAATCGAATAAAGATGAATTAATGAGCCTACACCTGTCACAACCAGGGCCATAATCAGCGATAGCTGATCCAATTGATAAGCAAAATCAACACTGAAACCGCCTACATCAAACCAGGTAAACAATTTGGCGTGAATAGCGCCCTCTCCGGAAAAATTCAGAAAAAAGTAGGCAGTAATTAAAAAAGGAATAAATACTGCTGCATTGGAAAGAATTCCGATGATGCTTTTCTGCTTTCGATACCCGTTAAACGACAGGCCTAAAATACCATTGATCAAAAAACCAAGAAGCGGTAAACCAATTATCAGACTTACAAGCGCTGTAGGTGATTCCATTAAACAGGTTAATTAGTTGGCACAAAAATTTACGTGCTGAATGACCAGCCACAATTTCAGGATGCAAAGATACAAAAATCTTCCCCAAGTTAAACTCAAAACAGTGGAAATCTGTTCGGCTTTAAAATTTTTTTGAAAGCAATTCATAAGTCAAAAGAAAGCACAACAATTTACTTTTGTCTGAAGAGCTTTTCCGGGTAAAATCTGTAAAAGCTTTAAAATCGGTAAAGTTTTATTGCAGAGAATAGCTCTTTTTTGATAATTTTGGGGCTGACATAAAAAAGTGGGCAAGAATACATATCTGCTAACTATCAATTAATGAATAAGCTCTCAATCTACAGTCTTAGCCTTTCCTTCATCTCGCTGATGATCTTCTGGATTATTATGAGCGGGCTTTTGACGTTTATCCACATTGGCTTTGGTGTGGTTACAGTGGCTTTGGTTATGTTTGTTAATTATCAATTAAAAACTCACCGCTTTTTCCATGATGACATGGATGATTTAAGTGAGCTGAGGATTACCAGGGCAGTATATTATGTAATGTGGATGGTCGTGCAAATTGTAGCTGCAGGTTTCCATGTGGCATACATTATTTTAAGCCCGTCGATGAAAATTCATACCACTATTTTGAAATTTAAAACCGACCTGCCGAGTGCCCATGCACGTATGATTCTCGGAAATTCGATTACACTTACCCCGGGCACACTTACAGTTGATATCGAAGGCGAACACTTTACCGTCCACTCGCTCGATGACAAATCCTGCGAAAGCCTTGTAAGTGATAAAATGCCCCGTGAAGTGCTGAAATTATTTCAAAAAGATGAGCGGCAGGTGATACATGAGATGCAAATAGTAAAAGTAACCGAACCCGGAAGTTGATGGAACATTTTTTTCTTTACAGCGCGGTTATTTTGACCATCATTATTGCAGTACCTCTTTACAGGGTTCTGAACGGGCCTACCCTATTCGACAGGCTGCTTGCAACCAATGCCATTGCTACCAAAACCATTGTATTAATAGCTTTGATCGGCTTCTTGTTTGACCGGATTGATATGTTTATTGACATCACTTTGGCATATGCCATACTTGGTTTTATCGGGTCCCTGATTATTGCCAAATTTGTTACAACCGAAAAAGTAGAGCCCGAATGACAGACATTCAATCCATCATAAGCATTGTCTTAGTTGTTATCGGCATATTTTTTATGTTTGTGGGAAGTGTGGGCATTATAAGGCTGCCGGATTTTTACGCCCGTACCCATTCAGTCAGTAAGAGCGATACCCTTGGAATTATTTTTGTGATTGTGGGTCTGGTAATCTACGAAGGTTTTACCCAGAGCAGCCTCAAACTTCTGTTGATTGTGCTGTTTATTGCTCTCTCTAACCCTGTTGGAACTCATGCACTTGCCAGAGCTGCTCTCAAAAGCGGGCTCAATCCGTTCTTCAGTGATGATGAATTAAAAAAGGAGAGTAAAAAATGATCTGGGAAGTTGAACTTATCATCCTCGTTTTTTTAGCACTCTCTGCCATTGTAGCGCTTGAAGTGAAAGATATGCTTGTGGCAGTTGTGATGATGACCATTTTCAGCTTTTTGATGGCACTGCTTTTTATTGCGATGGGCGCCATTGATGTAGGATTTACCGAAGCGGTTATCGGCGCCGGTGTAACCGGAATTTTGTTTGTTGTTGTTGTATTTCAAACCTCAAGAAAATCAAACGATTGAAGATATTTAAAATACTCATATTGGTTCTTTTTGCTGCCGTATTAATTTATGCAGCCTCCGATTTGCCTTATCGCGGCGACCCCGATAACCTGATGCATGCTGAACAGAGCATCACGGACACACGGGTTATGGGAAGCTATTTCATACAAAATGCTTACCGGGACGCCAGAACGCCCAATATGGTAACCGTGGTGCTTGGTGATTACAGAAGTATTGATACCTTCGGCGAGCAGATTGTGATTTATACCGCAGGCCTCATTGCTCTCCTGGTGCTAAGAAAAACCAAAAGGAGGAGAGTTGTATGAACAAACCTTTTCAAACCCCGATTGTGCTGCTTGGTGCACGTCTGCTCAGCCCCTATATCATGCTATTTGGCTGGTATGTCATCATTCACGGACATTACAGCCCGGGTGGTGGTTTCCAGGGGGGGGCATTGCTGGCAGCGTCAATACTGCTGATTCGCGTTGCCGGCGGGCGAAGGGTTGCCCAATTACAGATTAAGGAATTTGCAACTACACCGCTGGCTGTTGTCGGGGTTTCAATCTACTTTGCCGCCGGGCTGGTGGCGGTTGCCATGGGCGGGTATTTTCTCGATTACGGCATGCTGCCGATTCCCGGCATGGATCCCGCCTGGCTCAGGTACACCGGAATTTTAATAATTGAAGTAGGAATAGGCCTTGCCGTAATGGCCATCCTGGTAATGATTTACGACAACATGGTAAGAGGAGAAGATTATGGCTGATTTTTTTCTTGGGCATTATGCATACTGGTTTACAATTATCCTGCTGTGTATTGGCCTTTATGGAATTTTATTTAAGAAAAACCTGATCAAAAAAACTATAGGGCTGGCAATTCTTCAGATCTCTGTGGTGATGTACTTTGTTTCCGTTGCATCAAAATGGGATGCAACTGTTCCTGTGCTTGACCCCAACATCCCGGTTGACCAGGTTGCCAATTACCTGAACCCGCTTCCACACACTTTGATGCTTACCGCCATTGTTGTGGGGGTGGCTACCCTTGGAGTGGCATTCACTCTTTTAATTGCCGTTTACAACCGTTACGAAACACTCGACGAAGAAGAACTGATAGATAAAATTCAATGATTGAGTCGCATCTCCCGGCATATATCGCTTTAACTTTTTTGCTGTTTTCGGTGTTGATTCCCGCATTCGGAATCTGGAGAGATGAACTCTCTCAGCCACTTGCGGTTATTGGATCAGGCCTGGCTGCAGGTTTCTCTATTTATGGATTTTATAGCTACCTGCAGCTTGGAAGTATCCGGTATTTCTTTGGCGGATGGGAACCACCCATTGGCATCGAATTTGTTTACGATGGGCTGTCCGGATTTTTTGCGCTGGTTATAAACACCGTCGCATTTTTTGTAATCATCCATTCAAACAAAATTTCAAAAAGGGAATTTCCCGGCAAAGAGATGCCCTATTACGCCCTGGCCATGCTGATGATGCTTGGCTTTAACGGTATGGTGCTGACCGGCGATTTGTTTAATCTCTATGTATTCCTTGAAATTGCTTCACTTGCCGGATATGCAATTATTGCAATCGGAGACAGGCAGGCGCCTTATGCAGCTTTCAGATACCTGATCATCGGCACGGCCGGCGGAACGCTCTACCTGCTTGGAGTCGGTTTTTTATATACGGTGACCGGTACGCTGAATATCATTGATATGTCGGCTATGCTGCCTCAATTTGCCGGCAGCACCGCTGTGGTAGCCGCCCTCATCCTGATGATTGTCGGGATTGGCGTGAAAGCTGCCCTGTTTCCCATGCACGGATGGCTGCCCGACTCGTATACCTACGCATCGTCCAGTTCAACCGCACTGATTGCCCCCATCGGCACCAAGGTTGCGGCTTACATTTTATTCAGAATCATTCTGTGGTTATTTGGGGTTGAGCTGACCGATGCCGTGGTTCCGTTCACATACATTGTCGGGGTGCTGGCATGTATCGGGATTTTGTACGGATCAATCATGGCTATCGCCCAGTCCGAAATGAAACGGATGCTGGCTTACAGTTCGGTTTCTCAGATCGGGTACATCATCATGGGGCTGAGCCTGGCTAATCCCTGGGGATTTGCAGGTGCACTGCTGCATGTTTTGAATCATGCCATCATGAAAGCAGCACTATTTATGATCAGCGGACAAATCAGGTTTAAAGAAGGGCATTCAAGCGTCAACATGTTTGATGATACCTATCGAAAAAAATATCCCTGGACGATGGCTGCATTTACAGTAACGGCAATTTCCATGGTGGGGCTGCCTCCGCTTGCCGGCTTTTTCAGCAAGTGGTATCTCGCCCTGGGCACCATTGACAACAGCAACTGGCTGTTCCTGGCCGTCATTTTGATCAGCTCGCTGCTCAATGCCGTCTATTTTTTCCGGATACTTGAAAAGGTGTATATGATGAATCCGGACAAGGGGCAAAAAGAGGCCGCTGATGCCGAACGAGACGAGTTTAGCGGAAGCATGCTCTGGCCGACAAGCATTCTGGCATTCAGCCTCATCGTAATCGGCTTTGCCAATGCAATTATTGTAGGAGTTCTTTTAAATATTTTTCCGATGTAATCTCCCCTTGATGGGGTATGTGTTTAGTGGAATTAGAACCTTTGCCAAAGGCATCCCTTTAGGGCAAGCGTTCCCGGCGGCTGTCGGGGACTCTGGCAGGTTGTTTGTTTATCCCACCCCTTACAAGGGGCATTTACTTTATTGACAGATTTTAAAACTTAAATTAACCGATGGATCTTTCCCTCGTACCTTTACTGGCCGTTTTGGTTTCGCTTATTGCGGTTGTTCCGATACTGTTGAGCTCGGACAAGCCAAACCTGCGTGAAACATGGACCATTCTGGCAGCCTTTATCAAATTCGGGCTTGTACTTTTATTGGTGCCCGGTGCAATTGAAGGCAAATCCGTTGAGCTCCATCTTGTAGACCTGGCTCCCGGAATGCCACTGGCACTCAACGCCGATCCGCTTGGGGTATTTTTTGCCGTTATCGCTTCCGGTCTCTGGATATTTACATCCTTCTACTCCATCGGGTATGTGCGAGGAGCGGGTGAACACAAACAAACCCGCTATTTTGCCAGCTTTGCCGTCTGCCTGTCGGCAACCATCGGTATTGCATTTTCTGCCAACCTGCTCACTTTTGTTCTCTTTTATGAAATTCTAACCGTAGCCACCTATCCCCTTGTCATTCATAACGAAGGAAAGGAGGCAATCAATGCCGGGCGTAAATATCTCGCATTTACTTTGACCGCTGGCTTGCTCCTGGTAGCTGGTTCGGCGATGGTTTATATCTACACCGGGTCAATTGATTTTACACCGGGTGGGTTGTTCAGCGGAATTGAACTACCTCACACAGCCATGCTGGTGCTGTTTATTATCTTTTTGGGAGCAGTGGGTGTAAAGGCGGGCATCATGCCCATTCATAGCTGGCTGCCTGCTGCTATGGCCGCCCCCACTCCGGTAAGTGCACTGCTCCACGCCGTGGCCGTTGTAAAGTCGGGTGTATTTGCCGTGATACGTGTGGCCGGATATGTTTTCGGTACAGAAACGATGGGCAATTACGGGCTTGACGATATTTTAATTGTAATTGCCGGTGCCACCATCATCCTGGCATCGCTGATTGCCTTCGCGCAGGATAACTTGAAACAGCGGCTTGCCTACTCTACGGTCGGGCATTTATCATACATTGTGTTAGGAGTTGCACTGCTCACTCCTTTTGGAATGCAGGGCGGCATCATGCACATTGCTGCACACGCCACGCTGAAGATTACTCTCTTTTTCTGTGCCGGGGCCATTTATGTGAACCTGAAACGGAAAAATATCAGCCAGTTAAACGGTATTGCGAAATCCATGCCCTGGACAATGGCAGCATTTACGATTGGCTCAATGGGGCTGGCCGGCATTCCGCCCATTAACGGTTTTTTCAGTAAATGGACGCTTGCATTGGGTTCATTAGACGGAGATATGGTCATTCCCGTCATAGTATTGGTTGTGAGCGGCCTGCTGAATGTGGGATACTTTTTCCCGATCATTTACAGGGCCTATTTTAAACCGCCGGAAGGGCTTGAAGGGTATGGAGAAGCTTCTCCGCTGATGGTGGTTCCCATTATGGTAACGGCCATTTTATCTGTACTGTTTGGGTTTTTCCCGAACCTCTTTTTCGGGCTGTACGACCTGGCCGTAAACATCAGTTTGTCACTTTTTTAACTATCAGACTCCATGAAGAACTTTCACTGGATCATATTAGGCATCATTTTCATCATTACGCTGGTACTTGAATTTACCGTACTGGCCGATTACGACAGCCACTGGTGGAATGCCATCCCCGCTTTTTATGCCATTTTCGGTTTTGTGATGTGTTATGCCCTTGTTTATTCGGCCAAGTTTATTGCAAAAAAAATTGTGAACAGAGACATCAACTATTATGATTGAGATTCTCGCCATACCGGGTGTAATATTGTTAATCGGGGCAGCGCTGCTCTCTTTCTTTTCTGAAAAACTGCGCCCCGTTCTGTTTCTGGTATTTCCGCTGATTGCAGCCGCGGTGATCATCCTGCGCCCGGAAGGCTACAGTGTAACCAGCCAGTTGCTGCACTACGATCTCGTACTAATGCAAACCGATGCCCTCAGCAATCTCTTCGGAATCGTCTTTGCACTTGGGGCTTTTGTTGCCGGTGTGTACGCATTTCATATGAAAGAACTGGGGCAGCAGATCTGTGCTCTCGGATATGCCGGTGGTGCATTGGGAGTAACGTATGCCGGAGATCTTCTCACCCTGATTATTTTCTGGGAAATTATGGCAGTGGCTTCCACATGGCTGATCTGGGCACAGCGTACTCCCGCAACAGATGCTGCCGGAATGCGCTACCTGATTTATCACATTCTCGGAGGAGGGCTCCTTTTTGCCGGAATTCTCTGGCACTCGGTCGTAACCGGCTCAATCGCTATTGAAACCATTCCGATGGAATACACGCCGGCCAATGTTCTGATGCTTCTGGGAATTGCCGTCAACGCAGCTGTAATTCCGTTGCACACCTGGCTGTCTGATGCTTATCCAAAAGCCACACTCACCGGCACCATTTTTATGAGCATCTTTACCACCAAAACGGCCGTTTACGTTCTCATCCGGATGTATTCGGGCTGGGAAATGCTCGTATTTTTCGGTGCGGCAATGGCCATCTACGGAATTTATTACGCGGTAATCTGCAAAGACATGCGCGAAATTCTCTCCTATCACATCATCAGCCAGGTTGGCTATATGGTGGCGGCGATCGGTGTGGGAAGTGAGCTTGCCGTAAATGGTGCAGCAGCACATGCATACAACAATATTCTCTATAAATCTTTGATGTTCATGGCTGTAAGCGCCGTAATGTATTCAGCCGGAACCAGTAAAATGTTCCACCTTGGCGGGCTCTACAAAAAAATGCCCTGGGTTCTCGGGCTTTATGTGGTTGGCGGGCTTTCCATCTCCGGTATTCCCTTGTTCGCCGGATTTGTCAGCAAAGGAATGGTGATTGATGCGGCCGGTTATGGTGGTTACGAAACCATCATGCTGGTTCTTCTGGTTGCTTCGGTGGGTACATGGCTCAGTGTCGGCCTCAAGCTTCCCTACTTCACCTGGTTCGACAAACAGGATTATGAGGGCGAATTAAAACCTATTCCTGTGAACATGTATATCGCGATGGGAATTCTTGCCTTTGCATGTATTTTCTATGGCATCTTCCCGAATGCACTTTATACTTTCCTGCCGCATGAAACCGGTTATGAGCCCTACACGGTGTATCACCTGGTTGAAATCACTCAAATTGCACTGTTAACTTTTGTGGGATTCTGGCTGCTCAGAAAAAAGCTGGCGCCCGAACTCACGACGGTTCTCGACCTGGACTGGTTCTATCGCAAAGCCGCCCCTGCCACTCGCCTGGTTTTCGTTGAAAAAGTAGATACTTTCTATGCACATGTTGAAGACGGCATCCAGGCATCGGCCCGCTATCTTGCCGATAAGTTTCAAAACCCGATGCGATGGCTCAATCCATTTACAGACGAAAAAAATGAAGCCTCAAGCTACAGCCCGGCTATGGAAGTGGTGATGAGCTTTATACTGCTCTGTTTCCTGGTTTTTGCCATAATCTACTTTTTATAAAACAAAGAGATTAGGCGCTTAAAGCGCCGTGAATACCAACATGTTTTCGATATATAGTTGACAGTTGATAATTTGATCAACTGTCAACTGCCTTTTGTTAACTTTACCCATTATCTATTCAGATCAGCTCTTTCCTTTTTCCAACTTTTTTAGTTACTTAGATGCGTACCTGAGAATTACGGCAGCCTTACCGCCGTATGATGATTAGTGATTGCAAAATGGACAAAATTTAAGAAGAGAGCAGTTTGCGATAATAAATCCTGTCCATTAAAGCATTTCATCTAAATGATATGAAATCTTGCCCGAGCAGATGAAGCCTGTCCGCTCTTAGAACCGATTACCTTCTGTTAACTACGGAGAAAAAATCCATGAAATTTGAGGGACATCGCATTTGGATTGCGCTTTTATTAGCCGTTTTGATCGTAAGTGGATATTTTTTCTATACCTTTCGATCAAATCAGGCACAACTGCATGACCAGAGTATCCGGAGTCTTAGTATTACCCAATCCAACCTGAAGAATAGTTGGGAGGCCTATAAAATGCGCTGCAGAATACCTCCAGATGTCGGTGGAATAGAGGAAACAAACATTTCAGAAACTGACAGTTTGAAAAAAGTACTGAACATCTTGCTCAGTTCTATGCCCCCCAGCGATTTTTTCGATATAACCATTATTACCGACTCTTCCGGGCAGGTGCTGGTTACCAAACCTGAAGCAATTATTGACAGGATGCCGGTAGGCGAGAACATTCAAACAGAAGAAATAAAACTCGGCATTATAGACTCTGAACTAACTATTTCAGGTGACAATTACCAAATATTCCAGGTGCCCATACACTTGCAATGGGACCAACAAAATTGCCTCTGGAGATCTGAAAACCAAGATTCAGAAAATGCAAACCAGGACATAGAATCTGAAAACCTGAATTCGGAAACTGAAAATCAGAACTCAGAACCTGATAACCTAAAATCTGAATCTGAAAAAATCATTCTTTACGGTGCCCTTAGTCAGGAAAATTTTAACCAGGTTCGCTGGCGTATTCCGTTTATAGCCATTTATTTTCTGCTAAGCCTCGTAATTTTAATTATTGCCTCTTACCCTGTAATTCGAATTTTGGGAATGGGACGAGGCGATAGAATGACAGGTTCACAGGTATATCAGACAGGGCTCTCCCTTATTCTCCTTTCGCTATTTATAGGATTTTCTATCTCTTACTTTGCCAGCAGGCATGAAATCAAAAATAATCAGAGTGATTATGTGCAGAGCCTCATTAATAATGTTGAGAAAATGCAGAAAGCTCAACTTTCAAAGTACATAATGTTATTGGATTTATTCATCAAAGTAGGAGGTGAACCTGTAAATAAATCTAATATACAATATAATGAAACGATTGTAAGTGATATTGAGGGAAATATCCAACACTTGTGGCTTAGTTCAGATAAAAAAGCGATTGAAGATACTTTAATAAATGATTTACCTGATTTAGCCACTCGGCATTATATAAAACGAGCTGTTGATGATAATTTTTATCATGGATCTCATTACTCATATAATCGGGGAAAATTCGAAAATGTAATCAGCAAGAAAAAGGTTTATTCAAACGAAAGAGACCACTCATATGAATTGATTCATGCAATAACTTTCAACAACGAAATTTATGATGCAGTAGATACCTTATATACGAATCCAATTGGCCTGAAATATCTCATCATCAATGAAATCGGCGAGGTATATTATCGGCCGCCTTCGGTGAATACGGCTATTTTTAACCTGAGAGAGGCAATACATCCTCGTCAATGGGATGAGGTTCTGGTATTGATGCAGAATAACGATTCTACGGAAACACCATTGCAAATTAATATCTATTTTGAAGGCCAGCGTTTTAATGCCTTTCTGCAAAAAATGTCTACAGAACCACTCAATCTGAAAGAATCCTCCTGGATTCTCGTGTTCGACGATCCCAATCTGCTGGCATTTCGCAGTTACTCGGCATTTATGTATTCGGCTGTCGGTTATTTATTCCTGCTGATTATTTTCCTTGCCATTGGCCTGATATCGTATGCGATCAGGCCGGAGGTCTATTATCTCTCATTCCGCAGGTTTAATCAATATTTTTTCAGGCCGTCTTTTAAGAAGCGCAAAGAGAATGTAATCCTATGTTTGATCATATCTACGCATATCCTCTTTTTTATCATCATTTTAAATTGTATAGATATTCATCACATTTGGCTGCTTTTACTTCTTTTTGGGTTAACCGTTCCATTTATCATACTATCGCGGCACCTCCTGCTGTCTGATTTTCTTCAAAAACTAACAACAGCATCATCCTGGAAATTTCCACTGTCGGTATTCGCTGTTATTCTGCTGATCCTTTATTTCCTTTATCACTTGCCGGTTATCGAATTTCACTACTTATTGATTTTATTATTTCTGTTAGGAATTCAAGCCGGATGGATAATATTTATCATATGGGCATTCAATAACTATCCGTTTCAGATTCAAAAAAAATTAAAAAAAATACTCTGGCTCCGTGGCATATCAAACTTTATAAAGGCGTTTGTTCGAAACCCGAATCAAATGTTTTCTTTTACATTTGCAATTTGGGCGCTGCTGATCGGAATGATTGCGGGTTATGCCATTCATCACTCCGCATTCCATTATGAAGACAAACTCTGGGAGCTTGCAGTTGAACACAAGACCGGAGAACCACACCTTCACGAAGACAATAAAAACCATGTGGAACATTCTTCCAGAAGTACCAATCATGATCACAACGGCCATTTTCATACGGCAAGTTTAAATCCCTTTTTAAATCACTTTGAGTATTGGCGAAGGCAATGGCTCTTTAATTATACGGGTATAGATTATCCGGTCATCAACCGTTATATCTATGCCGGAAGATCCCAAATTATGGATGCCTTTGATCACGATCATACTGAAGAAAATGATCATTCTCACCAAGTTCACCATTCAAAAGAACCACTAACTTTATTTCTGATCGTTCTTTCATTTCTTGCTGGTTTTATGCTGCTCTATTATCTCGTAAAAATCCTCTCAAAACGCATTTTCCTGACTGAATACTGGAAATTTTTGCCCGATCCGGCACCTGCTCCAAAAATCAAAAACTATACCTATATACTGACCCCTGATCCCGAAAATGCGCTGAGGGAACTCCAATCCGGGTTTTTAAAGAATAAAAAATACAAAATACTCAATCTCGCCGGACGGTCGGAACGGGAAAAATTGCGACGGACTGAAGCATCCGGCAGTATTCCATTTGGCATCCTGTTGAAAGACACCGACGGAATTGCATTACTGAATGCAGACCGTGCACTCCGCTCTTCAGATGACATCGAAAATCTCACAGATCTTATTACAATCTTCAAACAAAAGGAAAAATTTGTTCTGATGACCGGATCAAAAAGCATGAAAGACCTGCAGGAATCCGTGCTTTCCGACAAGGATCCCGAGCGGGACCATGCACTGCTGAACTGGATGGATGTAACAGGATCGTTTTTTTCAAGCCTCATACCCGTCGGTTACGGGCTTAAACCACCTGAGCCCGGCAAAGAATCATCCGGCAACAAATATGTCGAAAAGCTGAGAAGAGAAATTTTGTACGGCCCTCACACAAAAGCACTTTCCTATCTTGTAAAACTCGCTGATAATGAAGCAAAATCCGGAAAATTTGGCAAAAAAGAGTACCAGAGATGCATCCTGAATATTCAAAGGCACAACAAATCGTATTATCAGAATTTATGGGATCAGCTCACATTCCGTGAAAAACAGATGGTGAATAACTATGCAAATGAAGGATTTGTAAACTACTCCAATATCGGTGTGGTAACAGAATTACTCCAAAAGGGCATTTTCAGATATGACGACCGGCACGAAGACATCAGGCTTTTTAACATAAGCTTCTGCAATTTTGCAACTCAGGCCGTAACCGGTCAGCTTGCCAAAGAATTTAAAAAAGATAAAAAACTGCACGGAAATGTAAGCCATTTAAGAAATGCTATTCTTACAATTTTTTTCCTTACCATTCTCGGTATTGCCATTATCAGGCCAGAACTACCCCAGCAATATATTGGTGCCATCAGCGGCGGTCTTGCCCTCATCAGCTCTCTTGCATCGGTTGCCGGTAAACTCCCTTGGAACATTCCCATTCTCGAAAAGTAACCGATCTCTGCATTTGATTAATCTGATAACGATATAATTTTCAAAAACTTTAAATATTTTAAAATTAGTATATTTTTAACAACTTAAGCGATCCGTCTTTATTCATTTAAGAAATTAATATGGACAAAGTTAAAGCACTCATCAGGAGCAGCCCTATCGTAATTGCCCTGATTTACATTGTTGTGGGTTTTCTTTGGATACAGTTCTCGGATCAGTGGGTGCTTGCCATGTTTGATGATCCGGAATCCATTACACGTGTGCAATCACTAAAAGGATGGTTTTTTGTGGCAGCCAGCGGCTTCATCATTTTTCTGCTGGTAAGTCAAAACAACAGAATGCTCGGAAATGTGATACGCAGCCTCGACCGCACCAATAAAAAATTTGAGTCAACTATTGAAAATGCCCCTGTTGGAATTGCTCATCACAAAATCAATGAAAAGTGGCTCGAAGTAAATCAATCGTTTTGTAATCTGTTTGGATATGAACGAGATGAACTCCTGAAACTCGGTTTTGATGATATTGTCCATCCCGACGATCTTGAGAAATGCCGTGAATTGGATAAAAAACTGGTTTCAGGAAAAATTCAATATTACGAATTTGAAATAAAGTATATCCGAAAGGATGGAAGTATATTTCCGGGTTTTCTCAGAAAAGCCTTCGTAAATGACAATAATGGAAGCTCGCCGTATATCATCGCAATTCTTGAAGATATTTCAAGCCAAAAAAATCACGCAAAGCAAATTCGCAAATCACTCCGCGATAAGGAAATACTATTGTCCGAAGTTCATCACCGGGTAAAAAACAACCTGGCTTTAATCTCAGCCCTGTTGAATCTCCAGGATATGCATTTTGAAAATAAAGAGCTGAATTCAATTCTGTCTGAAAACAAAATCCGAATCAAATGCCTTGCCTTGATTCATGAAACTTTTTCTCAAAATGAAAACTCTGCCGATATTAATTTTCGGAAATTTTTAAATGAGCTGTCAGATTATTTACTATCAGAACTGGCCGCGAGCAAAGAAAAAGTAACCCTCAAAAAAAATATTCAACCACTCAACCTCAATATAAATATCGCCATTCCTGTCAGTTTGATATATACCGAACTGATGATTAAAAACCTTTCTGATACTAAGCTAAAGGGTAATACAGAAATTTCTATTTCGGCAGTAGAAGAAAATGAAATTATTTCGCTTGTGTTGAAGATACCCGTAAATCAAAACTTTGAAGATTCTCAGATTCTGGACCCAGAAAATCTAAGCTCTATAATTATCAACACACTGGCAGCCCAAATTGAAGGCAGTTTCAAGGCTAAAAGTGTAAACAGCATCCTTTCTTATTCACTCACATTTTCAAAGAAAGAACTTCGGGGAGGAGCAAGCCATCTTACTAATCAGGATATTTTTACGATGTGAGAAATAATTTTCGCAGGCAGTACATTATCCCGAAAATACCGTGTAAAGCATATTGGCACAAAGCATCAAAAGCAAAACGGCAAATAGCTTTTTCAGAGCATCAACCGGAAGTTTGTGAGCCAGCTTTGCACCAAGCGGAGCTGTAACTGTACTGACAATTGTGATGGCTATTACCGCAGGAATATAGATAAAACCGAGTGTGAATTCGGGAAGTGTATCAACAGATAAGCCTCCTGTGATATACCCGAGAGAACCGGCAACCGAAATCGGAAATCCAACGGCTGCCGACGTTCCGATGGCATTCTGGATTTTTACATTGCACCAATTTAAAAACGGAACCGTGAGCGATCCACCCCCGATGGCCACCAGCGCCGAAATGCCCCCTATTCCTGCTCCGGCCGCAGAAAGTCCCAGTGTACCCGGAAGTTTTCTTGACGGCTGCGGCTTGAAATTCTTAAACATCCGGAAAGAAACATACAGCATGAACAGGACAAAAAATATGGCCAGCGGCTGCGATGGAATATAGGCAGCGATAAAAGCCACGCTGAATGTACCCAGAATAATTCCCGGAGAAATTCGCAATACCACCGGCCAGAGAACCCCGCCGTGCTGATGATGCGCACGCAAACTTGCCAAAGATGTGAACATGATGGCGGCCATGGAAGTAGCCAGTGCCAAATGTACAATGTGATCAGCCGGAAAGCCCTGAATCACAAAAAATGTAGTAAGTACAGGCACCATTATCCCGCCGCCGCCAATACCGAACAGTCCGGCTAAAAAACCCACTGCAGAACCCAGGGCGATGTAAGCTAAAATCCATTCAAATTCAATCAAACCCGGTTTATTTTAATTGCTGTTTGGCAGACGATTTCATATTTGGCCTTCTTTTCCCAAAAAGATACTTACAAATTATTTATCATATAAAAATAACTGAAACTGACATCGATGTTTGATCATACTCATTAAATCGGCGTTTCAGGGCAAATAAAATTAAAGTTCTACCGAAAATTTTGTGGGTAATAGGCGATATCACTAAATCATGGTTGCTGTTAATTGACAGCAGGCAGTTGCAGTTGGCAACTCATTTGGATAAATATGGACGGTAAATGATCTTTCAATACAAATAAAAACAGATGTTAAAACTTAAATAAACCAAATTATAAAGTTTTCAACTGTCTACTGTCAACTCAAAAACACCTTCTTAAAAATCTCACCCTGCTACCCACAGTTTTTTTCGGTAAATCCAAGTTTAATAAAATTCACTCCGGCATAACAATCATGGTAATCATTTTAATGGGCGTTTCTGGCTGCGGAAAAACCACCGTTGGCGAGCTGCTCGCGGAAAAATTAGACCTGCCTTTTTACGATGCAGATGACTTTCACCCCGACGTTAATGTAAAAAAAATGCGTTCCGGAATTCCGCTGAATGATGACGACCGAAAACCCTGGCTCGAAGAGTTGTCACGGCAGATCAAACACTGGAATAAAAAAGACGGAGCCGTACTTGCATGTTCAGCACTCAAAAAAAAATACCGGGATATTCTCAGAGCGGATTCGGCACGTAATGAAGTTCAATTTGTTTACCTGAAAGGTTCGAAAGAATTAATTCTAAACAGACTCGAAGAGCGAAGCGGCCACTATATGCCCCCCGGCCTGCTCGATTCTCAATTTTCCGCACTCGAAGAACCCGAAAATGCAATCGTCATTTCGATTAATCAATCACCGGAAAAAATCACTGAAAGCATTATTGACCGACTGGATTTGTGATCCATTATCCGCGCCCCTCTGCGCTCAATCTCCACAGAAATATCTGAAAAACACCATCAGAAATTCATGATATTTTTCTGAATAAGGGAATAAATAGGTCAATTATTTCATCTAAACCTATGGTCAAATTTTGGGTATAAATAATTATTTAAAAATTCATTTTTGGTTAAAATTTCAATTCTAAATTGAAGTAAAACTACTATGCAAATGATAATGCAAGTAATATTTAATCAACTAAATAGCCTGAAAAATGAATATACTCACTATCTACCAAAAGGGCGCCTCTCTTGTTTTTGCTTTAATCGTTCTTTTCACTTATCCCCTTAATGCACAAAACCAGCTTGAGGATGCTATCAGACAGCTATCCGCCGATAATGTATCAGGATATATGCAGCCATTTTTAAATGGTTTTTCCGGGAATATGAACTCTGGATTTTCGGGTTCAGCAAAAATTGATGATAAATTCACAATCAGGATCGATGCTATTGGTATGGCCACTATGATCGGATCTTCTGAGGAAGTATACAATGCCGTTCCGCCTTCTCCGTTTGCGCAGCAACCCGTAAGAACGGCTACTGTTTTTGGAGACCAGGGGGCGGTTGTACAGGGGCCAGAAGGGCTGAGTTATAAATTCCAGAACGGACAACTGGATATGGATTACTTTCCGCTGGTTGCTCCTCAACTGACCATCGGAAATTTCTACAACACACAATTAATCTTCCGGTTTTTCACGTATTCAGGCGATTCCGATGTACCGGATATCGACATGATAGGACTCGGCCTGAGGCATGGCCTGAACCAATATTTTGGAGAGCTTCCGGTTGATATTGCCGCCGGGGTGTTTTTTCAATCCTTTAAGATCGGGGATATCATCAATACCAATTTTTTCTCCGTAAATGGCATGGCCAGCAAAGAGTTCAGTCTGCTAACCCTATACGGCGGATTGCAATTTGAGTATTCGAACATGAATCTGAACTACACGCTATCGAGCTCCTCTGGTGATCAAGAATCAGAAGTTGATCTCAGTTTCAGCTCAGATAATTATATACGTGCTATGGCCGGCCTGAATCTTAACCTGGGTGTTGTACACATTCGAACTGATTTCAACCTTGGAAAAGTCTCTGTTTTGAGCGCATCTATCGGTTTTGGAATCTGATCAAATTAAAAATCACAAAACTGAAAAAATATTAATCCAATCCTTAAATCATGAAAAATCAAAGAAAAACTCTACTTGGCCTTTTGGCAGTCGCCCTGCTATATGTTTCGTGTGATGATATGCTGCGGGACAACCTGGTGATGCTCGATGCCGTATCCTCATTCACCTATTCTATTGATACAGGCGACAATAATTACTCTGAAACAGAAAGAGTGAACCTGCAAAGTGTGATTGATGATATTGATGGTGATGTGGAAGATGTCAGTTTTTTCAATATCACGATGCTTGTTAGCGATATTTACGACAGTTCTCCCGAAACTTCTTTCTCGGGGCAGCTTACAGCAAGGCAATCCGGAACGAACCAAAGCCAGGCCATTGTAAACTTCAATAACATCAAATTTGAGGATTTCTTCACCGAGCAATCCATTTTTTCTGATGATATTGAGGGGATTTCAGTGGTGTCAGATGGTATATCAACCCTTGTTGATTATTATAACCAAAAACCTGCTCCCGTGGTTGATTTTACCGTTGCAGGAACGGTGAACAGGGCCGGCGGCGAAGACCGTGTAGCCTTCGATTTCGAAGTGAGACTTTACGTCCAGGTTGCAACAGATCCGTAAGTACCGGCACAAAACTTAGTTAACTGAAGTTACGCATTGATCATGCCGTTAGACTGGCATATTTCTGTGGTGTTGTGGATAACTTGCTCATACTGTTTAGGGCATGGCGAGTCGCTTCCA
>SL_3KL_010_SEDDRAFT_10000112_pt1 | contig 52598 bp, 45 predicted proteins | sample SodLakKL_010_SED_2_FD_10381 | JGI IMG/M metagenome (IMG submission 10381)
TTTCCCGCCAGTGGAGCCATGACGCGCACGAAGAGCAGGCAAATTTTAAGCTAAATTGTCAGGCCAGGCTGTGGGAGTGTGTCGGGGAACTGGACTGCTTCAATGCTTGGTTTTTTGAAGAAAGAAAAGGGAAAGTGAGCAAAGAGAGGGTCTATTGGTCTAACCTTTATGGGGTATGGGGCACCGCTGCATTCTTGCTGCGCTTGTCCAATTTCCCGGGCGCTTGCACCTTCATGCCATGAGCGAGGAGGGTCTTTTTCATGTCCATTGCCAGTTTCCAGGCTTGGGGCGTGTCCCCGTGGATGCAGAGTGTGTCGGCCTCCACCGAAAGGGTGCTTCCATCCAGGGTGGGGAGAGTGCTCTCGGTGACCAGCTGGAGAACGCGGGAACAGACCGTCTGCCGTTCATGAATGACTGCACCCTGAAGACCTCTCGGTGCCAGAGAACCGTTTTTGAGGTAGGCGCGGTCGGGGAAGGCTTCACCGATCACCCGAACACCCGCCTCCCTGGCCATTGCCGCACACAATGACCCCGAAAGCATGTACAGGAACAGGCGGGGATCATATGCGCGAATGGCGCCGATGAGTTCCCGTGCGGCCTCTGCATTTTGAGCCACGTGGTTGTAAAGGGCTCCGTGGGGCTTCACGTAACTGAGGGAAAGGCCTGCTGCTCGAACAAAAGCATCCAGGGCTCCCATTTGATAGAGCACGTAAGCTTCTATTTCCCCCTTGAACGTGTGCAGCATGCGGCGTCCAAAGCCCATGAGGTCCGGGTACCCGGGATGTGCTCCAATGCTGACTCCATGTTCTTTTGCCAGCTGAACGGTTTTTCGCATCACGAGGGGATCGCCACCGTGAAAGCCGCACGCAATGCTTGCCGACGTGATGTGAGGCATGATTCTGGCGTCTTCTCCCAGGGAGTAGGGGCCATGGCTTTCCCCCATGTCGCAGTTGAGGTCTATGGATTTTGGGACATGAGCCCCTTTCACTTCCTTCATGCTTCGGCCTTTTCGTCCCCCGCCAGGAACCTTCGTATGGCAAATTCCTTGTGAAGGTAGATCTCTCGGGCATCATGGAAGCTGATGACTTTGAAGGTGATCCTCGCACCAGGCAAGGCCTGGGCGATGAGGGGAATGTCAGCGGCGATGACGTTGGCAATCTTGGCATAGCCTCCCGTTGTGGGGCGGTCTGCAAGAAGGATGAGGGGCTGACCGTTGCCGGGAACCTGTATGGCCCCCATTGCCACTCCATCGGACAGGATGTCCGGCGCTCTCTGGTGCTCAATGGGTGGCCCCGCAAGTCTGCAGCCCATTCGATCCGCACGGTCGGTCAAAGAAAAGGCGCTGGTGATGAAGGTTTCAATGCCCCTTTGTGAAAAAGCGCTGTCCTGGGGCCCGAGAATGACCCTCAGTTGAGGGTTGGGGGAGTAGGGGGGAATGAGATGCCTGGGATAGCGGGCAGGAAGGGGTTCGGTGGCTTCGGGACCCGTGTGAAGGACGTCCCCGGCCTTCAGGGCTCGCCCTTCAAAACCTCCGAATTTTCCTCGAAGGTAGGTGGAACGGCTGTTCAAAACCAGTGGTACGCGAATGCCTCCACCCAGCACCAGGTAATGGCGGAACCCCAGTTCGGTCTGCAGCAGCTGAATGGTTTGCCCTCTCCTGGCCTTCAGGGCCCTCCATGTGGGGATGGGAGTCCGGTTCAGAAAAACACTGCTGTTGGAGCCTGTCACAGCGAAAGTCGTGTCTCTGAGAAATTGGGCGCGAAACCTTCCCAGAGTGATCTCAAGAGAAGCATCGAAAGGGTCGTTTCCCACCAGGAGATTCCCGATTCGAAGCGCATAGAGGTCTGCGGCTCCCGAAACGGGAACGCCCAGGTGTTGATAACCAGGCCGCCCTCTGTCCTGAACTGTGGCGAGGGGGCCGGGTTCGATGATTTCAAGTGAGGGAATATTCATCTTTATTGATGGGCCTGAATCGAATCTTCATTCCCGCCCGAAGCAGCGTGGGAGGATCATCATGGGGATCAAAAAATTTCAGGGGTGACCGGCCTATGATTTGCCAGCCCCCTGGACTTTCAACGGAATAGATTCCTGTCTGCTGATCGGCAATGCCCACACTGCCTGCCGGCACACGGATGCGCGGGGTGTCCCGGCGGGGAGTGAAAAGCCTGGAATCCAGGCTCCCCAAATAGGGGAAGCCGGGAGTGAAGCCGATCATGAAGACATGGTAAAGGGCGGCGCAGTGAATCCCGATCACTTCTTTGATCGTCAGTCCATTGTGCGAGGCCACAAAAGGCAGGTCGGGACCAAACTCACCCCCATAGCAGACGGGAATTTCCACGGTGCGGTCTTCCGGTTCATCGTCCCCTTCATGTCTCAACATGTCTTCCAGGTGCAGGACCAGCTTTTCAAAGGAGCACTCCCAGGGATCGTACTGAATAAAAAGGGACCGGTATGTGGGATTTATGGACAGCACTCCATGGAGAGGATTTTCTCGCATTTTCCCAAATAACCGCCGGACTCTCCTGTTGGTTTCCAGATCGATGGTGTCCCCCAGTTCAACGCTCAGGGCTGTTTCTCCGCAATGATTGAAACGGGGCGCAGTTCCAAAGGGTTTTGTAACGATTTCAGTCATCAGGTGGTTCCGGAACCCTGAGAGATGGACTTTTGAAGACCAGGCATTGCTGATCAAAGGGCTGTGAAGAAATTCTTATAACGCTTGCTCGCGCCATGCAAAAAAATTCCTGGCTCGAAAACAAGGTGCCAGGTGAAATTCTATGCCATAAGCAAATGACCATTTCAACCGCGGTGCCGGGAAAGCAGGCTCAAAGACAGCCCGGGCACTGGGGAGAGCACAAAAACAAGGGCCTGTGGCCAAACTTTTCTCAAAAGGACGTAAAAATAAAAATTAAGCTTCGCAGAATCTGGAAAAAGAGTCAATATGGCCCCTGAAGTTCTCGCATGAAGGCAGGAATGGCCTTGTGCCATGCAAAAATACCATATGAAGAGCTTTGGTGACAGGGCTGGAAAATGCTGGCCCATTGGGAGCTGGTTTCCCCAAAAAGCGGGTTGCCCTTCAAAATTTCACCTGTTAATGGATAACGCTGCGTGAGGATGATTTTTGTTCACAACCGGTCATCATGCGTGAAGAAGTTTTATGAAGAGCCGGAGTGCCCTGCAAACATGTCTTTTCGAGCCGATGATGCCTTGTTTTTGGACTGGCATTCAAATTCCAAATGCCTCAGCTCGCCCCTGAAGACGTGTGGCGAGCGGGCCCTCTGTCATCCTCGGAATGTATCTGTTATGAAATGGAGAATGGAATGACAGCAATGTTGACGGAGCAACAGTTCGATCGGATTTTTTCGAACCACTCTCCAACCCGGGACAGCCTGATTCCCATCCTGCAGGATGTTCAGGATACCATGGAATATCTTTCTCCTGAGGCCCTTGAAGCCGTGGCCCGCTACCTGAACCTCTCAGAGAATGATGTCTATGGGGTGGCCACTTTCTATGCGCAGTTCCGCTTTCATCCTCCGGGCAGGCATCGCCTCAAGGTTTGCCTGGGCACCGCCTGTCACGTGCGCGGCAGCGGCCTGATCCTGGAAGGAGTCAGCCGCAGGCTTGGAGTTGTGCCGGGGGAGACGACGGAAGATGGAAGCTTCACCCTGGAACGCGTGGCCTGTTTCGGGTCCTGCGCTTTGGCGCCCGTTGTGGTTTTGGATGACAAGGTCTATGGTCGGATGACCACCAGGAAGACCCAAAAAATTATCGAGGACACGGAATGAGTTTCAAGAAAATCCAAGAGCAGGCAAATCTGGAGTGGGAACAATTCACTCGCTCAAAGCCTCTTCGCGTCTTGATTGGCTCCGCCACGTGCGGCCGTGCTGCGGGGTCTATGGAAGTCATGCAAGCCTTTGAGGATGAATTGAACAAGCGATCCCTGACGGCCCAGACAGGGGTCCACGAGGTGGGGTGCTTGGGCATGTGCTATGCGGAGGTTCTTGTGGAGCTCACGGGTGCCGATGGTCGGCGGGTGCTTTATGAAGGCGTGGGCCCCGGGTTTGTGCCGACTCTGGTGGAGTCTCATCTGGTTGAAGGGAACCCCTTGCTCGACAAAGCCATGGCCGTGATGGAAGGGGAGGATCTGGAGGGAGTCGCACACTTTTCCCAGCTGCCCAACATTCAGCATCAGGTTCGAGTGGTCATGCGCAACTGTGGTGTGATCGATCCCGCCAGAGTGAATCATTACATTGCTCGAGGGGGTTACTCGGGAATGCACCGGGCCTTGAGCATGACGCCGGACCAGGTGGTCTCTGAAATGACCGCATCGGGACTTCGCGGGCGGGGTGGGGCCGGGTTTCCCACGGGTGTCAAATGGGGTTTTGCCCGAAAGTCGCCCGGTGACGTGAAGTACGTCATCTGCAATGCGGACGAGGGGGATCCGGGAGCTTTCATGGACCGTTCCGTTCTGGAAGGGGATCCTCATGCGGTTTTGGAGGGCCTTCTCATTGCGGGCTATGCCATCGGCGCATCCCAGGGCTACGTCTATTGCCGTGCCGAGTATCCTCTGGCCATTGAACGGCTGGAGGAAGCCATTGAGCAAATGAGGGAAAAAGGCTTCCTGGGTGAAAGGGTCATGGATTCTTCTTTCTCCTTTGATATAAAAATCAAGAAGGGAGCTGGAGCGTTTGTGTGCGGGGAGGAAACCTCCCTCATGCAGAGCATTGAAGGAAAGCGGGGCATGCCGCGATCAAGACCCCCCTTTCCCGCCGTGTCCGGTCTCTTTGGCAGGCCCACCAACATCAACAATGTGGAAACTCTCGCATCCGTTTCGGCCATCATGGAAAAGGGCGCCCAGTGGTACCAGGGGTTCGGCACCGAGAAAAGCAGGGGGACCAAGACCTTCGCCCTGGCCGGGAAGATCAACCGAACAGGTCTCATTGAAGTGCCCATGGGCATTCCCTTGAGGACCATCATTGAAGACATCGGGGGAGGAGTGCCGGGAGGCAAGAAATTCAAGGCCGTCCAGACAGGAGGCCCCTCCGGTGGATGTGTTCCCGCTCAATTCATGGACCTCCCCGTGGATTACGAGCACCTGGCGGAAGTGGGGTCCATCATGGGGTCGGGAGGCATGATCGTCATCGATGAAGAGTCCTGCATGGTGGATGTGGCCCGCTATTTTCTCACTTTCACCGAAAACGAATCTTGCGGAAAATGTGTTCCTTGCCGCATGGGAACCCAGCACCTCTTGAAAACTCTCACAGACATCACCGAGGGGTGCGCCACCCCCGAGCAGATCGGCACCATGCGCAAGGTCGGTGACTCCATGAAGAAGGCATCCTTGTGCGGCCTTGGCCAGACCGCCCCCAACCCCGTCCTCACCACTCTTCGCTATTTTGAAGATGAATACCGGGCGCACATGGAGGACAGGAAGTGTCCTGCGGGAGTTTGCCGTGCACTGATCACTTTCCACATCGATCCCGACACCTGCACGGGTTGCATGGCATGTGCGTCAGCGTGTCCCGTGGACGCCATTTCGGGGGAAAAGAAGAAAACGCACCACATTGACCAGGACCTCTGCATACGGTGCGGCTCCTGCCGCCAGGCATGTAAATTCAACGCGGTGGTCGTGAACTGATCCGGAGGGGTCCCGGTTCACACCCAGAACACTTTGACCGTCAACCGCAATTCTCTCCACTTCCGGTTGCGGTGGACGGTTCGCAGCATATTGTGAGGGAGATCGAATGGGCAAAATCAGCTTGACCATAGACGGACAGGGGGTCGAGGTCCAGGAGGGGAAGACCATTCTCCAGGCTTCCAGGGAAGCGGGAATCGTCATTCCCACCATCTGTGACCACAAGGACCTCAATCCTTATGGCGCATGCCGCATGTGTGTGGTGGAAATCGAGGGTGTTCGGGGCTTTCCCACCTCCTGCACCACCCCTGCGTCGGATGGCATGGTCGTGAGGACTCAGTCTGCGGAACTGACCACATTGAGGAACCGGACTCTCGAGCTCATGTTGTCGGGACACCCCAACAGCTGCCTGGTTTGTGTGCACCGGGAGGCCTGCGAAAAATACCGCCCGGGTGCCACCAAGGCGGGCAGGGCCACTCGCTGTGGGTTTTGCAGCAACCGGGAGGAATGCAGCCTGCGTGAGATGGCTCTCAGGGCGGGAGAAAATGAGCTGGGACTGCCCACCCTTTATTCGGCCCACAACGTGGAAAGAAGCGACCCCTTCATGGATCGCGACTACAACCTGTGCATTCTGTGTGGGCGGTGCTGGAGAATCTGTGAAAAAATTCATGGAAAACCTGCCATCAGCATCATCAATCGGGGCAAGTGGGCCCGGCTGGGAACGGCCTTTCACAAGAGCCACGTTTTTTCCGGCTGCACCTTCTGTGGCTCCTGCATCGACATCTGCCCCACGGGAACCCTCACAGACCGCTTTGCCCGGTGGTACGGAAAACCCGATGACCGGAATTTGTCCGCATGCACCCTCTGTGCAGAGGGGTGTTCGCTCTTTGCCCTCACCAAGTCCAGGCGTCTCGTTGCCACGCGCATGACATCCTTTCAGTGGGAGGCGAGCCTTTGCGCGCTGGGACGCTTTGCCCTGGCTCAGATTGTCAACGCCCCCGAGCGCCTCATTCGGCCCGCTGTGCAGGAAGGTGAAGATCAGATTCCCTGCGATTGGGACACCGCGCTTGAGCTTGCCGCCAGTGAGCTGCCCAGATTCACCGAAAGCCTGGCCATCGTGGTGAGTGAATCGACGACCCGCGAGGACCGTTTCCTGTACGCTCGACTGGCCGAGAGACTTGGTGCTTCGTTGATCGTGGTTCCCTCCTCGAGAAACGGTGTGGAAAAGGAATTGGAAGGGTTCACCGCGGACCTGGAAAAAGGGCGCTTTCGGGCCGTCATATCGGGGGGAGATTTTCTTTCCGCCGAGCTCCTGAAGGGCCTGAATTTTTCCGTTGTCATCGATTGTCTCCCTTCTTCCGGTGCACGAGGGGCCAAGGTGGTTTTGCCGGCGGCCGTCCTTTCGGAAGTGGAGGGCACCTGGCGCAACGTTTCCGGAGAAGTGAAGGAACTGCCGGCGGTGAGTCTCCCTCCCGGCCAGGCAAGACCCGAGTGGCAGATCATTTGTCAATTGGCACAAAAAATGGGGCTGGAAGGTTTTGAATTCAAATCTGCCCGGGAAGTGACTTCTCTGGTGGGCAGTGACCCCGCGCCCCGCCCTTTCGACGGGGAACCTCGACGGGGTTTGCGCCAACTTCCCTCCCGTTTTCGTGGCCATTTGGCCGCTGACTGGGTGCGGCCCTTGGAAGCCTTTGGCATGCCTTCGACTCCTTTGGAGGAAATGACAGAAAGTTCCAAGGAAGGTTTTGAAATCCTGGAAAGGCGGGAAGTCGTTCCCAACATGTATTTCATAAAAATCATGGCTCCCCAGGTGGCCAAATTTGCCAAGCCCGGCCAGTTTGTCATCCTCATGGCACGGGAAACTTCCGAGCGCTCACCCTTCACCCTGGTGGACTGGAATGGCGCAGAAGGGACCATATCGCTCATCATCGAGGAAGTGGGGCGTTCCAGCCGTGAGCTCATTTCTCTGCCCGTGGGAGCGCGTGTGGCTCACGTGAGCGGGCCTCTGGGCATGCCCTTGCCCATGGAGAAAAAGGGCACGGTGGTTCTTGGGGGTGGATGCTACGGCATCGGGGCTATCTATCCCATTGCAAGAGGGCTCAGGGAAGCGGGCAATCACGTGATCGTGGTCATCGAAGCTTCCAGCAGTTACCTCCTCTTTATGGAAGACGAGCTGAAGACCGTTTCTGATGAACTGATCATCGCCACCAAGGACGGCAGCCGGGGAACGAGGGGCGGTGTGCAGGAAGTCTTTGTGAACCTGGTGCAAAGAGGCGTTGATGTGGCCATGTTCGTGGCCGTTGGCTGCACTTTCATGATGCGCATGGCGGCGGAAGCCACAAAACCTTTGGGAATCCCGACCCTGGTGGCACTCAATCCCATCATGGTGGATGGCACGGGCATGTGCGGGGCCTGCCGCGTTTCCATTGAAGGGCGCACTCGATTTGCCTGTGTGGACGGTCCCTTCTTTGATGCGCATGGGGTGGACTGGGATGAGCTTTTCTCGCGGCGAAGCGCCTACTCGAGAGAAGAAATCGAAGCGATGCCTCAAATGGTGGACCTCAATGCTCTGATTCACCCCCACGGTTCAGGTGGTGGTTGTGGTTCCAGTTGCAGTCACAGATAGGTCAAGAAATTTCGGGAGAGATTCATGGCAAAGATGACGGAAGAGAAAACCGGTGCACGAGGCGGTGCGCAGGCCAAATCGAAGAAAAAAAAGACTCCCCGCCAACCCATGCCCGAACAGGATCCCCGGCGAAGGCGTCATAATTTTGAGGAGGTTCCTCAGGGGTACTCGGAAGAAACAGCCATCCTCGAAGCCGGCCGGTGTCTTCAGTGCAAAAAGGCCGGTTGCATTCAGGGTTGTCCCGTGAACATACACATTCCTGGATTCATTGGGCTCATTGCAGAAGGCCGATTCGTGGAAGCCCTGCTCAAATTGAAAGAACAAAATGCCCTTCCCGCCGTGTGCGGCCGCGTGTGTCCTCAGGAAAGCCAGTGCGAAGCTCTGTGCATTCTTGGAAAGAAAGGGGAGCCCGTGGCCATCGGACGTTTGGAGCGTTTTGCTGCAGATTATGCCCGGGAGCACGGCGGGGTGCCCGATCCCGAACAGGCGCCCGCCACGGGAAAGAAAATCGCCGTGATCGGCGCCGGCCCTGCGGGCATCACCGTCGCCGGGGAATTGGCTCGCTGGGGCCATGATGTGGTCATTTTTGAAGCCCTTCACCTGACGGGCGGGGTGCTCATGTACGGTATTCCCCAATTTCGCCTTCCCAAGGAAATTGTCCAATACGAAATCAGCAGTCTTCAGAAACTGGGCGTGGAAATTCGAACGGACTACATCATCGGCAAGACCCAGACCGTGGACCAACTGCTGGAAGAGGATTTCGATGCCGTGTTCATTGGAACGGGGGCGGGACTTCCCGTTTTCCTGGGAATTCCCGGTGAAAATGCCATTGGCGTCTTCTCGGCCAATGAATTCCTCACTCGAGTGAATCTCATGAAAGCCTATGATTTTCCAAAATACGCCACATCACCCATACGTCCCCGGCAGGTCATCACCGTAGGAGGAGGCAATGTGGCCATGGATTCGGCGAGGACTTCCCTGCGGCTGGGAGCCGGGTCGACCATCGTTTACAGGCGGAGCCGATCGGAAATGCCCGCAAGGGCTGAGGAAATCCACCATGCAGAAGAGGAGGGTGTGGAATTTCACCTGCTCACCAATCCCGTGCGCATCCTGACCGATGAAAAGAATCACGTGACGGGCATGGAGTGTCTCAAAATGGAACTGGGCGAACCCGATGCGTCAGGAAGAAGACGTCCCATTCCCGTTGAGGGAAGCAATTTCATCATTCCTGCAGACACGGTCATCATCTCCATCGGCAACCAGCCCAACCCCCTCGTTCCCCAGACATCTCCCGAAATCGAGGTGACAAGAAAAGGAACCATCATCACCGACCCGGAAACCATGATGAGTTCCAAGCCGGGAGTTTTCGCAGGGGGCGACATCGTTTCGGGGGCAGCCACGGTCATCAGTGCCATGGGGCAGGGGAAAAAGGCCGCAAGGGCCATTCACAGATATCTCATGGGTGAAGATCCTCCCGAGGCAAACCCGGAAACCCCGGACAATGACACGCAGGAGGATTGATTTCCTCAACGTTTGGGCGGCGATGGTCTCTGTCATGTGGAGGAAAAGGAATGGCGCCGTGACCGGTCCTTTCATGGAAGGAAAGAGTCATGGCCCGAGCTGAAAGGACTTTGAACCCAAAGAACCGTGCCTTTGCCGCGGGTTTTGAGTGAGCCTCACACCCTTTTGTTTAAATCTTCATGGCGTCAGGGGGAAAGGGGAGCCTTTCGCCTTTTTCTCACCCTTTTCACCAGCAGGGGAATGAAGGGGGAAATGAAAAAGAGGCCCAGTGACAGAAAGACTCTTGGCGTCAGGAGCTTTTCCCACTGGCCGGACATCCAGACCTCGGTGAAGGTGCCTATGGAGAACGTGAGGATAAAAGTGCCTGCGAAAATGCCGAGAGCCGTGGCCAGAAAGTAAGGCCAGAAGCGCACCTTCGTGAGGCCCATGCCAAAGCTCATGGGGCTGTAGGGGGAGTAGATCAGCCGCAGGTAGAGCACAGTGGCAAATCCATTTCGCTCGATGGCCTCATCGTATCTTCGAAGACGCCGGCCTGCCAGGGAGGCGGCGAATTCCCTTCCCAGCCATCTTCCCAGAAGAAAAGCCGTGGTTCCTCCCATCATGGCCCCCAGGTAAACGTAGAGAAAACCCCAGTAAGGGCCGAAGATTGCGGCGCCCACACCCGCAAGAAGGGGCCCGGGTATGAACAGGAGCACACCCGTGGTGTAAAGGATTATGAAAGCCACGGGAGACCATGAGCCCGTGCGGTCGAGAAGAATCCTCAGGGAGTCACTGTTCATCCTTGCGGTCAGTTCCGTGAAATAGACGAGAAAAAGGGCCGAAAGCACCATCGCAAGGAGAACAGAAATTTTGACGGCATGGGCAAGTTTAACTTTTTGGGTTCCTGACGTTGTTCTCGTCATATTTCCCCCTTCCTGCCTTTAATCATACTGATTCACTCCAGCTAAAATAAGTTTTTTTTATGGAGCAAGCATTTTTATGGAGCGTTTTCCTTTTTCCCAGGAGTGCTTTCAAGAGGAATTCAACGAATTCGGACAATATATTCTGAAGAAAAACATGGTTGACGTGTGAACGGAGAAAAACTATATTGACTAGCAGCGATATATAGAAATTGGTGCCAACAAATTTTCTTATGATGAGAGAATCGGGGAGCATAAAAATGATGGAGACGGAAAAAGAAATAATAAAAGTTCTTTTCCTGTGCACTGGCAATGCCTGCCGCAGCCAGATGGCTGAAGGCTGGACCCGGCATTTGCAGGGCCAATGGATCGACGCCCGTTCAGCAGGGGTGGAGCCCCACGGGGTAGACCCGCGCGCCGTGACGGCCATGGCAGAGGCGGGTGTGGACATTTCCGGGCAGCAATCCAAGCATCTGGACACTCTCGAAGGAATGGAATTCGACTACGTGATCACTCTGTGCGGAAATGCCCAGCAATCGTGTCCCGTTTTTCCCGCAAAGACTCGAGTCATGCACGCAGGGTTTGACGATCCTCCCGCCCTGGCCAAAGGTGTTCCATCAGAAGAGGAAGCCATGTCCCATTACCGGCGTGTGCGAGATGAAATCCGTGAATTTGTGGAAAAACTGCCTCAGCATTTAACGGAACAGTGAGGGATCTTTTCAGCCACTGCCTGATGCATATCCCCCCATGCGGTTTTGAGGAATGGAATTGTGACCGGCCAAGCCCCGCCCCCAAACCTTTTCAGCCTGAAAGGTCATCCTTCATTTTTCCATTGATGAGAGTTCGAGCCACACTGGCTTTGCGCAGATCACGGAGGGTATCATGAGAGAGCGCACCAAATTGTTTCTCATCGTGCTCGTTTTCCTGGCCTTTTATTTCGTTCCATGGAGCCATCCCATCATACGCCAGTCCGGTTTCGAGGCTTTCATGATGGCTCGCGACTACGCCCGGGAACATGTGCTCACCTGCCTCATTCCCGCTTTCTTCATTGCGGGGGCCATCGCAGTTTTTGTCTCCCAGGCTTCCGTGCTCAAATACTTTGGGGCCCAGGCCAGAAAAATACTCTCCTACTCGGTGGCTTCCGTTTCCGGCACCGTACTGGCCGTCTGTTCCTGCACGGTCCTTCCCCTTTTTGCGGGCATCTACACGAGAGGAGCGGGCATCGGTCCCGCGACGGCTTTTCTCTACTCAGGCCCCGCCATCAATGTTCTTGCCCTTGCCCTGACGGCAAGGGTTCTCGGCTGGCAACTGGGTGTGGCGAGGGCCATCTTTTCCATCATACTCGCGGTGATTGCAGGGCTTCTCATGGCCTGGATTTTCCGCAAGGAGGATGCAGAGCGCACTGCGGGAGAAATTCATTTTCCCCAGGATGGGGAGGAGGGACGGACTCTGCTGCAAAATTCCCTCTACCTTTTCACCATGGTTCTCATCCTGGTTTTCGCCGCTTTTGCTCCACCCGCAGCAGGTGAAGGGGGACTGTGGGCTGCCATTTTTTCCGTCAAATGGTACATGACGATCTTCTTGCTCCTGGTGCTTGCCTGGATGCTGAAAGCATGGTTTTCCCGAGAGGAACTGGAAACCTGGGTGCAGAGCACCTGGACGTTCATGAAGCAGATCCTGCCGCTTCTGGCGGCCGGGGTTCTCGTGGCCGGCTTCCTGCTGGGCCGGCCGGGCCACGAAGCGCTCATTCCCGAACGGTATATTCAAAACCTCGTGGGCGGCAACTCTTTGAGTGCCAATCTCTTCGCAGCTGTTTCGGGTTCCCTCATGTACTTTGCCACNCTCACGGAAGTTCCCATCCTTCAAGGCCTTCTCGGNGCGGGAATGGGCAAAGGGCCCGCTCTNTCTCTNCTTCTTGCAGGACCGGCATTGTCNCTTCCCAATATGCTCGTCATNGCGGGCGTCATGGGGGTGAAAAAAACTGCTGTGCTGGTGTCCATCATTGTTGTTCTNTCGACCATAGCGGGGATGTTTTTTGGTATNATTNTGNGATAATGAANAGAATAATTGAAATTTAAATTCAAAAGGATATTCACTGCTCCAGATCAATGCTGTTCATTTGAGGGAATGTGTGTTGTCCTGTCCGCNNGNCGCTGCCAGGNNGGAGGGNAGAAGGTATTTANAGGTCAGGATTTTCCCCAGGGCGCAAATGGCCTGAATAGAGGGCCTTCACATGGGGTGAGACAGCGCTGGCGAACTGCATTGCCCCTGCCTGCGAGGTGAGGACAAACCATCGATCCTTTACCATGAAGATTTGAGGAGACATGAATCATGGAAATCAAAGTTTTGGGCCCCGGTTGTGCAAAATGCTCCCAGACAGAAAAAGTGGTTCAGGAGGCCGTGGCCGAAAGTGGTGTGGATGCTTCCATCGAAAAAGTGACCCATGTTTTGGAAATCGGAAAATACGGTGTCTTTGGAACTCCCGCGGTGGTGGTGGACGGTGAAGTGAAGTCAGTGGGAAAAATACCCAGCAAAGAAGAAGTGCTCAAGTGGCTCAAGAAGTAGCTCTGAGATCGAAGTGTCAAGGACTTTTGGCCGGTGGATTTGCTAGAATTCACCATTTTAGGCTGACTGCTCACCTTTGTTAGGAGTTCGTTCATGTTTGAAACTATGGTGTTGGCCACGGATCTTTCCTCCGATTGGGACGATATTCTCAGCTGCGGGGAGGAGTTCAAGGTTTTGGGCTGTAAAAAGGCCGTTCTGACCCACTTTATCATGGGCGGAACCCTCGAGGAACGGGAAGCCGCAGTGCATGGAGAGGCGCCCCCTAAACTCAGGGATCAGAAAAGGCTGCTGGAGACCCAGGGCTTTGATGTGCTTTTGGAAACAACCCTCGGCACGCCGGGGCAAGTGATCAACGAGGTGGCGGAAAAGCACCAAGCATCCCTCATTGTGGTGGGTTCTCATGGCAAATCCCTTTGGCGGGAGGCCCTTTTAGGTTCGGTGTCCAACGAAATTCTGCACCACGTGAGATTTCCCACCTTGCTCCTCAATGTGAAACGATTAAGAGCCGATGAGGAGGGGGCCATCTGTCAACTGCGCACCAGGGAACTGCTGCGGCATGTGCTGTACCCGACGGACTTTTCTCCCATTGCCGACCAGGGCGTCGAGTTCCTGGAAGGCCTGGCTTCCAAAGGGATTTCAAAGGTCACGGTTTTTCACAGCCTCTATGCTCCTGAGATTCATCCCACGTCTGTGCTGGAAGCGGATGAAGCGTTAATTCAGGGTCTTCTGGAGTCGTTGGCCGATCGTCTGAAGCAGGCGGGAGTTCCTCGGGTGGAAACCACTCAGCTCAAAGGTCATCCCACTGCCAATATCGTCGATTTTCTAAGAAAAAGCGACTGTTCCATGGTGATCATGGGCACTCAGGGAAAGGGATTTTTTTCGGAAATTTTTCTGGGCAGTGTGGCCTACAATGTGGCCCGTCTGGCTTCCTGCCCCGTTCTTTTGCTGCCACGAAAAAAGTCCAAATGAGCACATCTCCCAGGAAACTTTAGGGCAGTTCTTTTTGGAGGGAGCAAGTGTGAAAACCCTTCATGATTTGGCGCGAGACCAATGGGGCGAAGATGCTCAACGGGGTACAACCCCTGAAACGCTGGTGCATTTCCCAAGCCTCCTTGCCAAAGGGAAATCATTTCGATAGTATGGGGTGAAGACCATGTGACAACCCTTGCATGGGGGTGACCATGAACTTTTCCGCTGAAAAAGCATCCCTTTCGTCTTCCCGGCAGCGAGACGCTCAGTCCGAAGGCGATTCCCCCTTCAAAACGGTTGACCGCATCATGAAGCGCCATCGGTTTCAGCAGGATGCGCTCATCGAAGTGCTCACGTCTGCCCAGGAAACTTTGGGCCTTCTCGACGAAGAACTCCTCGCCCATGTGGCTCGAAATCTCAAGCTGCCCCCCAGCCGCGTTTACGGGGTGGCCACCTTCTATCACTTCTTTTCTCTGGTCCCCAAAGGGAGCCACCAGTGCATTGTCTGCGTGGGGACAGCCTGCTACGTGGAGGGATCGGACCACATTCAGAAGGCTCTCGAAGATCGGTTCCATGTTTCCTCGGGAAATACCACGGCAGATGGGCGGCTGACCCTTTCCAAGGCCCGGTGCCTGGGAAGCTGTGGGCTGGCTCCCNTAGTGNTTGTGGATGGAGANCTCATGGGCCACCAGTCGGTCCAGTCGGCCATGGCTGCCGTCGAACGCGTCATGAATGACGAGTCGCAGGAGGCGCGCCGTGGGGCTGAGGCTGCGGGGAGCAGTGGGGAGGAACAATGAACAGGGCCGAACTTGAGTTTATGGCGCTCAAGGAACAAGAGCGCGTGAACCAGTTTTCATGCCGCTTCCTCTGCTGTGCGGGCACACCGTGCCTGTCGGCGGGAGGCAATGCCGTGAAGGAAGCCTTACAGAGTGCCTTGGAGCAAGGGAACGGAAGCACTTCCGTGGAAGTCATGGGCACGGGCTGCGTGGGCCCCTGCAGCAGAGGGCCTCTTGTGGCGGTGTTGACCCAAGGGGGAGAGGAACACATCTATGAAAAGGTGACTCCCGAGACGGCCCCCGAAATAGTGCGCGTCCATTTGGGAGCCTGTGCCCGATCGGCTTCTCTTCCCTCCACCATTTCCAAAGAAAGCTCCTTTTTTGCCAAGCAACAGAAAATTGTTCTCAAAAACAGTGAGCGGGTGGATCCCGAGCGTCTGGAGAGCTACGTGGGACAAGGGGGATATGATGCTCTCGCCCGGGCCCTTCAGGACATGACTCCCGAAGAGGTGTGTGAAGAACTGGTGGTCAGCGGTCTGCGGGGGCGGGGTGGGGCGGGGTATCCCACGGGGATCAAATGGCAGCAGGTGCGCGGGGCCCGTGGAGAGGGCAAGTTTGTGGTGGCAAATGGGGATGAGGGTGATCCCGGCGCCTACATGGACCGTACCCTCATGGAGTCCGATCCCCACCGTATCCTTGAAGGCATGGCCATTGCCGCATATGCCGTGGGAGCCCGGCAGGGCTTTGTGTATGTGCGTGGCGAATATCCCCTGGCGGCCCGGCGGCTGGGCCGGGCCATGCGGGCGGCGGAGCGCCATGGATTGCTGGGTGATGGCATACTGGGGAGTTCCTTCGATTTTCACGTTCAGATCCGGACGGGTGCCGGGGCCTTTGTGTGCGGAGAAGAGACGGCTCTCATGGCTTCCATCATGGGCCGCCGAGGCCAGCCCGTTCCAAGGCCGCCATACCCCGCCCAGAGGGGTCTTTGGAACGCCCCGACCCTCATCAACAACGTGGAAACTCTCGGCAGTGTTCCCTCTGTCATTTCCCACGGGGGAAAATGGTATTCCCAGTGGGGAACGGAAAAGAGCCGAGGAACCAAGATTTTTGCTCTTGCGGGGAGAGTGCGTCACACGGGCCTCATCGAGGTCCCCATGGGCATCACCTTGCGGGAAATCGTCTTTGACATTGGAGGAGGCATACCCGACGGTGGAACGTTCAAGGCAGCCCAGACGGGAGGGCCCAGTGGAGGGTGCATTCCCCCTTCGCACCTGGACACGCCAGTGGACTATGAGAGTTTGCATGAACTGGGGTCCATCATCGGCTCAGGTGGACTCATCGTCATGGACGAAAGCAGCTGCATGGTGGATGTGGCCCGCTTTTTCATGGACTTTTGCATGGAAGAGAGTTGCGGAAAATGCACTCCATGCCGCAGCGGCACCGTGCAGATGGTGCGTCTCCTGGAAAAGATCAAGAGTGGAAGGGCATCCGCACACGATCTGGAGAAGCTGGAAGACCTGTGTGAACTGCTCAGTGCCGCTTCCCTGTGCGGTTTGGGGCAGACGGCACCCAACCCCGTTCTGAGCACCATTCGGCACTTCCGCCATGAATATGAAGCGCACATCGAGGACCGGCATTGTCCCGCCGGCGTGTGCAGCATGGCCCATTGAATGGGGCACGAACCACCTGCGAGTATGGGAAGGCCTTTCGCGAAAACGAAAAATGAAAAGCCACATGGAGGGAGTTCATGGCCCTTGTGACGCTCACCATCGACAATCGAAAGGTCAGCGCAGAGGAAGGCCAAAATCTTCTGCAAGTCATTCGGGAGCAGGGAATCGACATGCCCACCCTGTGTCACCTGGACGGGCTGAGTGAAAGGGGAGGGTGCCGCCTGTGCGTCGTGGAGGAGGAGGGCTCCTCCAAGCTTCTGGCATCATGCGTCACGGCCGTGAGGGAAAACATGCGTGTGACCACCGGAAGTGACCGGTTGTTCCGCTACCGGCGTATGCTGGTGGAACTGCTTTTTGCCGAGCGCAATCACGTGTGTTCCGTTTGTGTCATGAACCGCCGTTGTGAACTGCAGTCCTTGGCCCTCAGGTTTGGCGTCGATCACCTTCGCTACGACCCCCTGTACCCCAGACTTCCCACAGACGTCAGCCATGAGAAATACGCCCTGGATCACAACCGTTGCGTTCTGTGCGCCCGCTGTGTGCGGGTGTGTGACGAAGTGGAAGGCGTCCATACTCTGGACATGATGGGAAGGGGCGTGTCCTGCCGCGTCATTGCAGATTTGAACCAGCCCTGGGCAACCAGCAGGACCTGCACCAACTGCGGCAAGTGTGTGCAAGTGTGCCCCACGGGAGCCATGTACATCAAGGAGACCTTTTCAGCCCATGGGGAAAAAAGGCCCGATTTGCCCAAACGCATTCGGGACGGTCGGGAAAAGCACACCTGGGGCGGATAGGGATTGGTTTCATCTGGAAAGAACAAAGGGGAAGGGCACGGCATGTCCTCAGCTGCTTCAAAGAAAATTCGCCTGGCCACGGTCTGGCTTTCGGGATGCTCCGGGTGCCACATGAGTTTTCTGGACCTGGATGAAAAACTCCTTGAACTGCATGAGCACATTCAACTAGTCCATGGCCCGCTGGTGGACCGCAAGGACTTTCCATCGGATGTGGACCTGGTGCTGGTGGAAGGTGCTGTGAACAATGAAGATCAGCTGGAAATGGCCGCCCTTCTGAGAAAGGGAAGCCGCGTCGTTGTGGCCCTGGGTGACTGCGCCGTCATGGGGAATGTTCCCGCCATGCGCAACGGGTTCCATGCGGGGAACCTGCTGGAGGCCGTCTATGCCCCCGAGGGAGAAAAGGAGCCACCCGGACGGGACTCCCGGGGCGAAGTGCCGATGCTTCTGCCCGCAGCCCTTCCCCTGCACGCGGTGATTCCCGTGGATGTTTTTTTGCCCGGATGCCCACCCGATGCGCGGACCATCGGTGCAGCCCTCACCTCACTGCTGAAGGGGGAGCGGGTGGTTCTTGGGGAAGGAATGTGCCGTTTTGGGTGACACAGGAGGCGAGGGGATGGCAAAAAAGACCGTGACCATTGATCCCGTCACGCGCATTGAAGGGCACGGGAAAATCACCTTCCAGCTGGACGAACAGGGTCGTGTGACGCGGGCTCGTTTTCACGTGACGGATTTCCGCGGTTTTGAGAAATTTTGCGAACATCGCCCCTTTTGGGAAATGCCTGACATCACGTCCCGCATCTGCGGCATCTGTCCCGTCAGTCACATGCTGGCCTCCGCCAAGGCGGGTGACGCCATCCTGGGCGTTCACGTTCCCCCGGCGGCACACAAACTGCGCCGCCTGATCCATTGGGCTCAACTGGTGCAAAGCCACGCCCTCAGCTTTTTTCACCTGAGTGCTCCCGACCTTCTTCTGGGAATGGAAAGTGATCCTCAGGAAAGAAACATCCTGGGCCTCGTGGCCAAATACCCTGGAGTGGCAAAAGACGGCATACGTCTGCGGCAGGTGGGCCAGGAGATCATTCGCGTTCTGGGGGGCAAGAGCGTTCATCCCAGCTGGGCTGTCCCGGGAGGGGTTCAGTCCCCCCTGAAACCCGAGAAAGTGGATTCTTTGCAGGCCTTGGTGCCCGAAGCCCTGGAAATAGTGGACCGTACTCTCGATCTGTACCGAGAAAAAATTGAAGCTTTTTCCACCGACCTGGAGCACTACGGGGATTTTCCCAGCCTTTACATGGGCCTGGTGACTCCCGACGGCGGACTCGAACACTACGACGGAGTGCTGAGAGTCATGGATGCCGGCGGAAAAATTCTAGAAAAAGGGGCCCGTCCCGAAACCTACCGAAACATTTTCTCGGAAGAAGTGGAATCCTGGAGTTATCTCAAATTCCCCTATTACAAATCTCTCGGACCCGAAAAGGGTCTCTATCGTGTGGGTCCCCTCGCACGCCTCAACGTGTGCGACCGGGCAGGGACTCCTCGAGCCGACCGGGCTCTGGAAGAATTTGGCCGCTGGAAAAAGGACGGCCGGCCCGTGTCAGGAAGCTTTCACATGCATGAGGCCCGGTTGATCGAGATCCTCTTTTCCCTGGAAAAGATTGCCGAGACCCTGTCCGATCCCCATATCACGGACACTCATGTGCGCAGCCATGCGGGAGTGAACGGAAGGGCCGGGGTGGGTGTCATCGAAGCGCCCAGGGGCACCCTTTTTCACGACTATCTTGTGGATGAGGGAGGACTGGTGCAGGAGGTCAACCTGGTCGTAGCCAGCGGACACAACAACCTGGCCATGAACAGAACGATTCTTCAGATTGCCCAGGCATTTGGAAATGGCACCGAAATCACGGAGGGGTTCCTCAACCGCATGGAACACGGCATACGAATCTATGACCCCTGCCTGAGCTGTTCCACTCATGTTGTAGGAAGGCACGGGCTGAAAATGGAGTTTTTGGGCCCCTCCGGAGACTTGCTGCGCTCCTTTGAACTCTTGTGAAAATGCATTACTGTATCTGCAGCGGTGGGTGTCGGTGAATCCACGCCGGTGCTCCGTCAACGACAGCGAGATGAAATATTTTACGGGGCATGGGATCAATCCTCCAACTGTCCCATCCACTCTTCCAAACGAGCCTTTATGGAGTTCCGCAATATTCTCGCCTCATGAAGCCTCTCCTCGTGAGTGCCTCCAAAAAGGGCTGGATCGGGGAAACTCCAGTGCAGTCGTCTGGTGATTCCCGGAAATACGGGGCACTGTTCTGCACCGGCCTCATCGCAAACGGTGATCACGTAATCCACCAGCTGGCCCTTTCGGAACAGCTCAAAAACGCTCTGGCTCTGCTTGCGGGAAATATCCATGTTCCATTCCTGCATCACTTCTATAGCCAAAGGATTGAGGGGGGCCGGAGAAAAACCCGCACTGATGGCTTCAAATCGTTCCCCCCATAAATTGTTCACCATGGCTTCTGCCATCTGGCTCCGCGCACTGTTGTGAATGCACACGAAAAGAATCCGCTTTCGCCTCTTGTTCTTTGTCATATGCGGTACCCCGTCCCACTGCTAGCAAAACATCTTATTGAATAACGACCTTTTTTCCCTTAACAATCCGGTCACCCCTGTCCATGGGTCCCCAACAGAGTGTTCATTACAGGAGGTGCGTTACGATCGCGTGACCGCCTTGTGACGGATTGTCCTTGCCCCACGATGAATTTCTTCTGCCATGGTGCGAAATCTCTTGCAGACAGGCTGTTTGTGCCTATAATGATTGCGTATTTTGGTTTTTCCATCCAACGGCAAAAAGGTGTGGGGTTTCAGCGGCTGATTGGCGTCCCGTTTCAAGGGCATTTACGGCGAGGGCCCCATGTGCGGGCTCGGAAAAGGGGAAGGTATTCTTATGGGGGCACAATCAATTCTTGCGAGGGTAAGACATCGTTTTTCCTTTTCGAATCAAGGGTCCACAACTGAAAACCATCTGCGTCACACGTCAATGGTCTTGGCATGCCTGGTTGCAGTGATAGTTGCCGGCTGCAGCACAGCTTCACGGCATGGAACCCCGTCCCTGGCACACGATGGCCATGAGGGGAAGGTTTCGCAGGGCCTCGCTTCTCACTCCATCGCATCGCCCCACGAATCCAAATCCGCCAAACACCTTCTGGACATTCCCCATCATCCATCCATCGATGCATGGACCTTCCACTATTCGGAAAAAAACCCGAGATCTTTTCAAATACTGCTGGAAAGGGCGGAGGCTTACGTGGTCCCTGCGCAGGAAATCTTTGCCAGAAAGGGATTGCCGAGGGAACTGGTCTACGTGGCCCTGGTGGAGAGCGGTTTTCGGCCCACCGCCCGGTCTCATGCCAATGCCGTGGGCATGTGGCAGTTCATTCCCGTCACGGGGGAGCGGTTCGGTTTGCAGCAAAACGAGTGGCTGGATGAGAGACGGCATCCCTTCAAAGCGGCCGAAGCGGCAGCGGAATACTTGTCGCACCTGTACGATCTTTTTGACTGCTGGGCCCTGGCCCTGGCCTCCTACAACTGTGGAGAAAACCGAGTGCGTTCCGTCCTCGATCGCACGGGTCTGCACACATTCTGGGAATTGCAGGAAAAGGGCTATCTTCCTGCGGAAACAAGGGATTACGTGCCCAAGGTTCTGGCCGCCGTGCGCATCAGTCGAGACCCTGTCAGATATGGGTTCCGCTACCAGCCCTGCCAATACGAGCCATGGTTCGAAACGGTTCTGGTGCCAGGGGGATTGAAACTTTGCTGGCTCAGTGAAAGAGTGGGTGTGGACCAGACCACTCTCTTGAATCACAATCCCGAGCTTTCCAAAGCTCATATTCCTCCATATGTCCTGTCCTATGAGCTTTGTGTTCCCTTAGGGACCAGAGAGGCAGTCGTGGCCGTGCTCGGAAATAACTTTCTCGTGGAGGAGCTCAGGAGCTTCCAGGTGAACATGGGATCCTCAGGGGCTCTGGCCCTTGGGGCCGCAGCTTCAGAAGCCTTTCATGAGCCGGTCAAACCCGTGGCCTATTCACCCCGGCGTGGAGAAACGGTTCAGAACATCGCCAAACGATTCCGTTTGACGGCGGGCGAGGGTTACGCGGGCGGCCAGTCCGTGGCCAGCAGGAACTGATCTGTTTCTCAAGCAAAAAAAGCCAGGTGTGTGGGTTTGAGTCAGAGCAGGGGCGCCGTGAGGTAAGCCGCCCGTGACACGGCTCGAAACCAAAAAGGCTTTTCAAGAATTTCTTTCAGTGTCATTTTCCGTGCACCGGCAAAATCCTCATTGAACATGCGTTCCATTTCCAGGGCGAAGGCCTGATCTTCCACCAGGGCGACGACTTCAAAGTTGAGACGGAAAGACCGGTTGTCCAGGTTGACCGTTCCCACCCCCGAGTGGGCATCGTCCACGAGAAAGGTCTTGGCATGAAGGAAGCCCGTCTCATAGCGGTGAATTTCGATCCCCGCTTCGAGCATGGAGCCGATAAAGGCATAGGCGGCGAAGTAGACCAGAAGATGATCGGGTTTTTCAGGGATGAGGATGCGCACGTCCACCCCACGGAGGGCGGCAAGTTTGAGGGCGGCGCTGACCCCCTCATCGGGGACGAAATAGGGGCTGGCAATCCAGACGCGTTGCTGGGCCGAATGGATGACATGCTGCATGAGAAGACTGGCCGTGTCAAACCTGTCAGCGGGTCCCGAGGGAAGGATCAGGATGGGCACGTCACTGCCCTGTGCGAGCCTGGGCTCCCAGTCCAGCTCGGGAATCCCGTCTGTCGCCCAGTACCAGTCTTCCATGAAGGAGATCTGCAGGCCGAGCACTGCGGGACCTTCAATGAGCAAATGCGTGTCCCTCCACGGGCCGACCTTGGGGTCCTTTCCCATGTATTCGTCACCCACATTGAAACCGCCCACCCAGCCGCGATGTCCGTCGGCCACCACGATTTTCCGGTGATTTCGGAAGTTGAGCTGAAAGCGGTTTCCCGGACCTCGTGTGGAGTGGAAGGGACGCACCTGAACCCCTGCTTCCGTCAGTTCCCTCGTGTAGGACCGGGGCAGCCGGTAACTGCCGATTTCGTCGTAGAGAAAATAGACATGGACTCCTTCCCGCGCCTTTTGTTCAAGCCTTCTCTTGAGTTCCCGCCCCAGATGGTCGTTGCGAACAATGTAAAACTGGACCAGCAGGTAGCGCTCGGCCCCGTCGATTCCCTGAAAAATGCTGCCGAAGGTGGCATCGCCATCGATGAGCAACTCCAGGCGGTTCCCTTTGAAATAGGGCATCTTGGCCAATCGCTTCAGGGCCTGAAGGCGGCCTTCATCGCTCTGGGAATAGGCTTTGTGGGAGGCGGCCGTTTCCATTTTGGCACTGAGAGCAATGCCGAGGGCGGTGTCCTTTTCCCGCCTTGCGATGACGTAGCCTTGGAACTTGGAGCGCCCGAACACCCAGTAAGCGGGAACGGCCACGTAGGGAAAGGTGTTGAGAGACACGATCCAGGCTACGGCCCCCTGAGCGGTGCGGTTGGACATGAGGGCATCGATGGATGAGACAAAGCCCAGAGTCTGAGCGAAAACAAGGAAGAAAATGGCCAGAAGGCCTTTCCGTTTGATGGGGCGGCACTTGATGTTTCGTGAAGCCAAGCCCCCTTCTTTTTCTGAAGGGGAGGGGACGGTCTCTTCCTGTTCACCGCTCATGGGGCGTCCTCAGGGATATGCATTTATGCTGTGCATCTCCATTGTGTTCACAGGAAAAGGAATGTGTCATAATGGTTTCATGTTCATCCACCCTGAATCCTGCAGGCCAGTTTTTTTCGAATATAGTTCAGATTCCAGGGAATGTGAAAAGGTTATTTTTCCCATAGAATTTCGATAGATTTTCCAGTTGTTTTGCAGGCCCTGGCGCCGAGAAGGGCGCTTCCGGGCCTGAAGCTTCAGTGCAGGCAACCCCATGATTTCCCAGGAGCCCCAGTATGCGCAGCGATCAAGATTCCCGCATGGTCAGTGACCCCGGTCCAATTTTACCGGGCCAGCCTTATCCCCTCGGAGCGACTTTTGATGGTGAAGGGGTCAATTTCTCGGTGTTTTCAGAAGTGGCCGAAAAGGTGCAACTGTGCCTTTTCGATGAGGCAGGAAATCCCACGGCGTCCCATGCACTGCCTGAAGTCACGGCACTCTGCTGGCACGGCTACCTTCCGGGAATCAAACCGGGCCAGCGCTACGGTTACCGGGTTCACGGACCATGGAACCCGCAGCAGGGCCAACGGTGCAACGCGGCCAAGCTTCTCCTGGACCCCTATGCCAAGGCTATAGAGGGACAGGTCCAGTGGAACGAAGCCGTGTTTCCCTACGATTTTGAAGATCCCGACAATTCCTTCAATGAGCTGGACAGCGCTCCTTTCGTCCCCAAATCGGTGGTCATCGATCCGCGCTTCGACTGGCAGGACGACCGTCATCCCCGAAGGCCCTGGCACGAAACGGTCATTTACGAAGCACATGTCAAGGGCTGCACCATCAATCACCCGGAGATACCCTCTGAGCTGCGGGGAACTTACGCGGGCCTGTCGCATCCGGCCTTCGTGGAACACCTGCTCGGGCTTGGCATCACGGCGGTGGAACTCATGCCCGTTCACCAGTTCATCCATTATGCGCACCTGATGGATAAAGGACTGCGCAATTACTGGGGATACAGCAGTATCGGCTACTTTTCCCCCCACAATGAATACGCCTCGGCACCGGCGGGGGGCGGCCAGGTGCACGAATTCAAAAACATGGTCAAAACTTTGCACAAGGCGGGCCTGGAGGTCATCCTGGACGTGGTTTACAATCACACCAGCGAAGGAAACCATCTCGGCCCCATGCTCTGCTTCAAGGGGCTGGACAACGCCGCCTACTACCGGGTTGTGGCCGATGATCCCCGCTATTACATGGACTACACGGGCACCGGCAACACTCTCAACATGTTGAACCCTCACGTCCTGCAGCTGATCATGGATTCCCTGCGCTACTGGATCCTGGAAATGCGCGTGGATGGGTTCCGTTTTGACCTGGCTTCCACCCTCGCGCGGGAATTGCACGACGTGGACCGTCTTTCCGCTTTTTTCGACATCATTCAGCAGGACCCCGTCATCAGCCAGGTGAAGCTCATCGCCGAACCCTGGGATATCGGAGAAGGGGGGTACCAGGTTGGCAATTTTCCACCCCTCTGGTCCGAGTGGAATGGCAAATACCGGGACACGGTCCGTGATTTTTGGCGAGGAGAAGACCAGACGCTCGGCGAATTTGCCGCCCGTTTCACAGGAAGCTCCGACCTCTACGAATCCACCAGCCGCCGGCCCAATGCGAGCATCAATTTTGTCACGGCTCACGACGGCTTCACCCTCAACGACCTCGTGTCCTACAACGAAAAGCACAACGAGGCCAACGGGGAGGACAACCAGGATGGAGAAAGCCATAACCGCTCCTGGAACTGTGGTGCAGAAGGGCCCACGGACGACCCGGAAGTCAATGCCCTGAGGGTTCGCCAGAAGCGCAATTTCCTGGCCACTCTTTTTCTCTCCCAGGGAGTGCCCATGCTCCTGGGAGGCGATGAGATGGGCCGCACTCAGCAGGGAAACAACAACGGCTATTGCCAGGACAATGAGATTTCCTGGTTTGACTGGGAGGCCGGAGACGGGGAGCTCATGGAGTTTTGCCGCCGTCTCATTCACTTCCGCCACGACCATCCCGTGTTCCGGCGGCGCAGGTGGTTTCAGGGGCGGGCCATCCACGGCACCGACGTGAAAGACATCGCCTGGTTCACCCTGGAGGGGGAGCAGATGGCAGAGGAAAACTGGGGGGAGGCTTATGCCAAGTCCCTGGGCATTTTTCTCAACGGGGAGGCCATTCCCGATCCCACCCCTCAGGGTCACCGCATCGTGGACGACAGCTTTTACCTAATTTTCAATGCGCACCACGAGCCCCTTCCTTTCACCCTTCCTCCGGAGAAGTGGGCTGAAAAATGGGAGAAGACTCTCGACACCGCAGTGGGATGGCTGGATGAAAAAGAACTCCTGGAAGCGGGGAGCCAGGTGGAAGCGCAGGCGCGTTCTCTTTTATTGTTGCGCAAAGGGGACTGATCCAACAGGGGGTCATGGGGTTCACCTTCTGTCCCTTTCGAAGCTGAAGGCCCTGTGCTTGAGAGAATAAGGCTGTTGATCTCAGTTTTTTCACCCTGAATGAAAGCCCCTTCACGTCATTCCCGGGAAGGCGGGAATCTCGTTTTTCGGGACCATCTGGACAAACGCCTCCGCGGGAATGGCGGGAGAGGGGACCACACAATCGGTTAAATGAAAAGCCGTGGCTGGAGGGAGTCTTCACAAATCCTCCAAACAAAGAGCATGAGTCGTGAAACGGTGCAATCCCATAAAGGAGATTCCATGAACATCGCCTGTGTGCTGGGAAGTCCCCGGCCCGATGCCAACAGTTCCATCCTTGCCAAAAGATTTTGTGAGACCGCTCAAAGGCTGGGTGGAAAGGTGGAAACGCATGTGCTCAACGATCTGCAGTACCAGGGTTGCCAGGGGTGCATGCTCTGCAAGACAAAACTGGACCGCTGCGTCCTGGAGGATGATCTCACCCGGGTGCTGGATGCCGTTCGGGATGCCGATGTGGTGGTGCTCGCCTCCCCCGTCTATTTCTGGGACGTTTCGGCGCAGGCGAAAGGATTCCTCGATCGAACCTTTTCCTACCTGGTGCCCGATTTCATCACCAACCCCGTGAAATCGCGGCTCAAGCCCGGAAAGAAGTTTGTGCTCATCCTGGCCCAGGCCAATCCCGACGAAAACAGCTTCACAAACATTTTTCCCAAGTTCGATTATTTTTTCAGATCCTTCGGCTTCACGGAAACCCGCTTCGTCAGGGCCTGCGGTGTGGGAGGACCGGGTGAGGTGGAAAGCAGGGAAGATGTTCTCACCCTGGCGGAGAGAACGGCGGAGGAACTGATGGGCGCCCGGCCTTTGGAGGAAAAATGAAGACCCATCCAACACGGTTGTCTCCATTCCAGGGGATGGGGCAACGGGCTGCCCATGGATGAAGGGGCGATGGAAAACGGACTCTTTGCGCGTCATTTGATCGAAGATCTGAGGGCGGAAGCCAACAGGGAGCAGGCTGCCCATCTGAGCCGTTTCTTTAAAACGGCTCCCGGCCAGTATGGGCATGGAGATGTTTTTCTGGGGGTCAGGGTGCCGAGAGTCCGCCAGTTGGTTCGGCCGTTCCAAGGGCTTCCCCTGGATGAAGTCAAGGAGCTGCTGCTCTCTCCCTGGCACGAGATTCGCCTGGCCGGTCTCCTCCTTCTCGTGAAGGCCATGGAGTCCCGAGGGGGCAACGGCGCGTATGCCGACACATCAAAAAGGGATGTTTTCGACACCTACCGCTGGGCCATGGACCGGGGGCGAATCAACAACTGGGACCTGGTGGACGTTTCCGCACCTCATGTGGTTGGGAGATACATGCATGATCACGACACCGCGAGCATTTCACTCCTGCATGAATGGGCGGAGTCTCCCGTGCTCTGGACCCGGCGCATCGCCATCGTCGCCACCTTTCATTTCATTCGGCAAAACCATCTGGAAACGACCCTGGACATTGCCCTGAAACTGATTCGGGATCGGGAGGACCTGATCCACAAAGCCACGGGCTGGATGCTGCGGGAGGTGGGAAAAAAAGACGCGGCCCGGCTGGAGACTTTTCTGGAGTCTCATTGCCGCACCATGCCGCGAACCATGCTGAGGTATGCCCTTGAAAGGTTCCCAGCTGAACGCAAAGCCGCTTATCTGTAGGTTAGCATCGCGAAACCCCTGGTTCTATGGAAGCTAAAATTGTGCAACCGATGGCCCCATGAAGCGGGGCATGCCCATCATCCCAGGCCTGTCTCCCTTTCCGCAGAACAGCAACAGAAGCTTGTCACCAGATTGCTTTCTGAAGGCCTGAACCACTCAACTCCGCCTCCCCGCACCCCCTGAAATCCGCAAGCCCTCCCCTGGAACCACCAAATCCCCCCTGGGACCGCTGAGCCCCAGCTCGGCATTCTTTTTAGCCCCAGGCTTGCGCGCACCAAAGGGGCTTTTTTCGAACGCAACCGGGTAGATAGGGGGCCTGCCCACATGAGTCCATGCTGGTCACCCAGGGAAGTGGTACCAAATCTTTAGACCACCAAGCCCTGTTCTGTAGTTGTGCTGCACGGCCCCACCACCGCCAGCACTGCTCCCCATGCTTTCTGAAGAACCCATGGGGACTTTCAGCAGCATGGTCCCCCTCAGGCTGCGTGCAGTGCACTGATGCGCCTGCAGGTGGCGGTGGAGCAAGTCCTGACAAGCCAATTTCAGAGCTTTACAAACATGCCTCCATCCGTACAATGAAAGGCTTTGAGCTTGACGCTATTTGAAACAGCGTGCTATAAGCCTACTCATTCTCGCGCCGACGTAGCTCAGGGGTAGAGCAGCTGATTCGTAATCAGCAGGCCAAGGGTTCAAATCCCTTCGTCGGCTCCAGGAAAATCAAGCACTTATCGGAAAATCCGTTAAGTGCTTTTTTCGTGGTGTGTAAATAGTGTGTACGCTGGTGATTTGAAGTGTGTATGTGCCTTTCAAATTTACCCCGCCCCTGGTCAACCCCATCAACCTTGCCGCAATGGCGCAAGATACGGCCAAATCGCCACGAAGATCTCAAATCGCTGACATGAGGTGCTTTCGCAGAAGACGCCTTGTGGGGGGGTGCCTTGCCTTGGCAAACGGGGGTGACAACCTCCATCCCCCTGCAAAGGATAGGTTCACCATAAGCACTTGGCCGTACTGCCTTCATGTCCCCGAAAGTTGGAATGAATATGGCCTTGACAACACCGACAGCACCTGCTAGCCAAATCCCGAAAGCAATTCCCTATCATCATCTTTTTACTCAAGCTTTCCGGATGACTCTGACTAGATTGTTGGCATTACAATTGCTTTTATAGACAACACCACAATTGGCGGTATTGGCAGGTCAGATTCCGTCCAGCTAATACCTTGTTGGCGCTGCCTGCGGCGTCGCCAATGTGGTGTTGACCCTATCGGGCCCATGTCCCGGTCAGCTCCGCCTCCGGCTGCGCCAACCAGGCCATTGGACACCGATGTCACTCGCTTGCATGCGCCTTCGGCGCCCGCAAGCTTCGCGCCACGGGTCAACGCCACATTAGAATTGCGAAGGGAGGTCCGCGACCTGAACTACGAAGAGGCAGTGCAAAGCATCTGGCGCCACTCGGAAGGCGCGCTGGCTGATGAGGCGGCGCACATGAAAGAGATCATCCGATACGCCACGCTGGCTCCGTCCGGGCACAACACACAGTGCTGGCGGTTTCGGATCGATAATCGTTCCATTGCGATCCTGCCGGATTTGTCCCGGCGTACCCCGGTGGTTGATCCAGATGACCATCATCTTTTCGTGTCGTTAGGATGCGCTGCCGAGAACCTTGTTCAGGCGGCAAGAGCATTCGGCTTCATTGGCGATGCAGAATTCGGTTCCGCTACCGGTGGAGTAATAACGGTTGCGCTGGAACGATCGAAGGCGGAAGAATCGGCTCTGTTCAAAGCAATCCCCCATCGGCAATGCACACGAACCGACTTTGATGGTAAATCGTTGGCTCCGGAGGAACTGCGAATGCTCGAAGCAGCGGGAACCGGGAATGGCGTTGCGGTCATCCTGCTCACTGAAAGTGAAGCCATGGAAAAGGTCCTTGAATATGTAGTTCAGGGCAACACGATGCAGATCAACAACCCGGCTTTTGTGAGTGAGCTGGAGAGTTGGATTCGCTTCAGTGATGGCGAAGCGATTCGAACCGGGGATGGCTTGACGGCTCGATCGACCGGAAGTCCTCCGGCTCCACGCTGGCTGGGGAGGCTGCTATTTCGCACCTTCTTTCGTACGAAACCGGAGAATGACAAGTATGCCCGACACATCCGCAGTTCGGCGGGAATCGCAGTGTTTGTATCGAACGTCGATGACAAGGATCACTGGGTTGAGGCAGGCCGCTGTTATGAGCGCTTTGCGCTACAAGCAACAGCACTGGGAATCCGGAACGCCTTTGTGAATCAGCCTGTCGAGGAGTCCCACCTTCGCCCCGAATTCACCAAGGCCCTGGGGTTGGGTGACCGTAGGCCCGATCTCGTCGTACGCTTCGGCCGGGGAAAGGAAATGCCGAGATCGTTGCGGCGGCCTGTAGAGTCGGTGCTGGTTTGAAAAGCAACCCTAAAAACAGCATCAACTCGGACGTCAAAAAGCGACGCTCCTTCGTCGCTCTGCTTTTTGCCGCCGGTTATGCTGAGCCTTGGGCAGAATTAATGCAATCATGTGGTTTGATCGGAGTAGGGATGCGCTCGGCTGAAACAAGACGCGGACACTACCTCGGAACGGAAATTGACGAAAAGTGGTGGCGACGCTATTCCAGGGATGGGCTCTTAGCGCGCGGAATCGGCGACTTCTGGGTCAATGCCTTGGCTTTGTTCTTTCGACGTTACCTCACAGAGACACCCATCGTGATCTCGTTCAGCGATGTGCTCGATGTGAAACTGGGCAAGTGGCATTCGGGGCGCTGGGCCGGCGGTGCTCCGGTCGTCAAGGTCGTATGGAAGAAGGCAGACACCCTCCTAAGTTCGGGATTCGTCTTTTCTCGCGATATCCGAGAGGCCGAGGTGCTGGTTCAAGATATCCGATCTCGCCTGCACCAGACCAAGGCTGCTGCCCAACAATGCCATCCCGACGACGCTCGTTCCTCGCGCGGCTGATGGCGGGTTAGCGCTCCCGAGCCCGTAGCTCTTTGTGGCACAAACTGAAACACACGCAATAACGTATTCCTGAGATGGTCAGATATGGAAAAACAATTCAGTGTAATCATAGAACGAGACCGTGAAGGCTACTACGTTGCATCGGTCCCTTCTCTGCGGGGCTGTCACACCCAGGCAAAATCCCTCGATGAACTTATTGTAAGAATAAGGGAGGCCATCGAGCTGTGTCTGGAAGTCGAGGGCAACGATATGGAGCCACTCGACTTCATTGGAGTCCAGCGAGTGAGCATCGCAGTATGACAAAGCTGCCGGCCTTGACGGGCAAAACTCTCATTACTGCACTGGCTCAAGCCAGATTCCCCCTGTGTCAGCGAGGTTGTGTGGTGTGGGGCCCTTTGAGTTCACCGGCCCGCTGTGAAGCTTCAGGCGGAGTATTTAAGATCTGCCGCTACTGCATCTTCTCATCCAGAGGGACCTTACGTTTCCATTACAAGGATCTGTAAGGGGTGGTCGACCATGCGTTCATTTTCGAAGAAACCGCCGTCAGCCCAGCAGACCACATGCGCAAAATCTTCAAAGCCCAGCTCCTCATTTTCAGACTATACCCGTCAAGTGCCCTCTATTCTTCACCCACACTGCAGAAGGGGAAACCGGGTAGTGCAACGGCTGCCATTGGCTGATTCCGTAGGCCCTGAAGTTGAGGCCAGTGCTGGTAAAGCTCGATTCGCTGGCGATTTAAGCCACACACCCGAAGTGGTACCCTATAACCCACGATTCACACTCCCGCAGAATGCGGACATTTCATTTGCTTACTACACAGCCACCGGCCACAGAAATTGCCTTGACTGTATCCCACACACATGCTATTGAAAAAATAATAAAAAACAAATTCTTATCTTACAAGCTTCAACGGTTCAAAGGGCCGCTAAACTAGGAGTCCGACTTCCAAGAATGATCTCGCCTGTGCGCCAGCACGGGCAGAGTTGCATCAGTTGGGCACCGTTTCTTTTGCGCGACTACTACACAAAAGCAAGTCGGCTTCGATCCCTTTTTCACACCTCGGTCCGTCGAGTAGCATCGTTAGTGGTGGGCGCACGCCGGTCCTTAAGTACCAACAAGGGGGTGTCCACTATGTCTCTGTGGGTTGGCTTGCGCCTGAGGAACTAAGATTGCCTTCGCTTTGCATCCGGTTCCGCAAGTGCTACTCTCATCCTACGTTCTGATTGCGCGGTCGCGCTTGCTTCAGTTTGGCCAGCCCCCTTTACCGGTTTGTTCACCGCAGGATCGATCTGGAGGAGCAAATCCATGAGGTTTCTTCGGGTATTCCGGGTTTTGGTGCTTAGCCTTTTCACATTGACCCTGTCGGCCTGCGGGGATTTCGTACCGCCCGACATTTCGCGGCCACCCGCGGCTCAGCGCCTTGCCGTCGTCGTGGTTCAGCATGGCGACGTTTTCGTCAACGGCACGGCAATAAGCGGAAGCCGACCGTTAGTAGAAAACGACAAGGTCAAAACCGGCGGCAATGGATGGGCGCGCATTCATTTCGATGTTGGCGGAACGTTGTCAATGGAACCCAACAGCGATCCCACTTTGCTGTTGATCTCCCAGGCCGGATGTGTTGCTGGGCAGCTGGTGGTCAGGTTATGGAACGGCACATTCACTGCCCAAGGCGTGACGAATGTCTGCTTCGATAACCCGACGCATCAGGCGACGGTCAATCCTTCCAGCGATTTCCGTATCCAGATCACCGATCAGAGCTTTAGTCTCAACGTCACCAGAGGGCAAGTTCTGGTTTCGACCGGACCGGCGCGCTTGTCGCGTTACGTGGTCCGGACCGATTACGGTATCGTCGTACGCCGCGGTAAGACCACAGGTCCGCTGCCAATCATACGATAGCACAAAGCTCGGGCGACCATCAGATTGGACATCATCGGCTTATTAACTAAGTTCTCCCAAGAGATCGGCCGTTTTTTCAAGCACAACTTCCAGCTATGGCTGGGGCTCATCCGCAATCCGGTGGAAGTGCTGAAACAGGTCGATCTGAATTCTGACGAAGTTTTATACCATTCGCTGGGTCTTGCCGCCTTTGTCTACTTGGTTTGCCTGGCCATCGCACTGCCGCCGCAATTCACTGGCGACACTCCCCCCGGACTGCCCACCTTGGCTGCGTTCGTGTTCGATGCGATCACCCAGTTTCTTGGCTTTGGCTCGGTCGGCTTGGCGCTCTTGATATCAGGCCGTGTCCTTGGGGCGCGCACCAGACCCACGGCCTGCTTTTCCACCGGGTTCTTGATGACCGCCGCCTGGCCTTTCCTGCAACTCTACGACTGGGTGCCGAACAGCGCCTTGCAAGAATCACTCACCCCCGAAGGACAACTGGCGCTTTTCGGCGCGGTGTTCATGGCGGTGATCGGCTTTGCCCTCTACTGGGCAGCGCCGATTGTCGCCTATGTCCATAAATTCGGGCGAGCGCGGGCGATTTTGGCCACGTTCTTACAATTGTTCCTGATCGGGGCGATCTGGTTCAACTTCCTTCAGGACCGATTCCCGGCTTTTGGGTTGTGACTGTGACCCTTTGTAGATTTCCTCATGGTATGAAGATACTTTCCTTGATCCTGTTCGGTATGTTTTAAAGGGGTTGGTGTTGCCCCACCCCCTGGCCCGCCTTGAGTGTTCGTACATGGCCGGACTCTGTTTGGCGGGGCCTACGACGACGAAGATCTGAAAGGTCCCGCTTATCGGCCGTGTGTATGGCGCGTCAACCCTCTGTCCTGGCGTGGTTGTTGTGTGGGTCCCTCTGAGTTCACCGGCCCGTTGTGAAGCTTCAGACGGAGTGGTTAAGATCTGCCGCTACGCCATCTTCCCATCCAAAGGGACCCAACGTTTCCATTACAAAGATCTGTAAGGGGTGGTCGACCATGCGTTCATTTTCGAAGAAACCGCCGTCAGCCCAGCAGACCACATGCGCAAAATCTTCAAAGCCCAGCTCCTCATTTTCAGGCCATACCCGTCAAGTGCGCTCTATTCTTCACCCACACTGCACAAGGGGAAACCGGGTAGTGCAGCGGCTGCCATGGGCTGATTCTGCAGGCCCTGAAGTTGAGGCCAATGCAGGTACAGCTCGATTCGCCGGCGATTTGAGCCAAAAACCACTGCATTCCGGCATGCCAAAAAGAATACAATGGAAGCTGAAGGTCAACGCTCCGGGGGACGAATACGAACAAGAGGCAGACCGCGTCGCCGATCAGCTGCTGCGTGACCCTGAGCCAGGAGTGCACCTCTCTCCCATCTCCGGCGAAAAGTTATCCCACGGCAGCGGGGGGCAAAGCGACCACAATCAACCTGCCATCAACCGTGTCCGGGCAAGTGGTGCTCCAGAGGCCATCGTGCCATCCGTTGTGGCGGAAGTGGCATCCTCACCCGGCTGTTCACTGGAAGCTGCCACGCAAGAGTTGATGGAATCACGTTTCGGTCATGACTTCAGCGAGGTTCGGGTGCATACGGATGTCCGTGCAGGGGAGTCCGCAAGGGCCTTGGGAGCCCGGGCCTACACCGTTGGACCGGAAATAGTATTCGGTGCGGGGGAGTATGCCCCGGGTACGGCGGAGGGACGGCGCCTGCTGGCACACGAGTTGGTGCACGTCATTCAGCAAGAGGGGCCGCTCTCTCACAGCAGCGCGGCGTGGTTGCAACGGCAGGCCGCCGATGATATCACCGCACGGGTTGGTCCCGTATCGGGCCAGGGGGGATTGATCCACGACACCTCGCGCAAACGCATGTCCATCATAGTCGGCCCAAATGATACTTTGCGCACCATTGCCCGGCGGCTGCTGCCCATCTGGAACAATGCACAACCCTTTACGCCTCCCGAAGAAGCCACACCCCGCCCCGTGACCCAACTCACGGAGGAGCAGCTCGCCAAAGGCCTCATGGTCTACAACCGGTACTATCTGGCAGTGCCCCTGATGACCGGGTGGAAAGTGGGCCTGCGCTTTCCCCTTCCAATCGAAGTGAATCGGGTGACCGAAGAGCGGAGTCTCCATCCCGATCTGATCGTCACATGGGCAAACACCTTTGATCCAGCTTGGGCGTCTTTGCTGGACATGCCTCCGGCAGCCTTGACACCGCCGGCGCAGGCAGACCTGGCGGCATCCGTGCAGACGTTCCTGCAAGAAAACGAGACCCTCACGGCACGCGGCATCCATCTTTCCGCGCGGGCCATGAGGAACGCACTCGAGGCCGCACCTTTTATCCAGGAGGTGTTCCGGCAGGCCGCCTCCGAGGCCTTCGACCTGGCGCTGGCCTTCATGGACTGGATTGTCATCCACCAGTTTGACCTTCTCGTTTCCCAGACACCGGGCCAGGAGATTTTAGATACAATCCGCAATGCCCTGGCCAGTGCGCCGTCAAGCCTGACTGAAAGCCAGCAGCGAAGCCTTGCCCGTGCCAACGGGCTGTTAAACCGGATGGGCGTGTTTTCGGAGGCCACGGCCGAGCAATTCCGGGACATTTACGTGACGACCGTGCCGGGAAGCAACTGCATGGCGGCGGTCTACCACGGATTTGAGGCCCTTTTCTCCGAGCGGATTTCCCGCTCCATTCAGGATCAGGTAGGCCGGGAATCGAGGGAAGTCATGCGCCGGACCGGCCGCAACACCAATCACATGAACCGTGTTATGGAGACGGTTCGCGCTCGAGGCATGGCCGGTCCGGAAACCCGGCTGGTCCACCAGAGGGCCGCCGACACCTGGCAGCCCGATCCGGAATCAACGGTCCTTGGCATGACCCGGCCGGGGGTCGCCGGATGGTATTTTTTCGGACTCTCGCTCCACGCCGCCTATCACTCCGTCATCCTGGCTGTGGACCGCACTGATCCGGAAACCCCCCGCATCTATTGGATGGATCAGTTTACCAAAGGTTTCACCAGAGATGTCACCGGTTCTCTCATGAACCAGATGCGCCGTTTCAAGCCGAGTTACGGTTTTGCACCGTCAAGGATGTGGCAAATCATTCCGGCCGCGGACACCCTGATCATCCTCGATTAGCAGGGATGCGGTCATATGCGGAATAGCCGTTTAAATTCTTTTGTCTATGAATAACACCCCATCCGCCTTTCCGGTTGTCCGCAAACAATCCCGCCGGCATCGGGTGTTCCAGTTTTCAGACCACCCGCACGGCCCGTTCGCTCTCGCGCGGCTCATGCCCTTGTACTCCGGCTTCTTCCGGACGATTCCTGGCGGTTCCACTCTTGCCTTCGGCTGGTACTTGTGCAAATGTGAAAATCACTCTTGCACAATTCACACAAAGGGGACTTGCACCCCATCAGGTCACGCCTCTGCCGGGCATACACGGGACCGCCCTTCCAGGCTGGAGACAAAGTGAAAGCCACTATCCGCAGCCATAAAACTGAAAAGCTAAAAAGTGCTTACTATCGACCACTTGGAAGGCCCATCCGATGAACTGATCCATTTGGCAGTTTTGCCGGAAAGGTCCGCCAGGAACTCGTTCTGATGCTTGTTTTGAAAGCCCATTGATACTGTTGGAGTAAGATATGTAGAAATGTTCAGCACCTTCGGAGATGAGGAATTCAGCGTCGCTGAACGTATATTCATGGTGCGGCAGAAATGGGACCGCATCGTTGCTGAACAGGGGGCACTTGCTGTTACGGAGGCTCAAAAAGTGCAGGGGAGACTGTGGCAACCCATTTTGTCCTCCATCCAGTGCCCGATGGATACATGATATTGTGTCGAACACTCAAAACTTTTTTCGAGAAAACCAAAGACATAAGAGGGATTGTCCATTGAACGATTCCGTTCAGTTTCAACAGACTCTTCTGAGCAGGAGAATGAAATGTTAAAAAAAAGAGCTGGCATAATTGCGTTGACGGCGGTGCTGCTGCTGGCAACCTGGGCTTTCCCGGCCATTGCCATTGGGGAGGACATAAGGGAACATCCCCTCATACGTCCTTTTCCCGGATCGACACTTTATGAAAGAAGTTCCACCCACCAGAATTTCAACGCCTTCGACTTTCAGGTGAAAAACCCTGAAACGGGAAGGTCCGAAACGCGCAACGTCTCGGGTGAATACCGCAGGCTGGTCTATCATTTATACAGGGAAGACGGGAGCCGGAACACGGATATCTCCCGGGTTGAATACTTCGAAAATTTCAAGGCTGCCGCTCTTGAGAAAGGTGGCGAAGTGAAGTGGGAAGATGGGAGGGGCCTGGTTTTCACCCTGCCCCGTGAAGACGGGGGCATCACCTGGTGCCGGGTCGAAGTTTCGGTAGGGGCGGGGGCGACCTATCTCACCATCATCGATGAGAAGCCTCTGGAAACGACCCTGGTATTCGGTCCGGCCCAAATGAAGGCAGCTCTGGATGACGAGGGAAAGGTGGCCCTTTATGGTATTCTGTTTGATGTCGATAAAGCGACATTGCAGCAGCCTTCGAACAAACAGCTCCAGGAAGTGCTGACACTGCTTCTCGAAAATCCTGAACTTTCCCTTGAGATACAGGGTCACACGGACAGCGACGGCAGCGAAGCCCATAATCTGGAGCTTTCCCAGAGACGGTCGGAATCGGTGCTGGAATATCTTGTCCTTTTCGGCATAGACCGATCAAGGCTTCAGGCAAAGGGCTACGGTGAGTCCATGCCTGTGGCGCCGAACGACACCGATGAGAACAAGGCAAAAAACAGACGGGTGGAACTGATGCGGTTAAACCCTTAAGGCATGGGGGCGTTCCATGAGGCAGATGATTGACTCATGAAAAACTGCGGCACTGGAGTTCATGAAGCCACATGGCTGCTATTGGAATCTTTTTCCCAAAACTTGAATATGCTGACTTGGCGCTACCCCTGGCAACTGCGATCCATGCAATCCCAAGCACCCACTTGCAGGAGGAGGATATCTTGACCGACACGCAAACCGAACAGTTCGAAAGGGAACCAAATGCCCAGAAGCTTGAATCCCTCAAAACTCTCACCGCAGTCATTTACGGGCTGTACGCTGCATCCTTTTTTGTGGGGATCACAGTNGTGATCGGCATAATCCTGAACTACATGAAGCAGGACGAAGTGCGAGGAACCTGGCTGGAAAGTCATTTCCGCTGGCAGATTCGGACTTTCTGGTTTTCGCTCCTCTGGTTTACCGTAAGCGCGGTGGCCCTTTTCGCCTTCATCGGCATACTGGGTCTTGTAGCCACCGCCGTCTGGTTCGGGTATCGCGTTGTCAATGGCTGGCTGGCCCTCATCGACAGGCGGCCCATGTACGAAGATCGTCCCGTCGTGGGATCCTAGCAGACAGCGGGGCCAAGGTATGTGAAGGGGACGACATCCTTCAAATGATTATCGATAACAGCATCATAAATGCCGAAAGGGAGCTTTGATCTCATCGTGGAGTTTCTTTCGGTTAGCCATGCTCNTTGGTGTTGATCCGCATTACGCCCCTCCTTTTGCCTTGCGATAATCAAGGTAGGACCGNACAACGGCCACATCGGCTTCCGCCCAGTCCAGGGTCAAGAGCTGGTCCCGGGTNGTCCACTGAACNGCCCGGTGTTCTGCNAGCACAATGTGGCCACGGGTTATCCGGCAAATAAAGGGATGAAGCCGGATATGCAGATCCGGGTAAGAATGGCTCGATGGGGGAAGCAGGNTCCTGATTTGGATCCCAACGCCCAGTTCTTCAAGAATTTCACGGATAATGCAGTCTTCTGCGGTTTCGCCCCATTTGATTTTTCCACCGGGGAACTCCCACTTGAAGGGCATTCTCATAAGGGGGCCGCGCTGGGCTGCCAGAACCTTCCCCTTTTCCTCTATGATTGCGCAGGTGACGTCTATGAAACGATTGGCGTTGATTGCTTTGCTGTTCTTAACGGAATCGGAAGTTTTTCCGGTCATGAGACAGGAGCCTCCAAATCTTTCTATGATCTGTGGGGTATTCCCACGCCTGGTTCGCGGCTCGCCGTCACGATTGCTCCCTTGATAGGGTGGTCTTCTCTGTGTACTTTGAAATCTAAATCAAGGGAGAAGGCTAAACAATTAAAACCAAATTGTTAACCGATTTTTGGCAGCATTGCATCGACCTTTGCGAATGAAAGTGAAAAATTGGAAAACACTTCATGGCCAGAAAACGTATCCTGTTCATAGGGGAAGGACTGGATTTGCCCGAATCGCACCTCCTTCGAGGATTGAAGAACGCGGGACACCATGTGGAGTTGATGGTCCGGCCCGGGTGCGCCAATGCGGATGCGTTGAAAGAAGAGGGAGTCCATGTCCACCCCCTGACCCTGGTTCGGAAAGTTGACTTTGCCGGTATTCGCGCCATTCGTTCACGCCTTGGAGAAGGTCAATTTGATGTCATGCACACCCTTCTGAACCGGCCTCTATCCAATGGGCTGCTCGCTTCCAGGGGCATGGCCGTGAAACGGGTGGCCTATCGGGGCATCGTGGGAAACCTGAGCCGTTTCAACCCTGGATCCTGGCTCACCTATTTGAACCCTTCCGTTGACCGCATCGTCTGCGTGTGCCACGCTGTTCGAAAGGGCCTGCTTGCAATGAGGCTTCCTCCGGAGCGGTCCGTGACCATTTATAAGGGTCATGATGTGAACTGGTACCATGCTGCGGATCGAGCTTCTCTTGCCCGGTTCGGCATCCCCGATGATGCCTTCGTCATTGGAAGCTCGGCAAATATGCGTCCCAGGAAAGGCATCCATGTGCTCCTCGAGGCTGCCAAAAACGTTAGAGCTGACCGTCCCGTTCACTTTCTTCTCGTTGGACGTATTCAGGACAAGCTCCTGTCCCGGACTGCCATGCCAGCCCAGTTGGCAAGGCGGGTTCATTTCACGGGTTTCCGCCTTGATGCTCCAGCTCTCATGGGAGCATGCGATGCCATTGTGTTGCCTTCGCTCAAAAGGGAAGGGCTTGCGCGAAGCGTCATAGAAGCCATGTCCCAATCGGTTGTGCCCGTCGTCACCGATTGTGGCGGCTCACCCGAACTGGTCCGTCACCAACGGGATGGACTGGTGGTTCCACCGGGGGATGCCCGCGCCCTGCGGGAAGCCTTGAATCTGCTGTTGAGTGATCCCGGCCTTCGAGCCCGTATGGGAGCTTCCGCGCGCACCCGCATTGAAAAGGATTTTTCCATCGGGTCCACTGTGGCCGAACACATTCGCCTCTACGAGTCACTCACATGAGTGCTGGTTTCATTGCTGTTGATTTGAGGGATTGTGCGTTGTCCTGGCCCGTCACCCCCGCAAAGGCAGGGGTCCAGAGGATCTGGAGAAGGCCGGGTTCCCGCATGGGCGGGAATGAAACGAACGGGGCTTTATTCCGGGTAAGAAGTCTAATTCAATGACATGCAGTGGTGGTCAGGGGGAGCTGCACACCGCGAATGTAAATGGGCTGCCCCGTGAGAGGGATGGGCATGCCTTTTTTCCTGGCCGCGCGCTCCTGTCCAAAGACATTGCAAATGCCATCAAAGGGATAAGGAGGATGATAGAGCATGGGCGAAGGATGAGCGTAGGCCATCACGATGCGTTCCCCATCGGGCCTTCGGAACAAAAGGCCCACGGCGCCACTGGGCGTGGTCAAGGGTCTCTCGAAGACGCTTTTTTCCATGAGGCCGAGAAAGAACCGAAATGCATCAAAAGCCGGGCGCGCGCGCCATCCTTCCGTCCCTCGATCATCGATCAACCCGAATCCATGTGCCGCCAGCCGCCACCAATACACGCGTTCCACATGCCCTGAAGCGATGGCAAGGGCAAGGTAGCGAATCATGTAGGACGCATAGTCGGCTTCAGTCACACTGGGATCGTTATGCCGTGGACCGGGTTCCTCGTAAGGGGACCCCACCGGTGAATGAACACCGGTTCCCAGCAAAGGCCAGTTGACTTCTGAAATGATCAGGCGGGATTCGCAGGACGGCGCCCAATGGGCAATGGCGCGGGCCAAAGCACATTTCTCGACGGTGGTAAACCCCAGTTGTTTATTTTCAGGGGCCCCACGGCGGTCCACATACAGGAGGTGGGACAAGGCGTGGAAGTGAAGCAGGCCCTGCACCCGTTGCAGAGCAGCGACCACGTATTGGTATTCGAAATCGATCACTGCCGGTCCCATCAACCTAAACCCTCCATGAGACCCTGCATGAGAGACAAAGGGTTCACAAAGCTGCGCATATTCGTCCAGCGTCCACAATCCCCATTTGACGCGATTGATGGCGTGCCCCACCTGCACCCACTCCACCACGGTTCCAAGGCTGCCCAGCACCTGATCCACGAATCCGGCCCAGCGGCCCGGATTTTTCACGGCCTGGCGATCCTGAACCATGGCTATGGAAACGGAATAGCCAGCCCGATCCAGTTCCTGAACACGTTTTATTGTGTAATCCCAGTTTTCCGGTCCTTCATGATGGTAAAAGCGCACCATCAAGGGACATGGGCCCAGCCGCTCCAGCCAGGCGCGTTCCGTGTGCCAGCTTTCCGGGCGGGGATGGACCGTCATTCCAGCTCGTCCTGACATATCCACCGGTGAAGAAAAGGAATTTTTTACGTGCCGGTCATACAGGGAATGAATGGGCATGGAGGCTGTGGCCACAGAGGCGGCGATTTTCAGCAGATTGATGCGGGGATAAAGATATTTTCTTTCTTTGCCGCGCAGAGTGCCGATGGCCTGCGCGGAGCGTTCATCCCATAACCACAGGTCTTTGAAGGGGGGATAGGTGACAGCCGGATCCGGCGTGACCCTCCTCTCGCCAAGGGCTCGAAGGGGATGGCGCCAGGGGCGGGTTATGGTGTGGAAGGCAAAAAGCCGGCGATAGAATTTCTCCCACCTTCGAAATGCCAGAGGAACGGGAGTGTCCCCGAAATACATGGCGATGAAAATGCGAAGAAGGTCGGAGGGCAAAGAGATTCGGGAGATGTCAAACGCGCGGCGCCGCAGAGATTCCACGGGTCCCGTGCGCGCTCGGTTGAGGTCGACGAACATCACATTGTTCCAGGCGGAGGGACCGTGACGCCGCACCAGGATGTTTTGATTGCCCAGGTCTCCATGCATGAATCCCGAGCCATGCAACCGGGCAATGGCACAGGCCACCGTCTGAAGAAGGGACATGAGTTTTTCACAGTCCGGTTCATTGCGATACAGGTTGACCAGTTCCTGGCGAAACTCCGAGAGGTTGGGTGCATACAGGGTGATGAAGTGGCTTTCCACAAGCCGACGGCCTGACCATCGCTCCAGGCAGGCCACGGGAGCAGGCGTTCCAACCCCGTGCGCCTGAAGATGAACCGCCGCCCCAAAGGATCGGCGCGCCTTGGAACCTCTCCGGAAATCAACCCAATCCTTCAAAAACGGCTGACGGCCAAAGGACTTGACGGCAAAAACATGATCACGGTAGTCGACACAGAGCACGCGATGACGCCCCTGAGCGAGCAGTTTGCCATCCCGAAGGCTCCCGCGCTCCAGCTGGGCCAGCCAATGAACCAATGGGCGGTCCCTGGCGTATGCACCGGAGATCCATGCCCTGTAAGGCCCCAATTGGCAGGGAAGGGGAGCTGCGACGGAGGCGCTGCTGGATCGGCCAGCCCTTTGCCAGGGAAGATCCACATGGGTCCGGACCAGTTTCAGGGTGGGGGTGGATTGCATTTCCGGTGGTGATCCGGGGGCTTGCTGCAGCCTTGTGGCGGTATCTTCCCTCGGTTCCGCACATTGTTCCATAGCCTTGGGAAAAGCCTCATCGTCTCCATAGCCCAGATCAAATTTCTTTTTCAAAAAATCAACCCCGGTGTTCGTTCAGCGATTTCCAGACAATTTTGTCCCAAGTCTCGTTTGATGAAATTGTCCCGCCCATTTTTTGCCGCATACATTATGGTGAAGGCATAAAATAAAATTTAAAGAATGATAAGCAGTGTTTATTGGAATGCTTTTCGGTAGCAGTGGGAGGGGTTTCTGTCAAGGGCATTCCGCGGCCCGTATGTGAGGAAAACAGAGGGGAAGTTTTTGCAAGCTGGAATGGAGACCCATCAGGAATCATCCCAGTGAAGTGCCCGACCCATTTCTCACGTCCCTCTCCCAATGGCAGGGCCGGATGGTGCGCACGGGACGATCGGGCGTGCAGATCATCGCCCAGGGATTGCAAACTTTGGTGACCTTCAAATAATAAAGAACTGAAAGTGCGCCGCGAGGGATCATGATCGGCTGGCCCCTTGCGTCGGCGGCAGCAAGATTGTATTCAAGGGAGTGACGGGAAGACCACCTTCAAAGAGGAAGAAATGCCAAGGCTGATCGGAATCCTCTGTTGAAAGTCTAAAAGTTTGTTTTTGTTTATAATCCATCCCCTGGTCTTGAAAGAAAGGCAGATTTATCATGCTCGAAGCGTTGCTTTTGTATCTATTCATTGGTGCCGTAGTGGGTGTTTTGGCTGGATTGCTGGGCATAGGCGGTGGCCTGGTTTTGGTTCCCATGCTGTATTTTGCCTTTACCATGCAGGGAGTGGACCCCTCGGTCATGATGAAGCTGACTCTCGGAACATCCATGGCCGCCATCATTTTTACGGCCCTGTCCAGCGTGCGGGCCCACCAGGAACGGGGGGCTGTGCGTTGGAATGTGGTCCTGAAAATGACTCCCGGGATCATCATTGGGACCTTCTACGGCGCCCGACTGGCATCGGTCATGCCGACCTTTCTGCTCAAACTTATTTTCATTGGTTTCCTTTTCTATGTGGCCGTTCAGATGTTTCGCGACAAAGAGTCCGAGGGCGGTTTATGTTTGCCCGGAACCCTGGGATTGTTCGCGGTGGGTTTGGGCATCGGCGGTTTTTCCAGCTTCATGGGAATCGGAGGCGGCACTCTCTCGGTTCCTTTCATGGCCTGGTGTCAGCTGCCTTTTCACACGGTCATCGGCACTTCGGCGGCCATCGCCATACCCATTGCACTGGCGGGCACAGCGGGTTATGTGGTGGGCGGCTGGGAAAATGAACTTCGGCCCTTTTTCTCTCTGGGGTTTGTTCATGTTCCAGCTCTTCCAGCTCTTTTGAGCATAGTGGCAGCCAGTGTGCTCACTGCCCCGCTGGGGGCAAAGCTGGCTCACAGTCTCCCCGTGAATCTTTTGAAAAAAGTCTTTGCCATCTTGCTCCTGTTTGCAGCCATACGCATGCTGCTGTGGCTTTTCTAGGGAGAGCAACGGTATTGCACCAGGCTGCTTACGAGGTGACAATTTCTCATGTGAACCAACTTTGGGTGACCATTCATGCCGGTGTGGTGCCCGGCGGTTCCACTGGAAAGGTCGTGGAAGATTCGAGTACCTTGGAAGCATAGAAGTGCAGAGGGTGTGGAGAGGAATTAGTGGTTCATGGCAAAATCAGTGAAAAGGACCGACACGAATGATCCAACTTTTCATCTCATCCATCGGTTTGGTCATGGATGATCACTGATGACAAAAGTTCTTGCGAGGTTTTCCAGTTACGACGATGTTCGAGTCCGTTCCACGGTGTTTGAAATCATGGATCTCATGGGAGGAGAACGCATCGGTTCGGGCATGAAAGTGCTGGTCAAGCCCAATCTTCTGGCTCCCGCATACCCGGAAAACGCTGTGCTGACTCACCCTGCCATCGTGAAGGCCGCTGTGGAATACGCCCTGGATCGCGGCGCCAAAGTGCAGGTTTCGGACAGTCCTGCAACGGGTTCATTTGAGAGGATACTCAGAACCAGCGGCATAGGGCAGGCCCTTCGAGGACTGCCAGTGACGTGCCTGCCTTTTGAAAAATCCGTAAGGCTTCCCGCATCCCCCCCATTCACACAGCTGGAATTGGCCCAAGATGCCATCGAGGCCGACGTCATCATCAATCTTCCCAAAATGAAAACCCATTCTCAGATGCTTCTCACCCTGGGGGTGAAAAACCTTTTCGGGTGCGTGGTGGGTTTGAGAAAACCCGAATGGCACATGAAAACCGGTGTCGACCGTCATGCGTTCGCCCGTGTGCTGGTCCAGGTTTATGCTGCCCTGAAGCCTTCGTTCAATATCCTCGACGGCGTTCTCGCCATGGAAGGACAGGGTCCGGGCAGAGGGGGAACGCCCAGGGAGGTGGGTGTCATCCTGGGAAGCACCGATGCGGTCGCCCTGGACGTGACCGTGTGCGGGATGGTCACACTAGCCCCCGAAAAGCTGCTCACCAATGTGGCTGCACACGAGCTTGGGCTCATGCCCCAGGACATCCAGGTTGAGGGTACTCTTCCCGAACTCACGGACTACCAGATGCCCCAGGTGGGCTCGGTGGTCTTTGGTCCCGAAATCTTTCATGGAATCGTGCGGCGCCATTTCGTTCAGCGGCCTGAAATTGAGGAATCGGCGTGCAAACTGTGCGGCGAATGCTGGAAGTTTTGCCCCGCGCACGCCCTTGAACGGCAAAAGGAAAAAATCCGGTTTGACTATGACCGGTGCATCCGCTGCTACTGCTGCCTGGAGGTCTGCCCCTACGGAGCCATCAGTGCTTTGGAGCCTCCCGCGGGGAGGGCTCTGTCCAAGACCATAAGGGCTGTTTTTCGAACATTTGCCGGCCGATGATGGAAAAGCTTCCAAGGAGGATATAACGTCCTGGCCGCACAGACTCACGCCAAGGCCATTGACCCGGGCGAAAATCATTGGGGCAAAACAGATCCGGTGCTGACCGATGTGGTCAACCGAGGAATGAATCACCGGGAGTNGGGAGAGGATTTGCGGTCGATCCATCCTCGCATGAAACCCCTCTTCATGTCCGGTTCTACGGCCTGTGGACCGTGCGCCNGGGCATTTTGGGGGAAAGAGTGAGCTTCCTTCTGAAACCCTTTCTCCTGGAGGGCCCGCTCGGTGAAATGCGTCAAGGTCTGGAGCAGATCATAACCACCTTTTTCCTCAAAAAGATTTTGCCAAATGATCGACCCTCCCTGTTCAATCTCAGCCACACCACCTGCTTCCAGGGCCGTTTTTATGTCCTGGGGCATGCGTGGTGTTTACGATGCCTTCAGTGCCCCGCAGCCAACCCCGGCCTTTGAAATACTGTTGTTGTCCGGTAATCTCAGGATGTTTAAAATAAAGGCGAAGTAAAGGGGGAAACCCTCTCCATATTGAGGTCCACCCAAAAACGGTCGCCTATGCAGAGGGGAGAGTCGGGCTGTCGGTCCCCCACCTTTGATCAAATCCCTCTGGGAGAATCAGAAGTGAGTGTTATTTTTGAAGGCGTGCTCTGGCAGTACATGACCCTATTTATTCTGGCGGCCACGCCCTGGATTGAATTGCTTCTGGTGGTTCCTGTGGGCGCCGCCATGGGGTTGGCGCCCCTGCCGGTGGCTCTGGCTGTTTTCACGGGCAACGCCTTGCCCGTATTCCTCATTGTTTTCGGCTACGATCACTGGCGGAAATGGCGTTCCGTCCACCCGAAAAACGAAAAGACGGACCGTGGGAACAATCGGAGAGCCAAGGCCCTGGGCATATGGAACAAGTATGGCCTTCCCGGACTGGCCATGGCCGGCCCTCTGGTGACAGGCATTCATCTGGCAACGATTATCGCCCTGTTCTTCAAGCCTGAACGCCACAAGCTTCTTTTCTGGATGACATTCAGCCTCTTTGTCTGGACGCTGGGGGTTATCGCCGTGTGTTACGCAGGCCTGGAGGCAATCCAGTACCTGATGTCACAATGGTGAGAGCCTGAGCGGAGGGACTGGTCCCCCTGGAACAGGATGCGTTCACAGTGAGAGCCTTTTCTGTTCCTTGGTCCCATGGGGCCAGATTGAAGATTCAAAGGCGCGGGGGTTTTCTCAGAGGTTCAGGTGTCTGCGTTTCAGCCAATTCTTCCTGCAGCAGAACTTAGCGTCACAGATTTCGCACTCATATTCCTCCTTCTGAACATTGGCGCCTATACCCGTGAGTGCACTGACGGATTTCATGGGAATCATCATTGCACTCTTGTTCAAAATAACACCGCAAAATCCCCTGGGAAAAAATGAAAACAATTTGTGTTGATCCTCCACATTCCAGCCGCAGTAACCGGGACTGTAGCGATTCGATGTGCGCAAGCCCTCTTTTCCCACCATCCTCTGAAGTTTCTCTTCGATGGCATCGGCAGTTTTTTCCACAATGGAGGAGGCAGCAGCATCCACAAAATATCCTTTGAGCAGGTCGCCCTCATGCATCATCTGCTTGGATATGATTTCAGGCTCATTTCCGATGGTGGCCAAAAGCACCGCGAGGGTTTCGACCTTTCGAAAATGCTTCGTGATGATTCTTCCGCTTTTGAGGCTCAGGCCATTTATGTGAAGGCGGTCCGGCTCCACCACGATTTTTTTCTCTTCAAGGAGGACGAATCCGCCCATGGGCTGAGCGTGTCTGCCGGCTGTTTCCAGGCCTTGGTGAACATATTCATTCAGATGAGAGGGAAAGGTTTTTTCCGAATACCCAATGGAACGGATGAGTTCTTTGTGCGAGACCATCACTTCCTCTGAAGTGAAACGGAATTGAAGGATTTTACTTTGAAAGGGCATTTTATTTGGTCTTGTGATTTCAGTGGAGACAGTCATGTTCTTTGGGGACGCTTTTCATGCATCCATCGTGAATTTCTTTTGGCGTGACTTTTTTTGCGCGACTTCTTTTGGCATCATTTCTTTTGGCCATGACTTTATTGGCCTGCGAACCCGCCGTAGGATGCCGATTTTCTTCATCTACGAAATCATAAGGAAAAACCATGCAAAGAAAAAGGAAGAAAAGTTTTCCTTCCCGCAAATAAGACTTTCTCTTAATTTTTGATTCCCTCGGAGAGCAAGCCACTTAAATTCTTATGATTGAGATGATATAAAGAAAAGTCTCAAGCTCCTTCCGCGTTACGCTGGCCGCAAAAATCTTCCAGCGGCTGCTTCACGGAGGGAGTTTTTTTGTGGCAAAGCAATTGAAGACGGTTTTATGGTCTGCACCCATGACAATGGCACATTTACTTCTTGAATTTGTTCACTATCTGAGATTAGATGCCGACGCCTGAGTCCCATGGCGGCCGATATTTGAAGTTTCTTTCATGGGGGGACGAAAGGATGCTTTGCGGAGCACGCCCGCCTTTGAATCGCTTCATGAATGATCCGAGGGAGTCCATGAACCTGAGAAAGATCTGCAGCGCACTCTTTTGCCTTACATTTGCTTTTTTTTCCTGGACCTTTTCCTGTGACGCTCAAGAGAAAGACCCGTTGATCATCATGGGGTGGATCGAAATCATGGGCATTTCACCGGAGGGACCTTACGTCAAAGCCAAACTGGACACAGGCGCTTTGACCTCATCCCTGCACGCACGGGACATAGAATATTTCAAAAGAGACGGTCAAAGAATGGTTCGCTTCATTGTGGACGTGACATGTGTCAAGTCAGGAGAAAAGAACGAGATCCCTTTTGAAAAACCGCTGAAAAGAAACGTGCGCATCAGGCAGCACCAAAGTGAATCAATGCGCCGGCCGGTGGTGACCATGGATTTCTGCATAGGTGGCCGAATGCACTCAACTCAGTTTTCCCTGACCGATCGGTCCAACTTCAATTACCCGGTGCTTTTGGGCAGAAGGTTTTTGAAAGACAGAATCCTCGTTGATTCCGGACACACGTATCTCATGTCTGAAGTCTGTCCTGAACAGTGATCCATGGTCAAAAAATTCGGAGAAACAATGATTCGCAATAACCGCGGGATAATTGCCATTGCCGTTGTGATCACATCACTGGCCGGACTCATTTTCATCTACAAGGTGAAGCATCTTGGATTGCCCCTCACACCCGATCAGGAAGTTCATTTATGGAATGTGGAAGCAAGAATCACCTTTGACTCACCCCCGGGTCCGGCTCAGGTCAAAGCCGCCATTCCTCTGACCCCTCCGGGGTTTCAGATCATGGGCGAGGATTTCATTTCGGGAAGCTATGGGCTGAGTGTTCAGACAGAAGGGCAAAACCGATACGCTCACTGGACTGTGCGAAGAACCCGAGGCTCCCAGGCCCTCTATTACAGAGTTCAACTCAGAAGGGTTGAAAACGACTCCATGTTGCAAAAAGGCGGCATTCCTGCGCCCCCAATGGTGCCCAGATACGGTGAAATGGAAAAGGCCGCCGCCATGGCCATACTGGAAGAGGCAAGAAGATCGTCCGCTGATGTGGCCACCTTTGTTCGCCAATTCCTGGTCAGGTTCAATGATCCCAATCCCTCGGAGAATTACCGTTTCTTTTTGAGGCAAGCCTCCACTCCCATGGAAAAAATCAACATCCAGATGCACATCCTCGCAGGAGCACGGGTCCCGGCCAGAGTGATCCAGGGAGTGTTGCTTGCGGACGGAAAAAGAACCCTGGAAATCACTCCGTGGCTTCAAGTCCACAATGGCAGGAAGTGGCTCACTTTCAATCCGGACACCAGCGAACAGGGACTCCCTGAAAACCTGCTGGTCTGGAGGATCGGGCAGGAACCTCTCCTGGAAGCTCAAGGCGTGAGAAATCTAAACATCAATTTTTCGTCGTCCATTTTTTCGGAAAACATGCTTCGATTGACGGGAGAATATCCCGTGAGCAGCAGTTCCCTTCTTCTCGGCTACTCCTTCTTCAACCTGCCACTGCACACTCAAAACCTCTACAAGGTGCTGCTGCTCATTCCCCTGGGAGCTTTGCTGGTCGTGTTCTCACGCAATGTGATCGGCATACCCACCTTCGGGACCTTCATGCCCATTCTCATTGCCCTTGCCTTCAAGGAAACGAACCTGGCCGTGGGCATTGTTCTTTTTGTGGTCATTGTGGCCATGGGACTTGCCCTGAGGTCGGTTCTGGACCGAATGCACCTTCTTCTGGTTCCAAGGCTTGCCTCGGTTCTTATCCTGGTGATCATGTCCATGGCCGCCATAAGCATCCTGTCCCACAAGCTGGGAATCCCCAGCGGCCTTTCCGCGGCCATGTTTCCCATGGTTATCCTGGCCATGACCATTGAGAGGATGTCCGTGGTCTGGGAAGAAAGCGGCCCGGGTGACGCCATCGGCCAGGGACTGGGAAGCCTTGCCGTGGCAGTGGTTGCTTTTGGAATGTTCAGAAATGACCTGCTGGAACACCTCTTTTTTGTTTTTCCCGAACTGGTCCTCGTGGTTCTCGCTGCATGCATACTCCTTGGCCGGTACACGGGATATCGGGTTTCTGAGCTCATTCGGTTCAGGACAGCTTAAAGGAAATGGAGAGCCGCCGCACATGATCGCCACCTTCAAAAGGCTCAAAGAGCGTGGAATACTGGGCATGAACAGGCGCAATGCGGACTTCATCATGCCCTTCAATCCCAGAAGGAACTACCCTCTGGTTGATGACAAAGTCCTGACCAAGAAACTCGCACAGGAGGCGGGTCTTGCGGTTCCCGAACTCTATGGGGTCATAGACACCAATTACAAGGTCAAAGGGCTTCAAAGTTTGCTCGGGGGACTGGACAGCTTCGTCATAAAGCCATCCAGGGGAAGTGGCGGCAACGGGATACTGGTGGCAGAATCCCGCAGAAAGGATCTGTTTTTCAAGCACGACGGCAGTGTGCTGGATATGAATCAAATCAAGTACCACACCGCCAATATCCTCAGCGGAATGTACAGCCTTGGAGCCATCATGGACAAGGCCATGGTCGAATACAAGGTCAAGTTCGATCCCATTTTCAAAGAAGTGAGCTTTCAAGGGGTTCCTGACATTCGGGTCATTGTGTTCCGAGGAGTCCCTGTCATGAGCATGCTCAGGCTCCCCACCAAGCTTTCCTCGGGACGTGCCAATCTTCACCAGGGGGCCATCGGGGTGGGGGTTGATGTTTGCGAGGGCATAACCCTCGGCGCCATGTGGCGGAACAGGCCCATCACTCATCATCCCGACACGGCAGCCCCATTGAAATCCATTCAGATTCCAGGGTGGGATGAAATCCTCATCAACGCCGCCAGGGCCCGGGAAATTGTTGGCCTGGATTATCTGGGAGTTGACATTGTACTCGATGAGGACCTGGGCCCCATGATTCTGGAATTCAATGCCCGCCCCGGTCTGGCCATCCAGCTGGCAAACGGTTGTGGACTCAGGCCAAGGCTGGAACAGGTGCAAAATATTCAAGACCTTCCCCCACAGCCTGAAAAGAGAGTCGAACTGGCAAAAGAGCTGTTCGCCCGCCAGGAAACGGCGACCGCTGCCCTTTGATCCAGTGTTTTGAACCGCCAATTGGAAACAATGCCCCACTGGATGCGCCTTTCATGTTCTTCCTTTTTTTTCCATGAGTCCGTGCTTTCTTCGACATTTCTCGTAAGGAGTGCAGTCGTGGAAGTCTCAAAAAACCCATCGAACACAACCCAGGGCACAACCAGTGAGGAATCCCCGCCAAGAACGGGAGCTGAAAAGGAAGCCGTATTCAGGGCCCGGGGCATCACCAAGACTTATCGCATGGGTGAAGTGGAAGTGACGGCCCTGCACCAGGTGGACATGGACCTTTACTACGGAGAATTCGTCGTTCTCCTGGGTCCCTCGGGCAGCGGCAAATCCACTCTCGTGAACATTCTTGGTGGGCTTGATGTGCCCACGAGCGGCTCAGTCCGGTTTCGTGAGCATGACCTGAGCACCTTTGACGACGCCTCCCTGACGCGATACCGCCGCGAACACATCGGTTTTGTTTTTCAGTTCTACAATCTCATTCCCAGTCTCACAGCCCGGGAAAATGTGGCCCTCGTGACGGAAATCGCCTCTGATCCCATGACTCCCGAGGAGGCCCTCCAATGGGTGGATCTTTCCAAACGCATGAACCACTTTCCGTCTCAAATGTCGGGGGGTGAGCAGCAGCGAGTGGCCATCGCCCGGGCCATTGCCAAGCGACCCGATGTGCTCCTCTGCGACGAACCCACCGGAGCCCTAGATGCCGAAACGGGAATTCTTGTCCTGGAAGCCATTGACCGCATCAATCGCGAACTGGGGACCACAACAGCCGTCATCACGCACAATGCCATCATTTCCCAAATGGCGGACCGTGTCATTTCCCTTTCGGGCGGAAAAATCATTGGGGTTCAGCGCATCGAGAGAAAAACACCCGTGAGAGACCTGGCATGGTGACCCGCCCGTGAAAGCTCTCCATCTCAAACTCTTTCGAGATCTGATGAAAATGAAGGGCCAGGCATTGACCATTTCTCTGGTCATGGCCTGCGGGATTGCGGTTTTTGTCATGTCCCTTTCCACATTGGACTCCCTTCAGTCAGCCCAGACCGCCTATTACGACCAATATCGTTTCGCCCATGTTTTTGCTCAGGTCAAAAGGGCACCCAATGCTCTCCGGGAACGCATGATGGAAATTCCCGGTGTTGCCCAGGTGGAAACCCGCGTTGTGGTTGATGTGATCCTGGACCTTCCTCATTTCCGTGAACCCGCAACAGGACGCCTGGTTTCCATTCCCCAAGACCGTCCCCCGAGGCTCAACGGCCTTCACATCCGCAGTGGCCGGCATATCGAGCCGGGCCGAAAAGGGGAGGTGCTCGTGAGCGAGCCCTTTGCGGAAGCTCATGGATTCAAGCCCGGAGATGGAATCCGTGCCATCATCAATGGCCGCCTGGACACCCTCAGGATCGTGGGCATCGCCATTTCACCCGAATACATTTACCAGGTTCGAGCGGGAGAGATTTACCCCGATGATGAGCGGTTCGGTGTTTTTTGGATGGGATACGGCGAGCTTTCCACCGCCTACGATCTGGAAGGGGCCTTCAATGACGTGGCACTGGCACTCTCTCCTGGAGCTTCCGAGCCCCATGTGCTTTATCGCCTCGATCTTATCACCGAGCCCTATGGAGGGCAGGGTTCTTACGGCCGTGAAGACCAGCTCTCCCACCGCTTTGTCTCCGATGAGCTGGCCCAGCTTCGAGGAATGGGCCTGATCATTCCGTCCATCTTCCTTTTCATTGCAGCTTTTATCATCAATATTGTCCTTTCGAGGCTGATCAACACCCAAAGGGAACAGGTGGCGGCCCTGAAGGCTTTCGGCTACACCCATTTTGAAATTGCCGCGCACTACTTGAAGTTCGCTCTGTCCCTCACCCTTTTGGGTTCCATAGTGGGTGTTGCCCTGGGAGCATGGTTGGGCCTCGCTCTCACGGACCTTTATTCCCAGTTCTTTCGCTTTCCAAGCTTTCATTACACTCTGGATCCGGGCATCGCCGGGCTCGCCGTGATCATTGGCGGCACCGCAGCCACCCTCGGTGTCCTCAATGCAGTCCATCGCGCCATGAAACTGGCCCCTGCGGAAGCCATGCGCCCCGAGCCGCCGACGGTTTTCAGACCCACTGTTCTGGAACGGATCGGCTTGCA
>SL_3KL_010_SEDDRAFT_10000113_pt1 | contig 52247 bp, 49 predicted proteins | sample SodLakKL_010_SED_2_FD_10381 | JGI IMG/M metagenome (IMG submission 10381)
CGGAAGCCATCGAAGATGACCCGTTTGATTCGGTAATGTCCGATCTTACCCGGATCACGTATCCGAACTCATCAAAATCCGGCATCACCATTTTAATTGCACGCTGCGCCAGGTAGCCGTGGCCGATTTCACGCCGTCCGGGACCTCGCATAAATCCGGCTTCTCCCACACAGTATGGCGGGAAATTATAATGCAGCATAAAGGTTTGATCCTCTTCGTAAAAGAGCGTATCAATGCTCTGGGCATCGCGCTTTGTACCGAGTGCCACAGAAACAAGTGCCTGGGTTTCGCCTCGTGAAAAAATAGCTGACCCGTGAGCTCTTGGCAAGTATCCAACCTGGGTCCAGATATCGCGGATATCTTCCGGAGAACGCCCGTCAATACGTTTTTTGTTTTCAAGAATATTATTTCGCACAGCATCCTTCACCATATTGCCGAAAATTGAAGAGATCTCGCCACCGGCTTCTTCATAGCCTTCTTGTTCGGTAATGGATTCAATTACTTCCTTTTTCAATTCACTGGTAGCAGTGCCAAACTCTTCTTTGCTAAGTCCCTGACTTAGTGTATCCTGAAGTCGGTTACCTACCTGCCCCGCAATTTTTTCTTCCAGTTCGGTATTCGGTTCAACTGGTGTAAACTCACGTTTTTCAACGCCAAATTCTTTTCTGAGCTCTTCCTGAAATTCACAGAGCTTTACAATGGCTTTATGGCCTTCTTTCACGGCCTCGAGCATCTCTTTTTCGCTGATCTCTTTCATCTCCCCTTCGATCATGATCACGCTGTCGGCAGTACCGGCAACAATGATGTCCATGTCACTCTTTTCAAGTTCATCGATGGTAGGGTTAATTACAAATTCACCATTAATGCGTCCAACTTTTACCTGGGACATTGGGCCATCAAACGGAATAGAAGAAATATGTGTAGCCGCAGATGCACCGAAAGCTCCTAATACATCCGCCTCATGCTGTCCGTCTGAAGAATATACCTGGCAAATGTACTGTGTTTCATTTACGTATCCATTAGGGAAAAGCGGTCTCAGGCTTCTGTCAATCAACCGGCTGGCAAGTGTTTCGCCATCGGAAGGGCGCCCTTCTCTTTTCATAAACCCGCCGGGAAATTTTCCTGCAGCCGTAAAACTTTCTCTCAAATCAACAACCATCGGGAAAAAATCCTGTCCTGGTTTTGCTTCTTTTGCACTTACTACCGTGCAAAGTACCATTGTATCTCCCATTCGTACCATGACTGCACCATCGGCTAATTTGGCAAGCCTGCCTGTTTCAACGGATATGGTTTTTCCGGGTGCAAATTCCACACTTCTAAAATCTTCTTTCATAAATATTATCTGTCTTCTGTTTGTCTGCTTGTGTCTTATAATTATAGCTTGTTTAAAGCATATTTGTCAAAACATCCGTTGATAAGCATGATGGATGTTTCAGGTAAAAAAAAAGGCACGTAATTATCTACGTGCCAAAAAGAAATGCTTATTTTCTGATACCAAGTTCTTTAATCAGTTCCCGGTATTTTACAATATCATTGTCTCTGAGGTAGTTCAGTAGTCGTCTTCGTTTACCTACCATTTTCAAAAGCCCCCGGCGTGAGGAGTGATCTTTCTTATTTTCACCAAGATGGCCGGTCAAATCGTTAATCCGGGCCGTTAATATAGCTATCTGTGCTTCAACGGAGCCTGAGTTCTCACCGGAGCCACCGTACTTTTCAATAAGTTCTTGTTTTTGTTCTTTTGTTATGCTCATTTCAAATTAATAAATATTCTGACTTTTTAAACTTTTATAGCAAGCTAAAATACACTTATTTAGAGTTTTTTGCAATATTGGCAGGACGGTTGTTTAGAACATCCCGCGCTTTCTCTTCATCCCGCCTGAGCTGCTCTGTGAGCTGATCTATTCCGGAAAATGATTTTTCATCCCTCAGCCGGCTCACAAACTGAACCTGTACATCTTTTCCATAAATATCTCTATCAAAATCAAACAGATGCACTTCCATGCGGTTTTCGTCCCCTTCAAAGGTTGGGCGGTTACCAATATTCATCATTCCGCCGTAATACTCCCCACTTACCCTCACCCAAACGGCATAAACACCTTTTTTCGGGATAATTTTTTTTTGGTTATCAGGCTGAATGTTTGCAGTGGGATAACCAATTTTTTTGCCACGTTTGTCACCATGAATCACTGTTCCATTGAGCAGGTAGTGACGTTCCAAAAAAATTGCGGCTTGTTCCATGTCGCCGTCACGCTGAATGGCATTTCGAATAGCCGTACTGCTCACTGTTTTATCACCTACCTCCTGCTTCGATACAACAAGCGAAGAAAACCCGAGCTCTCTTCCAAGTTTCTGCACGGTTTCTATAGTTCCTTCTCGATTGCGGCCAAACTGATGATCGTAACCGATCACAAAATCGCAAACTCCTATTTTTTCCCATACAACCTGTTTCACAAACTCTTCTGATGAGAGCAGGGAAAAATCCCGGTCAAAAGGGATAACCACCATCTCATCAATACCCAGATCAGCCAGTATTTCACTTCTTTCCTCAAGCGAACTAAGCAATTTAATACCTGCTTTACCTGGATTAATTATTTCACGAGGATGCGGATCAAAAGTCACAATTACGCTCCTTGCGTTTTTCTCTTTTGCAATTCTCAGTACAATATTTATCAGCACTTTATGGCCTGCATGCACTCCGTCAAAGGTACCCACAGTCAGCACGGTGTTCTGTTTCCTTTTAACATCCTTCAGAATAACAATATCAGCCATCTTTGTTTCCTTTTATAAGTTGATGAAATTCCTCGGTTGTTATGGCACTATTAACATGAAAAGGGCCCGTTTCAGTCCGTCTCAGGCCGGTTAAATGTGCCAGGCTCCCCAGTGCCTTGCCCAAATCGTGTGCAAATGAGCGGATATAAGTACCCTTTCCGCATTTTATTTCGGCAGTTATGTATGGCAGTGAAACATCAAGAATTTTCACCTGGTGAATGGTTACCTCTCTCGGGTCTACTTTTACTTCTTCACCTTTTCTGGCATAATTGTAAAGCCTTTTGCCGCCAACACGTTTCGCCGAGTAAAGAGGTGGTACCTGCAGAATTGTTCCGGAAAACTTCTCATCAACCACACGCTCAATTTCTTCTTGGTTAATATGCTTCCATTTTCCGGTTTGATCCGGTTCGGTTTCTGCATCAAAACTTGGCGTGGATGCTCCAAAGCGGATTTTTGCCTCATAGGTTTTGTGCAGATCCTGAAATTTAGAAATTTTTTTGGTCGCACGCCCTGCGCAGAGGATCAACAGGCCGGTTGCAAGTGGGTCGAGTGTTCCGGCATGTCCCACTTTTTTAGAAGGGATCCGGCTTCGGATATATTTAACCACATCAAAACTTGTCCATTTCAGAGGTTTATCAACAAGAATTGCACATCCCGTTTGATAAATTGTCTCATTTGGCGGCAACCCCGATTGCTTGTCGATTACAGGCAGGAGGTTCAACGATTCAATTGGGTCTGTCATCAGCCTATAAATTCTTACGGATATTCAGTATTTATCTGAACCATCCTCATCTGATGATTCCGACCCGGACTCCTCTTCCCTTACTTTCGAAAAAAGGTTCTCTATTTTATTTACATATTCAGCTGTATCGTCCTGAAAAAAAAGCAGTTCAGGAATTCTTCTAACCTGATTTTTAATTTTTGATGCAAGCCGATACCGTATCTCATCCTGGTGATCATCAATGTACTTGTATATAGGCTCCGTTTCACGTCCGGGTGAAAAAACACTCAGATATACTTTGGCAATGGAAAGATCGTCGGTTACCCGCACCTGTGTTACAGTAATGAAAGCTCCGGACGGCTGATAATTTCTCTGAAGAATTTCACCTATATCTCTTTTAATAACAGAGGCAAGTTTTTCTGTTCGAATACCCATAATAAAGAACTCTATTGAGTTATGCGTTTAGCAGTTGTGATGGATTTAGCCCAGAATGTATGCCGCATGGAATAAAATGTCGGATTCTGCGCTAATTATTTGGCGTCTTCGAGTTTTCTCTTCTGTTCTACCACCTCGTAACTTTCAAATTCATCACCTACTTTAATATCGTTGAAATTCACCACACTGATTCCGCATTCGTAGCCCGATTGCACTTCTTTCACATCGTCCTTAAAGCGTTTCAGAGAATCGACTTCACCCTCATAAATCACCACACCATCACGGATAATGCGGATAGGATTATTGCGGTTGATTCTACCCTCGGTAACATAACATCCTGCAATAGTTCCAACTTTTGAGATTCTGAATACTTCGCGAACCGTTACAAGCCCCTTCATCTCTTCTCTGATTTCCGGACTGAGCAAGCCTTCAAGTGCATCGTGAACTTCATCTACAGCATCATAAATCACGCTAAACAGACGTATATCAATACTTTCATTTTCAGCAAGTTTACGTGCATTGGATGTTGGGCGCACCTGGAAACCGATTATAATAGCATCAGAAGCAGAAGCAAGAAGAACATCGGATTCAGTAATAGCACCCGATCCGGTATGAATTATTCTTACAGATACTTCCTCCGTACTGAGCTTTTGCAAAGCGCCGGAGAGTGCTTCAATCGAACCGTCCACATCGGCTTTAATAATGATATTCAGCTCGGAAACTTCGCCAAGAGCCATTCGCCTGGAAAGATCATCCAGAGTAAGATGTTTCACTTTACGCAATGACTGTTCTCTGCGGATTTGCTGGCGCTGGTTGGCAATATCTTTTGCAGTTTTCTCATCCTGGGCAACAATCAGTTTATCGCCGGCCTGGGGAGTGTTTGTAAAACCGGTTAGCTGAACCGGGTGCGATGGTCCTGCCTCTTCAAGTCTGTGGCCATGTTCATTTTCCATAGCCCGAACCCGTCCGAAAACAGATCCGGCCACAAATGGATCGCCAATTTTCAAAGTACCGTTCTGTACAAGAACATTTGCCACTGTTCCTTTCCCTTTATCTATGCGAGATTCAAGCACGATTGCCTGCGCAAGCCTGTCTGGGTTCGCTTTTAGCTCCATCAGTTCTGCTTCAATCAAAACTTTATCGAGCAGTTCATCAATTCCCTTTCCTGTATGGGCAGAAACTTCGGCCACCTGGTTGGTACCGCCAAACTCTTCAACAATTACCCCATGCTCGGAAAGCTGTTGTTTGATCTTGTTCGCATTCGCTCCTGCTTTATCCATTTTATTAATGGCTACAACAATAGGCACATCAGCCGCTTTTGCGTGGTTAATTGCTTCTATAGTCTGCGGCATCACCGAGTCATCGGCCGCAACAACCAGAATCACAATATCGGTAGCCTGAGCACCCCGGCTTCTCATTGCAGTAAATGCTTCGTGGCCAGGTGTATCAAGGAAAGTTATCGCCTTATCCGATTCGGTCTTCACTTCGTAAGCACCTACGTGTTGCGTAATACCTCCAGCTTCGCCTGCAGCTACTTTTGTTTTTCGGATATAATCCAGCAGAGAAGTTTTTCCATGATCTACGTGGCCCATTACCGTAATAATCGGTGAGCGAGGCTCCAGGTCTTCGGGATCATCCTCTTCAATTTCAAAATCTTCCTCGATCATCTCATCGGCATCAACAAACTTCACTTCATAGTCAAATTCTGCTGCAACAAGTTCAATCGTGGATGCATCCAGCCTTTGGTTAATGGAAACCATCATCCCAATATTCATGCAGGTTGTGATCACATCTGTTGGTTTCACTTCCAGGAGTTCGGCAAGATCACTTACCGTAATAAATTCGGTTACTTCAATAATCGGATCTTCGAGCTGTTCCAGCTCTTCCTGCATTGCGCGCTCTTCATCCCTCTCTTCCTTACGCTGCCTTCTTCGCTTCTGACGCCTGCTGCCAACTGTTTCGCCACCCTGCATTTTCTGAAGGGTTTCGCGCATTTTCTTTTCAACATCCTCCTCGTCAACCCGGCTGCTGCGTTTTGTTTTTTTCTTCTTGCTGGTCTTTTTGGCCGGAGCTTCTTCTTTTTTAGGCTTACTCTGTTGGCGATCTTTTCTGGATATCGATTCTTCCGGGTCGGGACGATCTTTACGGCGCTTTCTTGTTTTCCGTTTTTTCTTGGTTTCTCTGGAAAATTCTACTTTACCCAGTACTTTGGTGCCACTTAATTTATTAGCCCGTCCCCTTACAATTTCTTCCTCTTCTTTAGTGTCTTCTTTTTTCTTTTTTTCTTTGGCTTTTTCAGGTTTGGATTGCTCAGTTATGGATTGTTTTTCTTCTTCCGGTTCTTTGGGTTTTTCAGGTTCTTCAGCTTTTACTTCTTCCTTCTCTGCCGGTTCCGGCTCTTCAACTTTAGCCTTTTCTTCAGTTTCCGCTTTTTTAGCAGTTTCTTCGGCAGGTTCCGTTTCCTTTTCCTCTTTGGGCTTTTCCGCGACCTCTTCGGCTTCGGCAACAGTCTCTTCCTCTTCTTTTTTCTCCGGTTTTTTCTCCTCTTCAACTTCAACTTCAACTTCAACTTCAGCTTCACTTTCAACTTCAGTTTTAGTTTCTTCGGCTGCCTCCGGTTCCTCCTCTTTTTCCCTGGCTTCGGGAATTTCCTCAACCGGGTCCAGAGAACTTTCTGGTTTTTCGGCTGGTTTTTCCTCCGGCTCAAGCGGAAGATCGTCTAAAGGTTCCAGGAAGCTGTCTATCGTAACACTTTCGTTACGGCTTGACATAATCTGGCTCCGGCGGCTTTCGTACTCCTCCCTGGCTTTTTCGTGCTCCCTGCTTTTTTCTTTATCGTCTCCATATACACCATCCAATACATCATACATTTCGTGTGTGATGTTCGAATTCGGTCGGTTTGCTACATCAAATCCATGTTCGCCCAGTGTATCAACGATAGATTGGGTGGCAACATTAAATTCTGATGCGACCTTAAAGAGCTTTTTCGGTTTTTGTTTGGTCATATATGTTTTTACGTCGTTTAAATCAAAAAAATTGTACTAAGCACTTCCAGTACCCCGAAAGGTACGATCAATCTTCCTCGTCCTCAAATTCATATGCAATGATATCGATGATTCTTTCGGCTTCTTCGCGGCTTATATTTCCATCGGTACGGCGTACAATCTCATCTTCATCGAGTTCAAGTACAGCTCTTGCGCTGTCACATCCAATCTCACGAAGTATTTCGATAGTATCTGGGCCGAAGTCTACTTCGAACTCGGCGATATCGATATCATCTTCCTCTTCCACTTCTCTGAACACATCAATTTCACATTCCACCAGTTTCGAGGCCAGCCGGATGTTAACCCCGCCTTTGCCAATAGCTTTGGAGACTTCATCAGCGGGTACAAGCACACTGGCACGGTTGCCGTCTTCACTGAGCTCTACTTTAAGCACCTTTGCCGGTTGTAACGCTCGTTTGATGAATTCAATATTGTCGTCACTATAATTAATGACATCAATATTTTCATTCTGAAGTTCACGAACCACAGCGTGAATCCGGATCCCCTTCATTCCTACGCATGCGCCAACGGGGTCTACACGCTCGTCATGAGAAATAACAGCTACTTTAGAGCGGTCTCCCGGCTCTCTGGCAATGCGCTTCAGCTCAATAATACCGTCGAACACTTCAGGAATTTCATTTTCGAACAACCTTTCAAGAAACAACGGGGATGTTCGAGAAATAATCACAGTCGGGTTTCCCCCCTGCCGTTTCACTTCTACAACTACTGCGCGGATGGTATCTCCTTTACGGTAGCGGTCTTTGTAGATCTGTTCGTTTTTTGGCAATAGCAGTTCAACGCCGTTGTGGTTCACAAGAATATCTTTGTTGTTTCGAACCTGATAAACATCACCGAGAACAATTTCACCGATTCGGTCGGTGTAATCTTCAAAAACATTGTCTTTTTCTATCTCACGTATTCGCTGTGCAAGCTGCTGCCGTGCCATCGTTACAGCGCGACGGCCAAAATCAGTAATTGAAATCTCCTGGGCAAATTCATCGTAAAGTTCAAGATCAGGATCATGCTTTTGCGCATCTTCCAGTGAAATTTCCATAACCGGATCAGTCAGCTCATCGGCGGGAACCACTTCACGGATATGGAGAATCTGAATTTCGCCGCGATCAGCATTCAGAATCACTTCAAAAGCTTCATCCGAATCATATTTTTTGCGAATCATGGTGCGAAATACATCCTCAAGAATGGACAGCAGCAGGTCTTTATCGATACCTTTGTCCTTGGCTATTTCAGCAAATGACTGAATAATGAGTTTTGAAATATCGTTTTGCATCAGAAATTTTCCTGTTTTGAAATTATTTTCATCTAAATTTTCGGGATGATTATTGTTTCGACAATACTGTCAAATGAGATCTTTCTTTGGTTCTTATCATTATCCAGAATTGTGATGCTGCTATCATCAACTTCATCTATCACCCCTTCTGCGGAGTGATAATTTTCACTTTCTTTGAATTTTATTTTTGCAGATCGTCCGCGATTTTTCCTGTATTGACGCTTGTCACTAAGCGGCCTCGACAGGCCCGGTGATGATACATTCAGCCTGTATGCACCTGCAAATAATTCTTGCTCATCCAGCAAACTGCTTATTTCACGACTGACCCTGGAGCACGCCTCCAGGCTTACGCCTTCTCGCTCGGTATCCACCAAAATCCAATACTCCGGTATTTTTTGATGCTTTACTTCCACATCCACAAGAAACATATTTTCTTGTTCAATGACAGACTCGGCGATTGTTTTCAGGGTATTTATTTTGTCGTTGTTCATTCGTTTCTTTAACAGTAAATACAAAAAAAAGTGAGAACCTTCCCGGCGCTCACTTTTCAGACTTCTAAAAATAACCTAAAATGCCGAAAATTACAACCTTTCTGAGTTGTTTAGAGCCAGCTATGAAAGCATGATTCCATTTTTTATTTCGTTGCAGATAAATTGTTAACTCTCATTTTTATAAACATACTTTATGCTTCGCACAACTTGTATAGTTATCCTCTTACTTATTATTGGCTGCTCCGGTAACGGAGAACGAACCGATACCACTGAAGAAACCGAAAGACCTGTAAGAGAGCTCGCCTACACGTCAGAAGTACTATTCTTACAGGCAGAAGATGAAGCTGTCACAACAATCAAAGTATCTGTAGCTGATGATGATGCTTCAAGAAGCGAAGGCCTCATGGACGTACATGACCTTCCATCAGATGCCGGTATGCTTTTTATTTTTGAAGAAGATGAACCCCGTAGCTTCTGGATGGCCGGAACCCCGCTTTCACTCGATATTATTTTTATTAATGGCGAATATGAAATTGTGAGAATTCACCGCAACACCCCACCTTACTCCCACGACAGTATTCCATCTGAAGAACCGGCAAAATATGTGGTTGAAGTAAATGCCGGCTTCACCATGCGTCACGATATTACCGAAGGAATGAAAATTCAGATTGAAGATCTTGATCAGGAATAGATTCGCTATTTGAATCAAACCATTGTCAACCGGAATAATCACGCGATAAACCATGCAGAGATCCTCAGTAAAAAGAGGAAAGAGTTTCTTTGTGAGATATTCGGGTCAGCCGGCATTTCTAACAGAAAATCGGGTTTATCGCTACTGATCCTGATTCTCTAAAAAAGAGAGTACAGTTTTTACGTTTTGGGTTGAACCGATAAAAATCGGGGATTGCTGATGAATATCATCCGGTTCAACTTCCATGATGCGCTTGCGTCCGTTTACGGACATTCCTCCTGCCTCTTCGATGATAAAACTCATCGGGTTGCATTCGTAGAGCATCCGCACTTTTCCAGATGGAAATTCATCTGTTCGGGGATAGATAAAAATTCCGCCTTCAAGTAAAATCCTGTGGATATCCGCCACCATCGCCCCGCAATAGCGGCTGAGGTAAGGCCTTCCGGTTGCCGGATCTCCTTCCTGGCAATAACGGATGTAATTTTTCACACCTGCGGAAAACGTCTCTACTCCGCCTTCATTTATACTGTAAACCGTACCATGCCCCGGTATTTTGCAATTTTCGCGGACAAGAATAAATGTTCCGGTATCAGAATCAAGGATAAACTGATGCACACCTGAACCGGCAGTAAAACAGAATACCAGGGCCGGGCCATATAAAAAATATCCTGCAACAACCTGTACATCCCCCGTCTGCAGCACTTCTTCCTCATCCGGCTTTCCCCAAATTTCACTTTGTCTCTTTGAGATGGAGAAAATGGTTCCTGTGGAAAGGTTCGTATCGATATTTGCAGATCCGTCAATCGGGTCGAAAGAAACAATATAGTTTCCGTTTTCACTGTTCAGGTGAATCACTTCTTCAGTCTCTTCACTTACAGCCATACAGACTGATGTTGCACGCCTCAATGCAGAAACCATCTCTTCTTCGGCTATAAGATCAAGTTTTTTCACTTTATCACCGTGCTGGTTTACCGATCCGTCAGTACCTGTAAGCCCGCTGATTGGAGCTCTTCCTGATATAGATGAAATTGATTTTCCTGCCAGTAAAATCTCTTTTAGCAAGGCAGTCAGCTCGTTATCCACACCGGATATATGCTTTTGATCTGTCTTGATGAACTCCTCAAAAGTTATCCGTTTATTATTTTCGTCTGACATAGATTTCTGAGATTAAAAAAATTACATGATGAACATTTTAAGATAACAACAGAGGCAGAATTTCAGAATTCAAGCTATCAGCAGACAAGCAGTATAATCCAGCCATGATCTTGAACAAAACAGTAAGGTAACAATTCTAATCAGACTGTATCACTTTCTGGTAAAGTTCAGACGCCTTAATTTTTAATTGATCGAGAGATCCGTTGTTAACAATCGTGTAATCTGCAAGATGCAGAAGCTGGTCAAAATCGGGTTGTTTTTCAATTCTGGTTTGCACTTCTTCGCGTGTAACACCATCTCGCTGAACCACCCGGTTTATCCGGTTTTTACTTTCGCTCAGAACAATTACCACGACATCCAGATCATAGGGACGCCCCTTGTTGAGTAGCAGAGCGGCTTCTTTTACGATCAGGTTTTTTCCCTCGTCCGCAACCTCTTCACTTTTTTTTTGAAAAGCTCTTCCCACCTCAGGATGTACAATCGCGTTTAATTCTTGCACTCGCCCTTTTTTAAAAGCTTCTTCTATCAAGTGAGCTTTATTGAGCGACCCGTCGGCTTTATAGGTTTTCGGACCAAAAGCATCGGTTAGCTTTTGCCGTAGAGCCGGCTCTGATACCATCAATTCCCTGGCCACATCATCGGCGTAGAAAACAACCGCACCGAGCTTTTCCCACTCTTTGCATACAGTTGATTTTCCCGATCCGATTCCGCCGGTAATGCCAACTTTTATCATGCAGATTCTGGTGTGGCATTCATCATGAGATAAGCCTTCATAAATTCATCCAGCTCTCCATCCATCACACCTTGCACGTCTGCTGTTTCATGATCGTTGCGATGGTCTTTCACCATATTATATGGGTGAAAGACATATGATCGGATTTGCGACCCCCATTCGTTACTGCTCTTGCTGTCTTCCAGCTTCTGTTTATCCCGCTCTTTTATACTCTTCTCCAGTTCATAGACCTTTGATTTAAGCATTACCAAGGCTTTTTCACGGTTCTGAAGCTGTGAGCGTTCCTGCTGGCATTCAGCCACCACGCGCTCTTCGGTTCCGTCGCTCAGTTTTCCGGTCCAGATCAGTCGAACACCGGTTTCCACCTTGTTCACATTCTGGCCGCCGGCACCGCTTGCATGAAATCTCTGTAATTCTATATCCGAATCGTTCAGGTCAATTTCAATAGTATCATCGATAATGGGTGAAACAAACACGGAACAAAATGAAGTGTGCCTTCGTGAATTGCTGTCGAATGGAGAGATTCTTACCAGCCGGTGAACTCCACTTTCCGACTTTAGATAGCCGTAGGCATCTTGCCCGCACACTTCAATGGTTGCACTTTTAAGTCCGGCTACATCGCCATCCTGGTATTCCACAACTGAGACTTTATAACCGCGCTTCTCGGCCCACCGTGTATACATCCTGAAAAGCATTTCACCCCAGTCCTGGCTTTCCGTTCCTCCCGCGCCGGGATTGAATGTAACAATAGCATCTCTGTGATCATCGGGATCACTAAGCATATTCTGCAGCTCGAGATCTTTCAGTAATTCTGTGAACCGGGCGACTTCACCCTGAAGCTCTTCCTCCACATCTTCACCTTCCTCAAGAAACTGGCGGTATACATTAATGCTTTCCCTCAGTTCATCAAGGTGATCCCATTTGCCAATAATGGTTTTTTCATTGTCCAGTTCACGCATTACTCCCTGTGCTTTGGAAGGATCGTTCCAAAACTCCGGGTCCTGCGTCTGCTCCTGAAGCTCTATAATACGTACTTTTCTTCTGTCGTAGTCAAAGATACCTCCTGAGCGCATTGAGGCGCTCAAAGAGGTTATTCAGTTTATCTGGTTGAATGCTGCTCATAAAAAATTATCTGTTCAAAAGTTTAGCGAGAGCAAATCCGATCAGCAGGCCGCCAGCAAGAGCAATTCCCACCCCGGTTTCGGGATGCTGCTTCACATATTTTTTTGCCTGCTCATACTCTTTCTGGAAGTCGTCCTGAAGTCTGTCGCTTTCAGACCTCAATCTTTTTCGGATATCTTCGTATGTATTTTTGAGTTCTTCCTTCTCTTTTTGAAGTGCCTCTTTTAGTTCTTTTTCTTTTGCTTTCAGATCTGCCATGTTATTTACTCCTTAGTTAGTGTTTACGTGTATTATTTTACGTTCAGTCTGTGGGATTACGTTCCCACGACCTGTTCTTTGTATTGTAACTCATAGAGCTTTCGATAAATTCCACCTTCTTTCTCGATCAATTCTTGATGAGGGCCGGTTTCCCTAATTTCTCCTTTGTGCATAACCAGAATTCTATCAGCTCCCTGAATCGTCGAAAGCCTGTGTGCAATCACAATGGAGGTTCTCCCCTTCATCATCCGTTCACAAGCTTTCGCTACAAGCTCTTCGGTTTCCGAATCCACACTTGATGTGGCTTCATCTAAAATTAAAATTTTTGGATCATAAACCATAGCCCTGACGAAACAAATTAATTGCCTTTGTCCCATTGACAATGAAGCACCACGCTCCCGCAAAATATAATCGTAGCTTCCGGGAAGCTTTTTAATAAAATGATGCGCTTCCACCTCTTTTGAGGCTTTGATTACCTGTTCCCTGGTAATGTTATTGTTTCCGAGGGTAATATTGTCGTGAACTGTACCTGAAAATAGTGCATTATCCTGTAATACCAATCCAAAGTTCGATCTCAGCTCATTTAACGAAAGATCTTTAATATTGATCCCATCTAATAAAATTTTTCCTTCCCGGATATCGTAATAACGCAGTAACAGATTGATAAGTGTGGATTTTCCTGCACCGGTCGCACCCACTACAGCAAGCAGTTCACCGGATTCGGCTGTAAATGATACATTTTTAATGATCTGTTCCTGATCTTCGTTGTAGCGAAAATTAACATTTCTGAACTCTATTCTGCCGGATATTTTTCCAGGAGATACCGGACTTTTGGTTTCAATGACTTTATTTGGGGTATCCAGTACGTTAAATATCCGTTCGGAAGATGCCAGAGCAGATTGCAGGGTATTGTATTTTTCTGAGAGTCCGCGAATAGGATTAAAAAACTGTCTCACATACTGTATAAAAGCCAGAAGAACACCAAATGTCACCTGGTCCATCAGTGCTCGGGCACCGCCATACCAAACCACAAGGGCCATTGCAAGACTGGCCAGCACTTCCACCATCGGCCAGAATATGGAAAAGTAAAAGATTGTTTTCAGATGAGCATTGCGATGATCGGCATTAATGGTTTCAAAACGTTCTTTCTGCTTTTCTTCCCTGTTAAAGAGCTGCACAATGGCCATACCGCTGATGTGTTCCTGCACAAACGAGTTTAACCGTGCAATCTGATCCCGGACATTCAAAAAAGCCACTCTCACCTTTCCCTTGAACCAGAATGTGGCATAAAACAGCAAGGGAAGCACCAGAATTGCAATAATGGTCAATTCCCAGCTCATCACAAGCATAAAGTAGAGAATGAAAAATATCCTGAACAGATCGCCGATCATATTAACAATACCATCAGACAGCAGCTCACTCAATGCTTCAATATCACTTGTGGTTCTCGTGATGAGCCGCCCGATGGGATTTTTATCAAAAAACTGGACGTGAAGAGACTGTATTTTTTCAAAAACTGAATTTCGCAGGCTATAGAGCACCCCCTGACCAAACCACCGCGTGATGTAGGTATTCAGAATCAGTATTACAAACTCACCGAGCAGTGCAAAGACAAGCAGGAAAATAATCCAGATAAGCCCGTCAACATCACCAATGGCAATGTAATCGTCCACAGCCACCTGTGTGAGCTTGGGTCTTACTGTTCCGAGGAAAGCAGCAGCGAGGGTAAGTACAATGGCAAATACCGCCCACCAGCGATAAGGTTTAAAGAAGTAATAAAGCCGCCGAATCAGTACAGAATCGGCGGCTTCAGTTTTTTTTTGTTGACTCAACTGATCCTTCGTTTAATCCGGCCGGTTTTAAAAACGGTCGAAGTTATCGAAAGGAGTTCTTGGGGTAATATGCTTTGGAGCCCTTGAACTTCCTCTGTTGTCATCGTTGTCACTGTTTCTTCGTTCAGGCCGTTTTCTTCTGCGTTCACCAGAATCATCACGGCTTCGGCTTCTACGTTCAGGAGAACTCTTTCTTTTTCTGAAGCGTTTACCACTGCTCTTATCGGATTTCCTTCGTTTCGGCTTATTCGAAGAAGAAGACTTCTTGTCATCCACCTCTTTGATAAACACTTTCTGCTGCACTATGCCTTTTTCCTGCGACGGATTGGTATATATTGGCCGAAGTTCCGTAGCAAGCCATGCAGGGAAAAACTTGGCCCTTGCCTCCCGCAGTAACACAAACGGGTTGGTGTATCGCGCAGAAAAATGTCCAATAACCAGAAGTTTTGTCTGTGCTTCGTTGGCAACCCGCGCTGCATCGCCCGATGTGGAGTGCCCTGTTTCGGCAGCTTTCTCGGCCAAAGACTCACTGAATGTAGCTTCGTGATACAGGATATTGGTGTTCATTGCCAGTTTTACTGCATTGGGACAATACTTTGTATCCGTAATGTAGGCAAAACTGTCGCCGGGACGGGGGTGTCCCACAATATCATACGATTTTACGATGGTGCCATCTTCCAGCTCAAGATCTTCACCGGCTTTAAGGGCTTTAAACTGTTCATCTTCGGTAATACCAAGCGATTTAGCTTTTTCGGCATCTACTTTACCCGGTTTATCTTTTTCCTGGAAACGGAAACCCATACAAAATGAAGTATGGTTCAGCGGACGCGCTTCCACATAATATTCTTCTTCATCCACCACCTTTTGAGACTCAAAATCTTCTTTAACTTCAACAAATGTAAGGTCGAAATTCAGATCAATATTCGCGAAATTAAGATTCCATTCAACGAATTTTTTAATTCCTTTCGGTCCCACGATTGTTAGTTCTTTCTCCCGTCTTTGTAATTGAAGAGTTGAAAGAAGTCCTATCAAGCCTGAAAAATGATCAACATCAAAATGGCTGATGAAGATATTTTCGATCTTAGAGCGTTTTAAGCCTGCCTGTAACATCCGCATTTGAGCATTTTCACCGCAATCGAAAAGGTGAACATCACCTTCCCGCCAAAGTGCAACGGATGGCAAATGTCTGACTGCTGTTGGCGTTGCAGATGCAACACCCAAGGGTACAATAATCATTGTTTTCTCCCGGTTGTGTTTTTATGGGCTTTTGCCGTTCAAACAAAAGGTCCCCGTGTTTTTGTTTTTATATTTGAGCCAATTCTTGTTCGAGTAATTGTTTACGATACATGTCGGTGTAACGTCCTTTTCCTTCGATTAATTCGTTATGAGTTCCTGCCTCTACTATGGAACCATTTTCAAGATAAAAAATTGTATCGGCGTTCTTAACCGTAGAAATTCTGTGTGAAATCATGATTGCGGTTTTATGTGCCAGCTTTACACGTAAATGTTCTAAAATGGCATCTTCTGTTTTTGTATCAACCGCACTTAAAGAATCATCGAAAATAACGATTGAGGGCTCTTTTATCATCGCCCTGGCAATGGCTGTTCGTTGTTTTTGTCCACCTGAGAGAGTAATACCTCTTTCACCCACAAGTGTCTCAAATTTTTTCTCAAAATCCAAAATATTCTCTAAAACCTGGGCATTTTCTGCAGCTTCTTTAATCTCTTCCATGGAAGGTGTCTCTCGCCCAAAGGCGATGTTCTCTTTAATCGTGGTTGAAAACAAAAATGTTTCCTGGGGAACATAGCCTATCGATCTCCTCAGATGAGTCAGATTCCAGTCTTTTATATTTTTCCCGTCAACCAGCACTTCCCCTTCTGTTGAATCAAAAAGCCGGGGTATCAGATTCACCAGTGTGGTTTTACCCGATCCGGTTCGCCCTACAAATGCAATGTTACTCCCTGCCTTAACTTTAAAACTTACATTTTTTAATGCATATTCATCCGAGCCGGGATATTTAAAGCTCACATTTCTGAACTCGATATCTCCTACAATATGAGGCAGGCCGGAAACTTCAGGGTCTTTGTCTTCAATTTCCAGCGGTTCGTTGAGCATCGAATGAATCCTTTCCCAGGAAGCCAGTGATTTTTGAAGTGTGTTTACCGTATAGCCCAGAGATGCGACCGGCCAGGTAAGATAAGCGACATATATTACAAACTCGGCAATGTTTCCAACCGTAATCAGTCCGTCAATAACCATAATCCCACCACGCCAAACAACAATAACTACCGATATACCGATCAACAGATTCAGAGTGGGATGAAAAAGAGATTCAACGAGGTCTAATCTGAGCTTTTTATTCCGGTATTCGTCACTTTCTTTCTCGAATCTTTTCTGCTCGTAATCGGTGCGGTTATAAGCTTTGATCAGGCGGATACTGCTAAATGTTTCCTGTGCCCTGCCTGCAATCCTGGAATACTGTTCCTGGATAATTAGCTGATATTTATTAATGTAACCGCTGACCCAATAAGCAAATCCTGAGAGGAACGGAAGTGGCAGCAGTGCCCAGAAGGTGAGTTCCGGGTTTACGATTAGCATCATCGTAATAATAAAACCTGCTCTTGTGAACGTGTTCACAGTATACATCAACACCGGCCCAAAATACTCCCGCACACGGGCAACATCTTCGGTAGCACGTACATAAATTTCCCCTGTCCGGTTTTCTGCAAAATAACGCTGCGGAAGACGGAACAGCTTATCCATAATTTTGTTCCGGATATCGAACTCAATTTTACGAGAACTAACGATCAGCGTCTGCCGGGTAGCAAACAGCAGCACCCCGTAAAGCACGACCGTACCGATAAGCAGAAATGAGTTCCAGGCGAGAATGGCACCGGCCTCACTATGGAACAAAATATTGAAAAGTGAATCGAATTCTCCCTGGTACTGCTCCCCGAGATTCTCAACCTGGTCCATCGTATCGCGAATTAAAACAGGTATCCATATCAAAAAGAAGTTGGCTCCTGTCAGAAACAATGCCCCCAGAAGGATGATCCCTTTGTATTTTCGTAAATACTTATTTAACTCTTTTATGGAATCCACATCAATGGATGAAGTGAGAAGCGCTTAGAATATGATTTATTAACCATTAAACGGATATTTCCATTCATTTATGGTTTGATAACATTTTATGATAATCTGATGATTTAACGTAAAATCATCAGTATTAATCTGCACGATTTTTCAGTTCGTGTTTTTACATTTCGTCCTGCTCTGTTTTACATCTGAAAGACCATTTTATCCGTTCATCTCATTTATCGAATTTTTTCAGCCAGTCTTTGGCAAGCCGGTACCCTGAACTGTATGCATTGTCAATGGTGTTTCCTTGATAATAATCGCCGATCAGGGCAAGTGGAGCGTCTTCATCTTCCAACTCAAAGTAGTAATGATCTCCAATGACTTTTTTTGCCCGGCTGTAGCGCCAAAAATGGAGTTGCTGCCACTCCGGAGCTGAAACAAATCCTCCTGCTATCCTGGTGAATTCACCCAGCATTTCACGGATCACCGTTTCGCGGTCACTGTTTTGGTGTTTTCGGGTAAACGTTTCATTAGCCTGTATAACAAAAGACGTTTCACCAGTCTCATTCCGTTTCGACCTTTCATTTGATATAAAATCGAGGATACTGTTCACACAAACAATTCCTTCCCAATTCGGGGATGGGGCATCACCATATCCTGCCATCAGTGAAAATGCCGGGCGATAGTGAACTTCATCAATCTTCCGGACAATCTTCAGTGTATTTATTTCATCAATAGTGGTGTTTAAAATTCCGTAAGCCTGAGGAGCCGGCATTGCAAGAATCACAGCATCTACACCCACGGCTTCACTGCTGGTTAAGTTGATCATCCACGAGCGTTTACGGGAGCGGTTTGTTCCAAAATAGGTCAGCCCCCCAACTCGGGTATTGGTGCGTACATCCACCCAGCGACCCAAGTACTTTCCTATCGCATTCATCCCGTTAACAGATGTAAAGACAGTAGAGTTTGATTCATTTGGATTGCGGTTCAATAAATTTTCACCGTCGTAGCCGGAAAAATTCCTTCCCCAGACCCGGATCAGATTTTTCTCAAGCAGCTCAGCAGTAAATTCTTTGAACTCTTCTGATTCGGCTTTGAAATAAGCAAGTCCGTGGTCAAGTTTTTCATTTAAATCTTTCCCGGCATAACGTGTAGCCATACGTCCGCCGTAACCCCTGCTCTTTTCAAAGATTGTAACTTCATGTCCCGCTTTTGCCAGGAGCCTTCCCGCAGTTAATCCGGAGATTCCCGCTCCAATAATGCCAATGACCATCTTTATTAATAAAAATTTCTTTAGTTAGCTGATTGATTCTTGCAACGCTCTGAAGTTAATGAACTATTCGCTCTACTTCCTGAATTTTTTTAGAACAGTGAATGCTTGTAAAGGCATTAAAGCCTGTACAAATGCACTTTAGGCACAGCCGCATTCTTGTCAAGAAGTGCAGGCCAGTATGCCACCACTTCGCTGGCTTTAGGTCGCCCTCCGGCAAAACCTGTGACACCACTGGGTCCGGTTAAAATGAGGGGAGCGATCTCTTTTCCGAATCGGTCCAGATCCTCTTTTGAATCACCGTGAACGGAAAATCGCATCTGGACTTCATTCAGATCGGCCCGGTCTTTTTTCAGTTCGGCGGGATCTTCATTGCAGGCGTTAACCCCTACAAATTCAATGTTAGCATCCCTAAAATTGATACCCAGCTTTTCTGCCCGCCTGAGGAGTATATCTCCGGCAGTTTTCGCTTTTTCAAGGGCATCAGGCCAACAATAAACCAGGGTCGATGAGAGTTTAAATCCATCGATATAACTGGCTGAAATTTTATATGTGGGGGTTTCGGGCCGGCCTTTAATCCCCCAAACTTTCACCCGGTTTTTCTTTTCCTGTTTGAGCTGAACGGTTGTAAAATCGGCAATACAATCTGGGGTAATGTACTCAGAGGGATTCCCGATTTCGTATAAAAGCTGCTCTTTTACTGTCATCTCCGAAACCAGGCCGCCAGTGCCTTCGTGTTTGGTCACATAAAAGCTTCCGTCGGGATATGCCTCTATAATTGGAAAACCAATATCTGCCAAATTGTTAACCATTTTCCAATCGGTAAAATTGCCTCCCGAGACCTGGCCTCCGCACTCAATAATATGACCGGCGATCGTGCCCGCCGCCATCTGGTCGTAATTCTCAAAGTCCCACTCAAATTCATAAATCATCGGTGCAAGGGTAAGCCCGGTATCAGTTACCCTTCCTGTGATAATAATATCCGCTCCTTTTTCCAGTGCTTCCACTACCGGCCTGCTCCCGAAATAGACATTAGCGCTGAGTAGATCCTTTTTCACTGTCTCAATTGGATCGCCGGTTTCCATATTTTTAAGCAGATGGCCTTCCGTAATTAAGCTGTCAAGATCCGGAAGAATATTATCTCCATCTACCACGGCCACGGTGATGCCACTATATCCGGCTTTTTGAGCCACACTCAGGATAGCATCCTTGCAGGCTATCGGATTCACTCCCCCTGCATTCGAAATCACCTTCACCCTGTCATGTTTGATCTCCCCAAGCACTGCCTCAATAACATCCACAAAATCGCGGGCGTAACCATACTTTTCGTTACGCATCCTCTGTTTCTGCATAATCGACATCGTTACTTCGGCAAGATAATCCATCACCAGGTAATCTATCTTTCCCTTTTTTACCTGATTGATGGGAGCATTGGGCAGATCACCCCAAAAACCCTGTCCTGATGCAATTTTGATGAACTCTTTCACAAAACCTCCAATTGTTTCTGAAATAACTTCATTTCGAATATCGTAAAAAGATCGGAGAAATGAATGGTGGTAAAGAACTTTGAACCATTAAATAATAATGAATACCAAACAGAGAGCTGAGATAGAGCCGCTTGATCTGAATGCCCGTCATATTGCCGAAACACGGCCGTGCTGAGGCTGAAGGGTCACTTCCTCAATAACAGTCCGGGCTGAGAATTCGCTCATAGTAACAATTAATGAGGCCACATCCGTTGGATTTATCAGCTTCTCAGGACTCATATCAGATTCATCCCATGATGATGAATGGGTTTGACCCAGGTTAATTGCTGTAACTCCGATATCAGTTTTTTTCAGTTCATCACGCAGGGAACGAGTATAACCAAGAAGTGCGTGTTTGGATGCGGAGTAAGCACCGCTGTCGGCCAGCCCTCTGAGTGCTCCCACCGATGACATGTTGATAATTTTTGCACGATCCATCTTTAATAATCCGGGCAGAAATCGTTTCACAATGTTTACCGCTGCAAACAGGTTCACATTCATCTGATTACGAAACTCTTCTTCTGTAGTTTCCAACAGTGTTTTGTAGAGATAACTCCCCGCATTGTTGATTAGAATACCCGGCTCCGGGAATCCCGCTGGTATACGCAAACGGCTAACGGCCTCCTCTGAGGTAGCATCGCACACCAGCAATCCCACCTGTTCGGCACCAGCCTCCTGACTGAGTAATTTTGTTTGTTCCAGATTTTTTTTATTGCGGGCCAGTAAGAGCAGCGGTCTGCGGGTCATTGCAGCAAACGTGATGGCAATACTGCGGCCAATTCCCTGGCTGGCTCCTGTAATCAAAACAGAAGATTCTTTATAACTCATTCGATTGGTTTTCTTCACTCAGGCCTTTTACGGAACGTTGATAAATTTGTGTGTTTGTAAACTGATTCCCCACTTTGGATTCTTTTTAACATAATCCACAATCAGCGGGATGGATGAAGGGGTGTCCCATTCGGGCTGAAGGAGTAATTTTACTGAATCCGGGCATTTTTCAGCGTTCTCCTCGGCCCAATCGATATCTTTATTTTTGAGCACCACCACTTTCAGTTCGTCCACATAAGGAAAAACCTCATCCAGTGGTTTTTTGAATCGTTTAGGCGAAAGAGTTATCCAGTCGAGGTGGCCGGACAGAGGCGATGAACCGCTTGTTTCTATATGAACATCCAGGCCTTTCTGTTTCAAGCGAATGGTGAGTGCTTCAAGGTCGTGAAGCAGCGGTTCCCCACCGGTAATCACAGTAAATTCAGCCCCGCTCTCATCGGCCCGTTTAACAATCTCACCGACAGAAGCTTTGGGATGTTTCGATTCGTCCCAGCTATCCTTCACATCACACCACCAGCATTTTACATCACACCCCGCCAGGCGAATAAAGTAGGCCGGCTTGCCAGTATGCGCACCTTCTCCCTGGATGGTGTAAAAATCCTCCATCAGCGGATATTCTGCGTGATCAAGCCGGTTCACGGCCTTTTTTTCTGTGATTTTCTTTTTCATCTTAAACATCTTTGTCGGTGTATTCAACCCAGCTTGTGGGGGTTTCCCAAACCGTAACCGTAAGGTCAATTTCCTCCGGAATGCGTGATTTGGTTTCCTTGTGGATATACTCAGCAATACGCTCGGCTGTGGTGGCAACCGGAATTGATTCGTTTAGCACTGTATGATCCAATCCTCCCTTTTGTCCGTCGCTTCCTGACCATTTCAGTTCATTGAAGTCGCATACCATATCGGGTGTTTCAAGATATTTTGAAGGATTAAGTTTATGAGATTTAGCCGAAATATGGACTTTATAGGTGTGTCCGTGCATACGGGCACACTTGCCATCGTATCCCTCAATAAAATGAGCGGCATCAAATGTAAATTCGGTATGTAATGTCCAGGTTGGCATTATTTCCGTTAAAAACTAATCATTTGAGAATCAATTAAAGCTTATTAAGATAAGGAATTTCTTTAATTCCTGCAGTTTGCATCTTATTCAGGTGCGGAAAAACTGTCCATACGTTTTAAAAGTTGAAAGAACCTGCGGTACAGACCACAGGGCAGCTCAAAAAGTGTATCCACCAAAACGTATCTCATCTGAAAATCTTCTTTGCACTCCTTCGCGAAGCTCATCATCGTAATATTCCGAATAGTGCCGCCTTCCTGACCGGTTTCTTTGGGCCAGTGGACTGCAGGGAATGCCGATCTTTCGGCAAACAATTTTAAAATCATCTTCCAGGTGTTCAAATCGGATCAAATAATCCAGGTCGGAGTCGAGTTTTTTCCGGGGAATAAAACTGTCAAATCCCACTCTCTTTGCAACTTTTTCTGCTATGGATGTTTCACAAATATATTTTCTGCAGGGGGGCAGATTCTGAACCAGCTCTAAAAACTGCCCCCGGTCCCACTCCGTTACACCACGATGAGGAGAAAAATAGTAAGAAATCATCCGATCCCATGGGTTGCGAATGACTGAAAACTTAAAAAGTGACCGGTATGTTTTTCGATCAAGTGCCGATTTATAGTCATCCAGTGCAGCATGCTTATTAAGCTGATGCTTTTTATTATACACTTCAAACCGTTCAATACCGTCCTGGTGAGCGGCAGGCGTAATAATCTCATCTTCAGAAAAGTCTTTCAGTACCTCCTGAATGCTGTTGCCCCCGGTTTTCGGAAAATGTATAAACAGGAATTTTTTCTGAAAGGAAAGCAAATCAGCACAGTTTGATTGAATGGTATCAGACGATTATGTGTCTAGCAACGAAATTTACTCCCCAAACATATCCTTGTAATCATCAATCGATGCAGTGATTACTTTTTCGGCCTCTTCTTTTCCGAAAACGCGGTCCACAAATACATCAGTCTCTTTTTTACCGGGAATCAGTTTATATGTACCGAAATAGTGACGAAGGCGCTCTATAAGCACATCGGGGAGTTCGGATATATCGGTGATATCTTTATAGTAACGGTCGTTATTCAGAACAGAAATAATTTTATCATCCGCCTCGCCACGGTCTATCATGTGTAGCCCGCCGATCACGCGTGCACTCAAAATCACCTCCGATCGGTCGATTGGCCGTTCACTGAGTACACAAATATCAAGCGGATCGCCATCACCTTTTTCGGTATGGCTAGAAAGCGCACCGATGCGGTCACCGCAATAGGTTCTGGGGATAAATCCATAGAGTGATGGTGGCATCGAAGAACTTCTCTGCGGGCGATCCACACGCATGTAACCGGTCAGCTTGTCAACTTCGTATTTTATGGCATCGAAAGATGTCACTTCAATAAAGGCATTCACAATGGATGGCGGGTTTTCACCCACTTCAAGGCCGTGCCATGGATGTGGTCTCCAGCGGTAAAAAGGATTCGGAAAATTCACAGTTTAATTTATTTTGAGATAATGGTTTGATTACACTGACAGCAGTTGATGAATCCTGAATCTCCATTTTCTTAAGTAGGATGATACTTGAATTTACGACTATAAAGAAGCGGAATTTTCAGTTTATCAATTTATAAATCAACCGTTATTCACATTAAGATAGATTTATTTGCCTGCCAAATATTTTATCGGGTTCTAACGATCAGTTCATCACTGCGTTCAGTTTTTCAAGATTGTCTTCCACACGCAGTGATTTTATCACCTCGCCGATATTCCCCTTCATGATATCATCCAGGTTGTAGAGAGTCAGGTTGATCCGATGATCGGTAACCCTTCCCTGCGGGTAATTATAGGTACGGATTTTCGCACTCCGGTCCCCGGTTGAAACCTGGCTTTTACGATCTGCTGCACGTTCGGATCGGATTACTTCCATCTCCATGTCGTAGAGTTTTGTTTTAAGCATCAACAAGGCTTTCTCTTTATTCTGATGCTGCGATCGCTCCTGCTGGCACTCTACCACCACACCGCTCGGTTCGTGAGTAAGCCGGATAGCAGAATCGGTTTTATTCACATGCTGCCCTCCTGCACCGCTCGACCTGAACGTGTCTACGCGAACATCTTTCATATCGATGTTGATCTCCACATCGTCGTTCACTTCGGGGAGTACCGCCACGGTGGCCGCCGAGGTATGCACTCGTCCCTGTGATTCGGTTGCGGGTACACGCTGCACCCGGTGCACGCCGCTTTCATACTTCATTTCGCCATAGACTTCTTTCCCGGAGAGTTCAAATACTATTTCTTTATAGCCGCCCATTTCGCTGTCGGCAACAGACAGCACGCTCATTTTCCAGTTTTTGGAATCTGCATACCGGCGGTACATATCGAACAGATCACCGGCAAAAATAGCAGCTTCATCACCACCGGTTCCTGCCCGGATTTCCACAATACAGTTTTTGGAGTCATCGGGATCTTTCGGAATAAGCTTAAATTTGATCTCTTCTTCCAGCTCTTCAAGACGGCTTTTTAGCTCCTTGGTTTCCTCGCGGGCCATTGAAGTAATCTCGGCGTCCTCGTCCATATCAATCAGCTCTTTATTACCAGAAATCTGATGATTCAGCGAAAGCCACTCATTGTAATCTTCAACCAGCTCCTTAAGTTGTGTATGCTCGATAGTCAGCTCGGCATATTCTTGGGGCCGATCGTATATGGCGGGATCGGCCATCGCCTGGTTCAACTCTTCGTACCGCTCTTTAACCTGCTGTAATTTTTCTTTTAAATCCATTCCGGGTTAATCTTTATTTGCTCTAAGATAATGAATTTGAAAGAGAGGTTTGGAACAGATTCCCGAAAAAGTCAAAGACGCCACCGGGTAAATCCTTCGATAGAATCATACTCGGCAAGGCCCAGTTCATCGTAATTTTTCGCATTACGGATGTTCTGTTCATCGGCTACCATCCAGAACTCACTGCTGATATTGCCGGGATATTTAGGCTGATCTTTTTGTGATGCGTGCTTGAAAATTGCGCGCCGTTTCTTCAATCGTTCACCGGGACTCAGCGGAACAGCCATGTCGATCTCGCTCACTTCCAATTCCTGCCAGATACCACGATAAAGCCACACATAACAATCACTGAACCACTCTTCTGCTTTCACGTCGGCCAGTGCCTTCCGGATTGCATCCCAGCAGATGCGGTAGGTGCCGTGCGGATCTGAGAAATCACCCGCCGCATAAATCTGATGCGGTTTTATCTGTTTGATAATTTCCGTTACCCGATTATAATCCTCCTTAGACAGCTTTTTTTTCCTGGCACGTCCGGTTTCATAAAACGGCATCTCCAGAAAATGCACATTCTCGGGAGAAATACCGCAGTATCTTGCCGAAGAGTTGGCTTCCACTTTTCTCACTGTAGCCTTCAGACGAAGCATTTCCGGTGAATCGATATCACCCGGCCTCTTCTCCTCCATGGAGCGGATAATCTCCTTATAGAGATTTTTCTCATCCCCGTTTTTGCCATACTGCGACATAAAGTCGGCATAACGCAGAGCCTCATCATCATAAACCGCAATATTCCCGGACGTCTGATACACCACGTGCACCTCATGTCCGTGCTCTACAAGACGCATCAGCGTGCCCCCCATTGAGATTACATCATCTGCAGGATGAGGAGAAAAAACCATTACTTTTTTCGGAAAAGGTTCGGCACGCTCCGGGCGGTTCGAATCATCCGCATTTGGCTTACCGCCCGGCCACCCGGTAATAGTATGCTGCACTTCATTAAAAATTCGAATATTCACATTATAAGCTGCACCAAAATCGGTAAGAATGTCGCTGAGTCCGTTCTGGTTGTAATCTTCATCCGTCAATTTTAAAATCGGTTTGTCCAGCTCCAGGCTCAGCCAGGTCACCGCTTTCCGTATAAGTCGGTCGTTCCATTTACAGGGGCCTACAAGCCATGGGGATTTGCGGCGGGTCAGCACCGATGCAGCGGCTTCATCCAGAATCACTCTGGTATTTTCATGTTTCTGCAAGAAGGTGGCAGGAATCTGGTCGGTAATCTCCCCCTCCACGGCCTCTTTGATGATGGAAGCTTTAGCCTCTCCCCAGGCCATCAGGTAAATTTTCCGTGCTTTCATGATGGTTCCTACACCCATGGTTATCGCCTGACGCGGCACTTGTTCCTCACCATAAAATGAAGGTGCTGCATCCGAACGGGTAACTTCATCAAGTGCAACTAAACGGGTGCGAGTTTTTTCGAGAGAGCCGGGTTCGTTAAATCCGATGTGGCCGGTTCTGCCGATTCCGAGAATCTGTACATCAAGGCCACCTGACTCATCGATTTTGCGTTCATAAGCCTGGCAGTACTCGTACACTTTCTCTTTCGGAAGAGTACCATCCGGGATATGCACGTTCTCTTTTTTAATGTTGATATGATCGAACAGATTTTCGTTCATAAACCGCACATAACTTTGCAGTTCTTTGGGCTGAATCGGGTAATATTCATCCAGGTTAAATGTGATGACACGTTCAAAACTGAGTCCTTCTTTTTTGTGGAGGCGCACCAGTTCGGCATACACCTGAAGTGGAGTGGAACCAGTAGCGAGCCCCAACACTGTATTTTGTCCGGTTTTATTGCGAGCATCAATCAGTCCGGCGATCTCTCCCGCCACAAATTTGGAAGCCTGTGAGGCGTCGGAAAAGATAGTGGTGTCAATCTTTTCAAATATTTTCTGTCCGGGATAATCTGCTATAATATCCATATATAATATAATGATGATAAAATTTGATGTATTAAGCGGCTTTTATATCCGGCCGCAATATAATCGGTTGACCATTTTAATTTTTTGGGATGGAATGATAATAAAATAGACACAACTTTCTGTGATTCCCTGAAAAAATTAATGGCTCTCTTTTTGAGGCTGAAATCCATTTTAAATAAAAACACAAATTACAACATCAATAAGTCGTCTCATCTATCCTGTATCACAAATCAATGCAGATCTCAAAAAGCCGACATGGAAACTCCTCGCAACTTTCTATTGCAGATAGTATAAAAAGGTTGGTATATTGCGAATCTGTTTGGGAATTTATGCGATGAATAACTAAAAATTTCCAGGCTGTGACAGAGGCGAAGGGAAAATTTTCATCCTTTTTTGATTATTGCCATAGATTAAACAAGCCCGGGTGGCGGAACTGGTAGACGCGTGCGTTTCAGGGGCGTATGCTGGCAACAGCGTGGGGGTTCGAATCCCCCCCCGGGCACTCAAAGCCTTGTGAGTGAGAAACTTGCAAGGCTTATTTTATGTATGATAATATTTTTTATTGTTACAGTCCCTGAAATAAGCCGCCTAATTATTATCTTTTGCCTCGCACAAAAAAAATTTATCCATAACAGTATTTACAAATTTTTTTCGTGACCAACACGCAGATTATCAGCTATATCGCATCATCCATCGGCCTCTCTTCCAATCAGGTTCAAATCTGTTGCAGAATTTATTGATGAGAAAGCCCCCATGATGAGGCGGTCGTGGGCGATATCATTAACGTGGAGATTATGAATATTGACACGGAGTGCGGGCGGATTGGGTTGAAGTGGTTTTGAGTGTTCTCGACTTCGTTCCGGCGCGCTTCGCTTGCCTACACTGCGCTCTGACGAAGGTATGTTTAACGACGTCCCATCGAGCGCAATGAGGAGCGGAAGCGACGATTGTAGACGAGATGTCAAACTGACGGGTTGGCATTACGTCCCATCGAGCGCAATGGAACCGCCGTATGACGGTGGAACGTAGTCGAGATGATTATTCAGCATTGTAATTATTGACATCGAAATTCAAAAGAACCGGAAACCTGGTCGCCATCAAAATTTTCGAATATAGCATCACCGGAAACTGTACCGGTGTCGATATCCAGGTTAACTGAGGTGATATCACCAAGCTGTAGGGGGCCATCACCGGCTTCGGCCATCCAGCTGGTTCCAGTTATAGAAATTACCGAGGCACCGGAATGGCACGAAACTCTCCATTGACAACATTTACAGAACCAAGCACTTCATACTCAAAATCTGTGTATTCTACATTATTCCCGGTAAATTCGAATGTTCCTTCTATAAGATCAGCCGAAGATGAAGTAATTACCAGTGTGCCGCCAGATGGATAACCATCAAGTTCCGTTACGATATCATAGTTAACAGGATTGGTAATACCCGCACGTAAATCAGAAAAATCAGCATTGAATGCGTCTGTTGCAAAAACGGGTTGCGGTGGCCCGTCCTGTGGATCCCAATTTTCAAAATCCTGAGAAATAGGAACTCTTAAGTCATAAGAACCAGTCGGTGGCAAATCAATCGACTCATCTGAATACATTGTAAATGAAATATTAAATGATCTGTTTAAACTGGCATCAGAAAAATCAAAATAAAATTGATAAGGTATGTTGCCGCCCCCCGTCGTGCCTTCAAATGTTGCTATTTCTCCCTGTATATTTCCTTCAATGTCACCTGAAATTTCGAAAGATACATTTCCTGTTTCGGGAACTGCGTCTGAAGAACTGTCTGAACAGGATATAAATCCAAGAATGAATATTGATGCGAATGTTATAGTAATTTTTCTCATTTTATCGTCTTGTATTATTTAAATGTTATACTCTATATACGACAAAAAATCAGAAATAGGGCCATAATATTTTTAATATTTATTTTATTATAAGTTTTTGACCCCTTAATTAACCCTATCAAATTACTTTCATTAAACTTATAATTTCAATTTTTCTTATAAAGATCAGCATTAAACAAATTAATGATTCTATTCAAAAAAAATTATTTCATATAATCTGGAAATTTAAGACTTTCATTCTCCGACCATCAAAAAAAAGAATGGTTATTGAAATGAAATTCAAAATCAGATTGTAATTCATCCTGGATGTTTTTTCAATTTGAAAACAACATTCGTTCGATGAGTTTTTTATTGTACTCAAATATGCCGTTCGAACAGGGACAGGATATCAACGAGGTGATGGAACCCAACCGTGGAGTATATACAGCATTTGCACCGAGTTCCCGGCTGCGTTCGAACAGACTTATATATCAAATGGAAACCAGCATATAGTACGCGTTGGTGGAACATTGTCGATATGCAGTAATACTGTGATGGCAAAAATATCGATTTAGACCCATAAACAAGTTTTTTTAGAAATCTGTTATTAGAAGTGAAATAGCTCGGTTAAAGAAAAAAATCACCAAGCGACTTTTCGAAAAATAAACCAATTTAGAAGATTTGGTCGATCCCGGATCGTCTCATCCAATAACTCTCCCATACTTTTACAGTTGACACGACACTGATCTTCCTCCGCCGATCAGATTAGAATTTGAAAAAATGATGATATGAGTGTAAGCTATCCTGAGGTTTTTCTTAAACTAACTCAATTTTCTATCCCGGATTTTTCGCAAAGTGATTATTTCCTCTGCAAGGCGATGATAAAATGGCAGCGGAAACAGTGGGTTTTATCAGAAGACTCGATATTTTTATCATAAAAAAGTATAAATAATAAGGTTACAACATGCTTAACCTGTTTACTTTGAGATATCCGGGTTAAACTAATTCGTAAACAATCGGGATCACTCTGCCTTCTTCTCATAGATTTTTTTGGTTGCCAGTCCGCCCGCAATCGTTCCTGCCAATAACAATAGATAAACACCCAGTAGCAGCGGATAGGAAAACTTTTCCAGTGGATTAATCATAGCGAGGATAAAAACACTGAACCATGAGACCATCGAGACTGCGCCGGTAACAAAAGCAAACCTGATAAGTCCACTGTTCTTCTCCATCTCACCCTCACGAAATGAAATCTTCTCCATTTCCGGGACTATAAAGAGATTAAGCAGAATTCCGTTCAATATTACCACAAACACACCCGTCATCTTCATTTGGAAACGCGGGTTTTCAAGGTAAGTGCCCGGATCGGTCAGGGTGAGGGCAACCCCGCTCACAATCAATAAAATGAGCCCGAAAATAATCATCTGTGAAATCAGGTGCATGATTACCGCCTCCCTCGATGATATCTTCAGATTATTGAGAAAGTGAAAGATCATGACATCTAAAATAAATGCGCCACCCAGGCCCAGCACCAGTCCAAGCAAATGCAGAGTGAGAGTAAATACTTTTGCAGTTTCCAGCAGTGGTTGGGTCACAACATCTGGCCGATGCCAAATAAGAAGTGTAAGAAATGCGCTGAGCAGAAGCATTAAAAGTACCCGCCACCGAAAATGATCTGCAATTCCCGTCACCAGTACCTGCTTGAAAAACAACAGAAGGAATACAATACCCGAAAACATCAGCAGGCCGAGTTCCAGCTCCGGCATAGATGTAGATGTGACCCAAAGCCACACATATGCCAGTAGCAAAATCGCAAAATAGCCCGCTGCTATACGTTCTATCGGTACTTCCAGGAACAGTACCTTCTTAATATGTGCCACCGGATGTCGGTTTGCAGGATCATCATCAAAGGGCTCTCTATGTGGCATATTTTTTTGTGTTTTATACAGCGAAAAAATAGCACCGGACAGGGCGAAGATGAGAATAATGTGAATAAGCGACATAAAAATATTCAGATTTTAATACTGGTATCGGGCTACCCAAAAATTAAAAAAAGCCTTTGGATGAACCAGTTCAAAAACCTGTCAGATTACACGCAAACCCAACAGTAGTTTCGCTTGGATAGCAAGTAATATCTAACAGGGATAACTTATAGTAAATATGTCAAATGTAATTTAACCTTTTGATTTATGGTATTTTATGGGCCAACATAAGAGCATTCGGAAATAAACCCAGTTTTTCTGCTAAATTTTCCTCTCAGATGACGTCTAATTTATAATGACTCTCATGCATATAAAGCTCCGAAGGACATTCGTGTATAGTTCTTTGCCTGCCCTGCGAAGCTTCCCTGAACCTCAAAGTTTTACGTAGTGGTTTGCCCAGCAAATTCCTTGTTGAGGAAAATTATCTTGGTGATGACTCCAAGCTAACTACTGATTTTCAAGCCAGTTATTCCACCGCATCTGAACATCATCGTAATTTTCGCTCCACCACTCTGTATCAAAAATCAGTTGTTTTTCAAGATTTGGTGGATTGGTCGGCAGCCTTTCTCTCTCTTCTTCGGTCAGGACTTCAAGCGCGTCACTGTTAACCGGGCCGTAGGGAATTAGCCTGGCCATCTCGCTTTGCGCTTCAACCGAAGAGGCATAAGCAATAAATTCCATTGCGGTTTCACTCATTGAGGATCCGCTCAAAACCATCCACCAGTCAAAATCAACAATTCCGCCCTGCCAGATGTAATCAACAGCAAAATGATCTTCTTCAATATTAGCATAGATACGCCCATTGGTACCCGGTGTCATCACAACTTCCCCGTCCGAAAGCAGTTCGCCAGGATCGGCAAGGTCATCCCACCAGATCAATTGAAAGTTATTCTCTTCAAGATCCTGTTTCAATTCATCCAGTTTTTCAAAAGCCCTGTCAAGATCCAGTGGATAGAGTTGATCTTTACTAACTCCGTCTGCAATCAATGCAATCTCAAGTGTTCGACGCGGATCATTTCGCAACCCCCTGGAGCCCTCAAACTGGTCAACGTCAAAAAAGTCGGCCCAGGAAGCGGGTGACATCTCACCAAATGCGTTGGTACTGTAGGCAAGTACAAATGACCAGGCCATAATACCTGTACCATGAGTATGTATCGCATCGGGATTCATGACGGAAGTGTCAATTCCGGAGTAGTCGATTGGCTCCAGGATTCCATCCCTTTCACCCAAAATGACCATATTTCCCTCCACATTCACAATATCCCAAAAGACGTCTATGGATTCTGCATGATCAACCACAGATTCATAAAGTCCATTATAAACTACATCCTCCACTACTCTGCCGTATTCTACAGAATATGGCTGAAACATTGAAAGCTGCAGCACTTCCTGCCATTTACCTCCATAAGAAGCAATAACAAGGGATTCCTCTTCATTATTATCATTGTTCACACAAGAGAGAAGCATGCAAGGTATTACAGCTATAAGTAAAAGGTTGCTAATAAAAGATCGATTTTCAGTTAGATGCATAAACAGACCCATGAATATAGTTTACTTTAATTATAAGATTTAAAAATTTTAATAAATGAAAGATAGGATAATTTAGAGACCATCATAACTTTTTTTCATTACTTGAAAGACTATCAAAATCTGACACAATTCAAGTAATTGATGGTTTGATATCTTTTAAAAATTATCTGACAAATTGATACAACATGAATCCGGTTTAAATTGCAGAAAAACAGACACCTTACTTCGTATACAGGCTATTAATAAAGCGAAGTTTCTATTATCCGTCCAGGAATCAACAACCACTCATTCGGGCCCACACCATTCCAGCCCGTTCTTTCAATACACGTTCCATCAGGCGAATATTGGTGACGGACGGTTTCCATAGAATACGATTATTATGTGGGTCTGTTCTGACTTGAAAATCGGTTGGAGCAGCTATCGGTTCCAGGCCATGATACCTGAACCACCACATGGCCCGTGGCATATGCAGGGCGGATGTCGCCACAATTACACGATGCCCCTCTCCGAAACGCTCCGCAAATACTCTCGCCTCGGTGCATGTATCGATAATACCGGGCGGATCATGTAAATGTATATTTTGCGAATTTACCCCAAAGGATTTGGCGGCGACAGCTTTCACCTGTGCCAGGGTAGATGGAACTCCTTCGGGTGCAGAACCGGACAATATTAGGTTGGCTCCGGATCCTGCAGACTTCAGGGCACGATAGACCCTCACTCCTTCCATCAGGCGTGTGAAAGTAGTAGAATTGAGCTGTTGGGACTCATGCAGAGTTGTATCGGGAATCATACCTGCTGTCAGAACGATTACCGGAACCGGACCCTGTATTTCCGGGAGCGGTTCATCTGCCACCCATACCGGATATTGCCTCTCTAACTGCCAGGCCAGATGTCGGGGCAGAAACGGAGTGGCATATACCAGAAAAAGGAATAAAAACAACAAACATGTCCGCTTAGCCCACTCCTGCCGGCCCGTCCAGATAAAGATAATAACCAATATTGCCAGAATCATAAGTTGCGATCCGGGCATCAGCAAATCGAAAATATTACGGGCAAGAGTTTCCATAAAAAAAGAAAGATTTATCTTTTTTAGAAGGCCAAAAATAGAATTGTCTGAAATAGAATCCTAACCCACCTCTCCAGGGATTCTATCTCATGTGCAGAAATCAGCAGTCTAAACATAGCATCTGATCTTTGAAAAAACCTGAACCAGTCCTGAATCCATATTTGAAATCAGACTAAGTCAGGTGAATTGCTTTATCATTAATCATAATTCATCTGTAGCGACATTTGACGTTCTCCCGTAACAGTCACGAACCCAAAATATAAATCAAAAATGAATATGATAAAGTTGATTCACTATAAATTGCTATTCTCTGTGACTGCCCTTTTTGTAATCTCTTCAGCGTGCAGCGACACCTCAACAGGCCCTGAACCCGGCGACCTTACCGGTGAATACGTTAGCTATGAACTTGATGCCACAGGTGATTCAGAGCTCACCGGAACGCTCACATTTGCAGAACGAGTTAATGGTTTTACGGAAGTAACAGTTGACCTTTCGGAGGTGCCCGAAGAGAAAGAATATACCGTTCAACTCAACTCCGGCACAATTCTGCAGGGTGGTGACCTGCTGATTAAACTGGAACCGGTGGACGAATCAGGTGAAAGCGTAACAAACGTTTCTGCAGATGCTGAAGGAAATGCTGTCAGCTATGATGACCTGATTGGAATAAACGGGCACGTGAATGTGTATCCATCCGAACATGAGGCCGAAACCATTCTGGCACAGGCCGATGTAGGTGGAAACAAACTGACCGAAGAGGCTCTTGTCTTCAACGTTGAAGAAGAAAATGAATCAGCCATAACCGGTTCAGTTGAATTCCTTGAGCGCATTAACGGAAACATCCTTGCAGTAATTGAACTGTCCGGAGCCGATCCTGCACAAACCCATATTGCAAGACTCTACTCCGCCGGAGATGAAGAAAACGATAACGGGGAGCACCTGTTTACCTTCAGCGGAATTGATGGTGAGTCCGGCATCAGCCATACCGACTTTAATGAGCTGAACAATGAAACGGAATTTCTTTTTGATGACCTAAAAGAATTCAAGGGAACCGTTCACATCTATTTCAGTGAAGATGATCTAAACTTGCTCGCTACAGCTACTATTGAACCCGAAGAAGAAATTGACGAGTAGTATTTTACCAGTCAAGTTAACGGAAAAGCCCGGCCACCCTATGGGCCGGGCTTTCCTTTTTTCCGGATATATGGAACAAGATTGCGGGTTTAAAAAATATTATGGTGCAAGCGTTCCGCTTGCTGTATCAAATTATCATCATTTAAAATAGCTGTGTGATTAGACATTAAACCGAAACAGCATCACATCTCCATCTTTAACCACATAATCCTTTCCTTCCTGTCGCATTTTACCGGCATCTTTGGCAGCTTTTTCCGATTTCAGATCTTCGTAGTCATTAAAAGCAATGGTTTCTGCCCGGATGAAACCTCGCTCAAAGTCGGTATGAATCACCCCCGCGGCCTGAGGTGCTTTGGTGCCTTTCTTGATCGTCCATGCCCGCACTTCTTTTGGCCCGGCAGTAAAGTAAGTAATCAATCCCAGGTTTTCGTAGGCAGCTTGAATAAGCCGGTCGAGGCCGGAATGTTTCAGGCCAAGTTCCTCCAGGAACATCTCTTTCTCTTCAGCCTCCAGTTCGGCAATTTCTGCCTCAATTTTTGCACAGAAGGTCACCACATTATCACCAAACTTATCAGCAATTTTTTTTACTGTATCCACATATTCATTCCCACTGGTCAACTCCTCTTCGGCTACATTACACGCGTAGAGCACCGGTTTTTCAGAGAGTAAAAAGAGATCGCGATACGCCTTTTTCTCTTCACTATCCATAGAAATCGTTCGCGCAGTTTGTCCCAATTCGAGATGGGCAGCCAGTTTTTCTACTGCATCAAGTTGCTCTTTAATTTTTTTATCACCGCTTTTTACCTGCTTTTTCAGATTGTCGAGTCGTTTTTCTACAGATTCGAGGTCTTTCAGGATTAGTTCATCTTCGATAATACGGATGTCGCGTTCAGGATCAACTGAGCCCTCTACGTGGATAATATCATCATCATCAAAGCAACGCACAACATGAACAATCAGATCCACCTCACGAATGTGAGAAAGAAATGCGTTTCCTTTGCCTTTCCCTTCGGAGGCTCCTTTCACCAAGCCTGCAATATCTACAAATTCAATGGTTGCAGGAAGCGTCTGTTTGGGAGAAACCAGATTGGCCAGTGTATCAAGTCGTCCGTCAGGAACCTGCACCAGTCCTACATTCGGGTCTATCGTGCAAAAAGGGAAGTTGGCCGATTCGGCACCGGCGTTACTAAGTGCATTAAAAAGTGTCGATTTCCCGACATTGGGCAATCCGACAATTCCGCATTTTAAGTTCATAATCTATCTGAGGTTTAAATTCTACTGTACCTTCGTTGAATATTTGGCCGTTTTTATCGCATAGATGTGATTTTTCAAAACGGCCGGTTCAGTCAAGAGAAGTTTGCTGTATAAATTTTGTTTCGGGCAGCACTACTGCTGTGAGTTTTCCATATCCCAGTTCATCATAAACACAGCCGGTGTCAATCCCGATCATTTTGGGCTTTCTGATGGGATACGGCCTCGGTGTATGCCCGAATACCACAGTTTTTTCCCAGGGTGTTTCGAACGCGTTGAGGTGTTCTCGTCCCCAGAGAAAAAAATGTTCCGCTTTCGGATCGTTCTTGCTCTGTTCAATAGTTTGATGAGGCGGTGCACCGGCATGGACAAAGAAATAACTGTCTGTATCGTAATAAAGCTTCGTTTCGTGATAAAATTCTATGTGTGAGGCGGGTAAATCAGACAGTCTTTGGGGATTATCATACGATTTGAGTGTGGACTCACCTCCGTTGTATATCCAGTTATCCACTTCATTTCTATTAAGAGCATCCAGCAGCATCTGCTCATGATTTCCTCTCAAAAACACACAGTTGCGATCGAACCTTACATCCAGTAAAAATTCTACTACCAGACTGGAATCAGGTCCCCGGTCTATGTAGTCGCCAATAAAAACATGGGTAGCCTCTTTGTATGGTTTGAGTATGTTCCACATTGTTTTCAGGGAACGCACGCAACCATGAATATCTCCGATAGCTACAATTTGATTATTCATTGATGACTGGAGGCTTCGATCAAACCTCTTCCTTTTTTGTTGATTCTGTTCTCTTTTTTCAGGGTGTTGAGTACTGCATCCAAAATACCATTCACAAAGTTTCCGCTTTTTCGTGTAGAATAACTTTTTGCCAGCTCTATGGCTTCGTTGATCGTAACTTTAGTTGGTATTTCATCGAAAAAAAGAAGTTCCGAGATCGCCATGCGGAGAATCAGTTTATCGATAATCGCAAGCCGATGAACTTCCCAATTTTTTATGTGATCTTCGATAATATTATCATGATCTGAAGCATAATCTACAGTAATAAGCAACAGCTTTTCGGCAAATTTAATGGAATCCCTGTCGTCGCGGAACGTATCCTTGATGATATTTTTAGTAACATCCTGCGTGGAATTCCGGCCTACTTCTACGGCATAGATCGATTTTAACGCAGCTTCTCGCGCAGCTCTTCTGTTTTGCATAAATTTTCTAATATTTCAAAGTTGGGAAAAATACGAACCTTTACGATCAGCCGAAAGAACCAATTTCTTATTTATATTGCGATTGAATGACAACCCTTGGTATATTTGATTTTTCTGAAGGGTTCATAGCTCAGTTGGTTAGAGCGCTACGTTGACATCGTAGAGGTCGGCAGTTCGAATCTGCCTGAACCCACTATAATGCTTGCAAATTTATGGCTGACAATATCTTATATTCTAAGTTGCCAGACAGGGTACAAAAATAACCATTTTTTTCTTCTCTGTTTTTGATCTCTGATTGATCTGGAATTACTCATACTGCATCTAAAATAATTTATCCCAAGCCGAACAGGCAATCACGCTCTCATTCCTAAGATCTTTTGCGCCTGTTCTTCACCATGCCGCCAATCCTTCTGAATAAATTCATGATGAAATCGTGTTGCAGGTGCAAGGGCTTGTGTGGGTTTGATAATCAGTGAAGGGAAATACCGGTAATCAGGATGTCCGCATTGCGCAAGCTGATTTCGGTAATCGAAGTCGGTAAAATCTTTTTCCGGTACGAGACTGATCAGGTCAGTAAGTACCTCGGGAAGATAGTCCAGATCAGACTTTATGTTCTCGATCTGCCGGCGTTCCCTGGCACCGGTACTGATAATTGTTAAATGATCGGCCTGAGGCAGAAACTGCTTTGTGGGTTGAATAGGTGTATGCGTTTTTACACCACCGTCTACATAATACTGCCTGCCGATCTTCTCCGGAGGAAAAATACCCGGAATCGCTGTAGAGCTGATAATCATCGAAATAAAAGAATCAACATCAGCATCAGTAAATATGGTCCCTTTTGGTATCTGCCACCAAATTTCTTGGCCTGTATGCGCATTTACAGAAACACAGGTGTAGTGAATATGAACCATTTGTCCCATAAGTTCTTTACGAATTAACTTCCGAAGAGGGGTGTTATCGTAGATTCCCTTAATGGGAGTGGCAATCCCTATCAAATGAAACAGAAGTCGGCGGGCGTACTTTTTTAATCGTTTATTAACAACATCCTTATCTTCAATTGTAATCAGCAACTCCTGAAGACGGTCCATTCTTCTGCACGCATACATAATGCCGGTCAGCGCACCTGCACTAACTCCTACAACTTTATCGTGTTGGATCTCTTTCATCACTACAGAAAGGGCACCCGCTAAAAATCCGATTGCGCCTCCTGCACCGGAAAGTACAAGGCCATTCATGGTTATTCACCTTTGATTTATAGAGATGAGACAACGTACCCATTGAAATGAATATATTTTACTTCTGAAAACCAAGTTAATTCTTGCGTATTTATTTTCAAAAATGCTATACAAATCCATCTTCAAATCAATCAATATATTTTCGCTTAAATGGCCCTGTATAGCAAAACAGAATCCAAAACAGTACAATCAAAACCATCATTAAAACCAATACTACTGGATTATGAAATTCATAACGGGTTCCTGTTGCAGCTTCAAGGATTCCATAAACAAATCCCGTTAAAAATCCAGCAGAAATCAGTGTCAGCCCACCTCTTAATAGAAAATCAAAAATATCATCCTTGTGTTTTTTCCGGGGAAGCTTTGAATCAGCTTTTGCACGGTTGCCCGAACCTGTCTGAACTGAACGGGTACTCTCTTCGAGTTGGTTTACAAGTTTACGTTCCCCTTTTTCAGCCATAGTATAATCTGTTTTGTATCATTTGTGAGGTGCGGGAATATATAAGAATCCGGATGGAATATCGAATCAGCTCACTTCACGTCTTCCTGATATGTGTTATACCAGACCTTTAACTTTAATACCTGCATCAATCCAGTAATAAAACCTTTTAAAGGAAGCGCTGGATTTAGTATTTTTAGGATCTTGATTAAGAAAATGTATCAACCAAATTTTTTATACCAAAAAAACTGAATGCCAGAAGATTTTATTACGCTCACCTTCCCCGACGGTGCAACAAAAAAATATCACAAAAATATTACAGGATTTGAAGTTGCAGAGAGTATTTCAAAAGGACTTGCCCGTAATGCCATCAGCATCACACTTGACAGTGACATTTTAGACCTGGACGCCCCAATCACCCGAAGCGGTGAAATTCAGATCAACACGTGGGATTCGGAAGATGGCCAATACACGTTCTGGCACTCTTCTGCCCACCTGCTTGCGGAAGCAGTACAAGAGCTTTATCCAGAAGCTAAATTCGGTATCGGTCCGCCCATTGAAAACGGTTTTTATTATGACATCGACTTTGGCGAAGAATCCTTCGGACAGGAGCAGCTTGAAGCAGTTGAGAAAAAAATGATTGAGCTGGCACGGCAAAAATCGAATTTCAAAAAAAGAAATGTCTCAAAAGATGAAGCTCTTAAATTTTACGAGGAACGAAACAACGAATACAAAGTTGATCTGATTAAAGAGCTGGAAGAGGGTACCATCACTTTTTATGAACAGGGGAATTTTACCGATCTCTGCCGCGGCCCGCACCTGCCTGACACTTCCTCCATTAAAGCCGTAAAACTGACGAAGCTTGCTGGTGCCTATTGGCGGGGCGATGTAAACAGGAAACAGCTCACACGCATCTATGGCATCTCGTTTCCTAAACAGAAATTACTGGATGAATACCTGAAACAGCTGGAAGAAGCCCGGAAGCGCGACCATAAAAAGCTGGGCAAAGAACTCGGAATTTACATGATGGATTCCATGGTTGGACCCGGTCTGCCTCTCTGGCTGCCCAACGGAACAGTTCTGCGCAGAACGCTTGAGCATTTTCTCCGGGAAGAACAAAAGCACCGCGGTTACCAGGAAGTTATCACACCTCACATCGCCAATATTGAGCTGTACAAAACTTCGGGCCACTATCCTTATTACAAAGATTCACAGTTTAACCCGATGGAGGTGGATGATGATCATTACATGCTGAAACCGATGAACTGTCCGCACCATCACAGAATTTATTCCAATGAACTGCGTAGCTACCGTGATTTACCGGTACGCCTTGCCGAATTTGGTTCGGTATACCGCTATGAGCAGTCTGGCGAGTTGAACGGCCTCTCCCGTGTGCGCGGATTTACTCAGGACGACGCCCATATCTACTGCACGCATGATCAGCTTAAGGATGAGATTAAAAATGTAATTGATTTAACCCAGTTTGTGTTTAAGACATTCGGCATGCCGGTAGATATACGCCTATCCTATCGCGATGACAACGATGAAAAGTACGGTGGTGATTATGAGTATTGGGAACGCGCCCAGAAAGAGATTAAAGAAGCAGCCGATGAGATGAACCTCGATTATAAAATTGTGGATGGCGAAGCCAGTTTTTACGGCCCAAAAATCGATTTTATAATCCGTGATGCTATCGGCAGAAAGTGGCAGCTTGGTACAGTTCAGGTCGATTATGTGATGCCCGAACGGTTCGATCTCACCTACATCGGCTCCGACAACAATAAACACCGCCCGGTCATCATCCACCGGGCTCCCTTCGGGTCGATGGAACGGTTTGTAAGCATCCTGATTGAACACTTTGCGGGTGATTTCCCGCTCTGGCTTGCACCACTACAGGTGAAGGTACTCCCGATTTCGGAAGATTATAACGCTTACGCCAAACATTGTGCCGATAAGTTAACAGCACTCGGAACCCGGGTTGAAGTGGACTCACGTTCAGAAATGATCGGAGGAAAAATCCGTGATGCAGAAACAGCGAAAATCCCTTACATGCTGATTGTAGGTGAACGGGAACAGGAGAACGGAACCGTATCCATCAGAAGGCATAAATCGGGTGATATCGGAACGTTTTCACTGGAAGAATTTTTATCAAAAGTGGATGAAGAGATCAAAAACAAACATTTACCCCCATCACACCTGGAGGAAGAGTAAAAGGTATTTCAGAACTTCATTTATGTTTGAACGTAAAACTGCCCGAAATTATAAAGAAAATTGAACGAAGTTTACCAAATTAATGCCATTTCGCTCTGACGGTATTTAACTCGGATTTCGTTTCACGGGAATCCGGGCTAATTTACTGTACGAGCTTCTATGGGATTTATAAACCTGAAAGAGATTCTTTTACTATTTCACTGATTATCGATGAGTTAACCGAAGAAGATATGTGAGGCTTTGCGGATTCAATTACGTAACCCTGCGAGAAAATTAGGGATCGGTTTTTGATCCGTAAAAATCTATACTAAATGAACAGTAACGAAGATTATTAAAAGAATTCTTAAATTTATTGGACAGTTGTGGCTTGAAACAGCAACATTTCAAAAAAATATCAAAAACTGAAAGGCGTTTACAAAACAAAATGTCATTGGTCTGATTTTGCGACAATCGCAGAAATTTCGCATCATTCAGTTTTTAAATCTGCCTAAATCAACGGAATCAGGATCGGAATGTTAATTATTTTTGCAAAAATGTTTGCCACATTCGAAAAAAACTGTTTTAATTTTAATTTTTTCATCCCATTTTAAATAGTAACATTTTTACCATCAACATTAATAAAACACAGAGGTAACTTATCGCAAGACGACGAACAATTAGGAGAAAGCGAAACGATGACCGCCCGAACGTCAACGACGAAATCAGGGCGTCCAAAGTCCGTTTAATCCGCCCGGATGAAGAACATGAAATTGTTTCCATAGACCGTGCGATTGAAATTGCCGAATCCTTTAAAATGGACCTTGTTGAGGTGGCACCGAATGCAAATCCACCCGTATGTAAGGTCATTGATTTCGGTAAATTCATGTATGAAAAGAAAAAGAAGGAAAAAGAGGCCAAAAAGAAACAGCACACCATTCAGGTTAAAGAGTTGCGCTTTCGCCCGACTACCGACGACCACGACCTCGAATTTAAAACCCGCCACGCCAGGGAATTTTTAGAAGGTGGTGACAAAGTAAAAGCAACAGTCCAATTCCGTGGCCGTGACATGCTCTACACCGAGCAGGGTGAAGTATTGCTGAACAATCTTGCAAAATCACTTGACGATGTAAGCAAAGTCGAGTCAAAGCCAACTATGGAGGGTCGCCGAATGATTATGATTCTGTCACCCTCGAAAGGATAAAGAATAGTTTTCAATACAATAAAATCCTTCTTATATTTCGGGCCTTTAAATTTTCAGAATAAAAGAGCACGACATGCCAAAAATGAAAACGAATAGCGGTGCAAAAAAACGCTTTAAAGTTACCGGAACAGGTAAAATAAAGCGTAAAAAAGCATTTAAGCGCCATATTCTCACCAAAAAATCGAGCAAGCGCAAAAGAAATCTCGGAAAAGACACACTGGTTCACGAAACCAATGAAAAGTCAATCAAAGCGCTTCTCCCATATGATCACTAAACAAATTTATTAACTCCTAAACGTTAGATAAAATGCCACGTTCACGAAATCTGGTGGCTTCCCGTCGCCGTCGCCGAAAAATTTTAGACCAGGCGAAAGGCTACTGGGGCAGACGCAAAAACGTTTATACCGTTGCCAAAAATGCGGTTGAAAAAGGTCTCTTGTACCAATACCGCGACCGGAAAGTTCGCAAAAGACTTTTCCGCAGGCTCTGGATTACACGTATCAATGCTGCGGCCCGCCTCAACGGAACCACCTATGCCAGGTTAATCCACGGCCTCAAAGAGAACAATATCGACCTTAACAGAAAAATGCTTGCAGACATCGCAGTTCGTGATCCTGAAACATTTTCCGCTATCGTTAAAGAAGCTGTGAAGTAAATCTCTTTTGTTTTACTTAAACCGGCAGATCAATAATTTGGTTTGCCGGTTTTTTTATGTCCGTTAATCAAAATGTTTTGCCTGAAAATTTTGATTGCTCTGCTAAATAAATCTTACCTTCAGGTACCGTATATTTTACATTTTAAGCTAATATCTGCTCCCGATTTACAGACTCCATGATCGACAAAATCAACACCATCAAACAGGAAATTAAAACCTTCATCATTAACAATGAAGAGGACCTGGAAGCTTTCCGGCTTGAATTTCTCTCCAGAAACGGTAAGATTCAAAAAATGTTCGGACTTATGGGCTCTGTGCCCAACGAACAGAAAGCCAGAGTAGGCAAAGCGATGAACGAAGTCAAAAACATAGCTCAATCGGTATTTGATGAAGCAAAAACCTCGCTGGAATCCGACTCCAAAAAAGTGTTCGGTGCACTCGATGACATCACCTTGCCTGTTGAGCCCGCCTACACCGGCTCCTATCATCCGCTTACACAGGCGCTGGATGAGATTAAGCAGATTTTTCTCCGGCTGGGATTCAATATTGCCGACGGACCGGAACTGGAGGACGATTTCCATAACTTTACAGCACTCAACTTCCCGCCCGACCACCCCGCCCGCGATATGCAGGACACTTTTTTTGTGCGTAAATCTGATGATCCCGACATTGACGACCTGGTGCTTCGAACCCATACATCTCCGGTACAGATCCGCCTGATGAAAGAACAGCAGCCACCGGTCAGGTCTATTATGCCCGGGCGTGTTTTTCGCAACGAAGCCGTAACAGCAAAATCCTACTTTCAGTTTAATCAGGTAGAAGGGTTGTACGTGGATAAGAATGTTACTCTCGGTGAACTGATCGAAACTCTCGTGATGTTTGCCCGGCTGATGTATGGCAGTGACGTAAAATACCGGGTGCGTCCCTCCTTCTTTCCGTTTACCGAACCCAGTCTCGAAATGGATATCTGGTGGGAAAGCGATAAAGGAGGGCAGTGGCTCGAAATTCTCGGTGCAGGCATGGTAGACCCAAACGTTTTTAAAGCAGTAGATGTGGATCCAGAAACTTACACAGGTTTCGCTTTTGGCATGGGGGTGGACCGTATCGCCATGCTGCGCTATGGAATTGACGACATCCGCCTTCTTTACGATAACGACATCCGTTTTTTACAACAATTCAAATCATAACAAACTGAAGTAAAGAGAGTTGAACGTTTTTTAAAATAACTCTCACCTGAATGTATCACTCTTTTCAGATATGAAAATTTCTTACAATTGGCTCAGACAATACCTCGATTTTAACATCTCACCGGAAGAAACGGCCGACAAGCTCACCCTTCTCGGACTTGAAGTGGAAGAAATTGAAGAGACCGGTTCCGATTTTGAAGGATTTGTCGTAGGTGAAGTTCTGGATGTCCGAAATCATCCCAATGCCGATAAACTTGTACTTTGTGATGTGAACACAGGAGACGAACAGGTTCAGATCGTTTGTGGCGCACCCAATGTTGCTGCCGGACAGAAAGTACCGGTTGCCAAAATAGGTGCCACCATTCCCGTTCCGATGAAAGATGGCAGCTACCTGACCATCAAAAAAACCAAACTTCGCGGCGAAACATCTCAGGGTATGATCTGTTCTGAAGCTGAACTGGGTCTCAGCGACGACCACACCGGTATTATGGTACTGAATGGCGATACCAGCGTGGGCACTCCTCTTAAAAAAGTTCTCAACACCGAAAAAGATACCGTTTTTGAAATCGGACTCACCCCAAACCGGCCCGATGCCGCCTGCCACATCGGAGTAGCGAGAGACCTCTCGGCAGTGGTTGACGCGAAACTGAAAAATCCTTACAAAGAAGCCACTGTCGCAAATACCGCACTTACCGAAGAAATTTCCATCAAAATAGAAGACCCGGATAAATGCCATCGCTATGTTGGGTTGATTGTGGAAAATGTGAAAGTAGACGAATCACCCGCCTGGCTTAAAAACAGGTTGACAGCAATTGGCCTGCGGCCCATTAACAATGTCGTGGATGTAACCAATTACGTGCTTCACGAAATCGGCCAGCCCCTGCACGCCTTCGACTATGGCCTGATTGGAAAGAAAAAAATAATAGTAAAGAGTTTTGATGAGGTGACGAAATTTACCACACTCGACAGCATTGAACGAACAGTTCCAGCCGGTTCCCTTTTTATTTGTGACGGAAACGGCCCGGTTGCTATTGCCGGTGTGATGGGTGGCGAAAACAGCGAAGTCACTGAAAAAACCTCCAAAATTCTTATCGAAAGCGCCTACTTCGACCCATCATCGGTCCGGAAAACTTCCAAACAGCTCGCCTTACAAACTGACAGTTCCTATCGTTTCGAGCGGGGTATCGACCCCAATCTTCAATTACGGGCGGCAAAACGTGCAGCCGAACTGATCGCAGAGATTACAGGGGGAACGATCCTGGAGGGGGCTGAAGATGTTCATCCCGTAAAAACTGACCCGCAAATTGTTCCACTGCGCCCATCCAGGGTAAATCATCTTTTAGGCACCAAACTCGGAAAAGACAAAATCCAATCCATCCTTCAAAAACTTGAATTTGGCGTAGAAGAAGCCAGCGGCCGATTACTTTGCTCCGTTCCAACTTTTCGGCCTGATGTTACCCGCGAAGTAGACCTGATAGAAGAGGTAGGCCGTGTTTACGATTACAATAACATCCCAAAGCCTGAATCGGCCCCGTTCATAGCTCCTGAACCGCTCTCGGAAGCAGAGCAATTCCAGCAGCGCCTTCGTTCATTAGCCAAGTCGCTGGGTTATAAAGAAATTTCAACAAACTCACTCCTTTCCAAAAAAGAGGCTGATTTACTTGCCGGTGAAGAACTGCAAATCCACACACTCAATCCGGTTTCTCAGGAAAATACCACACTCAGAACCCATCTGACAGGCGGATTTTTGAAAGCCCTGCGCTACAATCTGAACCGGAACGCAGTAAATCTCAAGTTTTTCGAAATCGGGCATGTGTTCCGCAAAAGTGATAATGGAACATGGATTAAAGGCGTAGAAGAACAGATTCATCTTCTATTTGGCCTCTGCGGAAACCGCAAAGAGGATAATTGGCAGAGCGAGACTCAGCCCTGGACAATATTTGACCTGAAGGCAGATATAGAAGCGTTGTTCCATGACCTGGGAATTGCCGATGATATTGTTCAAGAGACAAAAGGGAACCAAAGCCTCCGCTACTGGTACAAAGAGGAGATAGTGGGCGTGCTGAATGAAACGGAAGAAACTCTTCTGAAAGGTTTTGATGTGGAACAAGATGCGTTTGCAGCCGAAGTGAATGTAACCCGGCTTTTTGACCTCGGTCTGGCACAAAAACAAATCACCTACACTGCGGTTCCCCGTTTTCCCACATTCGAATTTGATGCCGCATTTACCGTTGATGCGTCGGTTCGCGCAGGTGATTTGGCAAAACAGATTAAAGAGACAGCCGGAGTTTTACTGAAATCGGTTACGGTTTTTGATGTTTATGAAGGAGAAAATCTCGGAAAAGGTAAAAAAAGTATTGCTTTTAGGCTTACTTTTTTGGATAGTAATAAAACATTGAACATCAAAGATGTAGAGCCTGTAGTTCAAAAAATTGTTCAGACACTTGAAAAAACAGCAGGAGCAAAACTAAGAGCATAAATTCCGGTGCCAATGGCAATTGATGAAATTCAAAAAGAGAATTTTTTCAAATTACTCGACCAGGTCAGATCCCAGGTCGATCAATTGAAAAAGAAAAACAGAGAACTAAACCGGGAGAACACCCGGCTCCGGTCCAAGCTGAATGAGGTTCACAAAGAGCAAACTGATATTTTTTCAACGATCAGCGAATCAGAGCGAATGGCCATGCGACACCAGGTTTCGGGATTGATCGAAAAAATTGACAAATATCTTGAGGAGTGAACATGCAATCGATCAAAGTAACCATTTTGGGTAAACAAATTCCGCTTAAAGTCCATGACTCTGAAGTGGAGAATACCAAAAAAATTGCCCTCTATGTGGATGAAAAGCTTCGTCAATACAGAAATCAGCTCTCCAATCAGCCCGATTCCACCATCATGATCCTGGCCTGCCTCAGTATTACCGAAGAACTTTTCGAACTCAGAACCCAATTAAACCGAACCAATAACAAAGAGCATAATATCATGGATGAAGTGAATCAGGAACTTTCCAAATTGATTAAAGAAATCTCTTAGAATTCACATAGACTTCTAACCCGCATCTCGTTACACGCCTGTCCCGAACAAACTTGTCGGGAGGAATCGCTTCACTTGGTGCTCACCAAGAAATTTGATTTTGGGCAAGGCGTCACTAAAATTGTGGCGGAAACGTACTTGAGTATGTTGAAGCAAACCATTTTCGAGAGAACCCATCCGCCAATGAATTCACCTGATTACCCAGATATTTTGTCATCCATATTGAACGGAATCTCCTGTGATTGTATATACACACTTTATCTCCTCAAATCCGATTACATTCTGAGCTGCCAATTTAATACCTTCTATCTCTTGAGAAATCAGCAATTCAAAAAACAAAATGGCAGAAAAAATCAAAATTTTCTTCATCGCAGACATTGTGGGGGAACCCGGCCTTACTTTTCTTGAAACAATGTTCCCGGCAATCAGAGATAAGCATAAACCGGACTTCATCATCGCCAATGCCGAAAATTCTCATGAAGGACGCGGTCTGAACCGGCACATTGTAAAACGGCTCTATGACCTTGAGGTAGATGTGATCACCGGGGGAAATCACTCGTTCGACAAATGGAAAATATTTTCCTACATGAAAACAGATGACCACTTGCTGCGCCCTCTTAATTACCCAAAAGGAAATGCAGGATATGGATTTGGTGTTTATGAAGTAAAAGAAAAAAATGTAAAAATAGGCGTGCTTAATTTGCAGGGCCGTACATTTATGCAACAAATTGATGACCCATTTTCCACTTCCGACTGGGCTCTCGAAAAAATTAAAGAACAGACCGATATTGTTTTCGTAGATTTTCACGCCGAAGCCACCGCCGAAAAACTGGCTTACGCCTGGCATACCGACGGGCAGGTTTCTGCAATTGTGGGTACTCACACTCATATTCCAACAAGTGATGCCCGTATTTTCCCAAACGGGACCGGCTACATCACAGATGCGGGTATGACCGGTCCGTTCGACTCGGTGATTGGAATGGATAAAAACACCTCGATTCGCCGCTTTACACTCGGAACTCCGCAACGTTACAAAATTGCAGATAAAGACAACCGTATGTGTTCTGTTATAGTTGAAGTGGACACCGAAACTGCTAAATGTGTATCGATTGAATCGCTGATTTATCCAGAATTTGTGAATAAAAAAGACTGACATGAGTAACGAAAAAGAAATTGTACTGAGTTGCCGTGATCTTCGTAAAAATTTTAAATCGGAGTCGGGAGATGGAGAACTGAAAATTTTGCGCGGTCTGGATCTCGACGTACATCAGGCAGAAATCACCGCAATTGTGGGATCCAGTGGAAGCGGAAAAAGTACCCTTCTTCACATTCTTGGCGGACTGGACCGGCCCACTTCAGGTGATGTGTTCTGGCATGGTGAATCGATCTACAAGCACAAACCGGACAAACTCGCCGAGCTTCGCAACGAAAATGTAGGCTTCGTGTTTCAATTCCATCATCTGCTGCCTGAATTTACCGCTCTTGAAAATGTAATGATGCCAGCCCTTATCAAAGGAGTGCGCACAGCTGATGCCGAAAACCGGGGCAAAGAGCTGCTCGAACGCTTCGGAATGAGTCAACGCCTGGAACATCGCCCCTCTCAGCTTTCGGGCGGAGAGCAACAGCGCGTATCGATGGCAAGAGCGCTCACCAATCACCCTTCCATCGTACTTGCAGATGAACCCACCGGTAACCTGGATGAAAAAAATACAGAAACCATTTTAAGCTTGCTCTTTCAGCTTCAGGAATTGGAACGTGTTTCCATCGTAATAATCACCCATGAAAAAGAGATTGCCAGCCGATGCGACAGAGTCTACAATTTGCATAATGGAATTCTGGAACACTGAATTTAAATATATCTTGAGTTATCTTGGTTTTATCTTAGCCCGGATATCGTTTTATCTTTTTTCCAAAGTTACTGACGCTGACAGAATCCTGGAAAAACACCAGATTCTGACCCTAATTTAATTGGGTATTAAAAACAAAAAAATGGCTGCAGAAATTGTTGTGAACATTATGAGATTATAATCCATGCAGTCCCCTTATTGCCTGTCCCAATTTACTGTTTTTCAATTTCCCAATTCCCATCTTCTGAACTCATTAATTTCAGACATGAATGAGTTACACAAACCAATCAACATGGATCCTTATTTTTGAATCGCCATATCACCAAACCGGATCAGCTCTTTTTTGCGCAAATATTCAGAGACCGGATAACTAATCAGTGCGGGGCCGATAAAATGTAATAACATGATATAGACAACAATAAGCCAACTGAACTCCATTGCTGTCAATGTAAATATCTGCCCGACAAATCCGCTGGTTCCCATTCCTGCCCCCTCTGGAGTATTTTGCATCTGAAATAATACCGTTGCAGCCGGAGCCAGCAGGGCGCCTGCTATCGTTGGCGGCAGTAGTATGAAAGGATTTTTTATGGCATTTGCAATTTGAAGCATCGATGTGCCGAGCCCCAGGGCCAGCAATCCTCCGATTCCATTTTCCCGGTAACTGCTTACAGAAAAACCCACCATTTGTGCAGAACAGCCAACAGTTGCGGCACCGGCAGCCAGTCCATCAAGCCCGATCATAATTGCAATCGCTGCACTTGAAACAGGTGAGGTTAAAGCCAACCCCATAAAAGAGGCTACAAGCATACCCATCAATAAAGGATGCTGGTCCACCGACCAGTTGATCAGTTCACCGAAAGCCAGCATACCCTGATTGATTACTACACCCACATACTCGGCGGCAAAAAATCCGACAAACAGAGTTACCAGCGGTGTTGCAATGATATCCACCTTTGTGGAGCCGGAAACCAATTTACCAAACTCAGTAGCCAAAAGTGCCGATATATACGCACCTGCAGGGCCGCCTTCAACAGCGCCGAAAGCTCCTGCGACGGCAGAAGTAAACAGAACAAGAGCGGGTGCTTTCAATCCATAGGCCACCGCTACACCCACTGCCGGCCCCATCAGATCCATCGCCATTTGGCCAGCTTTAACCAGTAATTCAACATCGAGCTGTTCTCCGGCCGTACGGATAATCAACCCGATAATGAGTGAAGAAAACAGGCCTAAAGCCATATAGGAAAGGCCGGTTAACAGATAGGTTTTCAGAGAAAGGTCTACGCCCTTTCGTTTTAAAAATTTCATCTGCTCAGTTATTTAAATTCTGTAACAGAACCTGAAATATGCTTGGCGATTAGTGATGTTTTTTCAATCTTAAGGTAGAGTAGGTACTAAAGAGTTCAAATTATTTTTTTTGACCTCTTAAAGTTCCGATATCAACAATATTCAAGAATTAACCTGACTATTTTTATGAAGAATCAGACGTATCTGCTGGGATATGACATTGGGAGTTCGTCTATCAAAACATCCCTTTTAAATACTGACAACGGACAGGGGTTCGCTTCTGCACAGTCTCCCCGGAAAGAACTGGAGATCTTGTCCCCAAAAGCGGATTGGGCGGAACAAGATCCCGAAACCTGGTGGACCCATGTAAAACTGTCAACTGAAGAGCTGCTCAGAGACACCGAAATCAACCCTGGTCAAATCGCTGCTATCGGTATAACCTACCAGATGCACGGCTTGGTTTTGGTTGATAACAACAAAAATGTACTGCGTCCGTCAATCATCTGGTGTGACAGCCGGGCCGCCGAAATCGGTAAAAAAGCGTTTGAAACGATCGGGCCGGAAACCTGTCTGAAACATTTTCTCAACTCACCGGGGAATTTTACCGCTTCTAAACTGAAATGGGTGCAAGAAAACGAACCACAGATTTATGAAAAGATCGATAAAATAATGCTGCCTGGTGACTATATCGCCATGAAACTGACCGGTGAGATTACCACAACCGTTTCCGGACTTTCAGAAGGGGTATTCTGGGACTATACAACTGGAGCCAAAGCCTCACTCCTGCTCGATCATTACGGCATTTCCGAAGATTTGCTGCCGGAAGCGCTCTCATCATTTGAAACCGGCGGACATTTGACAGAAAGCGCTGCTCAGGAACTGGGACTCAAAATAGGCACGCCTGTCACATATCGGGCGGGTGATCAGCCCAATAATGCTTTTTCACTGAATGCCCTGAATCCCGGTGAAGCAGCAGCCAATGCGGGAACATCCGGGGTGATTTATGGAGTTTCTGATCAACCTGTCTATGATGAAAAATCACGTGTGAACACCTTTGTTCATGTCAACCATCAGGCCGAAAAACCGCGATATGGCGTATTGCTTTGCATCAATGGTACAGGCATTCTCTACCGCTGGATTAAGGAACAACTGATTCGCAATGAAACAATCTCTTACGAAGAAATGAATAACATGGCGCTGAATACGCCTATCGGTTCAGATGGAATTACTGTGTTACCTTTTGGAAATGGGGCGGAACGGATCCTTGAAAATAAAAATCCCGGAGCACATTTTTCAGGTGTTCATTTCAACCGACACGGTACCGGGCATCTGCTGAGAGCTGCTCAGGAGGGAATTGTTCACTCGCTCAATTATGGCTTTTCAATTATGAATGCAATGGAGATGAAATCGGCCACAGTAAAAGCAGGCCGCGCTAATATGTTCCTGAGTCCGCTCTTTCGGGAAGCCTTTGTCAACACCACCGGCTCTGTTCTGGAGCTCTACAATACCGACGGGGCTGAAGGTGCCGCCCGGGGCGCAGGAATGGCTCCCGGAATATTCAGCAGTTTTGAAGAAGCCTTTGAAGGGCTGAGTATTATCGAAACCATCGAACCGGACCAGGAAAAAATGGAGCTTTACGGCGAGTCCTACCAGCGATGGTTGCATCAACTTAACCAACAAACCTAACAACCAAACCTAACATGAGTACAAACGAATATTTTCCCGGCATCAAAAAAATTGAATTTGAAGGCCCGGAGTCTGATAATCCCCTCGCATTTACCTATTACGATGAAGATCGTGTTGTAGCCGGCAAAACCATGAAGGATCATTTCCGCTTTGCCGTAGCCTACTGGCACTCATTCTGCAATGAAAACAGCGATCCGTTTGGCGTAGGAACACGCAATTTCCCCTGGAATAAAACAGCCGATCCGCTCGAAAATGCTAAATTCCGCATCGAAGCCGCCTTTGAATTTTTTACCAAACTGGGTGTACCTTACTACTGTTTCCACGACCGCGACCTCGCTCCGGAAGGACAAACCGTGGGTGAATCGGAGAAAAAACTGGCCGAGATCGTAAAACTGGCCAAAGAGTATCAAAAAGAGACTGGGGTGAAACTGCTTTGGGGAACGGCCAATCTAT
>SL_3KL_010_SEDDRAFT_10000115_pt1 | contig 51849 bp, 51 predicted proteins | sample SodLakKL_010_SED_2_FD_10381 | JGI IMG/M metagenome (IMG submission 10381)
GCTTGCCGCGGCAGCGACCCCGGTGATCGCGGCCGCGGCCGAGCCGGAGATTCCGGCCCCCGTGGAGCCGGAGCCCGAAGCGGAGCCCGTCGCCAGCCCCGAGTTGGCCGCCGAAGATCCCGCGGCGATGGTCGACGAGGCTATCGTCGATGAGGAAGCTGCAGCGGCGGAACAGGAAGCCGCGGAAACGGTCGTCGCTGAAGAGAGCGTGGCCGTCATGCCGCGGCTGGAGTTGACCACGGCCGACGAGGCGCTCCTGGCCGACGCCCAGGCGATCGGACTTGAGCGGGACCGGCTGGAAGGACAGTTGGACGGACTGGTGCAGACACTGCGGGCCGACGGCATGGAGTCGGACGAAATCGCCGCAGAAGTCGATCAGATCCGGCAGGCCATCGAGTCGGCCGACGTGGGCGGAATGATGGTGGCCAGCGAAGGGTTGGCCCAGCTCGAACAGCAGGTCCGCGACCTGCGCCTGGAGCGCGAGCGCCAGGCGGCCGAAATCGTCGAGGCGCCCGAACCGCCGCCCGCGGTCGCGCCCGTGGCGGCCGTCGACGACCCGGGCCGGCAGCAGATGTTGCTGGCCGCCCTGGGTGCCGCACTTGTTCTCATCCTGGCGCTGGTCTTTCTGATGCGTCGACGCTCTCGTCGCCGCGCGCAGGAAGCCGCCGAACTGGCCGCCGCGCCGGTGGCTGCGTCCACGCCGCCGATGCCGAAGAAAGAGACCGAAACGCCGGACGACAGCCTGAAAAATCTCTACCGCCTGGCCGAGCGCGAAGACCGCGAAGGTTTCGGCAGCGCGCTCAGCGCCTTCCACGCCAACCTGGAATCCACCGACGATCCGCGCTGGAAAGAGGCCGTGGTTCTGGCCCGCGTGCTGGTGCCAGGACATCCCCTGATCATGAACGGCAAGGACGAGGCGCCGGCCGAGCCCGATCCGGTCAGCGAGGAAGACGCCAACCGTGACCTGATGGCCTTGCTTGACGATGACGATGAGCCTGGGCTTGGCGAGTCGTCCGNCTCGACGGCAGCGCGCGAGGAGGCGACCGACTTTTCCAAGCTGCTCGATGAGCAGGGCGACGACGGCGAGCCCGCCGATCTGGCGCGCCTCGCCAATCGGCTGGATCCTGAGGACGAAGCGCATCCGGACCCGGACCGAATCCGTCTGGAGTCATCGGAAGCCGACGCCTTGTTCACGCNGAAGCCNNCGCCGAAGCCGGGCTGGGAANAGGAAACCGAGGACGAGCCGCTGGATCTGGATTTCGAGTTCTCCTCGCGCCAGGAGGCNGANGAGGCATCCGCCGAAGACGNNCTGCCNGCGTCCGANCGGACCCCGATGGAGGATGATCGCGCCGAGCCCGGACTGGATTCCGAACTCGATCCGGAGCAGGCCGGCGNNGANGAAGCGGANTGGTTCAAACTCGAGCCTTCCGATGAGATCGAGCTGGAGCCNGNGCAGGAAGAAAGCCTGGANGAGGCGGAGACTTCCAAGGACACGCTCAGCGACGATGACGTCGAGGTCAAGCTGGACCTGGCGCGCGCCTACCTGTCGATGAACGATCCGGATTCGGCCCGTGCCCTGCTGGAGGAAATCGTGGCTGAGGGGACGGAGTCGCACCGCGAGCAGGCCCGCCAGCTGCTGGACGACCTCAAATAGACGATGCGGCTGGCTGCCGGAGTCGAGTATGACGGCAGCGGCTTCTACGGCTGGCAGCGACAGCGGCAATCGCCGACTGTCCAGGCCAGCCTTGAGGCTGCACTGGGCCAGGTCGCGAACCACCCTCTGCAGGTGCACTGCGCCGGGCGCACCGATACCGGCGTGCATGCCCACTGCCAGGTGGTGCATTTCGATACCACGGCGGTACGCTCCGAACGCTCCTGGATACTGGGGACGAACTCGCAGCTGTTGCCCGGTATCAGCGCGCTGTGGGTGCGGCGGGTAGCTGATGATTTCCATGCCCGCTTTTCCGCGCGCCGCCGCGCCTACCGCTATCGCATCCTGAATCGCTGGATCCGTCCCGCCATCGACCGGGGCCGGGTGGCCTGGATCAGATACCCGCTGGATGCCGAACGCATGCACGCCGCGGCCCAGCGCCTGCTCGGTGAACACGATTTCTCCAGCTTCAGGGCGGTTGGATGCCAGGCTCGCTCGCCCATCCGGACCGTCCATTCCATCGCCGTACGGCGCTGTGGGAACGAGGTGATCCTCGACATCGAAGCCAATGCCTTCGTCTACCATATGGTCAGAAACATCGCCGGCGCCCTGATTGCGGTGGGTCGCGGCCAGCAGCCGGTCGATTGGCTGGCGCAACTCCTGCACCAGCGCGATCGCACCGCAGCCGGCGTCACCGCGCCTGCCGAAGGCCTGTATTTCGTGGCTCCCTCCTACCCGGAGCATCCCGATTTGCCGGTCGGCCAGCGCGTGGAGTTTCCGGTCGACCAGCAAACACGGGCCTGAGCCGAAACCATGATTCGCATCAAGATCTGCGGGGTCACGACCCCCTCTGACGCACTGGCCGCCGCCGCCGCCGGGGCCGATGCCGTCGGCCTGGTTTTCGTGGCACAAAGCGCGCGCTGCGTTGACATTCCGACGGCCGCCGAGATTGCAAGCTGCCTGCCGCCTTTCGTCAACCGGGTCGGTCTTTTCATGGATCACTCGCCCGCCGAGATCGAGCGCGTGTTGGCCGGCGTCGCTCTCGATACCCTGCAGTTTCACGGCGGCGAATCTCCGGCGGAGTGCGCGGCGTTCGGTCGGCCCTGGATCAAGGCCCTGGCCATGGGCAGTGAAGCACTGCCGGATTGGGATCAATGGCTGGATGCCCAGGCCTTGCTCCTGGATTCACACGGTGGCGGCAAGCTCGGGGGTTCTGGGCGGCCGTTCGACTGGTCGCGCGTGCCGGCGCTGGCCCGGCCCTGGATACTGGCCGGCGGCCTGGGTCCGGACAACGTCGCCGAGGCCTGCCGGCAACTGCGTCCAGACGCGGTGGATGTGTCCAGCGGGGTGGAGAAAAGTCCGGGAATCAAGGATCATAGACTGATGCAGGAATTCATCAAGGCAGCACGAAATGCTTGAAGCAGTGAAGTTGGAAAAGGAAAAGCAGCAGGTGCCGGACGCCTCCGGCCACTTTGGCATCTTCGGCGGACGCTTTGTCTCCGAAACCCTGATGCCGGCGCTGGAAGAACTCGACGAGGCCTGGCGCCACTACCTCAAGGATCCAGAGTTTCTCGCCGAGCTCGATCGGGATCTGGCGCACTTCGTCGGCAGACCTTCACCGCTGTATTTGGCCGAGAACCTGACTCGCCAGATGGGCGGCGCGCGCATCGTGCTCAAGCGCGAGGATCTCAACCATACCGGTGCGCACAAGATCAACAACACCGTGGGCCAGGGCCTGCTGGCCCGCGCCATGGGCAAGAAACGCGTGATTGCCGAGACCGGGGCAGGGCAGCATGGCGTCGCTTCGGCCACCATTGCCGCACGCCTGGGCATGGAGTGCGTGGTCTACATGGGTGCCGAGGACGTGCGGCGGCAGGCCGTCAACGTGTTCCGGATGAAGCTGCTGGGCGCCACCGTGGTCAGCGTGGAAGCCGGTTCGCGCACGCTCAAGGATGCGCTGAACGAAGCCATGCGCGACTGGGTCACCAACGTCGACGACACCTTCTACATCCTCGGCACGGTGGCCGGCCCGCACCCTTACCCGGCCATGGTGCGAGATTTCAATGCCGTGGTCGGACGCGAAGCGCGCGCCCAGATGCTGGCGGAATACGGCCAGCTGCCGGACGCCCTGGTGGCCTGCGTCGGCGGCGGATCGAACGCCATCGGCCTGTTCCATCCGTTCATCGATGACGAGCAGGTCCGCATGTACGGCGTCGAGGCCGCCGGCCGCGGTCTGGGCGGCGTGGAGCACGCCGCCAGCCTGTGCGCCGGCCGGGTCGGCGTGCTGCACGGCAGCCGGACTTACCTGCTCGACGACGACGCCGGTCAGATTCGCGATACGCACTCGGTGTCGGCCGGGCTGGACTATCCGGGCGTGGGGCCGGAGCACGCCTGGCTGAAGGACACCGGACGCGCGGAATATGTCGGTGTCGACGACGTCGAGGCGATGAAGGCCTTTCATGCGCTGACCCGCAGCGAGGGCATCATGCCGGCGCTGGAGACCGCGCACGCCGTGGCCTACGGCATGCGGCTTGCCGCGGAACGGCCGGCCGACGAAATCGTGCTGATCAACCTGTCCGGTCGCGGCGACAAGGACATCAACACCGTGGCTGAAATCGAAGGAATCGAGTTTTGAATCGCATCGATCAGAAATTCCGCGCGCTGGCCGAGCGCGGTCGCAAGGCATTGGTGCCGTATGTCACGGCCGGCCATCCGCACCCCGATGCCAGCGTCGACATCCTGCACGCCGCCGTCGAGGCCGGCGCCGACCTGCTGGAACTGGGCATGCCGTTTTCGGACGTGATGGCTGACGGTCCGGTAATCCAGAATGCCTGCGCCAAGGCCTTGCACCACGGCACCGACCTGGACTCCGTGCTCGACATGGTCAGGCAATTCCGGTCCCGCGATGCCGACACGCCGGTCATCCTGATGGGCTACACCAACCCGATCGAGCGCCGGGGCGCCGGGCGCTTCGCCGCCGAGGCAGCCGCCGCTGGCGTGGACGCCCTGCTGGTGGTCGATTGTCCGGCCGACGAGGCCGAGCAACTGAAAACCGAGTTGGCCCGCCACGGCCTGCACCAGATCTTCCTGGTTGCACCGACGACCACCGAGCAGCGGCTGCAGCGCATGGCCAGGCTGGCCGGCGGTTTTGTCTATTACGTCTCGATCAAGGGCGTGACCGGCGCCTCCAGCCTCGACGTGAGCACGCTGGCCCCGGCGGTCAAGCGGATCCGGGCCGCGGCCGACCTGCCGGTGGCGATCGGATTCGGTATCCGCGAGCCGGACCAGGCCGCCGCGGTGGCCCGGGCGGCGGATGCGGTGGTCATCGGATCGGCCCTGGTCGAGCGGCTTGACCGCTGTTCCAGCGCCGCCGAGGCGGTCGCCGAAACCCGTGCCTACCTGGGCAGCGTGCGGGCCGCCATGGACGCTGTCGGCGCAGACCGCCAGGCCGTTGCCAGCGCCTGACATGAGCTGGTTCCAGAAATTGATGCCGGGGCGGATCCGGACCGAGGGCGGCAGCGGCCGCAAGGTTCCGGACGGGCTCTGGACCAAGTGCCCGGCCTGCGACGCCGTGCTGTACCAGCCTGAGCTGGAACGCAACCTGCAGGTCTGCCCGAAGTGCAATTTCCACATGCCGCTGTCGGGCCGGGCGCGCCTGGAGAGCTTTCTGGACGAGGGCTCGACGGAGGAGTTGGGGGCGGATCTGCAGCCGGTGGACGTGCTGAAGTTCCGCGACACCAAGAAATACCGCGACCGCCTGGCGGCAACGCAGAAGGCCACCGGAGAGAAGGACGCGCTGGTGACCCTGCGTGGCCAGTTGCTGGAACTCCCGGTCGTGGCCTGCGCCTTCGATTTTCGCTTCATGGGCGGGTCCATGGGCTCCGTCGTGGGCGAGCGTTTCATGGTCGGCGTGGCCCGGTGCCTGGAGGAAGATCTGCCCCTGGTCTGCTTTTCCGCCTCGGGNGGNGCGCGCATGCAGGAGGGTCTGTTCTCGCTNATGCAGATGGCCAAGACCTCGGCCGGACTGGCCCGAATGGCCGAGCAGCGGCTGCCGTATATTTCCGTGCTCACCCATCCGACCACGGGCGGTGTATCGGCCAGCCTGGGGATGCTCGGCGATGTCAACCTGGCCGAACCGAATGCACTGATCGGCTTTGCCGGGCCGCGCGTGATCGAGCAGACCGTGCGCGAGAAACTGCCGGAGGGGTTCCAGCGCTCCGAGTTCCTGCTGCAGAAGGGCGCTATCGACCAGATTGTCGATCGGCGCGACCTGCGCCAGCGTGTGCATCGCCTGCTGCGCATGCTGCTCAACGGCCGCACCTCGCCGGTGCGCGAGGGCGAGGTGCTGGGCCCGGACGACGAGCCGGAGCCGGCAGCCCCGTCCAAGGAATAAGGCCCGCTTGAGTTCTACGCTGCAGGACTGGCTGCGCCAGCTGGAGCAGCGTACGCCGGAGTCCAGAATCGATCTCGGCCTGGAGCGCGTGCGCGAGGTTCTGTCTCGCCTGTCCGGCGCGCGCCTGGACTGCCCGGTCATCACGGTCGGCGGCACCAACGGCAAGGGTTCGGTGGTGGCCATGGTGGAGTCCATGTGCCGGGCGGCCGGGCTGCGCACGCTGGCCTACACCTCGCCGCATCTGCTGGATTTCTCCGAGCGCATCCGCATCGACGGCGAGCCGGCGGCCGCGGACCGCATCGCCGCCGCCATCGCGCGCGTCGAGCATGCCCGCGGCGACGCTGCCCTGACTTATTTCGAACACGTGACCCTGGCGGCCCTGGCCATGGCCCTGGAAGCGCCGCCCGAGGTGCTGGTGCTGGAGGTCGGCCTGGGCGGCCGGCTGGATGCGGTCAACGTGATCGACGCCGACGTGGCGGTCATCACCTCGATCGGGCTCGATCACACCGAGTGGCTGGGCCCGACCCGCCTGAGCATCGGCCGCGAGAAGGCAGGGATCGCGCGTCCGGAACGGCCGCTGATCGTCGGCGAGCGCCGCCTGCCGGCCGGCCTGGAACCGCTGCTGCGCGCCAGCGGCGCCCGGCTGGCCCTGGCCGGTCGCGACTTTCGCTGGCGACGGGCCGCCGGCGGGAAAGTGCGCATCGAATGGGACAACAGGGTGCTCCAGCTGCCGCGTCCCGCACTGGCCGGTGCCTGGCAGTTGGGCAATGCCGCCTGCGCCGTGACGGCGCTGCTGGCCCTGGAAGATCGCCTGGCGATATCGCCGGCGCAGATGGCCGAGGGATTGCGGCAGGTTCGGTTGCCCGGACGCCTGCAGCGCGTACTGGATCGACCCGCCCTGTGGCTGGACCTCGCCCACAACGGCGCGGGCGCACGGGCGCTCGCGCGAGCCCTGGGGCCCTGTCCGGATTCCGGCGCCAGCACGGCCGTTTTCAGCGCCCTCGCCGACAAGGACGTTGGCGCCATCGGCCGCGCGCTGGATCGCAGTTTCAGCCGCTGGCTGGTCGCCGGCCTGGAGGGGGACCGGGGCCGCGCGGCAGCCGATCTTGCCGCCTGCCTGACCGAGATTCCTGTCGCAGGCGCGGTGGAAACGGTAGAATCGGTGCCGGAAGCCTTGACCCTGGCCCTGCAGGAAAGCGGACCCGACGACCGGATCGTGGTCTTCGGTTCATTCCGCACCGTTGCGGCGGCCGCCACCTTGCTGCGCCAGCGCAGTCCTTAGGCGCGACTGAAGGAGATCATGGACAAAGTCCTCAAACAGCGGTTGGTTGGCGCGGCGATCCTGATCGCGCTGGCCGTCATTTTCGTGCCGATGTTGTTCGACGAGGGTCCGGAGCGCGAGGCCCTGCGCGACACGGCGATCGAGTTGCCGCCGCCGCCGTCCGATCGTCGCGAGGTGCGCCGGCTGCCCCTGGATCCGGAGCGGGCCCGCGAGGTGACGGCGCCGCCGGCCATCGAGCCGGTCGCGCCCGAGCGCGAGGAAAGAGAGATCAGCCTGCTGGAGCCTGATCCACCGGCTGTGGAAGAGCCCATGACGGAGCCTCCTGAAGACGCCGCCCGCGTGGCCGAAGCCGCGCCGGCGCCCGAACCGGAAGTCGATCCGGCCCCGCAACCGGTGCCCGAGGCCGCGCCGGAACCGGAGCCCGCGGCGCCGGCGGTTGCCGCACCCGCCGCGCCCGCCGGCGCCTTCATCGTGCAGGTCGCCAGTTTCAGTTCGGCCGATACCGCCGGACGCATCAACGACCAGCTCGGTCGTTTGGGCCACGCGGCCGCGGTTGACGTGATCGTGCGCGGTGATTCGCGCCTGCATCGCGTCCGCACCGGCCCTTATTCGACCCGCGCCGAGGCTGACCGGGCGAGAACCCAGATCGCGACCACGGTCGCCGGTGTCGAGCCGGTGGTGCTGGCAGCGCCGGCCGGACTGAGCGCCCCGCGCCCGGCTGCCGCCGGTCTGTCGGTCCAGGTCGGTTCCTTCACCGCCAGGGTCAATGCGGATCGCTTGACCGAGCAACTGCTGGCCCAGGGTTTCGAGGCCTTCATCGACCACGATGAGACCGGGCCGCGGGCGATCTGGCGGGTCCGCGTGGGCACTCTGGGCAGTCGCGAAGAAGCAGCACGACTGCAGCGCGAGTTGCAGGATCGCGCCGGCCTCGAGGGTCTGATCGTCAGCCATCCATGACCGGCCGGGAATGAACGGGGCCGATCTCGCCATCCTGGTGATCTGCGGGCTGTCGATGCTGGTCAGCCTGTTCCGCGGCTTCATTCGCGAAGTCTTTTCGCTGCTGGTCTGGATTGCCGCGGTCTACGCCGGGCTGATGGCCGCCAACCCGCTGTCGGAGCGCATGCAGCCATGGATCGAGCTGCCCTCCGTGCGCCTGATCGTCGGCTTTGTGGGCGTCTTCGTGCTGGTGCTGGTCGTCGGNGGCCTGATCAATTNCCTGCTCGGNAAGCTGGTGGCCGGAACCGGTCTGAGCGGCACCGANCGCCTGGTGGGCGCGCTGTTCGGCGCCTTGCGCGGGGTGGCGATCGTGCTGGTNGCCGTGATCATCGCCCGGATGACGCCGTTTCCGGAAGACCCCTGGTGGCAGGAGTCGCGTTTGTTGCCCCAGTTCGAGCGNCTGGCGGTGACGGCCATACAACACTTCCCTGAATCGGTGCGAGAATACGTCCCGCCGGATTCCGGGACCGAGGTGCCATAGACAATGTGCGGAATAGTGGGAATTTACGGCCGGTCGGCCGTCGCGGCCCGGCTCTACGATGCCATGACCATCCTGCAGCATCGGGGCCAGGACGCGGCCGGCATGACCACGCTGGACAACGGCCGCATGCGCTCGGCGCGCGGGATCGGCCTGGTCAGGGACGTCTTCGGCGAGTCCTCGGTTGCGGGACTGACCGGCGATGTCGGGATCGGGCATGTGCGCTACCCGACCGCCGGCTGCGATCGGCCGGATGAAGCGCAGCCGATGTACGTCAACTCGCCTTGCGGCATCGCACTGGGACACAACGGCAACCTGACCAACTCCGAGATCCTGAGTGCGGCGCTGTTCGAGCAGGACCGCCGGCATATCAACACCGAGTCCGACTCCGAGGTGCTGCTCAACGTGCTGGCGCACGAGTTGTCCCGGCACAGCGGGATTCGCATGACCCCGGCGCGNGTGTTCGCCGCGATCGANGGCGTGCACGAACGGTGCCGGGGCGGATACGCGACCGTGGCCCTGATTGCCGGGGTCGGGCTGCTGGGTTTCCGCGACCTCCANGGCATTCGNCCCATCGTGCTCGGTCAGCGCGAGACGGCCGACGGGCANGAATACATCCTGGCTTCGGAATCGGTGGTGCTCGACATNCTCGGTTTTGANCTGATCGGCGATCTGCAGCCCGGCGAAAGCGTGCTGATCACGCTGGATGGCGAACTGCATCGCCANGTCAGTGCNCAGGNCCAGCCGCATACGCCNTGCCTGTTCGAATACGTCTATTTCGCCCGGCCGGACTCGATGATCGACGACCTCTCGGTCTACAAGGCGCGCCTGCGCATGGGCGAGGCGCTGGCGGCGAAGATCCTGCGCGAGTGGCCGGACCACGACATCGACGCGGTCATTCCGGTGCCGGACACCAGTCGCACGGCCTGCCTGCCCCTGTCGCAGCTGCTGGGCGTGAAGTATCGCGAGGGCCTGATCAAGAATCGCTATATCGGCCGCACCTTCATCATGCCCGGCCAGGAAGAGCGGGCCCGCTCGGTGCGGCGCAAGCTCAACACGATTCCGCTGGAGTTTCGCAACAAGAACGTGCTGCTGGTCGACGACTCCATCGTGCGCGGAACGACTTCGCGCCAGATCATCCAGATGGCGCGCGAGGCCGGCGCCCGCAAGGTCTATCTGGCCTCGGCATCGCCGCCGGTACGCTTCCCCAACGTCTACGGGATCGACATGCCGGCAGCCAGCGAACTGATTGCCGCCGGCCGCAGCGAGGACGAAGTCTGCCAGTTGATCGGCGCGGATCGCCTGATCTACCAGGACCTGGCCGAACTCGAAAACGCCGTGCGCGGCAAGAACCGCGCCCTGGCCGGATTCGACAACTCCTGTTTCAGCGGCCAGTACGTGACCGGGCTGGACGATGGCTACCTGGATGAACTGGCCACTCGGCGCTCCGATGCGGCGCGCCGTGAGCGACGCGGGGTCGGCGCCTGAATTCACCGGCCCTTGACGGTCACCTGTAGACCCTTGCCGGCATGAGTTCCACCGCCATCGTCTGGTTCCGGCGCGACCTGCGCCTGGCCGATCACCCCGCCCTGGATTACGCCAGGCGCCAGCACGACCGCGTCGTGCCGGTATTCATCTGGGATCCGGACGCAGAAGGCGACTGGGCGCCCGGAGCCGCCAGCCGCTGGTGGCTGCATCACAGCCTGGCCCATCTGCAGCAGCGCCTGGAGCAGCGCGGCAGTCGACTGATCGTGGCGCGTGGCGATACCGAAGACGAGCTCGAGCGCATTCGCACGGTCACCGGCGCCGAGGCGGTCTACTGGAATCGTCTTTACGAGCCGGCCTTTGTCGAGCGCGACCAGCGCCTCAAGCATCGGCTCAAGGACGCCGGGCTGACCGCTCGCAGCTTCGGCGGCGCGCTGTTGTTCGAGCCCTGGGATCTGCTGAAAGCTGATGATTCCCCCTATCTCGTCTTCACGCCGTTCTGGAAACAGATGCAGAAGCGCTGGTCGGCGCCCGCCTCGGTTGCGGAACCCCGTGAACTGGCTGGACCGGCGCGCTGGCCGGCCAGTGTGGAAATCAGTGATCTCGGGCTTTTGCCGGGTCTGGACTGGGCCGACGGCTTCGGCGAGCGCTGGGAACCGGGCGAGCTGGCCGCCCGTCGCCGCCTGGATGCGTTCGTGGAGTCTGCCGTGGCCGGCTACGGCGCCGCGCGGGATCGACCGGATCGTCACGGGACCTCGCGCCTCTCGCCGCACCTGCATTTCGGCGAGCTCTCACCCGGCCAGGTCGTTCGCGCGCTCAACGAGGCCGGCGAGTTGCCCGACGGCCAGGGGCGCTGGTCGTTCCTGCGCGAAATCGCCTGGCGGGAGTTCTCCGCTCACCTGCTGTATCACTATCCCCACTTGCCCGACCAGGCGCTCAAAGAGCAGTTCGCGGCATTTCCCTGGCGCAATCCGGCCGATTATCGCGACGATCTGAAGGCCTGGCAGCGCGGCAACACCGGCATCCCGATGGTCGATGCGGGCATGCGCGAGCTGTGGCAGACCGGCTGGATGCACAACCGGGTGCGGATGATCGTGGCCTCGTTCCTGACCAAGAACCTGCTGATTCCCTGGACCGAGGGCGCGCGCTGGTTCTGGGATACGCTGGTCGACGCCGATCTGGCCAACAACACGGCGGGCTGGCAGTGGACGGCCGGCTGCGGGGCCGACGCGGCGCCTTATTTCCGCGTGTTCAACCCGGTGCTGCAGGGCCGGAAGTTTGATCCGCACGGCGCTTACGTGCGCCGCTGGTGCCCACAACTGGGCGACCGCAGCGGCGCCGAGATTCACGAGCCGCTGGAGGGTGAGCGAATCGAGGGCTATCCATCGCCCATCGTCGATCTCAAGGGCAGCCGGGAGCGGGCCTTGCAGGCCTACGCCCGGATCCGCAAGCGCTGATGGGCTTCTAGTTCGCGGCGGCGCCCTTGAAGTACCAGTGCCACGGCTCCCAGATGATGCCGTGGCGATTGTTGCGGCCCAGGGTCTCGACGAAGCCGAAGTAGCGGGCGTTGGCGGCCAGCCAGCGATAGGCTTCCGTCTCGGCAAAGTCTTCCTCAAGTACCACGGAGCCCGGCGCCTTGAGATCCAGGGCCCGGCCGCTGTGGTGCTGACTGAAGCCCGGTGCGGCGGACACGGTCAGAATGCGCTCGATGCCCCAGCCCTTTTCGAGCTTGGCGCGAATCAGTCCGGCCTGGTAGTCGCGGCCGCGATAGGCGGACACGACCTGAAGCACGATGCCGGCGCTGGCGGCGGCTCCGCTCATCCTGCGCCAGGCTGCCGCCGCGCCTGGATGCAGCCACTGTTCGCGCTCATAGATGTCGAAGCCGATGGATTCCAGGTTGCGGCAGTCTTCGATCATGGTCAGGCGATGGCGTGGGCCATAGGATTCGGCGATGCCCAGCTGCCGGTGCAGTTGGAACACGTCGCGTATCCAGTCTTCGGCGTTGGCTTCGAGTGACTTGCGGACCGGAATCGGCCCGTCCGCATCGGCTTCCTCCGATTCAAGGTCATAACCGATCGAGAACATGAAGCGCACGGCGGCCGGCTGGATGTTGCAGCGCAGCGAGCGTAGCCCGTAGAGCAGCGCGCGCTGTTCGGCAGCGGCGATCAGCCGGCGCGGCGCGGACTTGTCCAGCAGCGCGGGGTTCAAGTGGCAGGCGATGAGCTGCTGCTTGAGCAGATCCAGCGCGAGAACGCCGGCATAGCGTCCGTCCACTTCGGCAACGACCAGGCAGCCGTCTTCGAGCAGGCCGCCGAGCTGATGCTTGAGCGGGGTGCCCTGGGAGCCCGACTGAACCAGATCCGGAAGCCGCGCTTCGATGACCCGGGCGACAGCCTCCAGCTCTTCTGGTTTGGCCAGGCGGATTTGTGCTTGCTGCTTCATGCGAATGGCGATTCCTGTTGCCGGAGCGCGTTGACCGCTTTGTTTCGCTAAGCGCCCATCGTGCTATATTTTTTTTGTGTTGCCAAGCTCTGAAATCCGGTGGCTCAGGCGCGGAGCGATCGGGGTCTCCTTACTGCTCGCCTTCCTGGCACTGATCGCCTTGCCGGCGCGTCACGCGCTGCTGGAAATCTGGCCGGGCCGGGTCCAGGAGCTTGTGCTCAGCGACGGCGAGGTCATTTACGGATCACCCCCTCCAGGGCTTGCCGAACCGTTGATTGTAGCGCGCACCTTTCCCGAAACCTTGCTCGCGCTCGAGTTTCGCGACGGTCGGCTCGATCACGGGTTTCTCGTCCACAAGGATCACGAAGCGGCCACCTGGTGGGTGCAGCTGGCCGATGGGCTGCAGGTAGTCGATGCCGATGCGTTGCGCCGACAATTCGCCCCCAATGCCATGAGCCCGGGCGAGCGAGTGGAACTGATGCATCAGCGCCTGGTGGAGCGCCGGTCAGTCGCTCCCGTGCCAGTCGGGGAGACGCTGGCTGGCGAGACGGCGGACTCAGCCGAAGGCGACGACCTCTGACAGCTCTCGCGCCCCGGTCAGCACCATCATCAGCCGATCGAAACCCAGCGCGACGCCGGAGCAGGGTGGCAGCCCGTGAGTCAAGGCGGCCAATAGGGCATGGTCGACCGGCATGCTGCGCAATCCCAGCGCCCGGCGGCGCCGGTTGTCGCGCTCGAAGCGCTGTGCCTGTTCCTGCGGGTCGCGCAACTCCTGGTAGCCGTTGGCCAACTCCACTGATCCGGCGAACACTTCGAAGCGCCGCGCCAGCCGCGGGTCGCGCGGCTCCAGCTCGGCCAGGGCGGCCAGGTCCGCCGGGTAGTGGTGAATCACCGTCAGCTGGTCGTGCGGCAGGCCGGGCTGGATCTGCGTGGCCATGAGGTAGTCCAGGCGCATTACACGATCACAGTCGGACGGCAGGTCGCTGGTCATCGCCATCAGTTTCTGTTCCGCGCCTTCATTCTCGGCCAGGCTGAGCGGGTCGAAGCCCAGGGTGTCGATGAAAAGGGCCTGCCAGGCGACCAGCTTCGAGGTCCAGCGCTGACCCACGCGGGCGCTGCAGTGCTCAATCAGATCCAGGGTTTCCCTGGCCAGTTGCTCCCAGTCCAGGCCCAGGCGATACCACTCCAGCAGGGTGAACTCGGGTCGATGCAGGCGACCGTGCTCCGCGGCGCGCATCACCGGGCCCAGTTCGTAGAGATCGCCGAAGCCGGCAGCCAGCAGGCGCTTGTGGAAATACTCCGGCGAAGTGCGCAGAAATCCCGCTCCACCAGCCAGTTCAAGGCTGTGAATCTGGGCTTCGGTGACGCCGCAGGTGGTCAACAGCGGGGTCGAGACCTCGGTCACGCCGCGCGCGGCGAAGAAGTCCCGGATATCGGCCTGGATGCGCGCCCGCAGTCGCAGCCATTCGAAGCGGCCGCCGGGTTTCCAGTTAGACAAGGCCAGCCTTCCGTTTGCGCGCCCCGACCTTCAGACCGAGCCCCAGGCGGGCCAACTGCTCGATTTCGACGGCGAGATCATGACTGGTCAGCGGGTGTGAATCCAGCCACCCGGATGGCAACGCCAGCTGCAGCTTGTCCGAGTTCTTTGCCGTCAGCCGGAAATCCACGGCGTCGCTGTCGGACCGGGCCCGGTTGAAGATCACGGCCAGGCGCAGCAGGGCCAGCAACTGGCGCGCGGTCCGGTGCAGGCGGGGCGGCAAGCTTTGGATGCGCTCCGGGTCCGGCCGGTCCCGCTGCAGGGCGACCAGCAGTGCCATCAGGGCCTGCTCATTGCGGGTAAAGCCCGGCATGTCGGCATGCTGGAGAATATAGCCGCCGTGCTGGGCGGCGCCGTCATGGGCGATGGCCAGGCCCATTTCGTGCAGCTGACAGGCCCAGCGCAGCAGGGCCCGGTGCGCATCGCCCAGCTTCCACGGGGTCCCGACCTGGTCGAAAGCGGTGCAGGCCCAGCCGGAGACGCGTTCGGCCTGGGCCGGGTCGCACTCGTAGCGGCGCGCCATGCCGCTGACGGTCTGGTCGCGCGGGTCGTCTGCGCCGAGTCGGCCCAGCAGATCGTACAGCAGGCCCTCGCGCAGCGCGAAGTCGGATACCTGCAAACGCTCGATGCGCAGGGCCTTCATGACGGCATCCAGGATCAATATACCGCCGGCAATCACCGGCCGCCGGCGTTCCGACAGTCCCTGCAAGTCCAGTCGCCCGATCTCGCCCGCGGCCATGAAGCGGTCGCGCAGGTCGCGCAACAGCGGACGCGTGATGCCTGCCGGCTCGTCGGGATGAAGCTGCGTGATCATGGACTGCACGGCCCGGATCGTGCCGGAGGATCCAACGGCCTGGTCCCAGCCATAGTCGCGGAAAGTGGCTCTGAACTGCTGCAGTTCGCCCAGCACCTTGGCGCGGGCCTGGCGCCAGCGCTCGATGCCGAGCCGGCCGTCCGGAAAGGCCTGGCGGGTGGTGGCGACGCAGCCGAAGGGTATGCTTTCGGCCAGTACCGGCTCAAGGTTGTCGCCGGCCACGATTTCGGTGGACCCGCCACCGATATCGATGACCAGGCGGCGCTCGACGTCGGCCGGCATGTTGCGCCGCACCCCTATGTAAACCAGGCGCGCCTCTTCGCGGCCGCTGACGATATCGATGGCGCTGCCGAGCGCGGTTTCGGCCACGACCAGGAAGGTGGCCGGGTTGCGCAGGCGCCTGAAAGTCTGCGTGCCCACGGCGCGAACGTTGCTGTCCGGTATGCCCTTGATCCGCTGGCCGAAGCGGGACAAGCAGCTCAGCGCCGCTTCCCGGGTAGCCTCCTCCAGCTGGCCCTCGTCGTTCAGGCCGCCGCCCAGCCGGACCATTTCCTTGATCCGGTCGATGACCCGGAGTTCACCGTGATCGTCACGGGCGACAATCATGTGGAAGCTGTTGCTGCCCAGATCGATGGCAGCATACATCTGGCGCTCAGGTGTCAAGGGCTTCCGCCATGAGGGTGTCCTGCAGGGCCATGCCTTCCTCGCCCGGCTCAGGGTAGACCAGCTCGTAGCGGCCATCGGCTTGGAGCTCCCAGGCGCTGCGGTTGTCGGCGTAGGCCAGCTCGATGGATTCGCGCAGTACGCGCTCGGCACCTTTCTTGTCGAGGATGGGAAAACAGGTTTCCACCCGCTGGAACAGGTTGCGCTCCATCATGTCGGCGCTGGCGGCATAGGTTTCGGGCTGGCCGGCGTTGGCGAAGTGGTAGACGCGGCTGTGTTCGAGAAAGCGGCCCAGGATGGAGCGCACGCGGATGTTCTCCGACAGGCCGGGAACGCCGGGGCGCAGGCAGCAGATGCCGCGCACGACCAGCTGCACCTGCACGCCGGCGCGCGAGGCACGGTAAAGAGCACGAATCAGCTCGGGCTCGGTCAGCGAATTCATCTTCGCGCAGACCCTGGCCGGCCGGCCGGCTTCGGCGTGCGCGGTCTCGCGCGCGATGCGGTCGAGCAGAAAGCGGTGCAGGTCGAACGGCGACTGGATCAGCTGGTTCAGGGCCTGGGCGCGACCCAGTCCGGACAGCTGCTGGAAGATCCTGTGCACGTCCTGGGCCATTTCCGGGTCTGCGCTGAGCAGACTCCAGTCGGTGTAGGCCTTGGCCGTTCCCTGGTGATAGTTGCCGGTGCCGAGGTGAACGTAGCGGTGCAGGCGGCCGCGTTCGCGACGCACGATCAGCATCATCTTGGCGTGCGTCTTGTGGCCGACCACGCCGTAGACCACCTGAACGCCGGCTTCCTGCAGGCGCGTGGCCAGGGTGATGTTCGCTTCCTCGTCGAAGCGCGCGCGCAGCTCGACGATCACGGTTACGTCCTTGCCCGCGCGCGCAGCCTCGATCAACAGCCTGACGATGGCCGAATCCACGCCGGTGCGATAAAGGGTCTGCTTGATCGCCAGCACCGAGGGGTCGCTGACAGCCTGTCGGAGCAGATCCACCACGGGCTGGAAACTGTCGTAGGGCTGATGCAGCAGCCAGTCCTTGCGCCGGATGGCGGCGAACAGGTTGCCGCCGGGCTGCAGCGGCTTGTCGGTGCGCGGCTGGAAGGGCGGAAACTTGAGGTCGGGGCGGTCGGTCAGGTCGCAGATGGCGCTCATGCGGTTCAGGTTGACCGGCCCGTCGCATCGGTAGACGCTGTCTTCGTGCAGTCCGAACTTGGCCGACAGGAAGCGCACGATGTTGTCCGGGCAGTTGGTGGCCACTTCCAGCCTGACGGCCTCGGCGAAACCGCGCCCGAGCAATTCGCCTTCCAGGGCCCGCGCCAGGTCCTCGATTTCCTCTTCGTCGACGAACAGCTCGCTGTTGCGCGTGACCCGGAACTGGTAGCAGCCGCGTACCTTCATGCCGGGGAACAGCTCGTCGATGAAGGCGTGCATGATCGAGGACAGGAACACGAAATCGTTCGGGCCGCGGGTGTAGCTCTTGGGGATGTGGATGATGCGCGGCAGCGAACGCGGCGCCCGCACCAGGGCCATGCCGCTGTCGCGCCCGAAGGCGTCCTGGCCTTCCAGAGAGACGGCGAAATTCAGGCTCTTGTTCAGGATGCGCGGAAACGGATGGGCCGAGTCCAGGCCAAGCGGGCTGAGCACGGGCATCAGCTCGCGGCGGAAGTGGTGATGCAGCCAGCGCCGCTGCTTGCGCGTCCACTTGCTGCGCCGGACGATGTGGATGCCTTCCTCGGCCAGCGCCGGGGTCAGCTCCTTGTTCATGACGCGGTACTGCTGCTCGATCATCTTGAGCACCGCTTCGCGAATGGCTTCCAGCACGGACTTGGGCGTCATGCCGTCGGGGCCGGGCTGGTTGGCGCCGTGCTGCATGCGCTGCCTGAGCGAGGCGACCCGGACTTCGAAGAACTCGTCCAGGTTGGTGCAGGAAATGCACAGGAAGCGCAGCCGCTCAAGCAGCGGAATGCGGTTGTCGCTGGCCATGGCCAGCACGCGCTTGGTGAAGGCCAGCAGGCTCAGCTCGCGATTGAACAGCAACTCGGGCGGGCTCAGATCGTCGTCCCGCCACTCGTTCAGCTCCGAGGCCTGTTGGCCCACGCTGCGGCGGGGACGGTCATCGGTCATGGACATGGTCGAGGGGCAGGCAGCCGAACGTTCCAGGGTCTTGCGTCCACTCTACACCAAGCCAGATTGGCTCGGGCGGGCAGCTTGGGCAATCCGGTCCGGTGCCGTCGACCGCGCTCAGCGACCGGTGTGCAGGCGTCTCACGTGCTGGCTGCGAAAGTCGTTCAGCCGGGCGTTGATGCGCGCGCGCTGGTAAAAGTCCAGATCGTCGCGGGCGATGGCTTTCTCCAGCTGGACGATCGCTTCGGAGACGCCGCCGCGCAGGTAGTAGCTCTCGGCCAGCGCTTCCAGGGCCCTGACGCTGTCGCCGGAGCGATCGGCGGCGCGCGCCAGCATTTCGGTCATGCGCAGATCGCGCGGGTGATCACGCAGATGCGCCCTGGCCACCGTGGCCGCGCGCGCGGCCAGCTGCGGATCGTTTTCGTGCATCAAGGCGTCGACATACTGCACGGTCACGGCCGCGCTGCCGGGGAAGGATTGGTAAAGCTCGGCGAGGATATCAACCGCGTCGCGGCTGTTGCCCTCGGCCAGCAGCAGTTCGGCATGCAAAAGCCTGAACAGCTGACGCTCGGGGTCGGCCTGCAACAGGATTTCGACCTGCTCACGGGCCTGCTCGAAGCGGCGCGCGCGGATGTTGGCCAGGGCCAGACCGTAGCGCATGGCCTGCTCCGGCCGATCCTCGCGCTCCAGTCGCAGCCGGAACCAGTCGATGGCCTGGTCCGGGCGATTGCTCATGATCACGCGCAGGCGCGCCTGCACGTAATAGAAAAGGGCCCCGTCGCGAGGTTCCCGGACGGTCATCGCGTCTGCCCGGCTGCGCGCTTCGGCGATGCGGTTCACGGTCAGTGGGTGGGTGCGCAGGTACTCGGGTGGCCCCTGGCCCATGGCCCGGCTCGAGGCGTTCAGCCGTTCGAAGAAAGCCACCATCCCGTGCGGGTCGAAGCCGGCGGCTGCCAGGTAGCGGATGCCGACCCGGTCGGCTTCGGCTTCGGCCTGGCGGGTGTGGTTGATCGAGAACTGCTGGGCCAGGCCCATGCCGCTCAGCAGGACCGCCTGGCTGGCGTCCGCGTTACCGGCCGCGCCGGCGGCCACGGCCAGGGCCAGAGTGGCCAGCATCGTTGGCAGGCTGGTCGCCTGCTGTGCCTCCATGGCGCGGGCCAGATGATCCTGGGTCACGTGCGCGACTTCGTGGGCCATCACGCCGGCGACTTCGGCTTCCGTGTGAGCGGCCAGGATCAGCCCGGAGTGCATGCCGATCACCCCGGCCGGGGCGGCAAATGCGTTGATGCTGGGTTCCCGAATCACGAAAAAGCTGAACGGCGCATTGCTGCGCGAGGAGAACGAGACGATGCGGAAACCCATGTCCTTGAAGTAATCGCGGATCATGGGATCCTCGATCAGCAGATTGTTGGCGCGTAGAAAGCGCTCGAAGTCCTCGGCGAAAGTCCGTTCCTGTTCGGGGCTGAGCACGCGCGTCGTCGTGCTGCCCATTTCCGGCAGGCGCACCGACGACTGTGCCGCTACACTGAAGCTGGTCAGGGCAAGCACGCCAGCGAGAAGAAGTTGTCCGAGGAAGCGCGGCATCATGCAGCTAAGACCAGAAGCGCCGATTTAGGTTTCACGAACCCAGAGGATAGCCCGTGCCGTATGACGAGGTCATGCTGATTCGTTGTCCGCCGGACGCCGCTGGCCTGGATGCCGTGCTTTCGCACCTTCGCACCCGGCCTGGCGGCCGCCTGCTGCTGTTCTTTCATGGCCCGGGGCTGGACTGGGCGGGATCGCCGGCCGCACAGCAGGGCCTGGCCGGCCTCGACGAGACCGCGATTCGAATGCTGTGCGCGGCCGGCTGGCGGCGCCGACATAGCGGAGCGCCGCCCGCCGGCTGGCCGTTGGGCAGCCTGGTCCAGTTCTGGCATGCGGCCGACCGGAGTGCCTCCATCGCCAGTTTCGGGGCCCGCCGTGAGTGAGCGCATCTACCGTATCGTGGTCGACGGTCTGCCGGAGGCGCTGGACCGGCGTGAATTGCTGGAGCTGGTGCTGGCCGCGGCCAGCCTGGATTTGCGCGTGCAGGTGCTGCTGCTGGGCAGGGCCCGGGAATTGCTGCGCGGCAGTGAGCATGCTGGATGGAGACAGCTGCTCGAGCAGGACCTGGCCGAGGTGCTGGTCGGTGACTCCGAGGACGCCCTGGCCCCCGTGCCGGGCGCTCGCTGGGAGTCTGCGGCGGCGGCGCCGACTTCGCCGCAGGCCGTGGTGGTCGTACGAACATGAGCGCGCCAAAGGATGGACACGCTTTGCCTGCCGATGATGGGGCGCTAAGGCTCGATGAGCATGGACATCTTGCCGATGCGAGCGACTGGACGCCGGCCGTGGCTCGCTGGCTGGCGGCCGTTGACGGGGTGGTTCTGGATGAAGAGCAGTGGTGGTTGATCGAATACGTGCGCGAGTATCATCTGCGCTACGGCAACCCGCCGCTGATGCGAACCCTGGTTGCCGCGCTGAAGAAAGCCAGGCCGGAGGTGGCGGGCAGCCGCCACCTTTATCGCCTGTTCCCGGACGGCCCCGTGCGGCTGGCGTGCAAGTACGGCGGATTGCCGCCCCCGGACTGGTGCCTGTGATAGCAAAGCGGCTTGCGCCGATTGATTGCGGACCAAATCAAGACCCTGGAGAAACTGATGTCTCAACCGACCATCGTGATGTACGCCACATCGAGCTGTCCCTACTGCGTCGCCGCCCGCAGCCTGCTGCAGTCCAAGGGTGTGCGCTGGACCGAAGTTTCGGTCGATCTGCAGAGCGGCAAACGGGCCGAAATGATGCAGCGCAGCGGCCGACATACCGTTCCCCAGATCTTCATCGGAGACTGTCATGTCGGTGGTTTCGACGATCTGAGCCTGCTGGATCGCCAGGGCGAACTGGATCGGCTGCTGGAAGGCTAGGAAACCTTTAGAGATTTTCTGGGCTCGAGGGCGATACCGCTCCGGGGCGGCGCCCGGCCCGCGCTATAATCCGTGACGCAAATCCTGACCTTTCAAATCTGACTGATATCGCGTGACGCAACAAATCACCGTCATCCGGGGCGACGGCATTGGCCCCGAGATCATGGACGCCGCGCTCAAGGTGCTTGACGCGCTCGAGGCGGGCCTGAGCTACGACTTCCAGCTCGCCGGCCTGGCCGCCCAGGACGAGACCGGCGAGTTGCTGCCTGCGGCCACGCTGGAATCGATCGAACGCAACGGGATTGCGCTCAAGTCGCCCCTGACCACGCCGGTGGGCGGCGGCTTCAAGTCCCTGAACGTGGCCCTGCGCAAGCACTTCGACCTCTACGCCAATGTCCGGCCGGCCATCAGCTTCCGCGGCTCCCTGTCGCGCTACGAAAACGTGGACCTGATCACCGTGCGCGAAAATACCGAGGGTGCCTACCTTGCCGAAGGCGCGTTCACGGCGCCCGACGGCAGCCGCGCCGAGTCGAAGATGGTCGCAACGCGCATTGGCTGCGAGCGCATTGTCCGTTTCGCCTTCGAACTGGCCCGGCGGGCCGGCCGCAAGCGCGTCACCGTGGTCCACAAGGCCAACATCCTCAAGGACGTCACCGGCATGTTCCTGAGCGTGGCCCGTGACGTCGCCTCGGACTACGTGGACGTCGACTGCGACGACATGATCGTCGACAACGCGTGCATGCAGCTGGTCATGCGCCCGGAGCGTTTCGACGTGATCGTGACCACCAACCTGTTCGGCGACATCATTTCCGACCTCTGTGCGGGGCTGGTCGGCGGGCTGGGGCTGGCGCCGGGCGCCAACATCGGCGAAAAGGCCGCCATGTTCGAGGCCGTCCACGGTTCGGCACCCGACATCGCCGGGCGAGGCATCGCCAACCCATGCGCCCTGCTGTTGGCAGCGGCGCAGATGCTGGAACATATGGAAATGCACGACAAGGCGCGGCGCCTGCGCCTGGCCATCGGCGATGCGATCGCCTCGGCCGATCGCACCACGCCGGACCTGGGCGGGCGCGGCACGACCGAGGCCTTCGCGCAGGCGATCTGCGAGCGCGTCCGCTGACCCGGATCCCAGGTCCGCGCCGGCCCTGCCCGGGGCGGGAACCCCCTCACGGGCCAGGTTAATGCCCTGATGTTGCGGGATCGCAACAGGGTTGCGCGTTCGGTGACCCTGCTTACCTGCTGTTTTTCATGCGTTTTTCCCGCGCCAAAAAATATTTGGCGCGGCTCGTTGTGTTTCCGCCAACGAAATGTTTACACTTGGCGCTAAATCTTCGAACGCAGTTCCAGTGAAATACAGGCGGTTTGCTCTCTGGCTTCTAGCGGTTGCGATGCTTGGCGCGACCGGATCGGCGACTGCGCGTCTCCCGGCAGCCGGCGTCGGGGGCACCTACGGCAACCTGGCCTGGTTCCTCGTGGCCTTCGAACTGGGCCCGTGGGAGGAATACCTGATCCATGAGTTGACGCCCGACCTGGATCGACTGACCGACCAGCCCACGCCCACGGTCTCTTGGATTCGACTGGACGAGGGCATTCTGCTGCCGGATTTCGCCGCCGCCTTGCTGCAACCCTCACTCAACAGACCCGCGCTGACCCTGGCGCGTACGGACGTGGTTGTACAGAATGGGGCCGGTTTGCCGGTGGGGATGGACTGGCAGCGCCTGGAGCGGTCACTGATGATGCCGGGGATCACCACCCGGATGTCGGAGCGCAGCGCGGTTTCCGTATCCGCCGTGCTGGCCACCCAGCGCTTCGTCGCCGCCGGCATGAACCTGCGCGAAGACGATGATTCGGTGCCGGGCTGGAGCCAGTCCGCGACCATCAGTGGGCAGCCCGACGTCGCCTACGGCGCCGGCATGCGCTTCGCCTTGAGCGGCGAACCGATGGCCGGCGTCACGCTGGAAGCCTCGTTCCAGTCGCGTATCGACATGAGTGAACTGGCTTCCGTGCAGGGCGTGCACGGCAGCCGGGCGGAGCTGGACATTCCCTCGCGCATGCAGATCGGCATGCAGCTGCGTGCGGGCACTCGAAGCTCGATCAACCTGGGCGTCGAGCAGATCTTCTACAGCGAGGTGGGCGCATTCCCCTCACGGGCGCTGCCGGCCCGTTTCAACGCGCTGCTGGGCGACAGCACCAGCCCCCAGTTCGGCTGGGACGACCTGGTCGTGTACAACATCGGCTGGACCTGGCGGCATGAGAGCCGCTTCGAAGTGTCGGTGGATTACCGCACCCGCTCGCAGCCGCGCCCAAGTGCTCCGGCACTGGCCTCCGCGCTGGAGCCCGAGCTGGCCCAGAACGCCTTCCTCGTCGGGCTGAGCAAGGACGTGGGCGAGCGCTCCAGGCTGCAGCTGAACGCGGCCTATGCGCCGCCGGAATTCGCCTTTGGCGGCAACGTGCTCGGCGTGGTCGCCGATCGACTGGACCAGAGCTTCGAAGTCCAGGCGATGTGGCGCCACCAGTTCTAGGGCGGCACCGGCGTGCCAAACGCCGCATCTTCATCCCCGCAAGACAACACTCCTCAAGACGGTCAAGCCCGGTAGCCTCCCGCGGGGAGAGGTCTACCGGGCAGCTGGATTCATTCGTTCTGGCCTTATACTGAGCGCCATGTTTAGCCGTCTGAACGAATGGTACCAGCGTCATTTCTCTGACCCGCAAGTGGTCATCCTGGCGCTTTTCCTCGTCGTCGGCGTTTTGGTCGTGCTGGTATTCGGCCGCATGCTGGCGCCGGTGTTTGCCAGCCTGATCATTGCCTACCTGCTGGAAGGCGTGGTGCAAAGACTGCAGCGCGTGGGCCTGCCGCGCCTGCTCAGCGTGTTGTCGGTGTTCACCGCCTTCATGGCGGCCCTGTTCTTCCTGCTGTTCACCCTGCTGCCGCTGATTACCCGCCAGCTCGAAGGCATAGTGGCCGAACTGCCCAGGTTCATTCGCCTTGCCCAGGAGTGGTTGGCCACCTTGCCGGAGCGCTTCCCGCAGCTGGTGGCGAACGGTTCGAATGCCCTTGAAGAATCCGGCATGCTCGGCGAAGACACCGAGCCGCTGGCGCTGATTTCGCAGGAGGAGCTTTCCAGGCTGCTGGATAATCTGGGTGGCGAGCTGACTCGCTGGGGGACGCAACTGCTGCAACCCCAGGCCGTGCTGAACGTGGTCAGCCTGCTGATTTTTCTCGTTATCGTGCCGGTGCTGGTGTTCTTCTTCCTCAAGGACAAGGATCGCCTGATCGCCTGGTTCGCCAACTACCTGCCGCGCGATCATGCCCTGGCCGCGACGGTGTGGAGAGAAGTCGACGTGCAGATCGCCAACTATGTCCGCGGCAAGGCGCTGGAGATTCTGATCGTTTGGATCGTCACCTATATCGTCTTCTCGATTCTGGGCATGCCCTTCGCCATGCTGTTGTCCATGGTGGTCGGTTTTTCGGTGCTGATTCCGTATATTGGCGCGGCCGTGGTCACGATTCCCGTGGCCCTGGTCGCCCTGTTTGCATTCGGCGGACTGACCGCCCAGTTCTGGTACGTGATGATCGCCTATTTCATCATCCAGGCCCTGGACGGCAATGTGCTGGTGCCGATTCTTTTCTCCGAGGTGGTCGACCTGCACCCGGTTGCGATCATCAGCGCCATACTCGTCTTCGGCGGCATTTGGGGCTTCTGGGGCGTGTTCTTCGCCATTCCGCTGGCTACGCTGGTCAACGCCGTGCTGAGAGCCTGGCCGCGCGTCCGGCGGGAGTCCGACGAGGCGGCTCCGGCGGCCAACGCAGCCTGAACCATGGCCGGTGCCGAGCCTTCGAGCGCCTGGTCGCGCGCCGCCAGTTGCCGCTTCGTTTTCGCCGGCTACCGCTGGCATGCCGCCAGCGGAGAACTGCTTCTTGACTATGAACTCGACGGGTACCCCCTGTGCGAGCGTTTTCGCTTTCCCCTTCCGAACGACCGGCGAGCAATACCCGATGCTGCCCTGAACAGCGCCATGAGCCTGCTGCATTGGGTCGCCGGCGTGAGCTACTGGAAGGCGGGTTGCCCGCAGCAGCTGACTTTCGGGGCGCGTGCGCCGAGTGCCGAGCAGGCCGACTGGTTGAACCGGCTGTATCGGGAAGGCCTGGCCGAGTTTGCCTGGCACAACCATCTTGCGCCGGAACGCTTCGAAGTGTTCCGCAGCGCGTCCCAGAGCCCCACGGATGCTGGGCCGGCGGGGCTGGACGGCGCCTACCTGGTACCGATGGGCGGCGGCAAGGATTCCCTGGTCGCCTGGTCGCGACTCAAGCGGCAGGGCCTGGCTCCGATCACGGTCCAGGTCGGCTCGTCGGCGCTGATCCGTGCCGTGGCCGAACGCGCCGGCGGCCCCCACCTGGTGATCGAAAGGCAGGTCGACCCCGCGCTGGCCGGATTGAACGCCGCCGGCGCCTGGAACGGTCACGTGCCGATTACCGCCATCAACGCTGCCGCGCTGATCGTGCTGGCCCTGCTGCATGGCTCCCGCGGCGTGGTCTTTGCCAACGAGCGCTCCGCCGACGAGGCGACGCTGAGCGACGAGCACGGCCGGCCGGTCAATCACCAGTTTGCCAAGTCGCTGCGCTTCGAGCGCATGCTCGACGACTGGGTGCGGCGCTGGATTGCCGCCGACCTGCAGGTGTTTTCCCTGCTGCGACGCGACCGCGAGCTGGCCATTTGCCGCGAGTTTGCCGGCCTGACCCGCTTTCACGACGTCTTTTCTTCCTGCAACCGCAACTTTCACCTGGACGGCCCGAGAACCGGGCGCTGGTGCGGGCGCTGCCCGAAGTGTCATTTCGTCTTTCTGGGCCTGGCGCCGTTCATGTCGGCCGCGGCGCTGGAACGCATTTTCGGCGCGAATCTGCTGGCCGATACCGACATACTGGACGGGTTCCGTTCACTGCTCGCCCTGGACGGGCGCAAGCCCTTCGAGTGCGTGGGCGAGGCGGCCGAGGCCAGGGCGGCGATCCGAACGCTGGCCGGCCGCCCCGAGTGGCGGGATCACGGTGTCGTCCGGACGCTGAACGCCGAGTTGGCCGGGCTCGAGGTGCCGGAACTGGACGAGCTGTGCCGGCCCGGCGGCGAGCACCTCATCCCGGAGGCCTTGCTGCATGCGTCTGGCTGAGCTTGCCCGGCTGCGGGTGGGCCTGCTCGGTTTCGGGCGTGAGGGCAGGGCGGCCGCGTCCGCGCTCCGGGCCGTGCGACCCGACGTCGATCTGACCGTTCTGGCGGAATCCGGTCCGCAGCCTGAAGGCTACCCGGCCCGCATCGGTGCCTTCGACGACGGACTCAAGGATTTCGATATCCTGGTTCGGTCTCCAGGCGTGCCGGTGCTCCATCCGGCCCTGCAGCGCTTCCAGGCGGCCGGCGGACGGATCGTCAATCCGGCTTCGATCTGGTTTTCGGAACAGCCGGATCTGCCGGTCATCGGCGTGACCGGCTCCAAGGGCAAGAGCACCACGGTGTCGCTGCTGACCCATCAGCTGCGCGCGGCAGGCCGCCGCGTCCTGCTGGCGGGAAACATCGGCGTGCCCCTGTTAGCCCACCTGGACAGCGACGCCGAACTGGTGGTGCTTGAACTGTCCAGCTACCAGCTGGCCGACCTCGAGGGCCGCCTGAGTCTGGGCGTGATCACGCGCCTGTTTCCCGAGCACGGCGACTGGCACGGTGGGGTGGAGCACTACTACGCCAGCAAGCTGCGCATGATCGACCTGCTTCAGGGCGGGCCCTTGCTGATCAACGCCCGCGATGAGGTCTTGCTGGCGCACACCGCCGGTGCCCCGAACCGCCTGCTGGGCAATCGACCGCCGCTGGCCTGTCGGCAGGGCGATGCGCTGTACCGCGGTGTAGAAAGATTGATCGATCTGGACCAGCTCCAGCTGATGGGGCGCCACAACCTGGACAATGCGGCGCTGGCGCTGGAGGCAGCCCTGCTTCAGGGGGTCGAGCTGGTGACCGCGGTCAGCGCTCTGCGCGACTTCCGCCCCCTGGACAACCGCCTGGAGCGGGTCGAAGATCGGTTCGGCCTGTGCTGGATCAACGACTCCATCGCCACCACGCCGCATGCCACGCTGGCCGCCCTGCAGGCCCTGACCGGACAGGATGTCGTGCTGATTGCCGGCGGCTACGTCCGGCCGGCCGACTGGACTCCGGTGCTCGACCACTGCCGCCGCCATCCGCTGCGCGGGCTGGTACTGCTGCCGGACAGCGGTCCGGCCGTGGCCGCCGCCTTCGAGCATGCGCAGGTGCTGCCTGCCGGACGCCACAGCCTGGTCGGCGACATGGCCGAAGCGGTGCGGGAGGCGGCGCTTCTGGCCAAGGACAACGCGACCGTGCTGCTCAGCCCGGGTGCTGCCAGCTTCCCGCAATTCCGCGATTTCGAAGACCGCGGGGAATGCTTCAGGCAAGCCGTCGCAAGCTACTACAAGGATCGATCCACGGCATAGCGGGCCAGCACGGCCAGCGCGCCGCGCTCCGCCGAGGGCTCGAGCACGTGCAGTCTTTCCTCGGCCTGGCGTGCCAGGCGTTCGGCTTCCTGCAGCGCGTCTTCCAGGGCGCGCGTTTCGGCCAGGATCTCCAGGACATCAGCCACGTTGCGCGAGCCGCCGGCGGCAATGATGGCGCGCAGGTGGTCATGACGGGCGCCGCCGCTGCGCTCCAGCGCCAGGATCAGGGGCAGGGTGACCTTGCCTTCAGCCAGGTCATCGCCGACGTTCTTGCCCAGTTCGCTGTCGTCGGCGCGGTAGTCGAGCACGTCATCGGCGATCTGAAAGGCCTGGCCCAGCAGGAGACCGAATTCCGCCATGCTGCTGCAGTCGCCGGCGCTGCGCCCCGCGAGCACGCCGCCCAGCTGGGCGCTGGCGGCAAACAGGCAGGCGGTCTTGTCCGAGATGACGCGGAAATAGTCCTGCGCCCTGAGGTCGGCATTGCCCATCTGCATCAGCTGCAGGACCTCGCCTTCGGCGATCGTGTTGGTGGTGTCGGCCAGGATGCGCATGACCTCCAGTCGATCGAGTTCGACCATCAGCTGGAAGCTGCGCGAGTAGAGAAAGTCACCGACCAGGACCGAGGCCGCGTTGCCCCAGATCTGGTGGGCCGCCTCCCGGCCGCGGCGGCGATGGGATTCGTCGACGACGTCGTCGTGCAACAGGGTGGCGGTATGGATGAACTCGATCACCGCGGCCAGCTGGATATGGTCCTGACCGGCATAGCCGGCCGCGCGCGCGCACAGCAGGTGCAGCAGCGGGCGCAGTCGCTTGCCGCCGCCGCCGATGATGTGCTGGCCGATCTGGTTCACCAGCACCACGTCGGAGGCCAGCCGGCGTCGGATGAGGTCATCGACCGCGCGGCGATCAGCGGCGGCCAGATCAAGAACGTCGGGCAGGTTCTTCGGGACCGCGCAGGTGCTAGCATCGTTCATAGCCGGCCATTATACGAGCCGAATTCCTACACCAAGAGAAGAAATCGACGAGCCGGGGCGGGGCCATCGCTATGCTAGACTTTTTGCGTCTTCAAACAAGCAGAATCAGGAGCAGGACAGGCCATGGCCCGAGGCATCAACAAGGTGATTCTCATCGGCAATCTGGGCGCGGACCCGGAAACCCGGCATACCGCAGGCGGTAACGCCGTCACCAACCTGTCGGTGGCGACTTCGGAGGCCTGGCGTGACCGGCAGACCGGCGAGCAGCGCGAGAACACCGAGTGGCACCGGGTGGTGCTGTTCGGCAAGCTCGGCGAAATCGCCGGAGAATATCTGCGCAAGGGCAGCAAGGTCTACCTGGAAGGCCGCCTGCAGACGCGCAAGTGGCAGGACAGGGACGGCAACGACCGCTGGACCACCGAGATCATCGCCAACGAAATGCAGATGCTCGATGGCCGCGGGTCCGCCGACTCCATGGGCGATGGCGGCAACGACTATGCCCGCCCGACCTCCTCCCAGCGCAGCTCCGCGCCGGGGCCGGAGGGACTGGAAGACGACATCCCGTTCTGACGCACCAGCGCGCAGCGGTCGGCTCCGACACATGTCCTCGCTCATCGTCACCGGCGGCGCCGGTTTCATCGGTTCGAATTTCGTCCGTCACGTTCTTGACGCCACCGAACTGGTGGTGGTCAACCTGGACCTGCTGACCTACGCCGGCAACCGCGAGTCGCTGGCCGGACTGGATCCGGCGCGCCATCATTTCGTCCATGGCGATATCTGCGATGCGGCCCTGGTCAGGGGCCTGCTGGCCGAGCATGAGCCGATCGGACTGGTTCATTTTGCCGCCGAAAGCCATGTCGATCGCTCGATCGACGACCCGGGGGCCTTTGTCCGCACCAACGTGGTCGGCACCCAGATCCTGCTCGACGCCGCCCTGGACTACTGGCAGGGTGGCGCGGACGGCTTTCGCTTCGTCCACGTGTCCACCGACGAGGTCTACGGCAGTCTGAAGCCCGATGAGCCGGCCTTCACCGAGACCCATCGCTACGCGCCGAACTCGCCCTATGCCGCCTCCAAGGCTGCCGCCGATCACCTGGCGCGGGCCTGGCACCGGACGTACGGGCTGCCGGTGATGATCACCAACTGCTCCAACAACTACGGGCCCTACCAGTTCCCGGAAAAGCTCATTCCGCTGATGCTGATCAACGCGCTGGAAGGCGAGCGCCTGCCGGTCTACGGCGACGGCCAGCAGCGGCGCGACTGGCTGTTCGTCACCGACCACTGCCGGGCGGTGCTGCGGGTGCTGGAGGCAGGCGAGCCCGGCCGCGTCTACAACATCGGCGGAAACGCCGAGATGACCAACCTCGACGTGGTTCACCTGCTGTGCGATCTGCTCGATGATCGCGTACCGGCTGATCGGCCGCGGCGAGAGCTGATCGAGTACGTCACCGACCGGCCGGGCCATGACCGTCGCTACGCCATCAACGCTTCGCGCATCCGCGACGAGCTTGGCTGGGAGCCCTCGGTTGATTTCAGGACCGGCCTGGCCGCGACCGTGGACTGGTACCTGGGCCACCGCGACTGGTGGCAACGCATCCGGGACGGGCGCTACCGGTCGGAGCGTCTGGGCGTCTCCCGGGCCGCGAAAGCAGCGCCGCGAACCGAGCCTGGCTGACGGGCGGAGCTCGTCGCCGCGAGCACGGCAGACCGGATCTCAGGCCCCGCTGACGCTCTCGCAAGGCCTGGCCGCCAGGCCGGACGGAACGCCCCGTGGCTTCGGCGCCCGACTTTTGGGGCCGCGCGCCGCGCCCGCACCCTCGCACTGCTGATCTGCGTTAATCTGCCTGCATCCGCGGCAAGAGTCCGATTCGAGCTCGATGAACAGAAAAGGCATCATTCTGGCCGGCGGCGCCGGCACCCGCTTGTATCCGCTGACCCAGGTGATCAGCAAGCAGCTGCTGCCGGTCTACGACAAGCCGATGATCTACTACCCCTTGAGCACGCTCATGCAGGCCGGGATTCGCGAGATCCTGGTGATCACCACCCCGCATGAGCAACATCTGTTCCAGAAACTGCTGGGCGACGGCAGCCAGTGGGGAATCCAGCTCGACTATGCCGTGCAGCCCGAGCCCAAGGGGCTGGCCGAGGCCTTCCTGATCGGCCGGGACTTCATTGCCGGCGGGCCCTCCTGCCTGATCCTCGGCGACAACATCTTCCACGGTGGCGGCATGCGCCAACTGCTCGAACGGGCGTCGGCGAGGACGTCCGGGGCCACGGTGTTCGGCTACTGGGTCAGTGACCCGGAGCGTTACGGCGTGGTGGAGATGGATGCTCAGGGCCAGGTCCTCTCGCTGGAGGAGAAACCGGCCCGACCGCGATCCAATTACGCGGTCACGGGGCTGTATTTCTATGATGGGCGCGCGAGTGATTATGCGGCCAGGCTCAGCCCCTCGGAGCGTGGGGAGCTGGAGATCACCGACCTGAACCGCTGCTATCTGGATGCGGGTGAGCTGACCGTGGAGCGCATGGGTCGGGGCTATGCCTGGCTGGACACCGGCACCCACGCCTCGCTGCAGCAGGCCGCCAGCTACATCGAGACGCTGGAATCGCGCCAGGGTCTGCGCGTCGCCTGTCCGGAGGAAATCGCCTTCCGCCAGGGCTGGATCGACGGCGACCAGCTGCTGGCCCTGGCCGAGCCGCTGATCTCCAGCGGCTACGGCGATTACCTGCGCATGGTCGCCACGAGCAAGCTGGCGCCATGAAGATCGAAGCCACTGGCTTGCCCGGCGTCCAGTTGATCACCCCGGACGTCTTTGCCGATGAGCGCGGCTGGTTCCTGGAAACTTGGCGTGCGGAGCGCTACGCCGAGCACGGCGTCGGCCCCGTATTCGTCCAGGCCAACGCCTCGCGCTCCACCAGGGGCGTCTTGCGCGGCCTGCATTTCCAGTGGCCCGAACCGCAGGGCAAGCTGGTCTGGGTCAGCCAGGGGAGGGTCTTCGACGTGGCCGTGGACATCCGCCCGGGCTCGCCGGACTTCGGGCGCTGGACGGCATTCGAGCTGGATGACCGGCGTCATCAGCAACTGTGGATTCCCGAAGGCTTCGCGCATGGCTTCCAGGTCCTGAGCGAAACCGCCACCTTCCACTACCTGTGCACGCGGCCCTATCGCCCGGACTGTGATGCGGCCATCGCCTGGGACGATCCCGATATCGGCATCGACTGGCCGTTGGCGCCGACCGGCCTGTCGAGCAAGGATGCCCAGGCCCCGCGTCTGTCCGCCCTTTCGCCCGAGCGATTGCCGGCATGAGAGTGTTGCTGACCGGTGCGGACGGCCAACTGGGGCGGCACCTGGCGCCGCTTTTGGCTGAGCGCTTCGAGTTGGTAACCAGCGCTCCGGACTCCGGCGACCGGCCTTGCGATTTGCGCGAGGAGACGGCGCTGCGGGGCCTGCTTGACGAAGTGTCCCCGAACCTGATCGTCAATCCGGCCGCCTGGACCGCCGTGGACGACGCCGAGGATCATGAAGCGGCGGCGGCGCGCCTGAACCAGTGGTTGCCGGCACGGCTGGCGGCATGGTGCCGATCGCGCGATGCCGGGCTGGTCCATTTTTCCACCGACTACGTGTTCAGCGGTCGGCCTGATCGCGCCTGGCTGGAAAGCGATCCGCCGGCGCCGGCCAGCGCCTACGGCCGAACCAAGCTGGCTGGCGAGGACGAGATCCGGCGCTCCGGAGCCGGCGCGCTGATTCTGCGCACGGCCTGGCTGTACAGCGCGCTGCCCGGCAATTTCCTGTCGGCGATCCTGGCCCGCGCGGCGCGCGGCGAGGACTTGCGGGTGGTGAGCGACCAGTTCGGGTCCCCCACCTGGGCCGGCAGCCTGGCCCGCATGACGCTGGGTTTGCTGGGAGCGATTAATATCAAGAGCGGATCGACGCTGACGCTGCATGCGGTCGACCGGGGCCGGATGAGCTGGCACGAGTTTGCCGCCATGGCGGTCGACATGGCCTGCGAGCGCGGCCTGATCGAACGCCCGGTGGCGGTGGCAGCCATCGCTTCCGATGAATGGCCGCAACGGGCTGAACGGCCGCGCTGGTCTGTGCTCGACGCCGGCGCCCTGGAGGCCCGGCTGGGACGTTCAGTACCCACTGTACGGCAGGCCTTGTCGGCTTGCCTGGACGAATGGAAACCCGAGTCATGCTGATTCCTGTCATCTTGTCCGGCGGGGCCGGAACGCGGCTCTGGCCGGTTTCGCGCAAGGCCCATCCAAAACCGTTCATGCGCCTGGCCGACGGCGCGACCCTGGCCGGCAGCACGATCCAGCGCGCGCTGAAGGTCGCTGACGAGGCCACCACCTTGACCGTCACCGGGCGCGATTACTATTTCCTGACGCGGGATCTCTACCGCGACGTTGCGCCGCAAGGCGATCATCACTTTCTGCTGGAACCCAGCGGACGCAATACCGCCCCGGCGATCGCCGCTGCCGCCCACTGGGTGGTCGATCGCCATGGCCCGGAAGCGCTGATGCTTGTGTTGCCGGCCGATCACCTGATCCGCGACCAGGAGTCCTTCGAGCAGGCGGTCGCGCGGGCCCGTGCCCTGGCGCAGGATGATTGGCTGACCTGCCTGGGCGTCAATCCCACCCACGCCGAAACCGGTTATGGCTACATCCGCTCCGGCGCCGATCTCGCCGACGGCGGCAAGGTCATCGACGCCTTCGTCGAGAAACCCGATCCGGTCACCGCCAGGCGCTACTACGAATCGGGCAAGTACCTGTGGAACGGCGGCATGTTCTGCTTCAAGGCGCGGGTCGTGCTGGAGGCGCTGGAGAAGCACGCCGCCGACATCAGCCGGGCAGTACGCAGGGCCTGGGACAGCACCCGCCACGAAAACGAGCCGGTGGAACTCGATCCGGAGCGCTTTGCCGAGGTTCGGGCCGATTCCATCGATTTCGCGCTGATGGAGAAGGCCGAGCGCCGCGCGGTGGTTCCGGTGTCCTGCGGCTGGAGCGATATCGGATCCTGGCAGGCCATCAGCGAACTGTACGAGGGCGACGTGTTCGGCAACCGGGTCAGCGGAGAGGCCGTGCTGATCGATAGCCGCAACACCTTCGTTCAGGGCGAGAACCGCCTCGTCGCCGCCGTCGGCGTCGAGAACCTGGTCATCGTCGATACCGGCGATGCGGTCCTGATCGCCAGCCGGGATCGGGCCCAGGAGGTCAAGTCGGTGGTCGAGGAGCTCAGCCGAGCCGACCATGAATCCGCCACCTACCACCGCACGGTTCACAGGCCCTGGGGTAGTTATACGGTGCTGGAGGACGCCGCCGACTGCAAGGTCAAGCGCCTCGTGGTTCGTCCGGGCGGCGTGCTGTCGCTGCAGCGTCACCAGCATCGCAACGAGCATTGGTCCGTCGTGGCCGGCCAGGCGACGGTGCGCATCGGCGATTCGGAGCAGTTGCTCGGGCCGGGCCAGACCGCGCGCATCAGCGCCGGTCAGTTGCACCGACTCGAAAACCGCGGGCAGAGCGATGTACACATCATCGAAGTGCAGACCGGATCTTATTTTGGCGAAGACGATATCGAACGCCTGGAGGACATCTATGGACGTTCTTGAACGCTGGGTTCTGGCCGTGCTGGCGGCTGGACTGATGACGAGTACGGCCCTGGCAACGCCGCCGCAGTGGGAACAGGAAGCCATGGAATGGCGCGAGCAGCGCCTGGAGCGGCTGATTGCGCCGTTCGGCTGGTTGAGCCTGGTGGCCCTGGAATTCCTGCCGGACGGCGAGTGGACGGTAGGCTCGGCGCCGGACAGCGACGTGCAGCTTCCCTCCGGCCCGGAGCGCTGGGGCACGCTGACATTCGAGCGGCCGCGGGCCTGGTTCGAGCCCGCCGACGGCGCCGAGATCCTTGTTGGCGAACAGCGCCTGGAGGCAAGAATGGAGCTGGTGGTTGCCGGCGACGAGCCGGCCACGCGCGTCAGCGCCGGCACCGGCTGGTTCGAGATCGCCCGGCGCGGCGACCGGCTGGTTCTGCGCGCCCGCGACAGCGAGGCGGTGACCCGGCGCGAGTTTCTGGGGCTGGACTATTTCGATTTCGACCCGGATTGGCGCATCGAGGCGCGCTGGGAAGCGCACCCCGACGATACGACCATCCCGGTTGCCGACGTGCTTGGCGAATTGCGCGACCAGCCCAACCCGGGCCGGGCGGTGTTCTCCGTCGATGGCCGGGACTTTGCCCTGGAAGCGCTGGAGGCGGACGACCAGCTGTTCTTCATCTTTGCCGACCGGACCTCGGGCCGCAGCACTTACGGCCTGGGACGCTTTCTCTACTCCGATCTGCCGTCCGAAGGCCAGGTCGTGCTCGATTTCAACCGGGCCTACAACCCGCCGTGTGCTTTCAATGCCTACACGACTTGCCCGCTGCCGCCCCCCGAGAACCGTCTCGACCTGCACGTGGAGGCCGGGGAGCTGCGCTATCGGGGCAGCGGAGGGGTCCAGCCCTCCGACCTGGGATCCTGAACCGGTCCTGTCCGGGCCGGTAAAGACGGGGACCACCGGTCGCAGCAGCCGGTGGTCCCGTCAGCGCCCGATGGCAGGCTTCAATCCCGGCTCGGTTCCTCGAGCAGGATGAGGTCGCGGTTGCGGTCGACCGTGGCCAGGCCGATGCCGCGCACGTTGACCAACTCGTCGATGTGGGTAAACGGACCATTTTCTTCGCGGTAGGCGACGATGGCCTCGGCGCGCGCCTGGCCGACGCCGTTGAGTGCCTCAGCCAGTTGTTCCGCGCTGGCGGTGTTGATGTTGACTGGCGCCGATTCAGCGACGGCCATGCCGGTCAGGGCCAGCGCGAAGAGCATTGCAGCGATGGTTTTCTTGATCATCTTCAGTTCCTCCAGTGATTGATTGGGTTTGTGCAACGCCGGTGTTGCTGCCGACGTTGGAGTACAGATTAGGGACTGGGGCCTGGCGGCACAGTGGCCGGATTGCGCGAGATCGGGTGCGAAAACCCAGTTTTTGTGCGGGCTTTTTTTCTTCTCAGCTTTTGAGAAATCGGCGTGCTGAAATGGCGCCGTCAACAGATCAAACCTGTAGGAGATTTGCCATGCCCGTTCCCGTCGGTTCCCGCCAGTTTCGTGAGCGCATCATTGGCCGCACCATCAGCGGTGTGATTGCCCGTCCGGGTCGGGACGGGGAGCCGCCGGTGGTAATGATGCTGCGCTTCGAGGACGGCGGTGTGGTCGAATTCGTCTCGCCGCGCAGTGATCGCCTGCTCAAGGACGCGGTCGATCAGAGTCTCGCCGGCTTGCCGGAATGGCAGGCCATGGGCGGTCTGGAAGCCGGCGCGCAGCTTCCGCTGGACGGCTTGTTTCGGTGTTCTTCGACCGCCGCCGCGGCTACCGGTCCGGCCTGATTCGCGCTACTTGGAGGTTATCCACACGCTCTGTGGATAAGTTTGTGGGCAAGATCGGGCAGGGGGGTGCGCCTAAAGGGACCGGCTGGATTGGTCAGAAATTGCCCATAATATTTTATCATTGAATTCATGGGCTTACTGATGCATCGCCGCTGTCGCCCGGGAGCAACGGTGTCATGAAACCGTCAAATGGCAAATCAGGCGCTTGTGTATAACAACCCGAATGATTGCTTCACCATTCGCCGGTAAGCTGCTGATTTTACGTTCAGCTGGATGACAGCCCGATCGCCGCCGGCCAGGCCGCCAGCTGCCTGAGCAGGTCCTGTCGTTCCGGGTGACTGGCCTGCAGGCTGTCGAGCTCGTCCATGTACTCCGGCAGGCGGATGCTGGCCAGCTCAGGGTCTTCGACCAGCCGGCGCTGGCGGTAGCGCTGCCAGTCGGCCAGCTCCGGGTCCGACAGGCTGGCGGGCCAATGCCGTGCGCGGTATCGAAACAGCAGCGTGTTCAGTCGCTCGTCGCTGAAGGGCGCGGCCAGTGTCGCCAGCTGTGCGCTGTCCATGTGGGGGATGCGGTCGCGCAGGGCCTGGTCCGTGCGCGGCACGAAGCCGCCGTACAGATCCAGCTCCGCATCCACCCCGGCCCGGGCCGGGTCGTGCTGAAACAGCCGGCCCAGGCGGGCGCGGAACTCGGTTGCGCGCTCGAGGACCGCGACGTTGCGCTCCAGTTGCTGCTGGTCGATGGCCAGGCGCCTGGCCGCGGGAGCGTCCAGCACGGCCAGCGGGGAGATCATGGGGCAGCGGTTGGCCCGAAGCAGCTTGACCGGGAGGCGCTGATGCGGTTCGGGCAGATCGGCGGCCGGTGTCCACAGCAGGTCGCCCAGTTCGTCCTCGTCGAGGTCAAGAAAAGGCTCCGGATTCTCGCGCAGGTTCCACACCACCCACTGCGAGCGGATCTGCGGATGTTCGGCAACCGGCAGCACGGGCGCCGTCGCGCACCATTGCGCCGGCAGTCTCGCGCTGCTGTGCAGCAGCGGCCGGCCCGACCTCAGCAGCTGGTCGACCACGTGGCGCTGGCGCAGCTTCAGGCCCCATTCCCACAGGCGCGGCTGGGCGCGCCGGATCAGTCGGGCCAGGCCCAGGGTGGCTTCGACGTCGGCCAGGGCGTCATGGGCGCGCGAAGTATCCAGGCCGTTGGCGGCCGCCAGGTGCTCGAGCCTGAAGCTGGGCAGTCCGTCGTCGCGGTCAGGCCAGTTGAGGCCAGTGGGCCGCAGTGCACGGGTCATGCGGGCCAGGTCGATCAGGTCGAAGCGGCTGTTGCCGTTGGCGAATTCCCGCGCGTAAGGGTCGATGAAATTGCGCCAGAACAGGTGGCGCGAGAACTCGTCATCGAAGCGAAAGCTGTTGTATCCGACGCTGCAGGTGCCGGGGCGTGCCATGGCAGCGAAGATGGCCGCGGCAAAGTCCTTCTCCGGGACGCCGCGCTCGGCGGCCAGCTGCGGCGTAATGCCGGTGATCACGCAGGCGGCGGGCTGGGGCAGCAGGTCGTCGGCCGGCTGGCAATAGATGACCAGGGGGTCTTCTACGGGCTCGAGCGCGGTGTTGGTGCGGATGGCGGCGAACTGGGCCGGACGGTCGCGCCGCGGGTCGGCGCCAAAGGTCTCGTAGTCATGCCAAAGAAAGCTGTCGCTCATGATTCATGCCCCGATGGTCTTGTCTCCACGCCATTCGCGTCGTGGTCCCGACGCTCGGGTACTATTGCATTTTTGCCGATCTTTTGGGTGCAAGCATGTCTGAACAGGCAACATTTGGAGCGGGTTGTTTCTGGGGTGTCGAGGCCCGTTTTCGCCAGGTTCCCGGCGTGACCGACGCGGTGGTCGGCTACATGGGCGGGTCGACGAACAATCCCAGCTACGAGCAGGTCTGCACCGACAAGACCGGCCATGTCGAGGTCTGCCAGGTGTCGTTCGACCCGTCGCGCTGCGACTACGAAAAGCTGGTGCGCGCCTTTTTCGCCATGCATGACCCGACCCAGGTGGATCGCCAGGGGCCGGACTTCGGCACGCAGTACCGGTCGGTGATCTTCTATGCCGATGAGGCCCAGCGTGAGGTGGCCGAGCGGGTTCGGGACGAACTGGACGCCACCGGCCGGTTCCCCGGGCCCATCGCCACCCGCATCGAGCCGGCGCAGACCTTCTGGAAGGCCGAGGACTATCACCAGCAATACCTGGCGCGCCGCGGGGGCACCTGCTCGATCTGATCCAAGCGCCATGGCGATCGAGGGCAGCAACTTTCAGGCCCGGCTGATCCTGCTCAGGCACGGGCAGGGCAGCCTGGGCAGCGAGGACTACGACCGCCTCTCGGCCACGGGTCAGGAACAGAGCCGGCGGCTGGGACTACGCCTGGCCGATGAGCTCGACCGCGGCTGGCCGGCCTGGAGCGGCAGCCTGCGGCGCCATCGCCAGACCCTGAACGCCTTGCCCGCGCGCGCCGAGGCGCACATCGATCCGGATCTCAACGAGTACCGGGTCGCCGAACTGATGAAAAATGCGCTGGCCCAGGCGGTCGAGCTGGAGCTCGAGGTGCCGCCGGAGCAGGCCTTCGCCGATCCGGTGACTTTTCTGCAGACCTTCCTCGACTGGTTTCCGGCGGTTCTGGAGCACTGGCAAAGCGGCCGGCTGGTGGACCCCGACAATGGTTCCTGGCCGGATTTTCGCCGGCGCGTGCTCGCCCCGATTGATGCCTGGCGCGCCCAGCTGCTGGCCGGCAGGAATATCGTGGTGGTCAGCTCTGCCGGTGTGATCAGCACGCTGGCCGCGGAACTCCTCGGGGAAGACGAACGCTGGCAGCGCTCGCTCAACGTGAGCTTGTACAATGCTTCGTGGACGGAGTTGCAACTCCAGGCTGGCGGCGACTGGCGCGCATTGAGGCTGAACTGCGTGGATCACCTCGCGGCCGACGGCCTGGTGACCCTGGCGTGAGCACTGCAGGCTAGACGGCAACCCGTAGCGGAGGGATTTGCGGACACGCGCCGCAAATGCCGAGCATCAAGTGCCGCAGGTATCTTGATGCCGAGTCAATGGCAAGGAGGACGACATGAATCAGCCCGTTGCGGTCATTACCGGATCCAGCCGCGGCATTGGCCGTGCCAGCGCCGAACTGCTGGCCGGGCGGGGCTGGCGGGTGGTGGTGTCCAGCCGCAGCCACGATAGCTGCGAGCCGGTTGCCGAGGCCATCCGGGCGGCCGGTGGCGAGGCGCGCGCGATTCCCTGCCACATCGGGCACGAGGAGCAGCTGGGCGGACTGATTGAGGGCGCCGTGTCGGCCTTCGGCCGGCTCGACGCGGTGGTGATGAACGCGGCGAGCAATCCGGTCTACGGGCCGTCGGATCAGGTCGACCAGCAGGCCTTCGACCTGATCATGCGCAACAACGTGTTCAGCGCCATGCGCCTGGCCCATCTGGCGCGGCCGCATTTGAAAGCCGCCGGCGGCGGCGCGGTGGTGTTGGTCTCCTCGATCGCCGGTCTGTTCGGAAACCGCATGATCGGCGTCTACGGCATGTCCAAGGCGGCGGAAAACCAGCTGGTTCGCAACCTCGCGCTGGAACTGGGCAGCGACGGCATCCGCGTCAATGCCGTGGCGCCAGGCCTGGTCAAGACGGATTTTGCCCGCGCCCTGCTGGAAGACGAACGCATGGTGCGCTATTTTGAATCGACGACACCGCTGCGCCGTCTGGCCGAGCCGGAGGACATCGCCCGCGTGATTGCCTTCCTGTGCGGCCCGGATTCCGGCTGGTTGTCGGGGCAGGTGCTCACGGCTGACGGCGGGCTGTCGGTCACCGGTGGCTTTTGATTCGAGTGGGGGCTGATGCGCGCGTCATGAAGTCCGGATGGCTGTTGCTGTTGATCGTTCTATGGCTGGTCGCACCCTCGGCGTCGGCGCAGGTCTACACCTATGTCGACGAAAACGGCATCACCGTGTTCACCGATCGCAAACCGGACACCACGCGCTACCGGGTCCGCAACCTGGGCTGTTTCGGCACCTGCAGGACCGGCGTCGACTGGTATCGCACCCCGCTGTTCAACGGGCGCTTCCAGGCCGAAATCGAAACGGTCGCCGAAGTGTTCGGCGTCGATGCGGCATTGATCCGCGCGGTGATGCATGCCGAGTCCTGGTTCGAGCCGGACGCAGTCTCGCATGCCGGGGCGCAGGGCCTGATGCAGTTGATGCCCGCCACGGCCAGGCGTTTCGGCGTGGCCAACGTGTTCGACCCGCTGGAAAACATCACCGGCGGGGCCGCCTACCTGGCGTGGCTGATCAATGAGTTCGAGGGCGACCTGACCCGGGTGATCGCCGCCTACAACGCCGGGGAAAACGCGGTGCGTCGACACGGTGGCATCCCGCCGTTTCCGGAAACGCAGGAGTACGTCCGCCGGGTCAAGATCCTGTTGCAGCGGTATCGCGTCGCCGGCTAAGGCATTCGCCCGTTCAGGCGTTGGCTTTCAGCGCACCACGGTGACGCTGCAGCGCGCGAAATCCACCACCCGCTTGGCTACCGAGCCCATCAACAGACGCTCGAACAAGCCCTTGCTGCGATGCCCGACCACGATGTGGTCGACACCCAGGCGTCCGGCCAGGGCCAGCATTTCCTCAACCGGATGGCCCTCGAGCAAATGGACCGTCAGCTCCACATTCGCGGCACCGGCGGTGGCCTCGATCTTGTCAAGGGCGACACGCATGCGTGCCTTGACCCGCTCGCTCAGCGCGGCCAGTTCTTCGGGCTCGGCCATCTCGATCTCGGCGCCGTAAACGGCGGCACAGGCGTGCAGCTGGGCGCCGGAGGAGCGCGCCAGCTCAAGGGCGAATTTGAAGGCTTTGGCGGACTGTTCCGAGCCGTCCACCCCGGCAAGAATGCATCGCGTCATGATGAGCTCCCTCTGGCTGACCAGTCCATTGTAGAGCCTCGAGGCCCGTGGGTCCGCAGCGGCGCCGCCCGGAGCGAGCCGGCCAGGGTTCCCAGGGCTCGCTGCTCCGCCGGGGACGAAACCGTCGCCCGGCGAAAATCCTGTCGGTTGGTCAGTCCGACATGCCGCGCAGGTGCTGGTTCAGGCGCGACTTGTGTCGAGCTGCCTTGTTCGCGTGCATAATGCCTTGCGAAACCGAGCGGTCAATGGCCGGCACGGCCGCCTTGTAAGCCGCTTCGGCGGCGTTCTTGTCTCCGGACTCGATGGCACGCAGCACCTTCTTGATCTTGGTGCGGACGTGAGACCGCAGGCCCTGGTTGCGCTGGCGATGCCGCTCGGCCTGGCGGGCCCGCTTGCGGGCAGAAACGCTGTTGGCCACTAAATACTCCTGAATCTGATGGTAAGAAAGGTAGCAGAGTATTGTCGGATGGAATCAGGCCTGCGTCAAGGATGATCGGCCTATCCAAGCGGTTTGAACGGGGCGCCGGGACGAGACCGAGCCGATGAGCCTGCTGCGCTCGACGTTCAACTTCGGCTCCATGACCCTGATTTCCAGGATTCTGGGATTCGTGCGGGACATGGTGCTGGCGCGCTGGTTCGGCGCCAGCGCGGCCACCGACGCCTTTTTCGTCGCCTTCAAGATTCCCAATTTTCTCCGCCGCCTGTTTGCGGAGGGTTCTTTCTCGCTGGCCTTCGTGCCGGTCCTGGCCGAATGCCGCGAGCGCGGTGATCCGGCCGAGCTGAAGTCCCTGATAGATGCCACGGCGGGAACGCTGATGGCGGTGCTGTTGATCATCACCGCGCTGGGCGTGGCCGGCGCGCCCTGGATCGTGCGCGTCTTTGCGCCCGGATTCATGGCCAATCCCGAGCAGCTGGCCCTGGCCACCGAGCTTTTGCGCATCACCTTTCCGTACCTGTTGTTCATCGCCCTGACCGCGCTCGCCGGAGGCATCCTGAATACCTTCGGGCGTTTCGCCCTGCCGGCCCTGACGCCGGCCCTGCTCAACGTGGCGATGATCGTCGCCGCGGTCGCGTTCAGCGCGCGCTTCGACGAGCCGGTCAAGGCCCTGGCCTGGGGCGTGTTCGCCGCCGGCGTCCTGCAGCTGGCGATCCAGCTGCCCGTGCTGATGCGCCTGGGCCTGCTGCCGCGCCCGCGCCTGGGCTTTGCCCATCAAGGCGTGCGCCGCATCATGCACCTGATGATCCCGACCCTGTTCGGCTCGTCCGTGGCCCAGATCAACCTGCTGCTGGACGTGCTGATCGCCTCGCTGCTGATCTCCGGCAGTCTCAGCTGGCTGTACTACGCGGACCGCCTGATGGAGTTTCCCCTGGGCCTGTTCGGCGTGGCCCTGTCGACGGTGATTCTGCCCAGCCTGGCCAGCCTGCACGCGCGCGCCGACCATGCCCGCTTCCGCGCCACGCTGAACTGGGCAGTGCTGCTGGGCCTGGTGATCGGCGTGCCTTCCGCCGTCGGCCTGGCGGTGCTGGCCCAGCCGCTGGTCACCACGCTGTTCCAGTACGGCGCCTTCCAGCCGGCCGACGTGCAGATGGCGGCCCTGGCCCTCCTGGCCTACTGCGCCGGACTGCCGGCCTTCATCGGCGTCAAGATCCTGGCGCCGGCCTATTTTTCGCGCCAGGACACGCGCACCCCGGTGCGCATCGCGGTCACGGCCCTGGTGGCCAACATGCTGCTGAACATCGTGTTCGTTCTGTTCCTGGCCTGGCAGCTGGCCGGCCGGGATTTCAGCGCCGGACTGCTGGCCACGCTGGCGGCCAATCCCGGCGCCCATGTCGCCCTGGCCCTGGCCTCCAGCGTGTCGGGCTGGCTCAACATGCTCCTGCTTTGGCGCAACCTGCGTGCGCCGGGACTGGCGCCGGTGCTCGCGGTAAGGCGGATGGTCCAGGTCCTTGCGGCCAGCATGATCATGGCGCTGGCTGTGCTCGCCGTGCTGCCGGCGCAGGAGCTGTGGCTGGCGGCCGGAGCCTTGCAGCGTGGGGGCTGGCTGGCCGCCATGGTTGGCCTCGGTGCCCTCGCCTATGGGCTGTCGTTGCTGGCGCTGGGAATCAGGCCGCGGCACTTGCTGCGACCGCAGCTGGAGCGACCCTGAAGTTTTCGCCGCTGCCAGGGCAGTTGAGGTGCGGTCCGAACAGCCTGTGATGCGAAGGTTCAGTGGGTACAATCGCCGCTTAAAATCGCGCTCGCCCATGAAACTCATCCGTACCCTTCAGCCCGGCTCAGCCGATACGACAGCGGTGGCGCTGGCCATAGGCAATTTCGATGGCCTGCACCGTGGTCATCAGGCGCTGGTTGGCGCCGTGCTCGCGCACTCGCCGGGCCTGATCCCGGCGCTGATGTGTTTCGAGCCCCTACCGGCCACGCTGTTTCGCCCGCAGTGCCCAGTGCCGCGGCTGATGGGCGTGCGCGACCGCCTCGAGGCTTGTCGGCATCTGGGGCTCCAGCGGGTTTTCATGCCGCGCTTCAATCGCGCTTTCGCCGCGCTCAGCCCCGAGGACTTCGTGAGCCGGGCGATCGTCGCGGCCGCCCGGGCCGAACTGGTGGTGGTGGGCGCCGACTTTAGATTCGGCGCGCGCGCGTCCGGAGATACCGAGCTGCTCCGGCAGCTGGGGCGGCGCCACGGTTTCGCCGTCGAGGTGATCGAACCCGTGCGGCAGCGGGACGACAAGATTTCCTCCAGCCAGATCCGCACCCTGTTGGCGGAAGGAAACATCCCCGCGGCTGCGGATTTGCTCGGCCATCCCTACACCCTGTCGGGTCGCGTCCTGCGCGGTCAGCAGCTCGGCCGGCGGCTCGGCTTTCCGACCGTCAACCTGCGCCCGCCGCGGCCGCCGGCGCTGTCCGGCGTGTTCGCCGTACGGGTCGGGGGCGCCGGGCTCAAGCGGCAGTCCGGGGTCGCCAACCTGGGTCGCCGGCCCACGGTAGCCGGGACCGACTGGCTGCTGGAAGTCCACCTGTTCGACTATGCGGGCGACCTGTACGGGCGGCACCTGGAAGTGGAGTTCGTGGCCCGGCTGCGCGCCGAGGAGAAGTTCGACTCCCTCGATGCCATGGTCGAGCAAATGCACCGGGACGCCGACCGCGCCCGATGCCTGCTCGCTGCCCCGGCCTGACGGCTCGCTCATAAGCAAAGCACCTTAAACTAGCGCGATGGACTACAAAGACACGATCAATCTGCCGCAAACGGCATTCCCGATGAAAGCCTCGCTGGCCACCCGCGAACCGCAGATGCTCGCCGACTGGCAGGCGCGCGAGCTCTACCGGCGCATCCAGGAGGCCACCGCCGAGCGCCCTTCCTTCGTGCTGCACGACGGCCCGCCGTACGCCAACGGCGATATCCACATCGGGCATGCGGTCAACAAGATCCTGAAGGACATCGTGGTGCGCTCGGCCCTGCTGGCCGGTTTCCGCTCGCCCTACGTGCCGGGCTGGGACTGCCACGGTCTGCCGATCGAGCTGCAGGTCGAAAAGAAGGTCGGCAAGGTCGGTCACAAGGTTGATGCCGCGACCTTCCGGCAGAAATGCCGCGAATACGCAGACAAGCAGATTGAAAACCAGTCGGCCGATTTTCAGCGTCTGGGAGGCTTGGGCGACTGGGCGCGGCGCTACGCCACCCGCGATTTCCGCTATGAGGCCGACATGCTGCGCGCCCTGGCGCGCATCGTCGAGCGCGGTCACTTGAAGCGCGGCGTGAAGCCGGTGCACTGGTGCTTCGATTGCGGCTCGGCCCTGGCCGAGGCCGAGATCGAGTACCAGGACAAGACCTCGATGGCCATCGACGTGCTGTTTCCGGCCGTTGACCGGACCGCGCTGGCCGAGCGCTTCGGCGCCGGCGATCTGCAGGCCCAGGCCGGCGTGCTGATCTGGACCACCACGCCGTGGACCATTCCGGCCAACCTGGCGGTGTGCCTGAACGCCGAACTCGACTACCTGCTGCTGCGCGGCCGGCAGGGCGAGCGCGTCGTTGAAATCGTCTTGGCCGCCGAACTCAAGGACGCCGTGGTCGCGCGCTTGCGCCTGGAGGCGGTCGAAGTTCTGGGGCATGCCCAAGGCCAGGCGCTGGAGCATCTGCTGCTGCAGCATCCCTACAACGGCCGCGAGGTGCCGGTGATCCTCGGTGAACACGTCACCACCGAGACCGGCACCGGCGCCGTGCACACCGCGCCCGGCCACGGTCAGGAAGACTTCGAAGTCGGCCAGCGCTACGGGCTGGAGGTCTACAACCCGGTCGACGGCCGCGGCGTCTTCCTCGAGGACACGCCGCTGGTGGCCGGCCAGTTCGTGTGGGCGGCCAACGAGACCCTGGTCGAGCACATGCGCGAGCAGGGCACGCTGCTGCATGCCGAATCCTTCGGCCACAGCTATCCGCACTGCTGGCGCCACAAGACGCCGACCGCCTTCCGCACCACACCGCAGTGGTTCATCGCCATGGATCAGGCGGGCCTGCGCGAGCAGGCGCTGGCGGCCATCGACCAGGTGCGCTGGGTGCCCGAATGGGGCCAGGCGCGCATCCGCGGCATGGTCGAGAGCCGGCCGGACTGGTGCATCTCGCGTCAGCGCACCTGGGGCGTGCCGCTGGGCTTGCTGATCGAGCGCGACAGCCAGGACCCGCACCCGGACACGCCGGCGCTGCTCGAGCGGCTGGCCGGCATGGTGGAACAGGACGGCGTCGATGTCTGGTACCAGCCCGATATCGTCGAGCGCCTGGGCGCCGATCCGGAGCGCTACGAGCCGGTCAGCGACATTCTCGACGTCTGGTTCGACTCCGGCGTCTCGCACCACTGCGTGCTCGAGCAGGACGGAAAGCTGGGACATCCGGCCGACCTGTACCTGGAAGGCTCGGACCAGCACCGCGGCTGGTTCCAGTCCTCGCTGCTGACCTCGGTGGCCATGCACGGACATGCGCCCTACCGGCAGGTGCTGACGCACGGTTTCACCGTGGACGCCGACGGCAAGAAGATGTCGAAGTCGCAGGGCAACGTGATCGCCCCGCAGCAGATCATGAACACCCTGGGCGCGGACATCCTGCGCCTGTGGGTGGCCGCGGCCGACTACCGCCAGGAAATGTCGGTTTCGGACGAGATTCTCAAGCGCGTGGCCGACGCCTATCGCCGCATCCGCAACACGGCGCGCTTCCTGCTCGGCAATCTGCACGGCTTTGACCCGCAGGCGCACGCCGTGCCCATGGATGAGATGCTGCCGCTGGACCGCTACGCGGTGGACCTGGCCGCGCGGCTGCAGGACGAGGTGGTGGCAGCGTATGCCGACTACCGCTTCTTCCACATTTACCAGCGCCTGCACCACTTCTGCAGCGTGGACATGGGCGCGTTCTACCTCGACATCCTCAAGGACCGGCTCTACACGCTGCCGGTCGACCATCCCGCCCGGCGCTCGGCCCAGACCGCCATGCAGCATGTTCTCGAAGCGCTGGTGCGCTGGCTGGCCCCGCTGTGCTGCTTCACTGCCGAGGAAATCTGGGCCCAGATGCAGGGCGAGCGGGCCGAGTCGGTCATGCTGGCGACCTGGTACCAGGGCCTGGGCCAGATCGAAGAGGAAGAGCGCGCATTCTGGCGCCGCATGCGCGCGGTGCGTGAGGTGGTCGGTCCGCGCCTGGAGGAGCTGCGCCGGGCCAAGTCCATCGGCTCCTCGCTGGCCGCCGAAATCACCCTGGAGACCGAAGCCGGCAGCGAGCTCGCGGCGGTGCTGAACCGCTTCGGCGACGAGCTGCGCTTCTTTTTCATCTCCTCCGACGTCCACCTGGGCCGTGCCGAAGGCGAGGTCAGCGAGGCGTCCATTGAAGGTGAGCGGCTGCGCTTCTCGGTCCGCGCGACCGGACACGCCAAGTGCGTGCGCTGCTGGCACCACCGCGACTCGGTCGGCGCCGATGACGCGCATCCTGAACTATGCGGCCGTTGCGTGACCAACGTGAGCGGCGTCGGCGAAATCCGAAGCTGGGCCTGAGCGCATGACTCAGACCATGCGACCAGGTCGTTACCTGCTGTGGCTGGCGCTGGCCGGCGTGTTGCTGGTGCTGGATCTGTGGACCAAGCACCTGGCCAGCCAGAACCTGGAACTGTTCCGACCGGTGCCGGTGACCGCCTGGCTCAACCTGACCCTGGCCCATAACGAGGGTGCGGCGTTCAGCCTGCTGGCCGATGCCGGCGGCTGGCAGCGCTGGTTCTTCACCGCGGTGGCGCTGATCGTCAGCGGCGTGCTGCTGGTCTGGCTCAAGCGCCTGCCGAATTCCGCACGCCTGCTGCCGGTGGCCATCGTCATGGTGCTGGCCGGCGCCCTGGGCAATATGATCGACCGCATTCGCCATGGCTACGTGGTCGATTTCATCGATGTGCACTACCAGGGCTGGCACTGGCCGGCGTTCAATATCGCCGACATGGTGATCGTCACCGGCGTGATCCTGCTGCTGCTGGAGGGATTCATTCCGCGACGGGTGACGCCGGCCGGGCCGGGGTGATCCGGGCAAACCCGATCGTGGTCGGGGCCGGGGTGATCGGCCTGACCACGGCCTGGTTGCTGCGGCGGGCCGGTTACCGGCCGCTGGTGCTCGATGCCGGCGAACCGGCCCGGGAATCCAGTTGGGCCGGCGGCGGCATCGTCTGCCCGGTGCCGCCGTGGCGCTATCCGCAACCGGTCAATGCGCTGGTCGAGCGCTCGCGCAGCCTGTATCCGGATCTGGTCGGGGAGCTGCAGCAGGCCAGCCGGGTGGACTGCGAGTACTGGCGGTCGGGCCTGCTGCTGGTCGGAGAGATGCTGGAACAGGGGCACGCGTGGTTGAGCGCCCGACAACCGCGCGCCGAGTTCGGCCAGGTCGCCGATTTCGAACCCGAGTTCGAGCCCCGGACGGCCCCCGCCGCCCTGTTGGCGGACATTCCGCAGTTGCGCAATCCGCGCCTGGCCCAGGCCCTGCTCGGCGCGCTGCGCCGCCACGACGTGGTGGTGCGGGGCCATGCGCCGGTTGAGCGCATCGAGTTCGCGAACGGTCGAGTGGCTGCGGTCATGCTGGCCAACGGTGATCGCGTGGCGGCGGCCGACGTGATCGTGGCGGCGGGCGCCTGGACTGACCGCCTGCTCGAGGCCTCGGGGCTGGCCGGGCTGGGCATCGAGCCGGTGCGCGGCCAGATGCTGCTGTTCAATCCGGGGCGCCGGCTGCTGCGGCACATGGTCAACCATGGCCGCGGCTACCTGATTCCGCGCCGCGACGGACGGATTCTGGCCGGGTCCAGCGCGGAGCGGGTGGGCTTCGACCGTCGCCCGCAGCAGGCCTTTTATCGCGACGCCCTCGGCATGGCGCGCGCCTGCCTGCNGGCGCTGCGCGAGTCGCAGATCGAGTGTCACTGGCTGGGTTTCCGGCCGGGAATCCGTGCCGACTTGCCGGCCATCGGGGCCTATCCCGGTGTTGCGGGACTGTGGCTGAATGCCGGGCATTTTCGCAACGGCCTGGGCATGGCGCCGGCGGCCGCCGAGCTGCTGATCCAGCGCATGCGCTCCGGCGTGCCCGGCCTGGCGTTCGGAGTCGCGCCGATGCAGGGCTGAATGAACGAAAAACCCCGGCGCCGGGCCGGGGTTTGTCGAAGCTGCGTCGTGAGCGGGCTTTCCTGTCAGTCTTCGCCCATCAGGAAGCCGAACAGGTGCAGCAGGCTGGAGAACAGGTTGTAGATGGACACGAACAGGGTGACCGTGGCCATGATGTAGTTGCGCTCGCCGCCGCGCACGATCTGCTGGGTCTGGTACAGGATCAGGCCGCACATCAGGACCGCGAACATGACCGAGACCGCCAGGCCCAGCGCCGTCATCTCGAAGAAGATGGCGCCCAGTCCGGCCAGGAACGCGACCAGGATGCCGACGAACAAGAACGGACCCAGAAAGCTGAAGTCTCGGCGCGTGGTCATGGCGAAGGCCGACAATCCGACGAAGGACACGGCGGTGGCGCCGAAGGCGGCGATCACCAGTTCATGGCCGTTGCTGAATACCGTGAGATAGCTGTTTACGATCGGTCCGAAAGTCGCGCCCATGAAGCCGGTCAGGGCGAAAACGCTGAGCAGGCCCCAGGCCGAGTTGCGCAGCGCCACGGTCAGGAACAGCAGGCCGAAGTAGCCGGCCAGGGTCAGCAGGACCCCGGGATAGGGCCAGCCGTTGGTCATGGCGATGTAGCCCATGGTGGCGCTGAACAACAGCGTCATGGCCAGCAGGTTCCAGGTGTTGCGCAGGACCTTGCGCGCGCTCTCGTCGATCTCCGCGCCGGCGCTGCGGGGCAGGGAAGCTGTACGGATTCGTTCGGTCATGGTCTCCAACTCTTGTGGTTCAGGGGGATTTTATGCCGCGGCAGCGCTGTCTGCCGCAGACATGGACAGCAATCTTAGCAGGAAGGTTTCGATGGGCCGAGGTGGACTTTATTCCAGAGCGCCATTGGCGATATAATGGTGGGCTGCCCGGAAATCCTGGTCGCGGGATGTCCGGATTCTCAAAAAACCCTTTGGAGACGATACGTCCATGAGCAAGAAATTCGAAGTATCGGCCGAACTGCGCGCTGATGTGGGGAAAGGTGCGAGCCGCCGCCTGCGTCGCGCGGGACGCGTTCCGGCCATTGTTTACGGTGCTGACCAGGATCCCGTCAGCCTGACCGTCGATCACAACTACATGATCCACGCCGTCGAAGACGAAGCTTTCCGCTCGTCGGTGCTGGATCTGGCCGTGACCGGCGGCGAGCGCCAGCAGGTGGTCCTGCGTGACCTGCAGCGCCACCCCTTCAAGCCGCTGATCACGCACGTGGATTTCCTGCGCGTATCGGCCGGCCAGGTCCTGCGCATCGAGGTGCCGCTGCACTTCGTCAACGAAGAGCAGTCCCCGGCCGGGCGCAAGGCCGGCGTGGTGATCTCGCACCAGATCACCGAGGTCGAAATCGCCGCCACCCCGGAGAACCTGCCCGAATACATCGAGATCGACCTGGCCACGCTGGAGCCGGGCGACAGCGTCATGCTCAGCGAGATCGTGCTGCCGGAAGGCGTCACCATCCCGGCCCTCGAAGTGTCCGACGACAACGACGCCCCGGTCGTGGCCGCGATCTTCATCCGCGAGTCGCAGGGTACCGGTGAGCTGGCCGCCGAGGCCGATGCCGCCGCCGACGTGGCGCCCGAGGTTGAAACCGTGGCCGAGTCCGAAGAGGCTGACGAGGACGCGGATGAGGCAGCGGATGAGTCCGGCGACGAAGAGAGCCGCAAGGACGACTGATCGGCAGCTTCGCCTATTGTCGAGGCTGGGCCAGGCAGCGCAATGAGTGAGCGTTGGCTGGTCGTCGGCCTTGGCAATCCCGGAAGCCAGTACGAAAGAACCCGGCACAATGCCGGGTTCTGGTTCATTGACGCCCTGGACCGCCTTCACGTCAGCGGCCTGAAGAAGGACAGGAAGTTTCACGGCCTGAGCGGCCGCGCGCGTCCCGGCGGGACCGAGGCGGTCTTGCTCAAGCCCGAGACCTTCATGAATGATTCGGGGCGTTCGGTCCGGGCCGTCACGGATTACTTCCAGATTCCGCTCGAGCGCGTGCTGGTCGCCTACGACGACCTGGATTTGCCGCCGGGTACGGTGCGTCTCAAGCTGGGCGGCGGTCACGGCGGGCATAACGGCTTGCGCAGCCTGTTTTCCCACCTCGATGGCCCCGGGTTCTGGCGGCTGCGCATCGGCATCGGGCATCCCGGAATCCGCGAGGCGGTGACGCCATGGGTTCTGAGTCGCGCCGGGGCAGCGGACGAGACGGCCATCATGGCCGCGATCGACAAGGCCGCAGAGGTCGTGCCGGAGTTGCTAAAGGGGCGGCCCGAGCGCGCCATGCAGACCTTGCACACGGTCGCGTCCAGCGACCCAGCTCAAGGAGATTGAAAGCCAGTGGGATTCAAATGCGGCATCGTGGGCCTGCCCAACGTGGGCAAGTCGACCCTGTTCAACTGCCTGACCAAGGCCGAGATCGCGGCCGAGAATTACCCGTTCTGCACCATCGAGCCCAACGTGGGCATGGTGGCGGTGCCGGATCCGCGCCTGCAGGCGCTGGCCGATATCGTGCGGCCGGAAAAGATCGTCCCGACCATGATGCAGTTCGTCGACATCGCCGGACTGGTGGCCGGCGCCTCGCGCGGGGAGGGCCTGGGCAACAAGTTCCTGGCCCACATCCGCGAAACCGACGCCATCGCCCACATCGTGCGCTGTTTCGTCGACGATGACGTCACCCACGTGGCCGGCCGCATCGATCCGCTGTCGGATATCGAGACCATCGACACCGAACTGGTCCTGGCCGATCTGGAGACGGCCGAAAGGGCGCTCGACCGCACGGCGCGCCAGAGCAAGTCCGGCGACAAGGAAGCCAGGCGCCTGACCGAGTTGCTGACGCGGGTGGTCGAGCACCTGGGCAGCGGTGCCGCGCTGAGAACCCTGGAATTGGCCGACGAGGAGCGCACGACCCTCAAGACCTGGCAGTTCATCACCGCCAAGCCGGTGCTGTTCGTGGCCAACGTCGATGATTCCGCCGCAGCCGACAACGCCCTGGTGGAACGGGTGCGGGCGCACGCCGAAGGTCAGGGTGCCGAGGTGGTCGTGCTGTGCGCGGCGCTTGAGGCCGAACTGGCCGAGTTGAGCGCCGAGGAGCAGGCCGAGTTTCTGGCCGATCTGGGCCAGAGCGAGCCTGGCCTGAACCGCTTGATCCGGGCCGGCTACGCGCTGCTTGACCTGCTGACCTTTTTCACCGCCGGACCGAAAGAGGTGAGGGCCTGGACGGTGCGCCGCGGAGCGACCGCGCCGCAGGCGGCGGGCCGCATCCACACCGACTTCGAGAAGGGCTTCATTCGCGCCGAAGTGACCGCGTTCCACGATTTCATCGCCTGCGGCGGGGAGGCGGGCGCGAAGGCGGCCGGCAAGCTCCGGCTCGAGGGCAAGGACTACATCGTCGCCGAGGGCGACGTGATGCATTTCCGCTTCAATGTCTGAACTTCCCTGCGGCGGAGTTCCGGGGCGCCGGGCGCGGCGCAAATTGTGCATCGGTCAGTTGACTCCGGCCGACGCTTGGGCGACAATAGCGGGCTTCGTCTGGATTTGACGATCAGGAGTTTTTCGAACATCGATTTGTTCGGAGGGGTACTCAAGCGGTCAACGAGGGCAGACTGTAAATCTGCTGGCTATGCCTTCGCAGGTTCGAATCCTGCCCCCTCCACC